>Ga0209317_1000199_pt1 | contig 82371 bp, 72 predicted proteins | sample RifGroB2_FD_183994 | JGI IMG/M metagenome (GOLD analysis project Ga0209317, IMG submission 183994) | Soil microbial communities from Rifle, Colorado, USA - Groundwater B2 (SPAdes) (version 2) | ecosystem: Environmental > Terrestrial > Soil > Unclassified | place: Rifle, Colorado | collected...
CGATGGAGTCCTTGAGCGTTTCCGTCTTGAGCAGGAAACTTCCGGCGACGACGATCTCTTCGCCCACCTCGACCCCGGAGGCGAGCTCCACCATGTTGCCGCCGCTGCTCGATGCAACCTGCACGCGTCTGGCTTCGAACTCGTCCGGCTTCAGGCGGACAAAGGCGAGTTTCACGGACTTGGCCCGCTGTATGGCCCCCTGCGGCACGACAGTTGAGCTCCGTGCCTCTCCCACCGCTATGCGGGCCTGGCCGTACATGTTGGCCCGCAGCACGCCGCCTGCGTTGGGGAGCCTGACGCGTGCCCTTGCCGTTCGAGTCTGAGGATCTATGATGGGTGCGATGCTCGCGATGCTGCCGCGGAACTCGCGACCGCCCAGAGCATCCATGACGATGACCACCGGCATCCCTTTTTTCACGTTGCCGAGATCCGCCTCAGGGATGGCCACCTCGCCCCACATGGTCGAGGTATCCACGATTTCGAAGAGCGGCGCGTTGGAATCGACGTAGGCGGCCAGCGAGACGGTGCGCTGGGTAACCGTCCCGGAAACGGGTGCTTTCACGCTGTAACGCCCCCCGCTGCCGGTAGCGCCTACTCCGCGCAGCGATGCCTGCAGCGCCTCCGATTCGGCACTCGCCTCGCGCAGCGACTGCTGTGCGGCCTGCACCTCCTTTTTGGCGGAGATGCCCTTTTTCTCCAAGTCAGCCTCGCGACGATAGTTCGCCTCCGCCGTCTGCACCCGGGAGCGGGCCGCAGCCATCCTCGACTGATCGCCGCTTACCGCTGCACTCTCTATAACGGCGAGTGTGGCACCCGCCGATACCCAGGCACCGATCTCCCCCGATACCTGTTTGACCACTCCGGGGGCGCGGGCGCTTACCTGTGCGACCCTGGCGGCATCGTAGCCGATGGTAACCGGAGCTACGATTTCAGCCCTGCCCCGGCCGGCGACGGCCCGGGTGGTCTCTATCCCGGCCAGGCGGGCCGTGTCCTTCCCTTTCAGGATTATCCTGGTCCCGTCCGCCGGGGCGTCGTCGGCCGAAACGTCCACTGCCGGCTTGCCGCCCCGCTCCGGGAAATGGATCGGGCAGACCGACATCGGGAAACCGTGCTCGGCGCACCAGTCCCCCTTGGCCTGGAAGACGGGGGCGAGCTTCGGGTTGCACTTGGTGCAAAGGGCCTGCAGCACGCCGTGCTCCTGGCAAAGCCCGGCCGCTTCCCGGGCTTCCTTGGTCTTGGCAGCCGACTGGTCAGCTGCCGCGGGGGCCTTGGTTTCATCCTTCTTGCCGCACCCCGGGGCCGCGGCAAGCGTTACCAGTGTGACCAGTGTGAGAATCCTGCGCATGTCACTTGCTCCCTTTGGGTGGGCGAACGATCTTAAGCTTCGGGTTGCACTTCTTGCACTGGGACTTGGGCAGTCCGTGCTTCTCGTCCCAGTCGCCGGTCGCCTTGAAGGCGGGGATGAGGGACTTGTCGCAACGGGTGTCCTGGGATTCGGGAACTCCGTGCTCGCCGCACCAGTCCTCGTAGGAACCGGGCTTGGCGTCTTTGGCGCCGTGAGCGTCCTTTTTGGCGGACTCGGCCCCGAAGGCGGAAAAGGTGAGGGAAAAGAGCAGGGTGAGAGAGAGCAGGATGGAACGACGCATGATGTTTCTCCTTTTTAGTGTTGGGTCAGTCTGCCGTGGTCCAAAGGCCGCTGGCCGAGGCCAACTCGACACCGGCTTCAGCGGCTGCCGATAACAATTCCAGGTACTCCCGCCGTGTTTCCAGCGCCTCGCGCCGCAACTGGAGCAAGGTGGGGAGGTTGATCTTGCCGGTTCTGTAACTTTCCTGGGCCAGGGACTCGTTTTCCTGCTGCAGGACGAGCCCGTCCGCCTCCATGCGGCGCACGGCCTGGACCGCAGCCGCATAGGCGTAGCGGGCCCCTTCCATTTCTGCCGCGATGGCAGCCTGACCGATTTCGGCCGCCAGTTGCGCCCGTTGCTGCTGCAGCCGCGCCACCTGAACCTGCGCCTGGCGCGGGTTCAGGAAGGGGAGGCTGACGCTGACCCCCCCCAGGGCGACGTTGTCGTCGCCTTCGCGTTTATAGCTGATCCGCAGGGCGACATCGGGAAGCCTGTCGGCTTCAGCCAGGGAGATCGCGGCGCGGGCGGCTTCGACGTCAGCCAGCGCCGTCCGGAGGTCCGCACGTTTCGCCGGACCCGGAGCGGAACCGATGGCGTCAAAGAAGCTCCGCTCCTTGATGCTGCCGGTAACCTGCAGATCTGCTGCGGACGGCAGCCCCAGGGCTCGGGCCAGTGCCGACCTCTTCGAGGCGATACCCCCTTGTGCGGAAGAAACCTCGCTCTCCGCACGTGCAGCTTCGGTAAGGGCCAGGTTCACCTCGAATTTGGCGACATCACCTGCAACATGTCGCTCTTTGGCAGTGCGCAGCAACTCCTGCGCGAGTTTTTTGCGCCCTTCAGCCAAACCGAGTTGTTCCTCTGCCTGCAGCACCCGGTAATAGGCGCCGACTGCAGCGGTCACAGCCTGCCGACGCACATCTTCGGTTGCCTGTTTTTCACGCCGGATGCCGGCCTGGGCCAACGCAACCCGCTTGCTTCGGCGGCTGCCGAGTTCGATAGGTATCTCAATGCCTACCTCGGCGTCGATGCTGTTCTCGGTGCCGGTACGTGGCCCCGCATTCAGCTCCAACTTCGGGTTTTCCAAGGTGCGGACTCGGGCCCCTGCAAGGTTTGCCTCTCCTTCAGCAACGCGGATAAGCGCAAGGCGCACATCAGGCGCGCTGGCCGAGGAGAGTTCTATTACTCGGGCGAGGGTAAGGGGCTCCCTGCCCGGATCCGCCGCGATGACCGCTGTTGGCAGCATGCAGATCGCAGCTACTGTCAATGCCTGTAACGTGCTGATTCTCATGATAACTCCCGTGTCGCAACTATTCACCTAATGCGCCTGAAGGAGCAGCGCATACGCGTCCATGACACGGGATCCGGCGGACGAGATGGCGTCATGGCTCCCTGTATCGGGTGAACAGCTGAAAAATGCTGCTGGCAAAGCAGTTGATCCATCAATGTACTACAGGAACGACGAACGTTCGCCTGAGCGCACACAATGGTGCCTAGTGTATTGGATTACAGGTGCTGAAGACGTGATTAGGCGTGATTTTGCGGGGGGACAAAAATGGGGATGTGGACTTCAGCAAGATTGGTGCTGCCGTTTCGTGACACGAGCTGTGCCTCGTAGGGGGCATACCTCAGGCAGAACAGGGGGATTAAAGATGTGTAGGTTGAGCAATAGCTGCAGGCCGAGCAGTTATCGGATTTGGGTCCGTCTTCGTCGGGGCAGCATGGAGACGTATCGTGACCACCATCGACCGCTCCCGCAGCAACCTTGAGGCCCGATTCACTCTGCTCCGGCCCCATGGCAGAACAGCAGAGCGGCAATGCGAGAACCACCATTACTATAAGCTGCACCAGGGCGATGGCCCTGAGAGCCGGCATCTGGGAGGCGGATTTATGGCAATGACCCGGAATAGACATGCCGGAATGAAAACACGGGGAGACTTAAAATGTCAAGCGGAAAGTCTAGGAGATTACGCACCGACGGTACAAGCTGATGATTAAAAATGATGCTGCCAATACAGCTTCACGCCGGGAAAGCTGTTTCCGAACTCGCGTTTCCACTCCAGATCGAGCCCCGCCACGTTTTGAGCGTTCAGGGTGTAGCGATTTCCGATGCCCGCTTCGTAGTCGCTGCGCCGCTCCTTCAGGAAAAAAAGCTGCCACAGGAAAGAGGCGCCGATCCGCCAGCGTTCCGAGACATCGTGCAGGATGCCGACCCGCGGTCCCAGACCCGGCGCGGCAAAGAAATCAAACCGGTCGCTCAGCTCCAGGGCCCCTTCGGCAAAAGCATAGGCCGAGGTGTGCCTGGATAAATCGTGACTTATGCCTGCGCCACCGCTGAACTTCCCAAGCAGCAGGCTGTCTGAAACGGCGGGGTGTTTTCGCGCGACTCCCAGTGCAACCTTCCAGGATACCGGATGCATGAACCGGTTCCAGGACGATAACGACATGAGCTCGATCAGATCAAGCTGCTCCAGTTCTGCTTTATCGGCTTCCGGATAGTAGCGCACCGCCCCCCTGAACAGTGTTATCCTGGCGCCGGGGGTGTATCCTCCCTCCGGGTCGAGGATGTCGTGATAGGCCGGGCTTGCCGCAAGCTCAACGAATTGCCGCCGCTCCTCGATGCCGTAGGCGACACGGGCTCGGGCCGGTTTATGCCCGTCACCCGGCCAGACCTCGGGTGCAGTCATGGACGGCGTCTGATCCGGCACCTCCAGCCGGCTCCGGGCCAGCAACAGCTCCGACACCTGGCGCGGGTCTTGTTCCTTGGCCCCGAACCTCGGTGAATTGCGGTAGGCGAGGTAATCGAGAGAAAGCTCCAGCACCCGGGCCTGTTGCAACGGGTCGAGCCGCCGCAAGGAGTCGGAGTCGGCCGCCACTTCACCCAGAGAGACGCCCTTGGCAAGATCCTGCAGGCTGCTCTCCATGAGCCGCATCCGCTCCTGAAGGAGCGTGTTACGGGCGGGACGGAAGCGAATTTCGTCGATCAGCCCGGCTTCAGCCACCGCACGGACCGTTTCGCTGGGGATGGCCCACCACTTGAAACGGTCGCCGAGCCGAATGGCGGGACGGGCGACCTCCAGCAGGGAAAGGAGATGGTAGGAGCAGTTCTCGTCGATGAAAAAGTAATCGAAACGGGCCGAACGCAGCTCCCAGACGTGCCGCAGCAGTTGAGCGACTTCCTCCGTGCCCAGGTTCATGCCGTATTCCCAGATGTCGCGGTTTTCTATATCACCGTAGGTTTTGACCGCGGCGTAATAGGGCGCCACTGAGAACCTCCCCTGATACCTGCCGAAGAGACCGTTGAAGGCGTAGAGAGCCCCCCGTTGCTGCTGAGTGTCGGCAGCGTAATTGATGGTGTAGGCGAGCAGTTGAGTCTCTTTGCTCTCCCCGTGCCGGTCGACGCGCAACAGGGTGTGACCGAACATGGAGGCGGGGTTGTTCAGGTAGGCGGACGGGAAAACCAGGGTGATCCGACCCGGCTTCATCTCCTGAAGCAATCGTTCCAACCGCGGGCAGGGAACCCGGGGAAGCCGGTCCTGATCGAATTCCAGGACCTCTTTCAGCCAGTGATAGCGCGCGGGGAACCGGCACCGGGGAGTGTCGTCGGGATCGGGGGCACCGGGGTGGAAGAAAGCCTGCAAGGTGGCGTTCAACTCGTCCCGCGGGTTGCCTTTGCCGGCGCGGGACAGAAAAAACCCGTCGGCATCGACCTCGCTGACCACACCTTCCGGCAGTCGTGACGGTTGGTAATGCAGCAAAGCGTGCCATTCGGGGCGTTCAGCCAGTCGTTCCCGCTCTGCACGCTCCAAAAGCTGGGCTAGATAGCCGCCGTCATCCGCTGCGACCGGGGATGGATACCAGAGGCATGCTGCCAGGGACATCAGGAGCAATAGAGTACGCAGCCGGGAGACGGACCGGCCCGCCCCCCGGCAATGCCTCCTAAGGCTTGCGGCAGGTGATCGCAGCAGCAAACGGAAGATCATGCGGCACCTCACCTATTGCATGGTTTCATAACCCGCCGCCGCTACCTTAGGCGAACCTGGGACTGCACAGAGGTACCAATCTTCCGAACGGCAGGTCCTACTGACGCCAGGTCGGATAGGCATCCAGTTCGGTGTTGAGTCTGGCAAGCATATCCTCGGCGGTCGTCGGTTCGGAACCAAACAACTTGGGATAGTTCTGTTTGGTAACTCTAAAGAATTCCGGCTGATGAGTCTCCTTGATACCGAGAAGATGGGCAAACGCCGTCAGGTGTTCGCCGCCGCCCCGCGCCATATCTTGTTGCAGCCGGTCCAGGTTTACCGAGGCGAACTGCTTGACGTTCCGCGCATCGGCATCGCTGTCTTTATCGCGTGGACTGGTGCTGAGAGTCAGGTCGGTCGTAGCGTCGGAAGTATTGGCGAAGGTCTCCGATGTGCCTTCCGTAGATCTCGTGGTAACCGCGCACGCTGACAGTATCGCCAGCAAGCTGCCGATAAGCATGACTCTTATTGTAACAGGCATAATTTCAAACATGGTGCACCTCCTCACCTACTTCTGCCTAGACTCCGCTCCAATGAGCCGGACACACCCATTAAATCTATTATACAAAACTTCACATCCCAAAACCAAACCGAAAACTGCGTCGGTGTGCAGGCTTCTCTTCGGCCGTGCTTCGTATATTGACTTCTCGAAATGACGAGAGCGCGGAGATCAGGGAGCAGCATGTATCCGAAGAAGCCTGGATCGGAAGACGGGGTAGATCCGGATCGCCTTTTATTTTCTCTCTTAGGACCGAATCCGTGGTATAAGGCAGAGAAAGGTGGGCAACGCTTTGGATCTAGGGAGGAAACCATGGGGCCAACGGCAGAAAAAACAGGTAATGGCTTCACCTACAGTGACTACTTGCGCTGGCCGGAGGACGAGCGGTGGGAGATTATTGATGGAGAAGCGTACGCAATGACTCCGGCCCCGTCTATTCGGCACCAAAGAATCAGTCGGTTTCTCATCTCCTTGTTCACTCAGTTTTTAAAGGGAAAAAATTGTGAGCCTTTTCAAGCCCCGACCGATGTAGTTTTAGATGAGCGGAATATAGTTCAGCCTGATCTTCTAATTGTCTGTGATAAGAACAAAACCACCGAGAAAAACGTCCAAGGGGCGCCCGATTTGGTGGTCGAGATCCTATCCCCCTCGACAGCTTTAAAAGACAAAAGGGAAAAAAGGGATCTCTATGAGCGGTTCGGCGTGCGGGAATATCTGATAGTGTACCCTGCAGAGGAAATAGTCGAGCGCTTTACCTTAGCAGATGGGCGCTACGGTATCGCTGATGTGTTTGGTTGGGATGAGGTCCTTTCCAGTGCCATCTTCCCGGAGCTGTGCCTGAACCTGTGGGAGGTTTTCGATAAGCAGCCTTCCCGGCGCGAGGCAGTAGAAACGTGATCTGTTCACAAAGCCCTTGATAAGATCCGCTGTAGGCATAAAAAGGGGGTGCCGGGTCTATCCCATCCCGAATCTTTTCATCTTGCGCCAGAGGGTCGTCTTGTTGATGCCGAGAAGGCGCGCAGCTTCCATCTTCCTGCCGTTGCACTGGGCCAGGATGCGCACGATATGGTCCCGCTCGGCCACATCGATGCTGAAAGCACCCACGCCCTCGCGGGGGGCTGCCGCGCCGGTGGAGCACTCGTCTCCTCCGCTTACCAGCACCGATGCGGGGGTGAGACGGTCGGAGCTTTCCAGGATCATGGCCCGCTCGATGATGTTCTCCAGCTCACGTACGTTGCCGGGGAAGCGGTAGGCGCGGAGCCGGTCCAGTGCTTCCGGGGTAACACCGAGTACGCGCGGGTTTATGGCACGGTAGCGTGCGATAAAGTGATCCGCAAGGAGGGTAATGTCACCCCTGCGCTCCCTCAGTGGGGGGACCGTTAGCGTGACCACGCTGAGACGGTAATAGAGGTCGCTCCTGAACCGCTCGTCTCGGGCGTCCTTTTCCAGGTCCTGGTTAGTGCAGGCGATGACCCGGCTGTCGACCGGGATCGGCGCGGAGCTTCCGACGCGGTGCACCAGCCGGTCCTGTAGGACCCGCAGGAGCTTCACCTGAAATCTGGGGGTGGTGGCGCCGATCTCGTCCAGGAGGATGGTGCCCCGGTGGGCCAGCTCGAAGTACCCGGCCCTTCGGGCCACCGCCCCGGTAAAGGCTCCCCTCTCATGGCCGAAGAGCTCACTCTCCAGCACCCCCTCGGACAGCGCGGCGCAGTTGACCGGCACGAATGGCTGCTCGCGGCGAGGGCTCCAGTTGTGGAGCATCCGCGCCACCAGTTCCTTCCCCGTGCCGGTCTCCCCCTGGATCAGGACGGTGCTGTCCGTGCGGGCGACCTTGCGGGCCAGCTCCAGCACCTGCAGCAAAGCCGGATCCCCGGTCACCGGGAGCCGGTCGGCCGCCCCGATTTCTCTTTCCCTCTCGTAGACCTGTAGCTTCTCCTCCATGCTGCGCTCACGTAGGGCTCTGTTTATCCGGGTCAGCACGTCATCCGGGTCGAACGGTTTGGCGATGTAGTCGTAGGCCCCCTGCTTGATCGCCTTGACCGCGTCCTCCACCAGGGAATAGCCGGTGATTATGAAGACGATGGTGTCGGAATTGATCTGCTTCACCTTCGCCAGAAGTTCCAGCCCGCCCATGCGCGGCATCCGCAGATCGGTGAGGATGATGTCCGCACCACGGGCGGTGAAGTAGAGGAGCGCTTCTTCGCCGTTGCCAAAGCTGGCAACCTGGAACTCGGGGCCCAGCATCCGGCGGAAGATGCTGGCCGCCAACGGATCGTCCTCTGCCACGATAACTCTGATCATTGTCCACTCCCTTCAGGAATCGTCACCGTGAAGATGCTCCCTCCGTTTGGCGCCGGCTGCACGCCGATCTCGCCCCCCAGCGCCGCCAGTATCCCGTAGCTTACCGACAGTCCCAGGCCGGTCCCCGCTCCCACCTCCTTGGTGGTATAGAAGGGGTCGAATATCTTCCCCATCTGCTCGGCAGCGATTCCTGCGCCGTTATCGATGAAGCGGATGCGGACGCTCCCGTCCCCGCGCGCCGTCTCGACCGCCACGATCCCCTTACCGGGATCCACTGCGTCGATGGCGTTTACCAGCAGGTTGATGAAGACCTGAAGGAGCTGCTGCTCGTCGCCCCGCGCCAGGACCGGCTCCGTTTCGAAAAAACGAAGAGAGACCCCTTTCTGCTTTGCCTTGATCCCCACCAGCGCGAGGGCGTCCTGGACGACGCGCACCGTGTCGAGGCAGGTGATGCAGGGTTCCTGGCGCCGGGCAAAGCTCAAAAGACCCGAGACGATGCCGCTGCACCTTGCAGTCTGGCTGGAGATGTCCGCCAGGTCCCGGGCAATGGTCCGACGGTCGCACTCCCCGCGTTCCACCTCTTTTCTGGCCAGGGTGGCCAGGGCGTTGATGTTGCTAAGGGGGGTGTTCAACTCGTGGGCCAGACCTGCGGCCATCTCGCCGATCGAGGCGAGCTTGTCGGCATGGCGGATCTTCTCCTCGACCTTTTGCCGCTCGTCCAGGTTCTTTTCCAGCGTCGCGGCCAGCTCGTTGATGCCCGAGGCAAGGCTCCCCAGTTCGTCTCGGGAGTCGAGATCAATGCGCCGGGAGAGGTCGCGGCCGATCCGCTCGGTTCCCTCGACAACCGCGCGGATCGGCTTGGTGAGGGAGCGGGCGAAGAAAAGCGCCGCCCCTACGGCGAGCGCAACCACCACTACCCCCCAGAGGGTGATCTGCTCCCGGATGGTGGCCAGGGGGGAGAGGAAGAAGGACCGGCTTGCCTTGACCACCAACACCCATCCCCGGGTATCGCTGCCGAAGGGGGAATAGAAGCGGTGCGCCAAGATGTCGCCGCTGCGCGGGTCGATCGCGACCCCCTCCTGCTCTTTCATCCATGAAGAGGTGACGGACGGGGGAAAGTCCTGGAACACCTTGATCTCGGTCCCGGTCTGGTTGCCGAATTGGCAGGCCTCATTCTGGTGGAAGAGATAGATGCCGTGGCGTTCGGGGCTGGCCGGGTTTCGTTCCACCAGGAAAGCGCTACCCTCCTCGGCTGAAAGGAGTCGATTGATCGTGGAACCGGCAGTCTCGGCCCAGACGTTGATGATTACCAGCCCTGCAAGCCTCCCCTCGTCGAAAAAGACCGGCGTGGAGAAGCGCACCAGCGCCGGGCACCACTTCTCCTCCTCCTCCACCCTCCCCCGTTCCATGTTGGATACGGCCACGCTGCCCTTCGGGAGCGCTAGGGCGCCCGTGAAGAACTCACGTCCCCTGAGGGAGTGGACTGCTCCGAGCGCCGAACCCTGCGAGGCCGGCTTGCGCGGGAGGATCTCCCCCTCGCGAACCTTTACCAGCACGTTTCCCTCGCTGTCGACGAACCGGATCGCCTGCAGACTCTTGTCGAGCTTCTGGAAATCGAGAAAGGTGAGTTCCAGGCGGGAAAGGGCCGGCTCCATGCGGCGAGGGTCGCGCGATTCCAGGGCGCGCAGGAACCGACCCAAGTCCGGGGCGGCTGTCGCTGCAAGCAGGGTCCTGGAGGAATTTTCCGCCAGGCTCTGCAGCTCCTGGGTCGACTTGGCTGCCAGCTGGCGCACCTGGCGCGTAGCGTTCTCCCTCAGGATCTTTTCCGTGGAACCGATGATCAGCAGGTAGAAGGTGAGCAGCGAGAAGAGGGTAAGGGCAAGGAGGGTGGCAAGGAGCTTCTGGCCGATCTTGAGCCGTCTCATGTAATCTCCCGAAGGGTGCCATGTTGCAACCCGCCGCTGCGGGATGCACCTGCGCCGGGTGCAATTTGCACCGTGTCGCACTCTACCCTTTCCGGGGGCGACGGTCAATGAAAGAGAGGGAAGCAGGCGAGATCGCCTGGTTGCCGTAACGCCAGCAGGGGCGGCACGCTTCGTGCGGTGCCTCAAGCGGGAAAGTTGTCACCAAAGGCTTACACGGAGGATGCCAAATGAAATTCGGATTTGCGGGAACAGCGGTGCTGGCTCTATTACTGGCGGCCGGGAGCTCCCTGGCCTATGACGCAGCATCGGGCTGCGTGAAGTGCCATGGCGACCGGGACAAGATGAAGTCACTGGGCGTCGAATCGATGTACCTCGACCCCTCTGCGGTCGACCGGGAGGTCGGCATGGGCGGGGCGCCCTCCTGCACCGATTGTCACCAGGGAGATGCCGCTTCCATGGAAAAGGAGGCGGCCCACCTTGGGCTGCTGCGGCCCTTTGTCAGCGCTGCAGGCAAGAAGGTGAAAGGTGAAGCGGTTTTCCGAAGCGACATCGGACTGACTCCGCTTGTCCCGAACAAGGGAGGGAGCCCCATGACGGCGATGATCCCCAGGGGGGACAAGGAGCTGCTCCAAAAGAACGAGATCAAAAAGGTCCTGGGGCTGCACTACCACGACAGGGATCCGAAGACCCTTGCCTACTCACCGAACATCGCCCGGGATACCTGCGGCAGGTGCCATTCCAAGGAGGTCAAGGACTACAGCGCGTCCTCCAAGGGGCTCATGAAACACCAGCGGGCCTATACCAGTTTCGCGGAGCATCTCCCCGGCCCGCAGAACTGCGGGGCCTGGTTTGGCAACGACTACGAGCGGCTGCGCGACGAGACCTCCGTCCCCTACACCCGCCAGCAGCATGCAGCGGGCGAGCGCTCGTGCAACGCCTGCCACGCCGGCTGCAACGACTGTCACTACAAACCCTTCAAGGGCGAAGGGCGCCACCTGTTCGGCAAGCCCGAGACCCCCTCATGCTACGGCGGCGGACGCGCGAGCATTTGTCACGCAGGTCCCATGGACCGGAGGCGCGGCTCCGGATTTCTGAGGGGCGAATACTCCTTCCCGGCCACCCTTGCGGTGGAGAAGCACGCCCAGAAGGGGATCCAGTGCCTCGACTGCCACAAACCCGTGGACCATAACTTCGGCCACCTGGCCAGCGAGGACGCCCGCAACTCCTGCAAGAAGTGCCACCCCGATATCGTGGAGGCGGTACAAAGCTCCAGCCACAAGAACGTCGACTGCTCCTCCTGTCACATCACCGATGTCGGGGCGTACCAGTTCACCTTCTGGGGGCCGGGGAACGTGACCGGCGTCGAGACCCCTTACGCCAAGCACAAGGAGTACTACGGCGTGCGCGACTTCCCCACCATAATCAGGAACCCGTCCGGGCGCTGGATTCCGGTCAAACCCTATCCCATGGCGGTCCTGAACCAGAAAAGGGATCTGAAACCGAGCGGTCTTCTGTTCCGGGCCATCCCCGAGAGAAGAATCAAGGGGAATACGGAAATTGGAGAGCCAGAGTTCTTCTCCGTCGCCCGTGGTTTCACCGACGTAAACGACGCCATGATCATCAACGGCACCCGGAGCGACCTCCCCTCCGGCAACAAGGCGATCCTCTGGGTCCAGATCGACAAGATGAGTCACGCGCTGGGCAAGGGGCGCGGCTGCGAGAGTTGCCACACGAAGGCACAGGTATCGCGCTCGACCTACGAGTACTTTGACGAGAAGAACGTGACGGAAAAATTTTCCGGAAGCTATACGGTCACAGCCGACAAAGGCGGGATCCGGTTCACCGACATGAAGAACACGGAAATCAAGCCGGCGAAAGGTCGCAACGTCATCGATTTTGCCCCCTTCACCATCATGCCCGAGGCCTGGAATGTGAAGGGGGTCGACCTCTCCATCCCTTTCAGCGAGCAGAGCTACAAGAAATCGGACAGCGAGTTGCAGGGGTTCTTGAAGCAGCTGGAAAAGCTGCCCAAGACGGAGAACATGGCCAAGGTCAGGGTGATCGCGTATCACAACCTGAAGAAGGCGAAGGAGATGCTCAAGAAATAGTTATGGGCTGGAGGCCCCCCTGGAGCACGGGGGCGGCTTTTTTGAGCCGACTGCGGCAACGCAAGGCAGGGGGACATTCCATGAAATCGTCCGACGTTGGTATCGTCACGGTTGTCCCGGTAAGCGAACCAGCGCGCAACCTCAGCGGTCGACAACAGACTGTGCTTGGCCGCCTGGCGCAGCACGTCCTTGTAGGTTAACGCATCGACGTCTCGCGGGCGGCCGGTGTATCTGTCAATGGCTGGAGACAGATTATATTCTGTCACAGTTCTCTTCCGATAAGAAGAAGCCCTGTAGTTCTTTCGCGGCACTTGTGACATCGCGAGTCTCGAAAGGCCGCCGGGAAGAGTTCCATGGGGCTTACGATTAGCCGTGAATAAGTCTCTCTGCTATCGAGAGCAATATGGCCTCCAAATCGTGGACAGAGGCGACGCGGTGTGTTAGCCTATGTCTCGGCATAGGCCAAAAACCGCAGGAGGGGGCATGAGCGCAGTTCAACGTCACATTAGGCTTTTCAAGAATGGCAGGAACCAGGCTCTCCGAATCCCGCGGGAATTCGAGCTACCTGGCGATGAGGCCGTGATCCGTAAAGAGGGGGACCGGCTGATTATCGAGCCGACGAAGAAGAAGTCCCTCCTCAAGCTCCTCGAGACCTGGGAGCCATTAGATGAAGAGTTTCCGAATGTCGACGAAGGCTTGTTGCCTTTGGATGATGTGGATCTCTGATGATGGATTCTCTTGTCTACCTCCTCGATACTAATATCCTTTCCCACCTCATGAAGAATCCTCGCGGCCCTGTGATGCGCCGAATAGCGACGTTTGGTGAGGAAACTGTCTGCACCAGCATTGTTGTCGCTAGCGAGCTGCGCTACGGTGCAGAGAAGAAAGGCTCTCCTAAGCTCGCCGCCAAGGTCGAAGAGATCCTCGAAAACATCGAGGTGCTGCCGCTTGACATAGACGCGGATCGTCACTATGGCAGCATCAGGAGCTATCTGCAGAAGCGGGGTGAGCTGATTGGTCCCAATGATCTGCTGATCGCCGCTCATGCTCGATCCCTTGGACTGATCCTCGTTACTGACAATACCCGCGAGTTCGAGCGAGTCTCGGATCTCGCCGTAGAAAACTGGCTTTTACCCCCTTCTCCCGCACTCTGACCCGTCGATACTGGCCGCCAGGCTCACCACCTCGGCGGTCTTTTTTTATGTCTGCGTTGTTTTGCGAAGGGGGGCGTTCCAGCAGGATGTCACGGAGCGGCTAAAATGCTTCAATCTGGAACTGCACGCTGAAAAAACCCGCCTTATCGAGTTTGGCCGCTATGCCGCCGAAAATCGGAAGGCGCGTGAAGAAGGCAAGCCGGAAACGTTCGATTTTCTTGGATTCACGCACATATGCGGCGTGACAAGAAAAGGGAGGTTTACCGTGCTCAGGTAGCCGATGCGGAAGAAGATGCAGCGTAAGCTCCAAGAACTCAAGGAAGAGTTACGCAAGCGCATGCATTGGTCCATCTTGGAAGTGGGGAAATGGCTGCGAAGCGTGCTGTCGGGACACGACCGCTTCAAAAAGCAAAATGCGGCTACCGATTTTCAGCCTCAGCCATTCGTTCGAGTACCTTTTTGACATGGTCGTGCAGTTCTTGCACCTGGGCCATGCAAGTAATGCGGTCAAGCTTCGGTTCCTCGGTCTCCATCGCCTCATACCGCAACTCGACGGCAAAGGGATTCAACATGTCCAGATCTACGAAGCGGCGAACATCGCGGCCAAGGTCCGCCAATAGTGCAAAAAGTTGGCTCAAGTCATGAACCCTGCCAAACGTACCGCCGACAGCTGCAATCCAAGCCTTCAGCGACTTTTCTACCGCTTGCTGAGCATGGAAACCGAAAATCTCGTCGTCCACCGATTCTGGGTCGACCAATGCCACCATGGCACGGATATCTTTGCCTGCCATGACCAGCAGCATGCGTGCATTTTCAGTGGCGCTCATACATTACCCGACCTTCCCGCAAAGCATGGCACACAACGTGGTTCGGCGAATCTCGCCATTTCTCGATTTCTTCAGGAGTGAATACTAGAAAGTCTTTTGGGACCCGGACATCCCGGAGAAGCCGCCATAACTTTACGGTCTCAGCCCGACGGCTTCGTTCGGGCCCAAAGGGGCCATCCTCTACGACAATAAAATCAAGATCCGAATCGGGTCTAGCCGTACCGCGTGCATGAGAACCAAACAGAATGATCATCCGGGGATGCACTGCGGCAACGATCTTCTCAGCTATGTCCTCAAGAAGAGCATCGGTGACAGGAACCATCGTATTTACCTCAATAGCTGCAACATCTACCATTTAGAGAAGGGGGATACGGCGGCCAGTATACATGAATACCCGCTGAAATCAACCATATAGCGGGGAAGCCCCCCGATAGGACATGTCTGCCTATCACGGCAATGTCAAGCTCTGACCCTCCTGATGGTTGTAGGTTAGATCTCGATTCGGAACTCAGCCCCACTTCCGACATTGCGTACCGTCAGGCGTCCGCTCATGCTTTTCTCTATGATGGTATTGGACATGAACAATCCGATCCCCGTCCCTTTGTCTGGTCCCTTGGTGGTGAAGTACGCATCGAACAACTTGTCGATGATCTCCTCTGCTATCCCCCCTGCGTTATCAGTGACGGTAACGACCGATTTGCCTCCTGCTTCAAATGAGTGGATGGAAATAAGAGCATCGTCTACCTTATGCTCAACTAGGGCGTCTCGGGCGTTCAACAGGATATTCAGAAGTACCTGAGAGTACTCATTTGGAAAGCCGGTAGCCGTCGGAGTGCATTCAGGTTGGAAAGCAATGGCGATCTTCTGGTCTTCGAACGTCTTTTCGACAAGGGAGAGTGTACGTGTGATCACCTGATTCACGTCGAAAGTAATAACTTCTTTGTCAATCTTGAACAGGTTCCTGAAATCATTAATAGTTTGAGACATGTGTCGGATCAACTTCATGGACTTTTCGGTATTTTCCTTGAGACAATCTCGGCTGAGTTCGCCATAGTCATACAGGAGCGGTAATCCCTGAACAAGCAATCCTAAATTGTTTAGCGGCTGGTTCCACTGGTGAGCGATATTGTTGATCATCTCGCCCATAACGGACAAACGGTCCTGAAGAATCAGCATCTGGTCCTTCTGGCGGAGTTCTTCCACATCCTTGACAATGCGTACTTCAAGAGATCGGTTGATTTCTTCGAGCTGTTTTTTCCTGAAGGACGCTAACACCGTTAGATGTGCCACTTCTGCGGCTTTTGCCACTTTCAGCCGCGCCATCTCTGCAGCTTCTTTCACTCTTTGAAGAGCCAAAGTCTCGGCATCTCCTACCGTTAGACGCGCCAAAACTTCCTTCTTATGAGGCGGCTCTGTCAGGTTTTCCACCTTTAGAAGAGCTTCTGCTACCTCATCTTCCATAAGCTGAAGCGCCAATGCTTCGGCCTCTCCGACAGTTCGACGCGCCAAAGTCTCGGCCTCTCCTACCGTTAGACGCGCCAAAGCTTCCTTCTTATGAGGCGGCTCTGTCATTTCATCTGCCTTTAGAAGAGCTTCTGCTACCGCATCTTCCACAAGCTGAAGCGCCAAAGGTTCGGCCTCTCCGACAGTTCGACGCGCCAAAGTTTCGGCTTCTCCCACGGTTCGACGCGCCAAAGCTTCGGCTTCTCCCTTCTTCTGGTTTAACTCCAAAGTCCTTTCAACCTCGTCCCTAGCTTGAAGTAGCTCTTCATTCTGCATCTCCAGCTCGATCTGGTGGACCTCAAGCTCATGGACAAGTCTCTGCACCTCTTCGTCGGTCCGGGGTGGATGCGGTTCCGCCGTTCTTTCCTGCAATCGTTCTTCGGCATGACGGCGGAGTTCCTCTGCCGATAGTAGGCTCTTGTCTTTGCTCATCCCCATTGCCCCCTTCGGTCCGAGTTTGGAGTTGAAGGCATACCACATAATATCCGCTCAATAAAGTAAACTTTTCTTGCGATCTTTCCAAGGAATCCCAAGGTAGGCTAGATTCCAGCACAGAAAGCATCGCCGTCCCCACGCACCTTCCCGCATCATATGATCGTATTAGATTAAAATTTTTGTCTTTCAAACTTATGCTAAGTTTATAGTTCGCGCCGAGTTTCGGATTTCCAACGAGTTGGACGCTGGTGCGCATTCCGACGAAGTCGGCCGCCTATTCCGACGCTAGTCGGCCGCCTATTCCGACGCTAGTCGGCCGGCTGTTCCGTTTGAAGTCGGCCGGGTATTCCGGCTGAAGTCGGCCACCCCCTGAGGGGTGCGCCGCTGGGTTTGGGTTAATGTCTCGCAAGGTTTCGATGGGGTCAATCTTTGGAGGAAAAAGGGGGACGCCCCTTACATCTTGCCTAACTCAGTGGTTGTAAGAAGTTGCGCAGGATGGAAGGGGCGTCCCCCTCGCTCAATATCTGGCCTGATGGCTCGCGCCCGCAGGCCCGCGCGCTTTTTCCTTGAGCAGCCGCGGGCGTAGATCCAGAATGTGCAAAGCTATTGCAACGGAGCCGCCCATAGCATTCTCAACACGTTTCGCCTCGTCGCAAAGCAGAGATTCCAACTCAGTTATTCCGATACGCTGTCCACTGTCCGGATGTTTCCAACTATGATCCTTCGCCAGCGTTATGAGCAGGCACCCTGACCGACTATTCTCAGCCGCCATATACTTTTTGACCAGTTGATGATAGATCGTGCCCCGCAAGTCACGGGCTGAACGGCCATCGGCGAGCTTGAGTTCGATCACAGCTTCGTGGTCGGACACGACGGAACGCAAACGAATATCTGTCTCCTTTTCGTCAGCCGTAACAGCCTCTTGGTCCACTTTGTATAGGCCATTCGCGGCATGGCTCAGTTCCCTCGCGATCTCACGGCGCATGACCCTCTCGTCGGCGATACCCGCCCAAGCTTCCTTCGGCGACGAGTCGCGGAGCAATAGGTCATCAAGATCAGCCAAACGATCATTCATTATGGCGAACATCGCTTCATTGGTGGAGGCAGGTGCTTCGCCTGTTTTATCGAGTGCAATCGCTTGTGCTTCGTCGAACGCAACTGAATCTACTTCCTGGGCCCAGTGTTCCTCAGCAACAGCGCGAACGCGGTCCTTAAAGTGTGCGCAAAGGGGATCATCGGCCATTTCCAGCTTCGCTGTCCAGCCTTCTTCACCTTTCGTGTCGAATAGCGCACTGACGATCTCGTTGCGTGCGCGTTCGGCATCATCCCGGGTGTCCGGAGTATAGCTGCCCTCATGTTTGGCATCGTGCTCAATTCGGACATGATAGTACGCGAGACGAAGAAGCCGCAGAAGCAGCTTCGGCATGAATGCCTCATTCCTTAGATTAATTGCGTCATGGCGGTCACCGAAGAGAACACAGAACCACGTGACTGCTTCGCTACGCTTTCCTGGTTTGACCGTTCGGATCCGATCCTCAAGTGCAGCTACGCCAAGCTCGGGATCGAGCCGCATGAGCGTCGGCAGCCAACAAAAATAAGTTCATTCGGCAGACTACCCTGAGGGACGCCCCTTTCATCCTGCCTAACTCAGTGGTTGTAAGAAGTTGCGCAGGATGGAAGGGGCGTCCCTCTCGATCAACCCCGAAAGCATCAACCAATTAATGAAGGCTAAAATAGGGATAATTGCAGGATATGTCAAGATGGTAGGTGGTGGATGTACGATTTGGGAAGAATGGCCCGGACTTTGTCAACAACCACGCTTCCAAGAGCTCCTTCGAATCCTTCGCCTTCTTTTCCGCTCTCTTTTCCTGCCAGTCAAGGCTCTTCATCCGACCGACGACACTTCCGATGTTGGGGGTGCAATCCATTTTGTAAAAAGCGTCACATTTTTTCAAAAAGTGACGAATTTTGAAAAAATGTGACGCTTTTGAGGGTAAATTCTTCGAATTCCGTGGAAATCTAATGAAATTCAGGGCAAAATGGTCGTTTTCACTCTGAAATGTGAAGAATAAATTTAAAATGTGACGATTTTTTTCAAAAAGCGACGAATTCCATCTGAAAAGTGAAGAATTTCGCTCGAAAATGCGCAAAAAGCCGATTTTTTCATTAGATTTAAGGACGCAGATGGAGAGCGAGGAGGAAATTGCGAGACGTGATGGGAGAAATGAATATGACATACGCCTCGCCAGTTGCAAGCAGGTATTTTTTTCACCTACTCCCTCGGCTCTCATAACCCAGGTCCTAAAAAGATGACTTGTCAGCAGACCTTCCAGGTGATGGACGGCGGGCGGGACGTTAGGTGGGGCAGTGGGCCGCCCATAAATTGATTGTTTGATGTTTCACTCTTTCAGGTGGAGATTCTCCCACCGCTTCACTTTGGGTATAACGGAAAAAGGGTCAGCTTTGTGAGCTGACCCTTTTTCTTAATTTTTGGCTGGGGCGCCAGGGATCGAACCTTTATAGGGTACAAAACTCGATCCCGATGAGTACCCACCCTACCCATTCCTGCCTTTTGCAAACGGATAAGGAACGCCTAGATAAAGGGAGAAGCAGCCATTTTCTGTAGCGAACTTTTATCACTCTGTCACCCCCGGTTATGAACGGACCCATTTTCTCTGTCTAAACGGACCCACCTAAAGTTGCAGGATTCGAGTTAGTGAGCGGGAGGTCACCGTTTTTCCACTGGGGATAGCGCAGCGAGAAACGCAGAAAGGGTTGCCAGGGTGGCTCCCGCAGGGAGACACCGGCAACCCTTTCTGTTGAGATGAGAGGGATTGAGAGGAAGCTACTGCTTGGCGTTGAGCTGTTGCGACTCGTGCAGCCGCCAGGACGGCCCTTCGATGTTGATGATGGTGGAGTGGTGGACCATCCGATCCACCGTGGCTGCGGTGATCACCGGATCCCCCAGGTAGTCCCCGAGTGCCTCGAAGTCGATGTTGGTTGTCAGGATTGTCGAGCCCTTGCAGTAGCGGCCGTCGATCACCTTGTGGAAGAGGTTCGCGTTTCTCGCCTCGCGCTGCTCCAGGCGGTCGAAGCCCACCTCGTCTATCAGGAGCACCTCGGGCGAGAGGAAGCGCTTGAGCTTCGCCTCCAGGCTCTGGTCGGCGAGTCCCGAGAGCAGTTCCTGCAGCATCGCGGTGGCAGTCGTATAGCGGCAGCGGAAGTTTTTCTGGCAGCCGATGAGCAAGAGCGCCTTGGCAAGATGGCTCTTGCCGGTGCCGGAGTTGCCGGCAAGGATCACCCCCTGCTTGCGCCCAGCGAAGTCGAGGCGGGCGAGTTCCATGATCTGCCGCTTGTCTACGCCGGTTTGGAAGACGAAGTCGAAGTCAGCAAGGAGCTTCAGTTCCGGCAACTTCGACTCCTTGATGCGCCGTTGGATCCGGCGTTCGGTGAGCGCCTCAACCTCCCGGGCAAGGAGCCGTTCCAGCACCTCCCCGGCGGGCGTGGCGTCCTGCGCCGCACGGGAAAGCTCCTCATCGAGAGCTGTCGCCATCCGGTCCAGTTTCAGTGTTTTCAGATAGCTCCTGATTCTTTGCGCACTGTCGGTTTTCTTCATGGTTGGCCTTATATGGGGTGGAAGGTGTGAGCAGCCCGGCATAATCGTTAAGCGGGCGCTGTTTGATCTTGGGAAGTGCCGCTCGCAGCTGCTTGGCGGCCTTTTCGTTGCGCACCGACTCCAGCGTCCTGGGGGTCGCCTTCGTCGCCAGGATACGCTCCACCGCCTTGCAGTCGTAGGCGTGATAGCGGCAGGCATGCCCCAGCGCCAGGTTGATGTCGTCGCAGGTGTAACGCTGCTTGAGGTGTAGGATGTAGCGGGCATGGAACCCGGGATTCTTCGGGTTCTTGAGGGTGAGTCCACGGAGGAACTCCTCGGCGTGGTCCCCCAGCTGGAGGAACTGCTCGCGCATCGGCTCCAGCCCATATCGCAACGTCTTCACCCCGTGGATGGCGGAACCGTCCAGGGTGAGCCGGGAGCCGTCCGGCGCCCTTTCGTGGCGCACGATGAGGGCGAGTTCCGGTGAGTAGATCAGCACCTCGTTCTCGGTAACCTTCATGGTCAGGATGTCGGCGACGTGCTCGTAGGGGACCGGATAGCGGTTGGTCTCGAAGTCGAGGTATCCCTCCATGTCGCACACCCTGAGCGCCACTTCCGCGCAGTCGTAAGGATGAAGCGGCAGCGGCGTGAGTGCCGCCAGCTCCTGTTCCAGGAAGAGTTCCAGCGGCGGTCTGCGGGTCGTCTCGTGCAGATGCAGGTCGCTTTTCTCCGCGAGCCACCATCTCGCGCAACTTCTAAGGTCTTCCAGATCCTGGAACTCACGGCCGCACAGGAGGTTTCCCTCCACGTACTGGAAGGGGCGCTCGATCTTACCCTTGGTCTGGGCTCGGCCGCGCTGGCAGATGATGGGACGATTCCTGTAGTGGGTAACGAAGGCGGAGAAGGCGGGATGGATCAGAGGGCGCCCCGCCTCCCAGCGCAGCACCACGGTTTTCTCGCTGTCGTAGAGGCATTGGGCGGGGGTGCCCTGGAAGTGGGAGAAGGCGTCCCGATGACGGCGGATCAGGGTGAAGAAGTCGCGCCTCGGGGTGAAGTCTATGAACTGGCGCCTGGAGAAGCCCAGGATGTAGGAGAAGCACTGCACCTGCTGTTTTCCCGTCTTCAGGAAGTTGATGGTATAGGGGCTCCAGTCCATCTGCCCCTGCACACCGGGATCGGTCTCGAAGCGGATCACCGGCTCTTCCTTGGGCAGTGTTCTGCGTTTGCGCAACCGGTCCCGGAGGATGCTGATGCCCCCCCCATACCCTGCGTCGCGCAGCTCCTCCAGGAGCCGGACACCGGTGATCCGGGGGAACTTCTCCAGAAGACGCGCGAGCGTCTTGTCGAAGGGGTCGAGCTTGCTGGGGCGCGGCGACTGCTCCCCGGAACGCTTCAGAATGTCGTGCCCCTCGTCACGGAGGCACTCGTGCCTTCTCAGGATGCGCCGCACCATGTTGCGGCTGATGCCGAAGTGTCTCGCGAGCGCCCGGATTGACCATCCCTTCTGGGTGTTCAGGATGACGAGTTCCTGTTCAAGCTCCGCCCGCCCTCGGATGAAGACGGTCATGGGTCCCCCATTTTCCCGTAGGTCGCCATCCCGCGCAGTTCCTTATCCACGCGGGCAAGACTCGGAAGGGCTCGGCCGCAGGCGGCCCTGAAGCGCTTTTCCTCGTCAATCTCGAACATGATGGGGTCGGTACGGGACACCAGGAGCGCCACATCCAGGCAGCTCCTTTCCAGGGCAAAGATCCTGCGCAGCACTTTTTTCATCTCACAGCTCAGCCCTTTTTCCTCGGGCGGAGCGGGGCAGGCGTTCTGGTCGGGAGACAAGGAGCCGCGTGGGTCGCGCAGGATCGCCTCGTGGTTGTGGCTCGGCTCGTGCTCCAGAGAGTTCACCACCATGCGTGTCTCACGGACGCTGAGGTGGTGCTCCCGGACCGCCGCCAGCAACAGGTCCTGGTTGTGACGTCGCAACCGGGCCAACTCCGTCCCGAGGCTCGCAGGAAGAAGCCCGAGCCTGATCATCTGCTGCGCCTCGTCGCTCAGCCGCTCGATCAGCGCGAGGCGCCGGCAGACCCAGCTCTTGTGACGGTTCAAAAGCAGCGCGATCTCAACTTGGTTCAGGCCGTCCTCGTGGTGCAGCGAGTGCACCACGAGCGCCTCCTCCATCCCGGAGATGACCCTGCCCACACGATTTAGCTGCAGCATGGTGGCTTTCCCCGCCCGGATGCTGAGGTCGAAAGGACGGGCCGAGAGTTCGGCGAGGCCGAGCTGCCGGGCGGCGCGCAGCCTTTTGAAGCCGTCAAGGAGCTCCTGCTCGCCGGGGGCGATGCGGCAGACCGCCACCGGGGTGAGCTGGCCGTACTTTTCCATGGAAGTCAGCATGGTCCGCTCCGCCTGCGGCTCCACTATGCGCAACGGCGCGAACCGCTCGCCGATCTCGGCGGTGGCGATGTTCACGGTCTCTTGGGAATGACCGTTGGCGACAGGTGCAGTCATGGGCCTCCCTCCTCACGCAAAGGGCGCTTCTCTTAGCATGAAGAAGATACCCCTCGGGGCGGGGCTTGGCTATCGCCTCTTAAACTCGACGCCGCCACAAGTCGTCGTGATTCGTTAGGTATTTCAGGCTGTTGAGTGCTGATCACCTCTTGAACGCCTCTTAAGAGTACTCGGACGATATACTCAATGATTACGAGTTGTTGCGCCCCCATCACCTCTTGAACGGTTTCTCGGGGCAAGTGTAGTGGAGAGGGGGATCTAGCCGGTATATTTGTGCTGGACGACGACGGCGACGGCGGATATCCGGCGGCATGGTCGCTTGCGGACTGGACCCGACTCTTGAGATAGTTCTCCTTGAAGTAGGAGCGGTTTTGCCTGTTCCACTCGGCGCATTTTGTGGTGTGCCACTGCCGCTGGCATTCATCGGCGCCACAAGTCTTCTGCCGGTCGCCCAATCGAGGATTGGGAGAAAACCACTTGCCGCAGACACGGCAGGGCCGCTTCCTGGATCGAGTCTTCTGTTCCATCGTTTTCTCCGCCTGGTGATGTGGGAAACAATGGAGGATTTTATTTGATGAGGGGAGTTGGCTGGTAGGAAAATCGGGGTGGGTCTCTTGAGATCGGTGCTCGGCAGAAGTCGGCAGTAGTCGGCAACGATCAGGTGGGTCCGTTTATCGGTGGTGGGTGGGTTCAAACTTCATCGGCGGCGGCATATCACTCCAATCGTTTTCATAATGTGCACTAACATGCGCATTATGAAAGGGGATTGTGCCATAAAGTGCGTTGGCTGTCAATTTATTATGATTCTCCCAGACCGTACGTATTACCCCTTGCAAAATCTACGAAGTTCTTGCAGGCTTACTGTAAGGTACCACCTAACCAAGTATTCCAGGTTTAATTTCTGGCGGCTCCTTACGCGGCCTGTCAGGCTGTGATGGTCTCGGTTTCTCAGGTTTTGGTTTTTTTGCTTCAGGCTTTTCTGGTCTAGGAGTCGTAGACGGACGTTCTTTAGGTTCTCTATGGCTATCGTCACGATCACCATTATCTTTTTTTCGGTTTTTTTCAATTTTCTCTGCTAGTTCTCTTTGTTTTTTTGCAAGGTTTTCTTTAGCTAGCTTAAGCTTATCATCAATTTTCGCTAGTTCTATTATACGCTTGTCCAACTTATCCTTAATATCTTTTCGTATTGATAATAAAGTATCACGGAAAGAGTCTGAATGATCGAACTCGTCAGACTGCTTTTTGATTTCGTTGTCTGCTGCTTCTTTATATAATTTCATAAACTGCAAGATGAGTGAGTTTAGTTCCATTCTGTTTTCTTTGTTGATTACATTCTCAATGTACTTGGTCAACTGAAAGTGACCTCTTTCTTTAACAACTGTAAAATCAAGCGTTCTCGTTAACCCGCACATCTGAAAAGTATCAAGTACGATTTTGTACTTGGCGAGTTGATTTTGGTTTGGAACGTTCATACTTACATCGTATTCCATTCCATTTAGCTTCAAGTCAAAGGCCAACCCAAAGAGGTGGAGAGAACTTAATGTCCCCGCCTTGTGCTCATTTCTGATTGACAACTGGTTCCATGGAGTTCTTGCAGCAGAGCTGATTTGAAAAGTAATCTTGTTATCTTTGATGTTTTGAATCATTTCAGGGGAAAGAGGAATACCAGCGTTATCTGGATCTGCGAAAATCTTGTAAGCTAAATCTAGGCTTTTCACAAGATCAGCATTAAGGTATGGATCCATGTAATTTCTGGAAAGGGCCTCCTTGTCAACCCACGGCTTTCCAGCAATATTGAGGAGCATTTCAGGAAAGACTGTACGAAGAAAGTCTAATTCCCTCTTATATTCTATAACGGCATTTACTTCCGGAGGGTTATCCCTTAAAATCATAGGTCGACGGGTTAATAGTGATTTTTCAACTTCTCGAAGATGGTTTTCTATTTCTAATAATTCTGCGGTCTTTGCTGCTACTGAAGATTCTAATGCCTGTATAAGTTTACCTTCATTGCTTATATTATTGGATATTTCATTGATGTCGCGCCTTATCTGCTCTATGAGGATGTATCTGACGCTCCAGCTTTCCAGAAAGTAACCCCAATCAGATAGGTATTCATGATCTATGTACTTGAAAGTATCTCGATGTTCTGGCATAAAGCAAACCGTATCAAGATAAGCCTCGCTTGCATGCGCAATATAGCCATTCTTTTCAAGTATTTCTTTATTCATTTTTAAATTTTCACTATGCCGTACAACAGAATATCCGGGAAATATTAAATTTTGTTTGTATCCGGAAGGATCTTGTACGCATATCAACATTCCAAGGTGGCTCAGAATTTGAAATTCCACTGGAAGAGAATCTATTATCTCATCCGGAATGCCAGCAGATGGGTTACCTATTAGCTTTTTTTCCTTTGAATATCTGTCGATCCCACTTTCTGTACCTCCTTTATCATCTAAATAATGACTGGGATATAGATCATAAAAGTAAATTTTGGAACATGAGCATAAGAAAAAAGATATGATTATGGCATATACAAGCTTCACTTAAAATCTCCTTACTTGATGGTTCTCTTTCCAAATGGTATTGGTGGTTTTTTGGTGCGAATAATAGTGATTTCTATGTAGGCATTGCCCTCCCCTTTACATTGTTCTTCGGTTCCATCGTCGTATCTCCATATTGTAGACCTTCCCCAATAACCATTGTCCGAATACTTATCATCCTCGTAGCCCAAATTGAGATAGAGTTTTGACGTATCAAACCCAGGTAGGTCGTCATTAATTTTTATCTCTTTTCCTATCACATCCTTTGTTCGAACTAGACCAGTTCCATTAGTAGATCCTGGAATATGAATTAAACCATGGTAAAATTTATCCGACTTAGGCCCACTTGGGTTCACATACCTCTTCCAAGTCCTCCCAAGTCCTCCAGTCTGAACACACCCACCTGCATTTATAAAAACTTTATCACCGGGGTAAAAAAATATATCTTTGTACAGGCTTCTGGGTTCGATAACATTAGGTTCTTTGATTGTAAATACAAGTTTTAACTCTTTATCTAAGACGTCTATTTTTTTCTCAGCCGCAAATGTATTCGAATGTAGGAGCAAAGTAAAAAGCACAATATATTTAGCATAGTCAAATCTGGTAAGTTGTGATTTAGATGACACAACAGATGCAACTAGTTTGCGACTAAAGAGCGTCAATTTAAAAGGCATCTATACTTCCCTCTTGATTTCTCTGGAATCTTAGGGTGCTCATTGAGCTAGGAGTTTCATCTGCTACGCATGCACGGGCTTTCCTATCCCCTGACGTTACAACTTCACAAAGTTATTAATAAAATTAATTTTTCAGACAAAATAATCAATTGTTTTTGGGACCGATCTTGCCCAGTGTCGATAGACACACTGTTAAGGGGGTACACTCAGAACTGGATTCCAAATCTGATCCATCATCGGCGCTTAGTTTGGCCTACCCGTACAGCGCAACCTACTGAACTTACGTTTGGCACCGGGTCAATTAGGATGCTGAATAAGGTAGAATTCGACTCCAGCTCACACCTATATTAGCTCTAATCTTAGCAACCGACTCATTCCGGCTTTCGTTTAATCCTTATCCTTATCGCTGTCCCAACCAGACTTCCCATCACAAAACCCGCATCCTCGCCAGTAACTGTCCTCTTGGTCACCAGTAGTGTACTCGTTGCACCAACCGCATTGACTGATATCGGAAATTTCGAATCGGGTAAAGCACTGTGTACAAAACCATTGTCCATCCACCTCAACGATCGTCTCGTAACCTTCACAATCGCCACAATTGGCGTGGTTAAGGTCATACATATTGTGTTTTGTTATAAATAGATCTTTTGTAAGTTCTGCTTTTACATCATCAGGTTCTATTGTGTACCCACATTTTGTACATTTTTGCCACGGCTCACCCAACATCGTAATGCTCTTAGCACATTGTGGGCAACTGAGGGTAATTCCGTTTTTATTCAGATCGCAAACCAGACACTCGAATTCGAGGCCATCTTCTTGTAATGACTTAAAACCGCAGGAAGGGCATTTGTGAAAAGCGACATTTCCCTTAACTTTATCCGCTATAACTGCGGTCAAATCCTCGAATTTGGCCTTCAAATAATGCCGAATCATTCGCATTTCTTTATCAAAAGCCTTTATCTGCTTTTGGTAATCAGTAAATGTCTCCGCCCATTGATGCGAGAGTAATTGGTGCAGGTAATACCAGGCACGGCACTGCTCCGCGACGATTTTCTGAAGCTCACTCTTTTTATCATGTTGGCCTTGGTGAAAGAAGTGGACCATCCTATTACGATGACCTGTAAGCCGAAGGAATGAGTCGTATTGCTGCTGAGAAATACCGTCCTGCACTATTGAATCGAGGCGAGTCCTAGCTTCTCTGATTGTTACAGAGTGAAAATCGCCGGAAATAAATTGCTTCCAATCTGCGATTTCTGGCTTGCTCACCACCAGGGACCAATGTTCGCGCATCAGACGAGCCTTGAGAAATAGTTCAACAGCGGCATGAAAATTTATCACAGAGTATTTCGGTTCTTTCTCGAACTCCGCTAGCGCTTTTCCTAGAAAATCGAAGGCATTCCCGACAACTCGTGAAAATATCTCTTCTGGCTTCATAGATATCCTTAGTGGTTCAGGTCTCATTTCTGGCACAGCGACAACATTTTTGTTAAACAATAGCCAACTCGCGAGCTCAGCAACGGACGATGGGCTTGCATTGGTGAATATTGCTCGAAATAGGAGTGATCCAGAATCGTGCGCAGGCAGACCCACCATTACATTCGCTTGCATGGTAGATCATCATGTTACGTCTCATGTGGGTCACGGTTCTGCACCTATGCTGGGTCAAAATTGCACGCACATTCACAGAACAAGCCGCAATAGAGCCACACTACGTCACTGACGGGGGAGATTCTTGATTTCTTGCAACATATGAAATGCAATGTCAGAAGCAATAGAGTTATTGGATCTCCAAGAGCTGCAAAATCATAGTCAAAGGCTTTAGGCTCAACGCTGACCTTCTGAATTAACTCCTTCGCGTTAGCAAATTCCGTATAAATGTTTTTTTCACGGGCAATTAGGGGGACGCCCCTGCGAACATGCGAATCCTTCGGAACCTGCTGAAATCACGCTATGAACTTGCCATGCGAGGTATCCAATTTACCAGGGCCAAGGAAGCAGAGGTGACTTTCGCACGTTCGCAGGGGCGTCCCCCTCGTTGCCAACGTTCGCAGGGGCGTTATATTTTAAAACAGAACGAGCCAAAGCCCCTGAAGTTACTACAAAAAAATATGTTTTATCAGCCTTGTTAATTCTCGTGTTCCCTGTTATTGAGTGGTCATTTATTCCACTGACAGGAGGACTGTATGAATGACGTGAATGATCGGTTGACGCTGTTCAGATCCCTGAAAGCGTCTGTTAGAGGCTCCGAGAGGTACCTGCTCGTCGGCGTAGACATTGCTAAGAATACGCATCATGCTTTTTTTGGAACTCCCAATGGTAGAACGCTCCGAAAGAATTTGGTAATCGACAACACCGTAACAGGGTTTGAGAGCCTTCGGGCATTGGTCAGAGATCTTCAAAAGCAGCACGGCTTGGCCGAAGTCGTGTACGGTGTCGAACCAACGGCATCCTACCATAAACCACTAGCGGAGTATCTGATCAGGAATCAGGAGCATGTGGTCTACGTGTCCAACATAGCCGTAGCAAGAAATCGAGCGATGCTGGATGGCCGCTGGGATAAAAACGACAAGAAGGACGCCGCCAACGTCGCCGATCTTGTCGGCCAGGGACGCTGCCTCTACTACGATATCCCTGAGGAGAGCCTGCGAGAGTTAAGGAGCTTGATTGCATTCCGAAGCAGACTCAAAAAAGAAGAGCATGCGTTACGGATGCGCCTGAGAAACAACGTCTTCGCACAATATTTTCCAGAGCTGGACAAACTGACGATCCACCCTGGTCAGCCGAACGATATAGTCCTCTCAATCGCTCAGCACTGCCTCGATCCGCAAGACATAGCGGCGATGGAGTTTGAAGAATTCGTCAAACTCGTCACGGCACGAAAGGTCACCGTCGCACAAGAAAAGCGCCTGCGCGGACTCTGGGAAATCTCCAGCAGATCGGCAGGATGCCAAGTTCATGACGCAGCCCGATGGGAAGCTCAGACCCTCGTGCGGCGGTTTAAGTCGGTCATCGAAGACATCAGAGATACCGAAAAGCGCATGGCGGCGACCGCGGAGACCTACCCGGCGTATCAATGCCTCCTCACAATTCCCGGCTTCGGCCCAATCGTTTCAGCCATGGTGCTGGCTGCCATCGGCAACGCGTCACGGTTTGTAAACCGCAAGCAGTTATTGCGTCTGGCCGGTCTCGATCTCAGTGCTTCCCGAAGTGGCCAGACCAGCGATACAGCCAAAGCGGTGATCTCAAAACAGGGGAAGGCGGCATTGCGGTATGCCCTGGTACAGGCTGCGATGATTGCTTCCTCAAAAAACTCGGCGATCAGAGGCTATTTCAGCAAACTGATTCAAGGTCGGGAACTCGAATGCGGAATCAGGCTGAAAATGAAGGTTAAGCTGGCGGCAAAGTTGCTGGTCGTCGCGTGGACCCTGATGAAGACCGGAGAAAAATTTGAAGCTTCCTGCTTCAGCGGGTAAGACAGCTTACCCAGAAGCAGGCAGTTGGCGAGATGAGCCCGTGCATGGACGTTGAGGCATAGACCTCGGGAGGGACAAAGCTGGGCCTCTCACTGAATCTTGAAGGTTGGATAAGGAATGATTGACGACCCCGTTCCGCTGGCGGGCGGGGGACGTCGGATATCAGTAACGATTATCCTCAAGGTTCGCCGTAAGTGAGAGAACTCGCCATATCGAGAGAACAACGGGAGAGGTGCGTCCTAGTTTCCGCACCCAGGAGTAACTTGCTGATATATCAAAGAACAGGTTTTTAGTTGACAGGGAGACTATAGAATGTCCCCCTCGTTGCCAACGTTCGCAGGGGCGTCCCCCTCGTTGCGCCTATATATCACTCAGTGTGACAGTAACTCATCAGCGTCATCTATAAACCCAACAGGAACTCCCTTCATGCCGGTTGTACTAAATCTAGCACGTACAAACCTACGCAACTCTTTTTCCATACCAACAGGCAGATCATTATCGACTATAATTATTTGCATAGGAACCGCTTTTTTGATGGACAACTCATGTAAAGACAATAAATATTTATACATATTTTGAAGCTTCTCAGGGTCACTGAGACCTTCTTTCTGATCTTCCACTTCATTTGTATCAGCTTTATACTTGTCTTTTGTCTTTCTCAGATACTTACTTACAGTATCAACCATGAAAAATGGTGGAAGATTTGATCCATCTGTGATGCCGTATTTGAGCAAAGACAAATAATAACCAATTGACAAGATTGTCCTTAGTCCACCGGACGTAATAGTGTGATAAATCCTATTTCTTAAAACTGGTAAAAAGGTTTTTTGATCAATTCCAACACCGCTTCTTCGTTTTATTGATACCATTTTCAAGAAATCATTTAATATATCCCCAACATCACCAACGACTTTTGTAGAGGACGGCATGCCAGCTTGAAGAAGTCGTAACTGGTCTTGTAGCTGAGTCACAATTTCACCAAGTGAAACAATGTCCTGATGCAACACTTCTTGTTGTCTACGTAACTTGGACAGATAGTGTAGCTGCTTTCTAGTTTCAACGATTGAAGCTTTTTGTGATATCAACCCATCACGCTGAGACACAAAAGGAGAAATAAACTCTTTTGTTTTTGAGTCCAACAACCGAGCAGCAGAATTTAATTGCGAGGATAGCTTATCATATTCAGTAGCAGTAGCAGACAGTTCAACTCGATCTTTATCTATAAGTAGCGCTACATCTTTGGCCCTAATGTTGAGCAATGAAAGCTGTGTTTTTTTGTCACCCAAACTTATTATATCAAATCTGGTTGAATTACACTGTATAGTTCCATCACATACAGGACATCTGCCCTCGGTAACTACACCAACAACCCGCTCCTGAACCTGTATTGAAGATTTTATCTTTTGGATATCTCTAACATATTCGTTTTTGAGTTTTACGAATCGTTCAATATTACCTTGAACAATCCTTTGTTGCTGTAAATTTTCCTTGAGTTGACCATCAATAGCTTGTACAGTTTCACGGAGTTCGTTATGCAGACCAGTATTTGATGACATTTTAGAATTTAATTTTGATATTTCTTCATCTACAGCCTCTTCATGCTTGGTGAGGTCATCAATCTTTTCCTGCAAAATCGACATTGTGTAAAAATCTGTATCTCTAAAGAATGCTTGTACTGACCTTAACTTTTCCTCCAATGCATTCCGTTTTTGCGTTTTTTCAGATATTTCACCTTGAATATCAGTAATTTGCGAATCTAATAAATTAAAAATATACTTAAAACACTCCTTGTTTTTAGTAGCAACGGGGTATGCCGCAGTCCCGTGAGACAACAGGAATTTGTGACCCACATCATCTTGATCGAGATACATGTATTTCATCAGATCACGGAAACTAAGCCTGGTCATTCTAGAATCGGCCTTGGAGGGGGATTCCTTAACCTTGACTACAGGCAACCCTAAAGCCTCAAGCAGAAAGTCCGAGTAATACCCCTGTGGCCCTTGCGTGGAATAGTCAGGCCCAAACACCATGGGGAATACCTCGGATATAGCATCAAATTCACCTCGATATACCTCTACAAAATCATTGGGTCGGAAGATATCTCTTTTTATTGTATAGACATCTTCACGGAGCCTAACTTGCATTAAACAATGCAGTGCTGCCACCTCAATCTCGTCGTAAAGATCAAAAGTCTTTGCCCCTAGACAGTAATCTATAAGGTGAGCAACCGTTGATTTGCCAGTATCAGAATCACCGTATACTATATTCAAACCACAATCAAAGTCGACTACATAATTTTTATTATGCCCAACAACCACCACTTTCTGGACTATCAACTGATGTCTATTTGTAGTCATATCACGCCCTGAAGGATTTTATTGTCATGTTTAAAAGCTTTGTGGTCGGCTCATTAATAATTGACTTTAAATTTTTAGCGAATATTTGGGTCCTTTGCTGAAACCACCCATTCATTTCTTTCGTTACCATTTCACCATTTTCAGTCAGTAACAAACAGGTATCCGGCTCAGTGACTGTGATTAGTCCATTAATAATCATAAACCTCACAAGATCGCGTACCTTGGTATTATGTGTGACAAACTCAATGTTAGGGTTCAAGGATCTAATATTTTCTATTTCAACTGCTTCCAGATAAATCTGATTATTCCCTAGCCCAGCTAACACCCTATTCAAAATTAAAGGATGGTTCACTAGGAATAAACACATACCAAATTTTTCTATGTTTAAAACTGGTTTCCCTCGCTGATTTTTACACAACTCTTGTATCAGCAATAAACCAGTACAAAAATTTAAATGCAAATCATTGTCAGGTTCTATAAACATTTCACGAATCATTCTTTCACCTTATTCTTAAGGTAAGCATTTATAGTTGCCTGTGAGTGATCTTTGTCCCACCATATTTGTTTTTCTGCAATATTTGCCAGCTGATGAATCATGCCCTTTTTATGCAAAGCCTGTACAAATGGCAAATATGTCTTCAATATTTCATGGTCTTGATCTTCAATTTTTTGGTATACTTCGGCTATCAGTTGATGCCCATTACTTATCGACCCACCTGCATACTTCGTAAATAGGTGCCCATAAATATCTTGTATTTTGATATACATTTCGTTTAAGCTTTCATAACTTGCATCATCAGAGTAATATTTCCTCATATATTCAGCATTATAAAAAAGTGTTTTTGCATTATTTATAGTAACATTATGAATATCAGCAATTAGTAGTTTTAATACGAATAACTCATCCATATAACTCTGGTCTGGACAAGCTAATTCTTTTATAGATAATTCATTTGCATGATCTAAATTTTTTTTATAATCCAATAATGACTGCAATACTGCTCGGTAGATCGATGAATCTAACTTTTCTGGCTTGCATATACTGCTATGGTCACATTCACAAGCAACGCCATCGCTCGTGTTTGCCAGCGGCAAGGCTGAATTTTTTGGTACCACATCATCATATTGACCGTAAAAATATTTAGCCGGTGGTAAATTTGATGTATTTAGCCAGTGGTGGTTTAAATACCTGATTATATCGCTTAATGGACCAAGGTCTGAAATTTGCGTATTTTGCAGCAATAACTTTCCAATAGTTGAAAGCTCTGAGCCTGCATGTGGCACCGCTAGCGAAAGAAACAAAACCACGCTGCTTTTTGATTTTTCTTTTAATTCATTCAAAATAAAACATTTTGATACTAAGCCGCCCATACTATGAGAAATTATTACTATTTTTTTATAATCATTTAAGTCATATCTTACTTGAGAAGCCAATAATTCGCTTAGCTCTTCGATTGTTACGTTTTGTTTTACAGGCTGAATGTGTTTAGGGAATAGGATACGTAATAGTTTAAGTGGCTTTTTTGTTGTTTTTTTCTCTATGAATTCAGTAAAGTAAGTGAAATAGGCAAAATCAAAATAATCTGCAATTTCCTTGTTTGCTAGCAACATCTCAGGGAAGTTCTCATTTTTACTATTCTGCCATGTTTCCTTTCCACCCATAAACCCATGAACAAAGAGGACAACGGTCTCTTTACCGGTTTTTTGTACAAACTCTATCATATGCACCCTCTAATCATACAATCAAAACGCCAGTCAAATTATGGTGTAACCTCTTGACCTGCTGAGGCTAGAGATGTCGTAAACTTAAAGCTTCATTCATGGGAATTATGCTAATCAACCACAGGATAGGAGGAGTTGTCAAGAGCTGATAAAGCCACAACTTATATGCGGTGGGTCTCCACATCTCTTGCTTGTGTAATTTCAGCGTGTTGCGCCGTTTTTCTCTTAGTAAACAGAAAGAAGCGGAGAAAAAGAAGGAAAGGGAGGCCCGGCGGGTCGTGACCCTGGAGCTTCCAGACGAGTTCCTCGATCTGTGCGATATGGTGCAGATCGACCCGGCGGAGGTGTTGCGAGGTTTCGTCGCCGATCTCTGCGATCTCCGCTCTGGCGAGTACCATACAAACGGCAGCGACGAGAGGTATCTTGCGGAGCAGTACTTCGAACGGTGCGGTTACCGTTGGAATCACTGATCGAGACGGATCATCCACCCGTCGAGGAACTGGCGCAGTGGACGCCACTGACCGAATGGGACGTGAAATCCTTAGCCTCTTTTTCCGAAGTGGGAGGGCAGGTCACTCTTCGCACCTCACCACACATAATCACGTCCAAGATTGGTCTTTTAATCGTCGAAGGGTTTCCTATTCGACTCGCGATCTGCCTGTTGTTCGTAACTTTTGGCGAGTCCTCGCATAGCTGTCGCAAAACGGTGGTATCCATACTTCTCAAGTTCTTCCGCTTGATCTTGGTATCTCGCCGCTATTTTACGCTCGTCTCGTCCCGAGGTAAAAGTAAATACACCCCGCATATTGGATAGCTGGCAGGTGAATCCGGCACGCATTTCTGTAGAATCTTTAGAATTGAGTGCTTCGGCAACTGTTTTATCAATCCAAAGTCCGCTTGGGTCGGCCGGTGCGTAGGCAAGCACCTTCCCTACCTGATCCATCGAGATCCCAAGATGACCAGAATGGATACTCAACCGCTTCACTTCAGCAAGCCATGTTTGGAATGCAGTACTGTCAAAGTTACCAGTTGCTGAACCCGGAACTCTCTGCCATCCATGAAGAAGTCGAAAAGCATTCTGCACAATTTTTTTATCAACTACGGTCGGTCGCTGCTCTATCGAATCGTCTTTATCAGACCTAAATACCATCCTGATAATTTCCCAAAAAAAACCCGGATCAGAAGCTAGACGTAACTCAATAGTCTTAGGTGCGGCTTCATTTATACGGTCTAAAACCGGTAGATATGCCCATTCTATCTGAAAAAGAGCATTTGGGTCAGAATCTGGATTTTCCTGGAGCCACTTAATAATTTCAATAAGTTCATATTGGTCAATGTCACTTGACGTGTCAGATATCTTCAAGCAGTCCATCAATGCGCGTATTACTAGATTAGTTTCTAATTTTGCCTTGTCCGTAATTAATCTATAGAGGCACCGGAGCGCTTCATGTGGCCGGTTGTTACATAAAAGCTTTTCTACCGCTTCGATCAGATTTACTTTTTCGCCCCAAGGATTAGCATTTACTATTTTCCAGTATTCGGCGGCATCGTCTCCTAAAGAAATTTCGGCCCGCTGCCAAGTATTGCGCTCAAATGGTAGTGAGGAGTAAAAGATTGCTTTCTCCTCTACCGACCATGCACCGGTTACGACACCATCAACCCATAGCCAACTTCTCGACCAAAACCTGCCCCAGACAAAGCCGCGTAAAAAGGCTGAAATTGCTTTTTCAGCTTTCAAATAGGCAGGTAGCAATACTGAGTCAGAGTCATCTGATTCCAGGCTGCCAAGGGCATTACCAACCTTCTCAGGTGACGCCACCTGGAGAGCAAAATCCAGTACGCCAATTATCCCGTTTTCTAACAGGATTTCCTGAACTGCAGCTTGGCGTCGCATATTAAGCTGTCGCTGATTTTCTTCATAATCCCCTACCTGTTCGTACAGATTTGATTCTCGGTTACTGAAAAGGCGACGGTAAAGCAGAGTAGGTGATTTAGGGGAAAGCATAACGGCCACGTCTTCAATTTTTGCAACTGCCTCCAATGGCATTGCCCATTGTGCATTGTTAAATTTACGGTGTTTTGCTGCAAGGTCCACCAATGCTTCCCATAGTGACAAGCGCTCAGGCTCAGGGAGCTCAAGAACATTGGCTGTGGAAAGGTGTTCAAGGACACGAGAATAAGCAGGCTCAGGCAGGTCTGGCAATCGGTTGATTAATTCTGCAAGTTTAGTCAGATCAACAGCTGCAGTTTGAACTGCTAAATCAGCATAACCTGCAACCTGTTCCCAATACTCATGATTGGTTACTCCCTCAGACCAAGTACCTGAGATAAAATCACGCCAAGCTGGCTTACGGGTACCTGATGTTGCCTGATGAAAATTAGGCAACAACGCCAGAACTAGTTTCCACCCAACCATTGGTTGTTCGCGTAGCACAGCTCCCACAGTTAACGTCTTCTTCTGGACAGTGGCACATGTCTGCGGATGCCAGGGAAGAAAGATATCAGCCAAAGAGTTAGCAGGCCGATTGGAATACTGACCACCAGGGTCGATGGAAGCCATTTCCGCAAGAAGTATCGAAACGCGCAAGAGATAATCTGGGTGCCAAGCCAGCGTTTCGAGTGCCCATAGAAGTCCGCTCGTGTGATTCCTGCCCGTTATCCCAGATCCCTCTTGGGCAAACAAGGCATGGAAAGGGCTTTTAGGGGGGTTCAAAAGCGCTGTTTCGACAGCAGCCAGAAATTCATTTGGCGAGGCTTCAGCAAGTAAAGGAAGCAAACTATCCAGGCTAGCCCAGGTAACCCAGTCAGCATCCGTAAGCAACTCCCGTACTGTCAAGGTTGCCACTAGTTCGGCTTTGCCTTGAGTACAAGACGACAATGCACTTGGTTTGCTTCCCAAAAGGGCTAATGATTCGGCCAGCCCCTTACGTATTGATGAGGAGTGCTCTAGGACTTTCCCATGGATACTCGCTTCGTATCGCTTCTCCCGTGGCAAGTCAAATTGTGGGTCACGTTCTCCAAGAACGGCGACCGCAACAGTTTTGAAGCGTTCCAAGTCCTCATCGTACAACCTCGGTCCCAAGGCTGACCATGCTTCGGCACGGAAATTCATTTTCCAGTTTTCATCGCGCTGCGTTAGGGGAGTATCCGAGCGCAATGTTTCAGGGCGAACGCTCTCAATCCACTCCCCATAGGGCTTTCCCACTCCAGTCTCCACAGCCGCTTTGTCGGATTGGTTCGCACCGTTCCATCGACCGAAAAGTCCTGCTTGAGCCAATACGCGAGCATTCTCCCACGTAGCGTACGGGGGTAATTCACCAAAACCACGAAGATGACGTTTCAATGCTGATAAAGATAAAGCCCCGGCTCCTGAAAGCTCACGCGCCCTCTCGTTACTGTATCCGCATCCAATCAGAGTATTTTCGAGAATAGATGCAGAAGGGCTTCGCAACGGAATGAGGCTTTCGCTTCCGCTCGACCAAGCTCCGGAAATGGGGATAATAACGGCATGTCCGTTTTTCTTTGCTGCCATATGTAGTTGCTCACCTGAAGACTCCAGGTCGAGCTTCGGATGCGCTACAAGTACGTGAGACGTTTTCAGAGTGACCATCGAAAGCCACGCCTCATCATCTTTTATGAATATGCATCTGTTGCTGAAAGAATGTCTTGTCCCATCTTCAAGGGAAGCCAAAAAAGCCGCGATAAAATCTTCGACATCCTGTTCGCTTTCAGCAGAAAACGCCAATTGCCCAATCTCTCCGCGAAACAGGCGTTGAACTTCAGCACAAGCTTTGTCTCTGCCTATAAGGAAGATGTCCGGCGGCAAAGGTGGGTCCCCATGTTGAGTTAGAGCCTGGAGGTTTTCCCAATGTTCTGTTGGCGTAGTGAAGCCAGCTGCCTTCTTTACGAGCCCCATTCTTTTCAATAGCCACTTTCCGATGGCGGGAAATTCGCGCACCCAATCTGCGAGTTGAATGGCGTCTAGAATCTTGACATTCTGCCAGCAGAATTTCATTCGAGCTTTGACCCATTTTTTTTGGGCAGGATCGTTCCAACCACCTGAACCAGCTCCACGTGGCGTAACAAAAACGTATGAAGCCACCTGCCGCTCCTCTAGAATCATTTCATCTGTGCGCTTTTTAAAATCCTTAGTTGCCTTGTCTTGAGGATTGTTGCCAGTGCCAATTTCCCAGTAGCTTTTCTTCTTAGGTACAAATTGGCGATATCCATTTTCCGTCTCCACCAGACCGTCCCAGCCTGGCTGATTAATGGCATCGCCATAAGGGATGCGACATGTAGTAAGATCAGAGACAGATTCATTGACAAGCATCCAAACCAATTCAGGGATGATGGCTTCACTGTCTCTAGTCTCTGAATAGTTTTCCAACTCTTTTGCGGTCACTATTTGTGAATGTTCCATTTTTAATGCTCTCCACCGTAAACCTACTAAATTTAGAAGCAAATTATCTTTAGCACCTGTTCGACATACACCTTTAGTTCACGGGGATCAACTTGAGCGGCATTCGAGTAATCCGTTTCGCCATGTTTAACATGTGGTTTCGGCTTCTTGCTATCTCGACCTACGCTTGGCAGTTTATTATTATGGAGTAATCTTTCTCACAACATACACGAAAAGTAAAGTACCGATCTTGGCGTTCTGCTCCCGGCTAAAAATAACGAGGTAACATTTCACACAGGAAACGTGAGCTGCCACTGGGGTGGGGTACTGGGGTTGAGTGGACCCCATTGTCAAGACAAAAGGGGGTGGAGTTTTAGATGGTAGCCGGTCGCGCAGCGGCTCGGCGCTGCCCCGAATCTGTTCCGTTTTCGGTCTATGCTGCTTCAGCTGTTTTCCATTTGTCCACGATCATTGCTCCGCCGCCGCGGGCGGTCTGGTAGACATCATTCGGTGTCATGTTGCCCAACGACTGATGCATTCTTTCAGTGTTGTAAAACCTGAAGTATTCCGTCAGGCCCAGCATCAGCTCAGGGACGCTGCCATAGCTCTTCAGGTAAATGTCCTCGTACTTGATGGTACGCCAGAATCGTTCTACAAAAATATTGTCCAAGGCCCGCCCGCGCCCGTCCATGCTGATGGCGATGCCATGCGCTAGCAGCACACTGGTGAAGGCATCAGCGGTGTACTGGCATCCTTGGTCGGTGTTGAAAATCTCCGGCGTCCCATGCCGTTGCAGCGCCTCCTCAAGGCATTCGACACAGAAGCTGCCGTCAAGGGTGTTCGACAACCGCCAAGCGAGTATTTTGCGAGAATACCAGTCGATTACGACCGTCAGGTAGACGAAGCCGCGTTCCAGGCGGACATAAGTGATGTCGGTGCTCCAGACCTGGTTTGGGCGAACAACGGGCACCCCCCTGAGCAGGTATGGATAGATCTTGTGTTGTGGATGGGGGCGGCTCGTGTTTGGTCCTGGAGCCATGCCTGCGAGGCCCAAGATCCGCATCAACCGCTGGATTCGCTTCCGATTGATGATATGCCCCAGAGAGATGAGAAACACCACCATCCGGCGACTTCCATAGAACGGGTGCTGGGTGTATTCAGCATCTATCGCGGCCAATAGCAACAATGTCAAGGCGTCCGGCTCCCGAGCAACAGGAGGGGCATATACGGTGGAACGAGCGACTCCCGCCAGTTCGCATTGCCTGGTCAACGGCAAGGACTTATCGGGGGCCACCCACCGCTTGCGGTCAGCTAAAGGCTGGTCCCCAGCTTTTTTTTTAGCCAGTCGAGTTCCATCTTCAACCGCCCGATCTCGGAGTAGAGCCGATCCTGGGAGGATGAAGGGTCTACCGGTTTCGGGCCACGCTTGCCCTCAAAGACGCCGGCAGCGGATTCTTGAAGTTCCTTCTTCCACTGGCTCACTTGGGTCGGGTGGACACCGAATTCCTGTGCGATCTCGTTGACAGTCTTCACGCCACGGATTGCCTCAAGCGCCACTTTTGCCTTGAATGGGCCGGTAAATGTTTTTCGGTTTTTTTCGCTCATAGCCTGCTCCTCAGCTTGTTCTTTGTCTGGACAGGCCATCATCTTAAACTATTGTCCTCGTTTTGGGGACCACTATACCCTACCTTGCATATATTTATCAATTTGACTCTTTACCACATCATTATAGAATAGCCATAAGACAATACGCTCACCTTCAAGCACTTCAAGAGAGGACTTTATGGTGATAACCACTCAAGTCTTTGAATCTTACCTGAAATGCCCATTAAAGTGCTGGTTACTGTTCACAAGTGAGCCTGGAACTGGAAATTCATACTCTGACTGGAAACAAAAAAGCAACGAATCATATCGAGACCTCGGAGTCGAGCAACTTCTAAATAGTGCTAAAAATGATGAGCCTACAGCCTCACATATTGCCAGCGTGAATATAAAGACTGCAAAATGGAAGTACGCCTCATATGTTAACACAGAAAGTGATTCATTTAAATCTAACATCCACGGAATAGAACGAATACCTCCTGAAGGTCGTGGCAGATCAACACAGTTTATTCCATATCGTTACATTTTCACCAACAAACTTTCCAAAGACGACAAACTACTCGTTGCATATGATGCTTTTGTTCTATCTGAAGCACTTAACAGAGAAGTTAATACAGGCAAAGTCATTCATGGTGAACCCATCACGGCAGTAAAGGTAAACACAGCAGCCCTAAAAGGAACCATACGAAAGCTAACATCAAAGATTACCTCCCTCCTTTCAAACGAATCCCACCCCGATCTGATACTAAACCGGCATTGTTCAGAGTGCGCATATCAAACCAGATGTAGGCAAAAAGCCTTTGAAGCAGATGAACTCACCCTGCTGGGAGGCATGTCTGCAAAGGAGCGTCATAAACTTAATAGCTCAGGTATTTTTACCATAACACAGCTTTCTTATACATTTAGACCCCGCCGACACCCAAAGCGACTACAAGACAAACAGGAGAAACATCACCATTCACTGAAGGCACTCGCTATTCGTGAAAATAAGATTCACTTAGTTGGAAGTCCTGAGTTGAATATTGGCGGGACACCCGTTTACCTTGACGTTGAAGGACTGCCAGATGAGGATTTTTATTACCTCATTGGCCTACGAATCATTATAGATGATTCCGTCATTCAGCATAGTTTGTGGGCCGATACGCTTGATGACGAAAAGAAGATATGGCATGACTTCGTGGACATAGTGAACAACCTTGCCATGCCTATATTGATTTCGTACGGGAGCTATGAAACTGCTTTTCTCAAAGCTATGTGTAATCGTTATGGAGAAGCACCTAAAGAATCAAGCTCTGCACAGGCAATTGCAGCTTCTTTAAACATTCTTTCGGTTATTTACAGCCGAGTTTATTTCCCCGTACCATCCAACGGGCTAAAGGACATAGCGAGATATTGTGGGTTCAAATGGTCAGAGAAACAAGCATCTGGCATTCACTCAATTGTATGGCGAAAAACCTGGGAGACATCCCACATATCAGAAATGAAGGAGATGCTAATTCAGTATAATGCAGATGACTGCACTGCTCTTCATATTGTTACCACCACGATAATAAACTTGCAACGATCCCAGCAAGCTGCATGTAATGCTAAACTAGATAACATTGTAGATATTAGTAAATTGAAAAGACAGCACCCTTATGGATTTAAAAGAAATAACTTCGTGATCCCAGAACTAAATGACATCAACAACGCTGCATACTGGGATTATCAACGGGAACGCGTCTATATTAAATCAAATAACACACTTAAGGACATTGTCCAGACTCACAAACAAAAGCACCCTTCAATTCCAATAAACAGAACTATCAACATTGACCCAAAAAGAACCTGCCTTGCTTGCGGTTCCAACAAAGTATACGCTAATTCCCCAACAAAAAATCGAATTATTGTAGATCTTAAAATTACAAGCTATTCAATTAAGAGATGGGCTAGTAAATATGTTTACAAACAATATATGTGTGCAAATTGCAACAAGACCTTTACTGCAACAAATGATTTATTGAGCAAAAGTAAATATGGAGACAACTTAAAAGCATTTGCTCTCTATCAATGCATAGAATTGCGGCTACCGATTATCACAGTTCAAAAAACATTAAACAGACTGTTCGGTCTGGATCTCTCTGAATGCAAGGTCAACAGATTTAAAGATGAAGCCGGCATAAAGTATAAACCAACATATGATTCGCTGATAGAAATCCTCTGTAAAGGCAACCTGATTCATGCTGATGAATCTAAAATCAGTTTAAAGGTGGGAAGTGGCTTCGTTTGGGTTCTTACAAGCATGGAAGAAGTAGTCTATATTTACACCGCTACTCGTGAAGGTGATTATATACAGTCACTGCTTCAGGACTATAAAGGTGTCCTAGTATCAGATTTTTATGCTGCATACGAAAGTATCAACTGTCCCCAGCAGAAATGTCTTATTCATCTAATACGAGATATCAATGATGATTTATTCAAGCATCCATACGATGATGGCTTAAAGATGTTGGCTCAAAATTTCACTAATTTAGTTAAACCTATCATTGAAACAGTAGACCGCTATGGCCTGAAGAAATATCATCTAAATAAACACCTATCAAGAGTTAATGCTTTCTTTGATGATCTTTCGTCTATGCTATTAGCAACTGAAACAGGTGTAAAATTACGCGTTCGACTTGAGAAGAACCGAAGTGTTCTATTCACATTTCTACAATATGACGGCATACCTTGGAATAATAATAATGCTGAACATGCTGTTAAAGCTTTTGCTATGCTACGTCACATTATTAATGGCTTAACAACAGAGAAAAGCCTGGAAGATTACTTAATCCTTTTGAGTATTAGTGAAACATGCAAATACAAGGGAATTGATTTCCTTGATTTCCTACGATCAGGCGACACGCATATAAACGCTTTTCTAATAAAGCAAATGAGAAAGCGTAGTACCGATAAAGCCCATCAGACTAATAGGCCTGACTTAATAGATGTTACAGTAACTCCTTAAAGTACTACTAGGAAAGAGTTTACTGGCGACTGTATCAAGGTCATTATTACCACTGACAATACCCATAAATCCTTCCTAGATATTGGCATGGGCGATCTAGGAGATGATGGGGTTTAAGCAATATCTATACTACTAGAATTTAACACCATATCACAATAAGCTCGATAGTTCAGCATGTTAAGTTGCCTCGGTGCTCCGAGGATTACATGCTGTGATAAGTGCTATAAAGCCCTATTGTTTTTTTGGCAATTGGGTTTATTGACTTCATGCTATATGCATTAGCGCACCATCAATTATAGCAATTGAGCAGTTAACTTATTTATCACTTCCCTAGCATGCAACCAATGATTAAGACATCTATCTAACGTTACTCTATCTACACCAGGAAACGCACTTTCCAACTTTGGCATATCAAAAGTAGCTATCTTTTCATCTACTATAGCAACATTCCTATCCAAGTAATCAAGAACCTCCTGATACATGTCAGCCATAATACCTCCACTGTGTTGGAATATTATTTACATGGTCGAGGCTTGTATTTATGATCCCAATCCTGAAGCCAAGCATCTCCCTTCTTCACATATCCAAGAGCTAGCATTCCATTCACTAAACTTTCTAAAGCATACTTCCCTATATTTTGAACTCTAGTGTAGTCTCTCAATGTTAGGCTCATTATCCTAGCAGGGTCAGTAAAGATGGTATCATCCTTAAAGTAAGCCATCATAGCGTTACGCATTCTGATAGTTAGGAGTGTCTTTAGTGGCGGGCTAGTTTCTTCTTCATGTTTACGTTCAAGATATTTATCATATATCTGGCAAACTCTGGACCGTGAAATATCATTTTTGACGGCAAGTGTTGAACGCTTGCATCCTTGATCTATCAGCTTACATATATCCTTATCTCTTTCAGACATTTCCATATTATCCCCAGAATATACCTGTGATGTCTTTGTCAACTTCTTGGATCAGCTGCTCTAACGGTCCTTTAGAGTACAACTTTCGCCTGTCATTTCTATTATAAGCGTATAGTGTACGGGAAAACCGGGACAGATCTATTTGATTCTAATGATCATACTTCTTATTTTTGGGCCTGCCAAGATTTCGCTGCCTCAACATTTCATTAGCGAAAAATAGATCTGTCCCGGTTTTCCACGATGGAATGACTCAATCCGAATTTGGATTGGGAGAATAAATGTGAAAGGCGGAGGATTTGGTGGTTTGGTTCTGCTTTAACTGAGAATGGCCTCAATTCCTTTACGCTGGATCACATTCAGCAGCACGAGCGCCGCACCTGTCGGGCGCTTCGAGCCGCGCTCCAATTGCGACACGTATCCTACCGTCAAATTGAGATAATGGGCAAAAACTGCCTGGCTCATGTGTGCTTTTTCGCGCATAATGCGGATGTCTTCACCGGTCAACGGTTCAATCGCGGCTCGATCTTCCACACCAAGATGACGCATGGTGATTTTTTCGTATGCAGCTTTGTCAAGAATGCCGGCCTTTTCCATGTCCTTGGCTGTTTCAAGCAGTGCTTGCGTCAGCCGGCTAGGTTTCGCTTTTGTTGTCGCCATAGACTACCTCCGTCAAATGACCTTCTTTAATTGCACATTTGAGTCGCGTTGTTTCCGCTTCGAGCCAGGCAGCTCCGATCTCCCGCAACGTTTCAAGTTCGCCCGCCTCGATGTTCTCGCGTTCACTTTTCGCAAAGCCATAAAGAAACACAGCCCGACTACCTGAGCGGTAGGCTATAAGCAGCCTATAGCCGCCTGAGCGGCCTTTTCCAGTTCGGGCCACCCGTTGCTTGATAATCCCGCCGCCTAAATCGGCGTCCACAAGCCCACGTTCCGCACGTTCAATGGCGTCACGCAAGCTATGGTCCCCTAGACGTTCCTGCCGCGCGTAGCGCGCGAACCACTTTGTTTTGAATAGCCGCACGCCACCTCCCAGACACAACGAACTATAGCACCATGAATCATACAGGTCAATGAGAAGAGTTGCGTGTCAGGATTGCTATACCGGCGAATAATGATTCGCCCCAGGGGGTTCCCCTGGATGTTACTCTGCGGCTAAGGACTGCGCCGCGGTGCCGCTATGTGCGATGGTCAGGGTTCAAATCTGATCGGGGCATCAGAAATAGAAAAAGGGTCAGCTTTGTGAGCTGACCCTTTTTCTTAATTTTTGGCTGGGGCGCCAGGGATCGAACCTGGGAATGCCGGAATCAAAATCACATGACGCCCCTTAATAGCCAATGGTCAACAGCAAGTATCTATAAACAAATCAAGGATTTAACGCAAGCGAAATGTTGCCGTGTGTTGGCTACTGTGACCTTTTCTCAGCTCCGAGTGCACTGAAAGTGCACTGAGGGTCCACCGCCTCTGCCCTTCCCTCCACTCAAAGAAAAAAAGCCGGGAGATTATCCCGGCCCCGCTGGTTTGCATTTTATGCAGTTTTGCATATCTCGTTCTCCAAGGCGCGCCGGCTGGAACAGAAAAAGGCGGCCGGGAAGAAATGAAAGAGGCCGGGCCCTGTTTGGGGGTCCGGCCTCTTATGTCCACCAGATGGCAGCGCTACCGATAACCCGGCCCAAAAACCTGGTCAAACATCTCCCGGTTCCGGTGCTCCAGTTGGGTGAGAGAGTAGACCACACCTTTGTCGTTGGTGAATCTGCTCATCGGCATTTTGCCATCGGCGAAAAGCTGTTGCCTGGTGGCCCCAAGAATGTTGCGCTGGACCGTAACGGGCTGGCCCTGGAGCCATTCGTCAAAGGATATATCAGCGCGCACCGGGCCATCCTTTGATGCGCGAGTGGTCAGCGGGACCTCGTCAACGTCAATGCCCAGCTCCCGCAGCGTCTTCGGCTTCCCGAGCGCAGAACTGCGGCAATTTACGTGGAGGGGGGGTATGGGGCCTTTACCAAGGGGGTGCTCGGTTCCCGACAACGATGCGCACGTGATTGACACTTTAGAGTCGAGTGTCGCAAGGAAAATCCACCCGCTGAGTATCTCTGCGTTCTCCAGATAGGTTTTTTGCACAGCTTGGTTACTGACATGGGTGCATATCGTGCGAACCATAGCAGCCGCCCCCCGCCTGTCCACCTCCAGGATACCATCGGTGTACCTGGCCGCCCTGGTACCGCGGAGTCTCCGCACCATCTGGTCTATCGTCTCGCCCTGGACGATCCCCAGCCTCACGGCGCCCCTGATGCGCTCCTCCTTCCCCTTTGCCAACGACTGGAAAATCTCCTCCAGTAAGAGCTTCTTGTCGGGGCCTACCGTGATTGGCTCTTTGTCCACAATGGCCGACAGCTGAGCCGCTGCGGGCTGTAGGACGGAGAACATAATTGGTACTTGAGTCTGCAGCAGTTCTGCGGTGGTCTTAGCCTCATGGTCGGCGAAGCCGTACATTTCCTTTACGAGCTGCTTGCCGGCCTCGACATGGGCGTCATAATTGATCTGGCCGAGTTCGACAAGAAGGCTCCTTAACCACTCGGCGGTCCACCTCTCATCGGTGCCGCGCTTGATGAGTTTTGCGATGATCTCTTTTTCGGCCTCGTTTAGGAGCCCTATGACATCCTGCACCACCTGGTTGCCGTAACGACCTAGATCGATCTGGTGCCGAATGTGGTAGTCAAGAAGCTGCTTCGGGACCTCAGCGGTGCTTGCCGGCGACTTGCTCATTTATTCACCTCTCTTGCTTTTTCCTGAACGATGTGGGGAAATTCTTCCAGGGTAACGCGTACCATCCCGGCAGGGTGCTGCTTGCTGTGCCCGTATTCGATAGCACCGGCATAGGGGAGATTGTTGTTTAGGAAAATGGATCCTCGGCAGTTCCAGGGAAGCACCTTACCCTGCGCGGCCGCGATAGTCGGCCCCCCGGATTCGTCTACCCCATCGACAGTACCAGTCCATGGCGAGCCCACCTGTACCCCCCAATTTGCGCGGAGCCGGCCAGTGAGGACCGGCGTCTTGAGGATCACGCGCCGGAATATATCAAAGGCGGTTTGCCTTATCGCTGCATGCATGTTCCTTTCTGCCTTCTTTGCCCAGTTGCTTATGTCGAGTGAAAACGTGCCCATGGTCTTCTCCTTTTGGTCCGGCAGTCAAGGTATGGCAGGGGCGCTCTATCCGCTCACCCCTGCCGGTGGTAATTAGTTCCAGGTGCCGCCCCTACGTGGCCCGTTTTTCGCCTCGGCTGCACACAACTCTTCCTGCCGGCGAAGCCCTGCCACCCTCTCCTGTTCCAAGTAATCACGGTTCGCTTTCCCGGTGGCCTCCTGTTCAGCGGTATTTGCCTGCCTTATCGACTGCAGATGTTTTTCCGTTGCCCGGGCCTGTCGGGCATAGGTCCGGATCTCGTCTGCGGCCTGGATAACAGCGGCATCAAGAAGCTCCTCAGCCTCTTCGTCTGTGATGTTGGTGTGGGTGATTTTGGTGAACATCCCGTTCAAGCTAGATAGAGCGAAGTTCACTTGGCGCCCCCTGCCCGAGCTGCTGCAATACGGTCTGCCGGGTTGACCCGGCTGCCGATAGCCGTCTTCCATACGTTCTCAAGAGAGGCCTGGGCGCCATTAGCCTCGGTGATGAGCGCGAGGGCCTGCGTCCGGTCCGGCAGTTCTACATCATCCAGGGAGATAGGTGACCAGTTGGAGGAGGAAGTGTCGCGGCTGCTGTTCTCTAGGATGGCTAGGTGCAAAAGGCCGTGCTTCTGAGGGTTGCCCTTGGCCGTGTCCGCGACCTGGTGCACCATATCGGTGGGCATCTTGGCAAGTTCCATCATTGTGCTGATTCTGCTCATTGCCTCCAAGGCCGGGTCTGCCGCCGGGCCGTAAAGGTTGCCGCTGCCCGTTGAGGTCAAAGCCCGCTGAGAGAGAACAAAGGCCTTTGACTGCCATGCCGCCTGTGATGCCGACAACTCGCCCACGATACCCGTTACCGCGGCCAAGGCCTCCCGCACGGCCGGTACGAACTTTTCGCGGAGGACTGAGGTCTGCTGCGTGACGTACTCCGCTGAGCGGGTGCCATCGTTCACCTTCATCAGTTCGCCTTCCAGGGCGGACGCTTGGCGTTGTGCCGTCTCTTGGTGCTGGCGGATCGTCTTTACTGCTAGGTCTATCTGGCTCAAAGTCTTCATTGTCGAAACTCCTTTCATGCCGCTTTGCAGCGGGTTGTGGCCTCGCTGGCCTGCTTATTCCATTCCTCTTCCGACATCGGCTCCGGTACCTTCAGGACCCCGTGCCGGCCACCGATCAGCACCCAGCCATCGACGATCCGGCGGGTGAAGCCTGCTAAGGGCTGCTTCCGCTCCAACTTCTTGATGCGTGACAGGATGTTCATAATTCCCCCCCTGCCCGGCTGCAGTCTTTTGCCACAATGGCGACGCCCTGCCGGCCGGTGGCCTTGCACTCCGCTTCGAGCGCTGCGTGGTCTTCAGGGGTATCGCAGAAACGCACGATAAACGGCTTGGCGAGGTTGCCAACACGGTCCTCAAGGTCTGCGATTCTCTTTTCAAGGTTCTTCATGTCTGTCTCCCTGTTCGAGCGCCTCGATGCGCTTTTCAAATTCATGGTCGACGATCAGCCGGCCCATCACCTGGAGCATGAACGTCAACCGGGTAGCATCAGCGAGCGGGACCTTCCCACGACGCGCCTCCCGGTACAGCTTGGCGAGCTCGGCCCGGATATGCGACACTTTGGAGAGGGTCAGCCTGGCAGGGGGGGGTGCAGCAGGTTTCCCCTTTTTCATCAGGGCCTTGTCTTTCAAAATCACCTCACTTCTGTCCACTTCACAGCGGTCAATGGCTCACCTATGCCGACTTGATAAACTGCGTCTCAGCACCCTTCACGACGCTCCAGCGTAGATCCTGCTCCGCGTCCTGGAGCATGGCGGCAAGATCCCCGTCAGACACCCCCGGCGCCGCGAGGACTTGAAGCACCAGCTCGCCGCCCTTCTTCGTCTCGATGCGAGGTTGCAACGCCTCGATGCGCTTCCTGTTGACCATGGCCACCAGCTTTTTGAACCTCACGTGTCCTCCTCATGCTGTTTTTTCGGGGCGCTCGCACCTTCAGGCCTTTACCCCTTACCCCAAATCCCCTACAGGCGGGCGTTCCTGCTGATGGTCGGCGGTCCTGCGGACTTCACAGACTGCTGATTCCTTACAGCCGGTCCCCTGCCTGCTGACTCTGTCCCCCGCCCCCTGCGCCATGCTATTTTGGAGAGGGTATGGCTAAAGCTATAGAGTGTGTTAAGGCCGCTTATCAGCGAAAGAGGCAAAACCTGTTAAGGCCCCTTACACGACAGAGCCTGCGACTACCCTTTGACCTATTAAGGGTGCTTACACGGCCCCTATTAAGGCCCCTTTCCGGGGATTCTGTTTTGCTGAACGTGCTTTGGAAATGTTGGAATTATCCCTTTTTGGTGGCTCCCACGATTTCCATTCTTCCGATAGGACGTACTGAGCGCTGATCCCGGCGCCGTTAACGATACCGCCCCGCATGGGAAGATCGCCCCGCATGGAATATTTGATGAAGCCGATCTCAATCAGTAGGTGCATGGCTTTAATAAATGTTGGCCTGGTCAACTTGAAGACGGTCACAGCCTCGCTGCCGGTGAATTGGAACACAGGTAGCCCGGCGCTGTCCTTCTTTCCCATAGCTGCCGCATAATCCCGCTTGGCCCGGCAGATGTTGGCCACATCGGTGGCGGTTTTAGTCAAGTATCGCCAAGCGGGGTAAGCAATATCCTTCGGGAAAATCCGACAATGCCATTGTCCGAAGGAAGGCATGGGTTTTTTGGTGCGCCCATTGGGTAAGACCTTCTGTTTTTCCTTTGGCTTTCCTACCTGATAAGCGGCCTTAACATGATAAGCGGCCTTAACAGGTTCCCCGGTGTTGGGTTCCACGACGACGGCGGCCTGGTCGCGGGCATCAGTCTTTTGTTCCGGTAAGATTTCCGGCAGTGATTCGGCCGCCAGCTCCGGCGGATCGCCTGCAGCCTCGATGCTTGGCCGGGCGGGTTCTCCCCCGTTTGGGGGAGCGGGTGCCGCTGGTGCCTCGGGTGTGAGGAGCGGAGCGGGTGCCGCGGTCCCGAAGTCAAAGGGAATGGTCATGTCATCGACAGCCGGCGCACCCTTCGCCTTTACGGGCGTCGGTCCCGGCCACGACTCTGGCCATGTGCCAGCCGACAAATAAGCGTCGCATTCGGCCCTTCTGCCGCGTTGTTTGATGTGGAAGCACTCGTACCCTTCAGCCGTCGCCTTATCGCCTGCAGCTTCGCGCCAGGGCGTGCTCATAACCCCTCCTGAACCGTTCTAGCTTCATGGGCAAGAGTAGTGCGGGCATTGAGTAAGCATTTAGCCGGTATGGGTAATAGTTCACGGTGTTCATACCTTTTTATCAGTTCATTTATTTCTGGTATGTCCGGAATATAAAACACACATCTTCGGCTTCCAGGTTGACGATAAATATTGACACAATGTCCCATCGCTTTGGCTATGCTCGCATGATTTAAGTCACGCGTTGATTGTAGTATCATCGCTGGTTCTCCCTTTGCTTCGTTGCGCCTCACGGCGTGGGTTGCGGTCTTAGGCCGCAATCTGCTTGATGCATTCGGCTAAAGGCCTTGGGGCAATAACCGCCCAATAAAACCTTGCTTGACCTACGGATATCCATTCCAAGTCGGGCGCAAAAGGATTTATGACAATGTCGTCACCAGTGCACCGTGAGCCATCCATGTTCGTCCTGAACGCTGTTATCTCCCCTGACTTCTTGAAACTCCCATGGATCCATCGGGCAATCCTTTTCCCTGTCCTGGTGTTTTCGAGGACATGCAGACCCTCGAGCCTATTGACGTTGTAGGGCGAAACATAGAGAATCGATCCGCTCGGAAGTCTGTCGCACCCGTCACCTTCCGGCACAACAAATTCAAAGGTACCCGGGACTGTGAGAAACTTGCCGATTCGCTGCATTTCTCTTTCAAACGCTAGCCGGCCTTCTTCGTAAAACTTCTCTGTTGACGGGTTCTGTGCAAACGCTCGCGCCATAGTATCCCCTCCCTTAGGGCTGCTTTCGCTGGTTCACCGTGTGATCAGGCCACTTTCAGATTGGAAGACGTGGGCTCGAGGCGTAGCTCCGTGAGCATTTTCTCTCTCAGTCTGAAGGTAGCGAAGTTCACCTTTTCCGGCGGCCAGCTCATGTTGGTACCGCTCTCCTTTGCCCACTCCCGGTATTCCGAGAATTCATTGCCAAGTTGGTCTACCAACTCGGAAAGGCAACAGATCGTAGAGATAGTCTCCTGCAATTCTTCGTACAGCTCCTCACTGATTTCATCACTGAGTTTGTCACCGAAGGAGCGAAGTCGCCGGTTGATCCCGTCTAAAGCCTCGCCTACCTTCCATGCGCTGTCTGCTTTCTTTTGGAATGCTGCTTCATTGACCATGATTCCCATCGCTCTCTCCTTTGTTCCGGCTTTCGCCTGGTTGTTATTCCTCGTCCCGCCCGGCCTCTCTCTCGATGTGCTGCAGCCAAATTAAATGGCCCTCGTCGCACCCTGCCGCCCATGCGTCAAGCTCAGGGGTGCCGGGAACGTAGGTCTGGACATCACGGCGGCCGCCACACTTGAGGATCAGGACCGCCATGACCCCGCGTTTGTAGGCGTCGGATCGGGGGGTACGGTGTGGGGCGAATGCAGCTTTGAAAAGCTCTTCAGCTAGATCGAGATTCTTTTCCATTCCGGCCTCCCCCTGGTGGATCTACGCGGCCTTTGCGCCCTTCTCGATCCACTCGACAAACGCGGCCTCGTCGATCAAGACCTTTTTGCCAACTTTGCGGATTACCGCGCTGAATTCGTTGCGGTCCCTGTTAAATATCAGCCACCGGATCGCGTTCTCCGTGAATGCCGGGTATCGCCCCGGTACCTGCTTTACCGTCAGATAAAGTTTTGCCTCTGCCATGGTGTTACCTCCCTTAGTCGCCTGCTGTTGTACAATGTGGCTATCCTTCTACTATTGTACAAGGCGCTTGTCAAGACCTATATTTTATTGTACAAGGTGGCACAACAATATTATGAATGGGGGTATCATGGCTGCAACACCGGAGAGGGTTATCGAACTGCTCAAAGCGGAGATCCCGGCAAAGATAAGCCTTAACCAATTTTGCAAAAAAACCAGAATTAACTCTAATAGTGTTGACAGATATATGGCGGGGGTAACTGAGCCAACACAAGGTAGTCTGGAAAAACTCGCGGCTTATTTTGGCGTATCGGTGGCGTGGCTCAGGGGTGGCGGGGTTGGGGTGCTGGAGAGATTTTTAGAAGGCATCAAACTTGCCAAAGTTACCCACGATGTTTTCAACGAAACTATTTCAGGTGCCTTTGTTCCCAAGAATGAGAAAATCAATAAGGGTGATTTCGACTTTTGGAGTCTAATGGTAGCCGGGAATCTGCCCTTAACAAACAAGACCATCACCCCAATGTGTGAATCTTTTGGAATAAACGCGTACTGGGTGACAACAGGAAGTACCCCACCGCCTCAATATTCGGGCGGGATAGTGGGGACATTGAAAAAGAGCGCGGGATTTGATGCAGCTGGGCTAGAAGGTGCCCACATGTCTAAAGAATGGCATGAGACTGTACTAAAACGCAGTGTAAATAACATTCGGAACATACTGTATGATTCTAGTTTTACATCTGAGGAAAAGTTAAACCGCATTGAGGCATCCATAAGCGCTCTCTCAATGGCAGTCAAAGGTTTATTTGAAAATGAACCATAAATAAAAAAGGCCACTCTTTGCAGGGTGGCCTTGCTGTTTCAGTAGTATGTCCCTCCTATCCAAAAATCTTCTTGTTCATGCTCGCTACAACTCCCCCGACATGCGTTTCTGACAGGTGGCTGTACCGCTTAACCATGGCCAGGGTCTTGTGACCAAGCACGGCGGCTATGTCCATCAGGGAAGCGCCGTTCATGGCGAGGTAGGACGCCGCGCTGTGCCGTAGGTCATGGAACTTGAAGTCGGCAACGTCGGCTTTCTTGAGGGCGAACAGCCAGGCGGTTCTGAGGGAAGCCGGGCCTTTGTTCAGGGCCTGGGTGCCGGGGAACACGAGGTTGCTGTCAATGCGCCGCACCTTCTGCTTTTTAAGATCCTGCAGCAGCTCCAGGGCCTTGCCTGCCAGATGCACCGCCCGGCGCTCTCCGTTCTTCGTTTCGTTGAGGATTACCCGCTGATTCGGAAAATCAACGTCGCTCCAGGTGAGATTCATTATCTCGGCTTGCCTCATGCCGGTAGAAAGGGCCAAAACGACCACCGGGTATAGGTAGGGGTTCTGGCTCCCCTGACATGCCGTTAAAAGCCGTTCTCGCTCGTCGTCGCTCAAAAAGCGGACCCGGCCCTTTGATTCACTCGACTTCTTGATGTTCGGCATCGGGTTCGACTCCATCCACCGCCATTCCTTGACCGCGACGGTCAGACAGTGCCCCAGCGCTGCCATGTACCGGTTGACGGTGGCGCCGGTACGGTGGCGCTCCGTCTCCACGATCTTGCCGCCGGTCTTCCTGGTGGTGATGTAGGGTTCGTTCAGAAGGGCGTCCCTGGTGCTGCCGATCAAGTCGGGCGTCACGTCAGACAGGAGCCGCACGCCGATCTGCGATTTCCAGTAGAGAAGGTGGCGCTCGGTATCGTCGGCGCTCTTCCGGCCGGCGAGCTGCTCCTTGATGAACCGATCAATCATTTCCTCGACGGTGTGCCGCTTAGCTTCCGCGGTCTTGAAGTACCGGCCGTCCCGAATGGCGCTCTCGGTATCCTGCGCCCACTTCTTGGCGTCGGTCTTTCTGGCGAAGGTGGCAGACTGCGGGGGGCATCCCTTCATCCGGATCAACACGCGATACTTGACGCCGTTCTTGCCGGTGACTTCCTGAATGTTGGCCATGATCCACCCCGCCCGCCTGAATTGAAAAACCTTGATTACAACCTACAACAAACGGCAACATTTGTCAATCACCTGATTACTAATCCGGTGCATGTTATATGTAACTACTTGTTATTTGGTGTTGTTATTTGCTGCACTAAAAATAAAGTGCACTATCAGTGCAAACGCTCTCACAAAATGGGTGCATTGAGGCTCGGGAATGGGGTTGTTTCCGTATGGTGTTTGTTGCCGGTTAAGGGGGAGGGTTGCGGGGGAGTGCACTGAAACTGCACTAGAAACTAAAAAAGCACCTACCCTGAAAAGGACAAGTGCCTGTATTTATTGGCTGGGGCGCCAGGGATCGAACCTGGGAATGCCGGAATCAAAATCCGGTGCCTTACCGCTTGGCGACGCCCCAATATGCTTTGGGTATGAAATCCTAGAGGGTTCTGACTGCGACTGAGAACCAGCCGCGATTATCTTTTACTATCTCGGCTGCTGCCCGCCGTGCCGATCCTTCGTCTGGGAAGAGTCCGAAAACCGTGGAGCCGCTGCCGGACATGAGCGAGCCGTGTGCCCCTTCGGCAATCAGCATTTCCTTCAACTCGCTCACCAACGGAAACCTTGTGCAGGTAACGGGCTCCAGGTCGTTGGAAAGCAGCGCGCAGACTTCATCTAGGCTGCCGTAGGAACGCGAAACAATAGCAGGAGCCGATTTAGTTGTCAATGTCAAATTTTGATAGACCCAGGCGGTCGAGACGTGAATGCCGGCATTCACCAGCACGACCCACAGGGACGGGACCTGATCCAGCGCGGTAAGCTGGTCGCCTATTCCTTCGGCCAGGGCGGTCTTCTTGAAGATGAAAAACGGCACGTCGGCACCGAGCTTGACCCCGATCTCCATCAGGCGCTGGTCGGAAAGGCCCAGTTCCAGCAGTTCGTTGACGCCCATGAGGACGGTGGCCGCATCGCTGCTGCCGCCGCCGAGTCCTGCGGCTACCGGGATCCTCTTGGTGATCGCGATGTCGATGCCGACCTGGCGGCCGGAGAGTTTAACCAGGGCATCCGCGGCACGCCAGGCTATGTTACCGGGTCCGTCCGGTACGCCCGGCCTGCCGCAAGTTACGCGGATTCCGGGGGTCTGGGTGAGCGCGATCTCTATGTCATCGCAAAGATCCACTCTCTGCATCACCATTCTCAGGTCGTGATAGCCGTCCGCCCTCTTGCCGAGGACATCCAGCCGGTAGTTCACCTTGGCAGGCGCCTTTAGTTGCAGCTTCTTCACTTTTTCAACTCCCTTCGAGCCGGATTGGGCTTTTCAGCACTTTGTATTAACTCTAGCGGGGTAGTCGGTTAGCTCCACCTGCCAAACGATTCCCCGTTCACCTCGTCATCTCGTTCCCAAGCTCCAGCTTGGGAACGTAAATGGTATAGGAAGCTCCGCTTCAACGACTCAAAGCTGGAGCTTTGACAGCGATTGCATTCCCAAGCTGGAGCTTGGGAACGAGAAACTTCTCAGGTGGAGCTAACCGACTACCCCGTTAACTCTATTGATGCTTCGTGGCACCGCCCTCACCCTGTCCCTCTCCCGGAGTGCGAGGGGACTCGGCTGGCACCGTTCACCCTCCCCCTGCCCCCTTTCACCTTTCACCTTTCACCTTTCACCTTTCACCTTTCACCTTTCACCTTTCACCTTTCACCGGTTCACCTCACCGGCTCACCTCACCGGTTCACCACTGCCCGCCGGACTAGGCGCTGCAGGTGCCGGACTGTTTCTAGCGCTGCCTTGAGCTTCTGCCGTTCGACTGGCGTCAGGCCGGCGGGACAGATATACGGTTGCTCTAGTGCTATTTCCTTGCCGATCTTCAGGCCGGCTAACAGATGGTAAGCCGCCTCTATCCTCTTTACGTACGGCTCTTCCAGTATCCGCAGGGTGCTAAGGGCTGTCAGGCGCTCCAGGGTCGGCCCGGGATTCAGATCGTGCTGCATCGCCAGCAACCGGACTGCATTGACCAGCGGTGTCAGCCCTGACTGCGCCAGGTTAAAGCTGCCGACATGCTCACCGGTCCTTTCGACACGTATCCGGCCAAGGATTCCTAGTGCTACCGGCGCTGCGATTTGACGTCCGGCAAGGGTGGTGATATGCGGATCATTGCGGTAGCCCTCAAGGCAGGAGCGCGCCATCTGGGTGGCCTTGCTGCCGATGGTCTCGTCCCCGTAGACATGGCGCAGGTCCGAAAGAAGCTCCAGATGGGCTGATAGTTCCTCACCCTCCCCTTGCGCAGCGGCCAACTCCTCCCAATCGGCCAAGGAACCGCGCCAGAGGATCCTGCCGACGGTGTTGGGCCGGATATCTCCCACCAGGCTGCATTGTTCCAGGATCGCCATGATCCGGTAGGCAAATTGCTCGAAATACCCTTCATCGCCTTCAGGCCAAACCAGAAAGTAGCGGCTCCCGTCCTCCAGGGTCTGCTCACGTCTGCCGAGGCTCCCCGCGACCAGGAGCGCGTACGGAACGGGCGGGTGCCCGGGATCGTTCAGTTCCAGCCCCTCCTCGGCGAACAGCAGGATCCTCCGGAGCACACCCTCACGCCAGGCATTGCAGAAACCGTGAAAGGCGGTCACGGAGCCGCGACGCACGAAATAGGCGCAAACCAGGCGCTCGAACCGGTTCAAAAGGGGAGGGAGTTGGTCCAGGTACTCGGAGTGCCAGAGCTCGGAAAGGATCCGTCCGAACGAGGCGGAGGCCCCTTCTTCGAAGCTGAGTTCCTCTGCGACCCAAAACTTCAGGTCCTGGATCGCCGACAGTGTCGCGTCGGGCGATAGCAGGCGGCTCCTCTCGTAGAGGCCCTTTCTGGCTCCATTCAGAAGTTCCGTATCGCTGAATGTTTTCCCCGCGAAGACCGCCAAATGATCACCTGGATTCAAGGTCAGTAAAAAACTCAGGGGCATTTACAGGGATGAAGGGGGACATCCTCTACCCCATCCCCACCCCGACCCTCCCCTTGAAGGGGAGGGAGAGTTGTTGGTAGCGGGAGATTGGTACTAATCAGGAACGATTTGCTCGGTTGGGTTTTACCTTTACCTTTACCTTTACCTTTACCTTTACCTTTACCTTTACCTTTACCTTTACCTTTACCTTTACCTTTACCTGTTACTTCATGATCTCGCTCATGACGCAGGTGGCGTAGGAGCCGCGCGGCAGGGAGAAATCTACTACCAGGTCTCCGGCTTCGCCCTGCGCCTTCGCCCCGGTCAGCGGCACCCTCAAGGCGCGCCGTTCCCCCTCCATCCGGAGCGCCCCGGGGAGATTGAAGCTCTCGGGCGTAAGCCCCTGCGCCGCCAACACGCCCCGCTCCAGCTCGCCCTGGGCAGCTTCGGGCTCCATCATGGTGCAGCCGAACATGGGACCTGTGGCGGATATCTCGAACGCCTCCGCACGCGCCGCCTCTGCGGCCGCGTCCTTCACCAGGAAGCAGGCGCCGTTTTCGTGCTTGAAGGCGATGTCTCCCTCGGTGATCTGCTCCAAACGGTCGAGCCTCTGCTCAAGGACCTGGTCGAACAGGGAGGACTGGAAGGCGGAAAGGTACAGCCTCTTCAGGCGCGGCTGCACGGAATTGAACGCCTTCTCGGAGGCGTCGGGGCGCTGTACCAGCCGCCCGATCAGCTCGCGCTCGACCCGGAAGTGCCCAGGGAAGAGCGCCAGGCTCTCTGCCAGTTCGCCACGCCGGTAGGCCTCGATCGCCAGACGCCAACGCTCGTCTGTCACCGCGGCAGGATCGCCTATCAGAATATCCACCGCCCCTTTAAAGTCGCGGCGCAGCATGGCTGCCCCGATTTCATGGGAATTCCCCTGTATCCCGTAGCGCTGGGAACCGAAGCGGTTCGGCACCCCGCGCTTCTCAAGAATGGCGATCGCCGCCTCGGCATGGGCAACCGCGCCCGGGGCGGCATCGCGCACCCTGATGCGGAACCGGTTCCCCTTCAGGTGCCCAAGCCGCAGCTTGTTGCCGTGCAGCAGCGCCGAGAGCACCGTTATCCCGGGGATCTGCAGGGAGAGCACGGTTTCGGGAGCGACCCTCGGAATCGACACCGTCTGCCTGGTCACGCCTACCGCGTCCTTCATCCCGGCGTAGCCTATATCCCGCTCCTGGACTCCGAGCGCCTTGGAGAGACGACGCAACGCCTCGAGGGTCGCGATGCCGCGCTTCTCGATCAGCGCGTAGCAATGCTCCCCCTGCCCGCTCGGTTGGTAAGCTGGAATTTCCTCTACGAGAAAATCCTCGGGACTCCCCTTTATGGTGCCGCCGGTTCCCGGGACCTCTGCGGTCAGATATCTTTGCAATGCGCCTCCGTGTCAGCTTTTCTCGATCCGGGGCATCATACCCGCTACCTTGGACTCTTTCAACAGGATTCCTGCATGCTGCCTGCGTTCTCGGGAATCTCGGCGCCCCCCTCAGCGCCGGTCGTCTATGTGATATACCTTTTCCTGACTAGCGATGATCTTCCGCTGTTCAGGTTCCTCCCCCTTCAAGGGGGAGGTCAGGAGGGGGATGGGGGTGTTTTTGCGCCGGTAGCTACCCCATCCCCACCCCCACCCCCCCCTTGAAGGGGAGGGAGTTTTTCCAGCGGAAGATTCTCGCTAATCAGGTACCTTTTTGGACGCTTACTGGTATCCAATGGGTCACATGTCTCAGCTGCTGATCAATACTAATCAAGATTCTCATATCCTGACCGATATCATCGTTATATACTTATCATGCATCTCGTTTGCTTTGAATAAAGTTGCTTCGACCAGTCGGTATCTAAATGACTGAGCAAAGTCCGTCTCCGTTGCTATACTGTCGCCCGCTGCTGGCTTCACTTCGAAAGGGGAACGCATGAGTAGCACAACTGCTGGAAAAGGGAGCGCGCCTGCCGAGCTTGCCGAAAACCGGAAATGGCTCAGGGAGCAGCTGACGCCCTATTTCTTCACCGCGATGCAGGATGAGCCCGAGGCGCTTGCTCTTCTGGAGCGGGAGCTCTCGACGCTGCACAAAAACCGGCGCCTGATCCTTGCCGACCGCGAAAAGACGCTGATCCTCGCCCGCGTCAACGCGCCGGGGTCGCTGTACGACTCGCTGCGCCACTTCCAGGACCGGGAGATCTCCTATGCCATGATCGCCCACTCGGAGGGACCGATGCCGGGCATGGCACAGGCGCTGGAGATCCAGCGCTTCGAGTTCGACAGGAAACAAAACGAGGACATCCTGGCCTGGAAGGAGGTCGAGCTTGCGGCATCGCTGACCCGCAGGATCGCCTCCCTGTTGAAGAGCAACTATCCGGAATTCGACATGAAGGAATTCGACCGGTTGCTGCGTATCCTCTGGCTTAACAACGAAAGCTACGTCCGGGTCTCGTCCCCTTTGCGCGTGGCGCAGGTGCTCCAACTGCAGCAAAAGGCCAGCAGGAGCGGCGGCCTCTACCTTTACGTGGAACAGACCTCGGACCCCAAGGTCTCCCGGGTCCACTTCGCGGTCGCCAATCCGCCCCAAAAGGAGTTCCTGCTGCAGCTGATGGAGGTCTTCAACCGGCTGGAGTTCGGCGTCAACCGCGCCTACTGCCTCACCATCTCAAACGGCATCCATCCCTACTTCCTGGGCACTTTCTACGTCATCAGACGCTCAGGGGAGCCCCTGGACCAAAGCTCCGAGCTCTTCACCAGGCTGCAGCAGGAGCTCTATAACACCCAGATCGTCTCCACCAAGGGGTACACCTACCGCGAGTTCGTCACCACTGGGGAGATGACCGGCGAGGAGGCATCCCTAAGCAACGCCTTCACCGCCTTTTGCCACACCAACCTGGCCCACAACCAGCCGGACCGCTTCGGCCTGGACGACGTGCAGGGGGCCTTCCACTGCCACCCGGAGATTGCGCTGCAACTGGTAAAGCTGTTCCGGGCGCGCTTCGATCCCGCCATAAAGGAGCGCCACCCGCTGTACGCCGCGGTCCTCGAGGAGACCAGGCAGGCCGTGGAGGGATACAACACGGGACACCGCTACCTGGACGAGGTGCGCCGCGCCATCTATCGCTGCTGCCTGATATTCATCACGCATACGCTGAAGACGAACTTCTTCGTACTGGAAAAGCAGGCGCTCGCCTTCCGGCTCGACCCCGCCTACCTCACGGAACTCGGCGCCGCCTTCACCTCGGATCTCCCCCAGTCGCTCCCCTTCAGGGTCACCTTCTTCTTCAGCCGCTTCGGCTTCGGCTACCACATAGGCTTCTCCGACATCGCACGCGGCGGCTGGCGCACCGTGATCTCGCGCAACACCGACGACTTCATCACCAACGCCAACACGATCTTCCGGGAAAACTTCGTGCTCGCCCACACCCAGCACCTGAAGAACAAGGACATCTACGAGGGGGGCTCCAAGCTGGTGCTGCTTCTGGACGCCTCGGACCTGCAGCGAAGCGGGGAGCGCAAGATGGAAAACTGGCGCCTGTACAAGCTGCAGCACGGCGTCACCAACGCCTTCCTGGACATCTTCGTCACCGCCAGGGGGATCGCCAGGCATCCGGCCGTGGTCGACTACTACCGTGAGGACGAGCCGATCGAACTGGGCCCCGACGAGAACATGCACGACTCGATGATCGAGAACATCGCGCGGATCTCCAAGAAGCGCGGCTACATCCTCGGCATCGGCATCATGTCCAGCAAGGAGGTCGGCATCAGCCACAAGGAGTACGGCGTCACCTCCGCAGGCGTGGTGAAATTCGCCGAGATAACCATGGCGGAACTCGGCATCGACATCTACCGCGACCCGTTCAGCGTGAAGTTCACCGGCGGCCCCAACGGCGACGTGGCGGGTAACGCCATGCGGATACTTCTGGAGCGCGCCCCGAACATCGCCATCCGCCTGATCCTGGACGGCACCGCGTCGCTTTTCGATCCCGAGGGGGCCGATACGGAAGAGCTCTCCCGCATCGTCTTGAAAAACGATCTGGACGGCTTCAACCCGGAGATGCTGCACGTCGGGGGGTTCATGCTCTTTAGAAGCGGCAGCCGCCGGGACGGGTTGCGCGAGCTGTTCCGAAAGGTTTCCCGCAGCTGCTACGGCCTCCAGGAGCAATGGATCTCCACGGACGAATTTTCCAGGGAATACGCGAGTCTCCCCTTCACGGTGCAGGCGGACCTGTTCATCCCGGCAGGGGGGAGGCCCGAGACCATCGACAAGGACAACTGGCAGGAGTATCTGCTGCCGGACGGGACCCCCTCCACGGCAGCGATAGTGGAGGGGGCAAACTCCTTCATCACGCCGGAGGCCAGGCTCAACCTGCAGAAGGGAGGGGTGATCATCATGCGCGACGCCTCCGCCAACAAGTGCGGCGTGATCTCCTCCTCCTACGAGATCATCGCCAACCTGCTGCTGACCGAGGAGGAGTTCCTGGCCGAGAAGGAGCGTTACGTAAGGGACGTACTGGAGATCCTGGAGCAGCGGGCGGCGGACGAGGCGCGGCTGATCCTGAAGCGGCGCCGCGAGCAGCCGACCTTGATCTGCACCGAGATCTCCGATGCACTGAGCGGTGAGATCAACGCACAGTACGCCACCATCTTCCGATTCTTCCAGAACCGGCCGCACCTCTGCCTGCAGCCGATCTACCGCAGGGCGATCCTCTCCCACCTCCCCCGGATGCTGAGGGAGGAGGCGAAATACAGCAGGAGGATCAAGAACCTGCCGCCCAAGTACCTGTTCGCCATACTCGCGGCGGAGATCGGCTCGTCGCTTGTCTACCGCGGCGACAAGGAGGCGGATTTCGAGGCGACCATCAAGGGGCATCTGCTGCGGAATTTTCCGGCGTAAGGCGTGAAGGGATTGGCCACGGACTGCCGACGGAGTTAGATCTTAATCATAGGCTAGGCGAGGATAGATCGGGGATCCGCAAGGGGGGTGCTACAGCATCGACGTTTTTTTTGCTTGATTACGCACCTGTGGTGTGTATAAATACACAATGGACAGCCGAGAAATAATCAAGCGCCTTGAAGAGGATGGCTGGGAGTGGGTAGGCGGAAAGGGTGACCACCGGAAGTTCAGGCACCCCTCGAGGCCTGGTCATGTCGTTGTCCCATGTCCGCGCAAGGATATACAATCGGCACGTTGCGCAATATCTACCGGCAAGCCGGTTGGGAGTGGAGGTAGGGAAATGCTGTATCCGGTTTATGTGCATCTGGGGGATGAGACCCACTCACACGGCATCACCATACCGGATTTCCCCGGTTGCTTCTCAGCGGCGGACTCATGGGAAGAGCTGCCGGGCATGATCCAAGAGGCGGCAGAGGTATATTTTGACGGGGAAAATATAGAAATACCGGATCCTACGCCGATTGAGCAACTGGCGCATGATCCTGCTTACGAGGGCGGGGCCTGGATGTTGGTGGACATAGATCTTTCGAAGATATCGACACGGGTCAGGCGGATCAACATCACCCTTCCGGAGAATCTCCTTAAGACCATCGACCGATTCGCGGGCTCGCATCATATGAGCCGCTCTGCGCTGCTAGCACGCGCAGCAGGAAAATATATTGCAGAAAACCGCAGCTAATCTGTTGTTTATTTGCAGACAAAATAAGAGGGGGACCCGCAGTTGGGCCCCCCTCTTTCGTTAGTGCTAATCTCAAGCGAATTGCAAGCACCTCCCCCTTCAGCCCAAGGCTACGGCTGACAAGTCAAGGGGGAGGTCAGGAGGGGGATGGGGGTGTTTTTGCACCGGTGCCAACCCCATCCCCACCCCTACCCTCCCCTTGAAGGGGAGGGAGTTTCATCAGCGGAAGATCGGCGTTCTGAGGAACTTCAAAGCCAAATCCCCCCTGTCCCCCCTTTGTCAAAGGGGGGGATCAGGTATCAGGAGCGTTGCAGCTAGGGAAAGTTCCTCTCCGATAAAACGTGCCTCAGGCGGGTTGGGCGCTAGTCAGTAACTTGGGAGCATACGCTGCTACTTCACCTTGTAATGCACGAAGTAGATCCGCTTCCCTTCGGCCATGAATTTGCGCATGTACTTGGAGAGGTGATAGCCGGGAAACTCGTGCCGGTACAGGTCTGGCGCGAACCGGTTCTCCAGCGGCGCCACATCGGGAAGCATCTGCGCCACGTCCAGCCCGTAATCGTCGAAGTCGGTCGCGAAAAAGAAGTCCGCGCCGGGGGCCATGTAGTCGAGCAGGAAGGTCACGAACTCCTGGTTCACCAGGCGCCGCTTGCGGTGCCGCTTCTTGGGCCAGGGATCGGGACAGTTGATGTAAACCGCGGACAGGCTCCCCTTGGGGATGCGGTCGGTGACGAAGAGCCGCGCCTCGTCGCGCAGCACACGCACGTTGGTGACGCCGTGACGGTCCAGGCGGCGACAGCTCTTCCAGCACCCCTTGTTGTAGAAGTCGATGGCGATGAAGTTGATCTCAGGCTGATCCAGCGCCGTCTTCAGCATGAAGTCGCCCACTCCGCAGCCGATCTCCAGCGCGATCGGTTTCTCGTCGCCGAACACGGCACCCCAGTCGGGGGGACTCGGCAGGTTTTCCAGTTTCAGGTAATTCGGTGATTCAATGTGAATGAATGATTGCATCTGCCCCTCTTGCTTTTTTTCTCGGCGGCGAACATATCACAGCCGCGCTTTCCGGTGAAGTGAAGTTTTTCCATGTTAGGAAAAGATAAGGCAAAAAGCCGGACCACCGAAGAGTCTAAGGACCACAGAGGCCAGCTGAAATCGGCTAAGCCTGAACAGTCGAACAAAATGGAGCCGGAGAGGGTCGGAGATTATTATCAACCAATAAATCCGTCAACGACCACCGTTTTCCGCTATCATTGCTCAAGCTTCACGCTTTCCATTGCCATTTTTTGTACAATATGCTAATTATATCCTCTTGAAATAAGGCAAAAAAGGAAAAACAACACCATGAAATTCACAGAGCTGCAGATTCCGGAGGTGGTCCTCAGGGGGATCGAAGAGACCGGGTTCACCGACTGCACACCGATACAAGAGAAGGCACTCCCGTTGGCACTTTCCGGCAAGGACGTAGCGGGCCAGGCCCAGACGGGGACCGGCAAGACCGCGGCATTCCTGGTCTCCCTCTTCACACGCCTGCTGAACCAGAAGAAAAGCGGCGGCGAGCACCACCCCAGGGCGCTGATCCTGGCCCCCACCCGCGAACTGGTGGTCCAGATCGAAAAGGACGCCCAGCTGCTCGGCAAATACGCCGGTTTCAACATCCAGGCGATCTACGGCGGCGTCGACTACATGAAGCAGCGCGACGCCCTGAAGGCCGGGGCCGACATCGTGATCGGCACCCCGGGACGCCTGATCGACTACCTGAAACAGAAGGTCTACTCCCTGAAGGACGTGGAGGCGCTGGTCATCGACGAGGCGGACCGCATGTTCGACATGGGCTTCATCGCCGACCTGCGCTTCATCCTGAGAAAGCTCCCCAATTACGACAAGAGGCAGAACATGCTCTTCTCCGCGACGCTCAACGCGCGGGTGATGGAGCTCGCCTACGAGTTCATGAACATGCCCGAGAAGGTTTCGGTGACCCCCGAGCAGATGACCGCCGAGCGGGTGGAACAGGTGCTGTACCACGTCTCCCGCAAGGAGAAATTCCCGCTGCTCCTGGGCCTGCTCAGGAAGAAGGGGATGGAACGGACCATGATCTTCGCCAACACCAAGCGCGAGGCCGAATATCTTCAGGACCGCCTGAACGCCAACGAGTTCCCCTGCAAGGTGATCTCCGGAGACGTGGAACAGAGAAAGCGCATGAAGATCCTGGCGGACTTCAAGGAAGGGGTGCTCCCCATCATGATCGGCGTCTCCCACGTCATCAACTACGACCTGCCGCAGGACTGCGAGGATTACGTGCACCGGATCGGCAGGACCGCCCGCGCCGGGGCCGAGGGGATGGCGATCTCCTTCGCCGACGAGGACGGCGCCTTCTACATCGAGGCGATCCAGGATTTCATCAAGCAGAAGATCCCGACCGAGTGGGCCGAGGACGATATGTTCGTCCACGACTACAAGAGGAGCAAGCGCCCGCCGCGCGTGGAGGCGAAAACCTTCGGCAGGGGGGGGGGCGGCAGGCCCGGCGACAAGGGAAGGCCCTCCGACAAGGGACGCGTCGGCGACAAGAAACCGTCCAGGGCGCCCAGACCGAAGAAGCCCTGATGGGTAAGGGACGTCCTGCCAGGAAATACTCGCAGGCAGGAAGGGTGCACGACGTCATCCGCCTGATCGAGGCGCGTCACGGCATCTCGGTGACGGAGCTCGCCGAGGAGACCGGCGTGGGACGGCGCACCATTCAGAGGGATCTCAACGCCATTCACGAGGCCGGCTATCCGCTCACCTCCGACTGGCAGGATGGCGTCAAGCTGTACCGCTTCCTGACCCGCTTCAAGGACGTACCACCGATAAGCTTCACCCTGCAGGAGCTGATGACCCTCTCGCTTCTGCGCTCCCAGCTCGACCTTTTGAACGGAACCCCCTTCCTGGAGGAGATGCAAAGCGTCTTCAGGAAGGTGAACTCCGTCCTGCCGCCACGCCTTGCCGCCCACATGGAGCGGATCGCCCAGGTCTCCCACCCGCTTTTGCAGGGAAAACGCGACTACAGCAAATCCTCCGCATCGCTGCAACTGATCCGCCACGCCCTCCTTTACCAGCAGAGCATCACCATCTCGTACCGCCCCGTAGGCAGGGGTGAGCCGGCCCGCTACCGGGTCGACCCCTACACGCTGCTGTTCCAGAAAGGGGGGATCTACCTGCTCGGCTTCGCCCAGGAACGCCAGGCGCTCAGGACCTTCGCGGTGGAGAGGATCTCCACGGTGGAGCCGGGCAAGGAGCGCTTCGAGATACCGGAGGGGTTCCACGCGGGGCAGGCGCTTCAGGAGGCCTTCGGGATCGTCGCCGAGCCTCCCATGGAGGTGCAGATCCGCTTCTCCCCCGGCATCGCCCATGCCATCAGGGACCGCGTCTGGCACGCCTCGCAGCAGATCCGCGAGGAGGCCGACGGGGCGGTGCTGCTGAGTTTCCGGGCCGGAGGGCGGATGGAGATACTCTCCTGGCTCCTCTCCTACGGGGCACACGCAGAGCTTCTGGCGCCCGAGCAGCTGCGCGGGGAGTTGGGGCGCATGGTGCAGGAGACGGCGCTACTTTATGGACGGGATCAGGGGTAATATCGGCAGGGTGGGCCGCGCCCACCGACACCTCCTACTGACGGTGGGCACGGCCCACCCTACCTCTGCATCCAGTTTGCAACATAGCAGAAATCCCCCCCCGCCCCCCTTTGTCAAAGGGGGGAGTCTTACATCTGCTTTGTCAGATTACAGCACAGCGCCCCCATCCTCCCCCCATCCCCCATCCTCCCCCCATCCCCCATCCTCCATCCCCCATCCCCCATCCCCCATCCCCCATCCCCCATCCCCCATCCTCCATCCTCCATCCTCCATCCTCCATCCTCCCAACCCCCTCCCAGCCTCTCCTCAGCCTTAGCCAAGGCTTCGGCCGACAGGCCTTGAAGGGGGAGGAGCCTTAAAATCCCCTCCCCTTCAAGGGGAGGGTTAGGGTGGGGATGGGGGGAAGGTGCCGCCAGATGCACACCCACTGGGCCGTCACGCCCCCTCATCCGTTGACAACATAGGTCTCATACCGTATATATAAGACTCTCCAGGAGGCTTAAGATGGCAGATATAACTGAAAAAACAAAGCTGGCCGAGATCCTTCTCAACCGGATCCGCTCCCGCGGGGAAATGACCTTCGCCTCTTTCATGGAAGCAGCGCTCTACGAGCCCAATCTCGGCTACTACACCTCGCCCGGACGCAAGGTAGGCGCGGAAGGGGACTTTTACACCAGCATGAACGTCCACAGCGCGTTCGGCCGCCTGATCGCCAGGCAAATCTGCCAGTTCTGGGAACTGCTTGGCTCACCTGCCACTTTCACGGTTGCCGAGGCGGGCGCCGGTGGAGGACAGCTCGCCCAGGACATCCTGGACGCGGTTTCAGAGCTGAACCAGACCTTTTACGGTTGCCTCGTCTATCGTCTCATCGAGAAGGAGCCCTCCCTCAAGGAGGCCCAGGCGGAGCGCCTGGCGCGGCATGCAGAGAGGCTCGCCTGGAGCTCCCCCGACGAGCTGGAGAATGGCGGCCTGAGATTCACCGGCTGCATCATCTCCAACGAACTGTTCGACGCCATGCCGGTGCATATCGTGGAGATGACGGACGACGGCGTCAAGGAGGTCTACGTCGGCGCCGACGCGGACGGCTTCCGCGAACGGCTCGCTGCCCCCTCCACCCCGGAAATCGCGGCCTACCTGCAGAGGTTCGACGTGAGTCTCATGAGGGGGCAAAGAGCGGAGATCAACCTGGTCGCACCCGCCTGGCTCGACTCGGCAGCCGAAGCGCTGGAGCGCGGCTTCGTGCTTACCATCGATTACGGCTACCTGACCGACGAGCTCTACACGCCGCAAAGAAGAAACGGCACGCTGCTTTGCTACCACCGGCATAACACCGGCGAGAATCCGTACATTCTGGTCGGGGAGCAGGACATAACGACCCACATAAACTTCAGCCAGTTAATTGCGGAGGGGACCGATGTAGGTCTCTCCACGGTCTGGTTCGGCGAGCAGTACCGCTTCCTTCTGGGGGTGGGACTGGTTGATGAACTGATCAGGCTGGAGGCCCAGTCGGAGACGGAGCAGGAGAAGCTGAAGCACAGGCTGGCGCTGAAAAAGCTGATGCTTCCCGAGGGGGGCATGGGGGACACCTTCAAGGTGCTGATCCAGGCGAAAGGGGTTGATGACCCCCAGCTGCTCTGCATGAGAAAATGGGGGGAGGGGCTGTGACCCCCCTCCGTCTGCGCAAGGAGGCGTTGCGGGCCATCGTCTTCGATCTGGACGGAACGCTGTACCAGGACGACCGGCTCGGCGAGGAGGTGAATCTCTGCGCCTGCCGCTACATCGGCTCACTGAAGGGGATCCCGCCGGACCAGGCCGGGACCATGCTTGATGAGGCGCGCGACAACCTGACCGGACCCGGCCGGACCCTGAGCCGTTCGGTGCTCTCCCTTGGGGGGAACCTTCAGGAACTTCACAGCAGGCTGAGCCGGGAGGTCCACCCTGAAGGGGTGCTGACGGCGGATCCCCGAGTCCCGGAACTGCTGAAGCGGCTGGCCCGGAGGTTTGAACTTCACCTCTATACCAACAACAACCGGGAGCTTTCCAGCCGGATCATGGCCCAGATCGGCGTGGACGGGCTTTTCCAGAAGGTGTTCAGCATCGAGGATTACTGGCGCCCCAAGCCGGACCAGGTCGCGCTTCTGGGGATACTGGAGAGCATAGCAAGAAAGCCCGCCGAGACCCTGTTCGTGGGGGACCGGCACGCAGTCGATCTGGCACTGCCCGAATCGATGGGGTGTGCCATATTCGAGGCGAAGACGGTGGAAGAGCTGCTGGAACTGGCAGAACTGCTGGATGGAACGAAGTAGCCGAATATCCCCTCCCCCGGAGGGGGAGGGCTAGGGAGGGGGAACCTCGCCGGTTCTTCGCCGGAAGCCGCGGGGGCTTCACCCCTCCCGACCTCCCCCCTCCGGGGGGGGGAGAGTTGTTGTAGACCTTGCCCGGGGGGGGGAGGAGAGTCGCTGTACTGGAAATCACCAAAAACGTGACAGATGTATCACAACACGATCAAGCTAAGGAGATACGATGAGCGAAGCTGGAAAAACGGTGATGGACGCCCTGATGCGCGGCATGGAGATAGAGAAGGAAACGTTCGATTTTTACACGCGAGCCGAGCAGAAAACCTTCAATCCCGAGGGAAAGAGGGTGTTCAGGTGGCTCGCCAAGAGCGAAGAGGCGCACTACCTGAAGCTTAGCGAGCTCTACAAGACGCTTGACCAGGGCGGGCATTGGGTCTTCTACGGCGGTTCCACCATCACGTTGGAGCCTCAGGGCGACGAAGCGGGTGTCGGTTTTGACACCAGCGACATCGAGGCGCTGCGGCTCGCCATGGATGTGGAGAAAAAGGGAATCGCCTACTTCGACGAGCTCCTGACGCAGACCACCGACCCCGACGGCAGGAGCATGATCGAATCGCTGCGCCGCGAGGAGGAGGAACACCTCAGGGTGATCTCCGAGAAACTTAGACAAATCGAAGACAATTGACAATTGCTTTTAGAAGGAGCTCACATGGCAACGCGTCTTGAGAAGGACACCATGGGAACGGTGGAGGTGCCGGCTGAGGCTTACTACGGCGCCCAAACCCAAAGGGCCGTCGCGAACTTCCCCATTTCGGGACTGAAGCCGCACCGGGCGCTGGTTCGGGCCACGCTCCGGATCAAGAAGTGCGCGGCCCGGGCCAACATGGCAACCGGCAGGCTGAACACGGAGGTGGCTGCCGCGATCGTCAAGGCGGCGGACCAGGCGCTGGCAGGGGATTTTGCGGACCAGTTCGTGGTCGATCCTTTCCAGGCGGGCGCAGGCACCTCTCACAACATGAACGTGAACGAGGTGCTGGCAAACCGGGCCAATGAGCTCATGGGGGGAGAACTCGGCAGCTACTCCCGGGTGAATCCCAACGACCATGTCAACATGGCCCAGTCCACCAACGACGTGTTTCCGACCGCCATGCGCCTCGCCGCCCTGGAAGTAGCCCAGCAGGTGAACGGCGAACTGGAGGGGCTCGCCGCTGCCCTGAGGGGAAAGTCGGTGGAGTTCGACGGCATCCTCAAATCGGGGAGGACTCACCTGCAGGACGCGGTCCCGATCCGGCTGGGCCAGGAATTCGAGGCCTACGCCACGGCCATCGACAATAACCGGGCCGGGATCGAGCGCTCGCTTCCGGGACTGCGCGAACTCGGCATCGGCGGCACCGCGGTCGGTACCGGCCTGAACGCGGAGGAAGCCTTCATCGACCTGATCGTGGAGGGGCTTGCCAGGGAAACCGGCCAGGAGCTTTCCAGAAGCGGGAACCTGATCGAGCGGATGCAGAACATGGACCCCTTCGTGGCGCTGAGCTCCAGCCTGAAGGGGACCGCCGTCAACCTGATCCGGATCGCCAACGACCTGCGGCTCCTCTCCTCGGGGCCCAGGACCGGCCTCGGCGAGATAAACCTCCCGCCCATGCAGCCCGGCTCCTCGATCATGCCCGGGAAGGTGAACCCGGTGATGGCCGAGGTGACCAACATGGTCTGCTTCCAGGTCATGGGCGCCGACCTGAGCGTCGCGCTCGCAGCCCAGGCGGGACAGTTGGAGCTCAACGTGATGATGCCGGTGATCGCCTTCAATACGCTGTTCTCGCTGGAGATCCTGAAGAACTGCGTGCGGCAGTTCAGCCACTCGTGCGTGGCGGGGATCAGTGCCAACGAGGAGCGCTGCCGCAACTATCTGGATCAGTCGGTCGGGCTGGCGACCGTGCTGGCACCGAGCATCGGCTATGCGGCGGCGGCCGAGGTGGCGAAGGAGTCGGCCAAGAGCGGCAAGAGCATACGCCAGGTGATCCTGGAGCGCGGGATACTGAGCGAGGAGGAGCTGGACCGGGTGCTGGCCCCCTACCCGCTCACCACACCCGGCGTGCATGGGGAGAAATAGGGGCTGGAAGCCAAAAGTAGGTTGCGCAGAGGCCACCTGATGTAATCCTGACATGGACTGATCATGAATCGACAGCTTCCAAAGCATTTCAAAACTGCGGGTTCAAGATGCAAAATTACAGCAGCTCAGGCACGGGACCTCTATTCGGCATGTACAGAAAAAGACGGCATTCTGCCGTGGGTGAAGAAAAAATGGTAGCTATGAATTTAACAAAAGAAATGATTGAAGCTGGCGCTGCTCTCGTTCAAAAGCTTGATTCAAGCGGCTTTCAACCAGATGCAGCATTTTGGTTTTACTTTCCTGACGTTCAACGATGGAAACTTGTATTGGCCGAGTTAAAGCTTGGTGACCAAGGTCCCAGACAAATCTATAAAAAAATCCAAGAGGTGTTATCGTCTGAACAAACGGATCTGCACGAAATATCTCTCGGAGATGTAACCTTGGCCAAGCCAGATGCTCCTATTGTAGCTCTCATGCGCGATGCGATCAGAACAGGCCAAGGGACCAGCGGCATTAGATTGAGCAATAATGTCATCAACGGCACTGTCATAGATGACGCATACATCTACCGCCTACATTAAAATATGCACACCAGAGGGTGCTGCGGAGAAACCCGCAGCACCCCGGCACCTTTGGCTTAGCAGCCTCACCGGGTAACCCAACGATATGGCTGGTTCTTTGCTTTTATTCCGGCAATACATTAAACTGGTAGCTATCTCAAACAGCAGCAACCCCTGGAGGACTAAATGGTAGAAGAGGTGAAAAAGGCTTTGGAGCACATTCGGCCCGCGCTGCAGGCGGACGGCGGCGACGTGGAACTTGTTGAGGTCTCGGAAGAGGGTGTGGTGAAGGTGCGCCTGGTGGGGGCCTGCGGGCACTGCCCGATGTCCACCATGACCCTTAAGATGGGTATAGAGAGAACGCTGAAGGATAAGATCCCTGGTGTGAAGGAAGTCATTTCTGTCTGACACCCCCACCAAATAGCAGCGCGCGTCATCTGAAGCGCGGAAGTAATGCCTATTCGACGTTATTTCCGCGCTTCATCGCTTCAGATGCGGCATTCCAATCAGGGAGAGCGCTTAACAGCTGCTAGACGTTATCCATCGGTCCCCGACTTCGCCCCTCACCACAAGAAACCACTATGACCAGCATGCGCCGAAAAAGAAAGCAGTTGCTGTTCCAAACCTCGCGGTTCTTCGATTTGTTCAGGAGGAACACCGAGGCAGTCTCTTTCTTTGGCAACCGCGCGACGCTCTACCGGTACGGTTCGGAGTTCTTCCCGCCGCTTCTTGAGGCGATATCCCGGGCACGCTCCAGCGTCTGCGTCGAGTTTTACACGATCTGCGACGACGAGACCGGCCGCTCGGTGGCTGATGCCTTGCTCGCCGCTGCCGCACGCGGGGTAAGCGTTTACCTGCTGTACGACTACATCGGCTGCTTCGACACCCCGACCGCCTACTTCAAGAAACTCGCCAAGGGGGGGGTCCACTGCACCGCCTTCAACCCTCCCCCCTTCAGAAGGGGGATCGGCTGGTTCGACAAGAGGGACCACAGGAAGGTGGTGGTCATTGACGGCTGGTGCGCCTTCACCGGCGGACTGAACATAGCCGACGTCTACTCCGGGTATGGCAAGGATCACACCAGATGGCGCGACGTCGGCATCAGGATCGAAGGGGAGGCGGTAACGGAACTGCTCCGGCTGTTCCGCGAGACCTGGAGGGGAGAGCGCGGCAAGCTGCCGCATCCCTGGAAGGCGGAAGCGTCACCGGAGAGCGCGGGGGACGCCAAGGTGATGATCATCAGCGGCGGCCCGCATCACAAGCGCTCCTTCATCAGGAGCGCCTTCAGGGTCGCCATCGCCGGTGCCTCCGAGAGCGTTACCATCGCGAGCCCGTACTTCATCCCCGGTCCCCGGGTGATCCGCTCCCTGCTCCGGGCCGCCGGCCGGGGGGTGCAGGTGAGGCTTTTGCTCCCCCACAAGAGCGACGTGCCGCTGGTCCGCCTGGTGAGCCGGACCTATTACGCGCAGCTGCTCAAAAACGGCATCGAGATCTTCGAACTGGACAGCGCCGTGCTCCACGCCAAGGTGCTGCTGATCGACGAGAGCTGGACCATGGTCGGATCGGCCAACATGGATCCGCGCAGCTTCCACAGAAACTACGAACTGAACGTCGTGGTCGACAGCCGGGATTTCGGCGCCCAGGTCTGCGACATGCTCGATACGGACCTGAGGGACGCGCTCCGGATCGCCCTGCATGAGCACGAGAGGCGGGGGTGGTCGGTGCGTTTTCTGGAGCGGCTTTTCAGCCCGGTCAGCTGGTTTCTTTAAGGCAGATTGAGAGGCAGGTTAAGGTTAAGGTTAAGTTAAAGGCAGAGGCAGAGGCAGAGGCAGAGGCAGAGGCAGAGGCAGAGGCAGAGGCAGAGGCAGAGGCAGAGGCAGAGGCAGAGGCAGAGGACAGGCTTTGGTCATCTGCATGGATACTGAAGATCAGCGCTAATCGGTTAAGATTAAGACGAAGGTTCCGATATTATATTGGTACGGGTTAAGGTTGACCGGGTCACGATCCTCATCCTTAACCTGAATTTTTTCCTGGAGTGGTAATGATCGAAAAAGAAACTCTCAAGCGACTGGAATTCGACAGGATACTGGAGACGGTCGCCGGATTCGCCCACTGCGAGGCCTCCCGGTCGGGGGCGCTCCGCATCGCCCCGCTTGCGGGGCGCGACGACATGGAACTGCGCCTTGGCCTGGTGGAGGAGATCAGAAAGCTCACCCGGCTCGGCATCTCGCTGCAGCTCGCGCAGTTCGAGGACATCTCCCGCCAGATCAAAGCGGTGCGGCCGACAGGCGCGGTGCTGGCTCCCATGGAACTGCAGCGCTTCATCCCGACGCTGCGGGTGATGGGCGCCATCGCGTCGCAGATCGCCTTTAGAACGGATACCCCGCTGCTGCACTCCCAGGCCGGCTCGATCACCGGATTCCGGGACATCCTGAACCCTCTGGAGCACACCGTTAATGCGGAAGGGGAGATCCTGGACACCGCCTCCCGGCTCCTGGCCGACATCCGCGGACAGAAGAAGGGGCTCACCGCCAAGATCAAGCGCAGGCTGGAGGAGATCGTCCGCGAACGGCACACCGCCATCTTCCTGCAGGACGACTTCATCACCCAGAGGTCGGGACGCTGGGTGATCCCGGTGCGCATGGACTCCAAGGGGATGGTGCCGGGCGTGGTGCACGACGTCTCCAACTCCGGAGAGACCGCCTTCATGGAGCCGCTGGAGATCATAGCGCTCGCCAACGAGCTGGAGAACCTGGTCGCCGACGAGAGGGCGGAGGAAATCAGGATCGTACGGCAGATCTGCGACTGGATCCGGGAGGACGCGGAGCCGATGCTGGAGCAGTTCGACGCGCTGGTCCGGCTGGACGTCGTCAACTGCATCGCGCTTTTGAGCGACCGGCTCAGGTGCGAGACCCCGGTCATCTCGGAGACGGCCAGCGTCCTGCTCAAGGGCGCCCGGCATCCGATCCTGACGCTCATGGGGAAGGAGGTGATCCCGCTCGACCTGGAGCTCGCCCAGGAGAACCGGGTCATGGTGGTTACCGGCCCGAACACCGGCGGCAAGACCATCGCCATCAAGACCACCGGCCTGCTCTGCGTCATGGCGCTTTGCGGCATGCCGGTTCCCGCAGCGCCCGGATCGGTGCTGCCGCTGGTCTCCAGCATTCTGGTCGACATCGGCGACGAGCAGTCGATACAGGAGAGCCTCTCCACCTTCTCGGCCCACATCTCCAAGATCTCCTACATCATCGACCGGGCGGACCGGGGCGCCCTGGTGCTTCTGGACGAACTGGGGACCGGGACCGAACCGGGACAGGGGGCGGCGATCGCCTGTGCGGTCCTGAAGGAGCTCCAGCAGAAGGGTGCGCTGGTGATCGCCACCACCCACCTGACCGAGATCATAGGGTTCGTGCAGAGAGAATCCGGGATGGTGAACGCCGCCATGGCCTTCGACCGGCAAAAACTGGTGCCGCTCTACCGGCTGACGGTGGGCGAGCCCGGGGAGTCGCACGCGCTCGAGATCGCCAGCCGCTACGGCCTGCCGGAGCGGGTGGTGCGCTTCGCCAGGGGGATGATCGGGACCATGGAGGCCGATTTCCACGCGCTGCTGCGCGATCTGAAAGAGAAGCGTGAGGAGCTGGATCGGACCCTGGCGGACCTCTCGGAGCGGGAAGAGAAGCTGGTACGCGCAGAGACGCATCTGGCCGGCAGGGTTGACGAGGCGAACCAGCTCCTCAAGGGGGCCAAGGAGAAAGGGTACCTGGAGGCCCAGGAGATCATCCGCAAGGCGCGGCGCGAGGTATCCGGGCTGCTGGACGAGGCACGCCGGGATAAGGCCCGGGAAGCCAAGGCGAGACTGGACCAGGCAGCAGCCGAGGTCGAGCAGGTATTAGCCGAGCTGCACCCGGAGGAAGAGCGGCTTGCACCGGAGAAGATCGCCGTCGGCGACCTTCTCTTCGTCAAGCCGCTCAACAGCGACGCCAGGATCCTCTCGGTGGACCGGCGCGACGGGCGGGTCCGGGTGCGGGCCGGCTCCATGGAGCTGGAAGTCCCGATCAGCGCCCTTTTCAAGCCCAAGGGAAAGGAGCAGAAGATCCAGAAGAAGCGGGTACAAAAGGAGGAGCGCGCGGAACCGGCATCGACCATACACCTGCTCGGCATGCGCGTCGAGGAGGCGATCGAGGAACTGGAGCCTTTCCTGAACCACGCCGCCCTGGACCGGATAGCCGAGCTGAGGATCGTACACGGCAAAGGGACCGGCGCGCTCATGAGGGGCGTGCGGGAATACCTGAACGGGCACCCGCTGGTCGCCTCATTCCGGACCGGCGAGCGTTTCGAAGGCGGAGACGGCGTGACGGTGGTGACCATGCGGTAGGAGGAAATTGACCTCCGTTTGAGGAAACTGCCGCCGCTCCACTCCACTCCGCAACACAGCATGTCCCCTCCGCCGGAGGGCACTGCCATTAAGTTACCTGATTAGCGCTGATCTTCCGCTGAAAAAACTCCCTCCCCTTCAAGGGGAGGGTTGGGGTGGGGATGGGGGCAGCTCCGGTGCCAAAAACACCCCCATCCCCCTCCTGACCTCCCCCTTGAAGGGGGAGGGACCTGAGCAGCGGAAGATCCGCGCTAATCAGGTAACTTAATGGCAGTGGCGTTGGGGAGAGGGCCATAGAGGGAGGGGGAGCCAGCAGATTGAGGTTAACCTAAGGCCCTGCACCTACCCGGTTCCCTCAAGGGAGGGTACCCCGGGAGCTAACGGGGGGTGCCCGCCTTCTCCGGGATCAAGAGCGGGATTTCCGCATGGAACACGGAGCCGCCGCCGGGGCCGCTCTCCGCCCAGATCCTTCCCTCCATAAGCTCCGTGATGCGCCGGGCCAAACCGAGCCCCAGACCGAGCCCCTGGTAACCCCGGGTGATGGAGCCGTCGGACTGGGTGAAATCGCTGAATATCCTCTCCAGATCGGCCTTTTCGATGCCGATGCCGGTATCTGACACGGAGAAGCGCAGCATTTCGCCGGCGCTTCCGCCCCCCGCACGCCGCACCTCCAGAGCCACTTCCCCGCCGGAGGTGAACTTCAGAGCGTTGCCAAGCAGCATGGAAAGCACCTTGTACAGCATGGCCTGATCGGCGCTGACCGCCTCCGGCAGCTCCGGATCGACCGTCACCCGGAGCTGGAGCCCCTTCGATTGGGCCAGCGGATCCAGGCCGCGCACGATGCCGTCCAGAAAAGGCCTCAGCATGAAGGGGAGGTTTTCGACGCAGACCCCGTCCCCCTCCAGCCGGCTGGTCTCGATCAGGTCCTCGACGATGCCGAGCAGCTTCAACGCCGCCTTCTGCACCAGGGAGAGGTACTTGCGCTTTTCGTCATCCTCTTCGCTGCTGAGCACCAGGTCGGTCATGCCGATGATCGGGGTGAGCGGCGTGCGCAGCTCATGGCTCACGCTGCGCAGAAACTCCTTCTTGGCCCGCTCGGCCGCGGTGGAGAGCGTCTCCAGGAGGTCCCGGTAGCGCTTCAGCTCCAGGTGGTTCTTCACCCTGGCCCGGACGATGTGCGGGCTGATCGGCTTGGTGATGTAATCGATGGCGCCCAGTTCCAGCCCCCTGATCTCGTCCTCCTCCTGGGTCATGGCGGTGACGAAGACGATGGGGATGTTCCGGGTCTCCTGGTCCTCCTTGAGCATGGTGCAGAGCTGGTAGCCATCCATGCCGGGCATCATCACGTCCAGCAGGATCAGGTCCGGCTTCTCGGCGCGGACCAGTTCCAGGGCTTCCGCTCCGCTGGTGGCAAAGAACAGCTCGTAGTCGTCCCCAAGGCTCTCGCTGAGGATTTCTATATTTGCCAGTGTGTCGTCGACGATCATCACCGTCTGGCGTTTCATAGATATTCCCTTTCCCTTTCCGTTTCCTGAGGCGACTGTTCCTCCATCCTCCCCGGAAACCGCGCCAGCAGATGCCGCGCCTTTTTGAAATCAAGCTTCTCCATGCAAAGCTCCAGCGCCTCCAATTCCTCCAGAAAGGCTCCCTGCGGAAGTCCCTGGCGGAACCGGGCGAACTGCCGCTTGGCATCCAGGCTGTTCCTGGATAGAAGCCGCTCCAGTTTCGCGGTCTCGGCCGCAAGCCGCGCCGGCTCCAGCCCGCCGGAAGCAGGCGAGGCGCTCTCCGGCCACTCCGGGGAGCCGTCCGCGGCAGCCTGTGCGTCGGCTGCCGCAGATCCCGTGTGGCAGGCTCGCAGCCGCTTCCCCCCGGGGTGCGGTTTGCTGCCGCAGGAAAGCGCCCGCACGATGCCGTCCAAAAGGAGGGAATCGCGCACCGGGGTGGCAAGGACCCCGGTCAGCCCCAACTCTTCCGCCTGCCGCCGCACCTTTTCCAGCTGGTCCGGCGCGACGGTGACCAGCGTCGGGAGCTGCCAGCCCCGGCTCACGATGCTGCGGCAGACCTCCTCGATGCCTGCCGCACCCGCAGTCGCCCCGTCCATCAGGACCAGGTCGAAACAGGGTCGCTCCGGGAAGGAGCCCTCGGAGAGGGCTGCCAGGAGCGCGGGGACCGTGGAGACCGAAACCTGGACTATCGGCATGCCGCGCAGGATCTCGGCGACCCTGGTACCCGAGGCGGGGTCGCCGTCGAGAACCAGAAGCCTCAGGCTGCGCAGCGGCTCTTCCCGGGGAGCCCCCTGCAGCTTCCCGGCAGCCGGGATCCCGAAACTCACCGTGAAGCAGAAGCTGCTCCCGGCTCCCTCGATGCTCTCCACCCGCAGTTCCCCCCCCATCAGCTCGACCAGCTGGCTGCTGATGGAAAGTCCCAGGCCGCTCCCGCCGTACCTGCGGGTAGTGGAGCTGTCCGCCTGGGTAAAGGGGGTGAAGATCCTCTCCATCTGCTCCGGGGAAAGCCCGATGCCGGTGTCCTGCACGGAAAAGCGCAGCGCCACCTGCTCGCCCCCCAGGGCCAGCAGCTTGACTGCGACTACCACCTCCCCCTTCTCGGTGAACTTCACCGCGTTGCCGATCAGGTTGTTCAGCACCTGGGTCAGGCGCAGCGGATCGCCCAGGAGCTTTTTGGGGAGTTCCGGGTCGAGCCGGACCAGGTAGCCGATACCCTTTTCCTGTGCCTTCATGCCGAGCATGTCCGATATCGATGCCAGCACCTCCTGGAGACCGAACTCGGTCTTCTCCAGTTCCACCCTCCCCGCCTCGATCTTGGAGAAATCGAGCACGTCGTTGATGATGTCGAGCAGGGTCCGGCTCGCGGAACAGATCTTCTCCAGGTAACCGCGCTGCTTGGCGCTCAGCTCCGTCTTCAGAGCCAGCCGGCCAAGCCCCATCACCGCGTTCATCGGGGTGCGGATCTCGTGGCTCATGTTGGCCAGGAACTGGCTCTTGGCGCGGCTTGCCGCCTGCACCAGGTCGCGCTCCCGGCGCAGGTCCCGGGCCTCCCGCTTGGCCGTGACATCCTCGATCACGCAGGCCAGATACTTGGGCTCCCCCTGTCGCACGCAGACCAGCGACTTGTTCAGGTTCACCCAGACCTGGGAGCCGTCCTTGCGCAGCTGGCGCAGCTCCAGACTGTAGTTGTCGATCTCGCGGCGCAAGAGCCTCCCGACCTGCTCGCGCTCGGCTGCCAGGTCCGCCGGATGGATGGTCTCGTCCAGGGTCCGCCCCAAAAGCTCCTCCTGCGGGTAGCCGAGGATGTCGCAAAAGCGCCTGTTGATCCGGAGCAGCCCTCCCCCGAGCGCCACGTGGCAGATGCCGACGGCCGCCTGCTCGAAGGTGTTCCGGAAGCGCTCCTCGCTCTCCTTCAACTGCTCCTCGGCGCGCTTTCGCGAGGTGATGTCGGTCAGTATCCCCAGGAGCCCGTAGACCCGCCCCGCCTCGTCCTTGAGCGGGACCAGCGCCTTGCTCACCCACCTGCCGTCCCGCTCGCGCTGCTCGTCGCGCTCCTCCGGGCTCCCCGCCGCCATGACCCGGGCATCGTCCTCCAGCCGCTTTCGGGCCAGCTGCGCGGCAAAGAGGTCGTGGTCGGTCTTGCCGAAGACCTCGCCCGATTCCAGACCGAGCTCACGGGCGAAACTGGAGTTGCAGGAGAGGTAGACGGAGTTGCAGTCCTTAAGGAAGATGCGCTGCGGCAGGTTCTCGATCAGCGCACGGTAGCGCTTCTCGAAAAAGAGCGCGCCCTCCGCCTCCTTTCGTTCGGTCACGTCGTGCACGACGCTCACCACCCGCAAGGCGCTCCCCGAACGGTCCCGGAACACCTCCCCCACCTCCGAGACGAAGCGCTCGCTCCCGTCGGGGCGCAGCACCCTGTGCTCGACCGCGTAACCGGATGCTCCCGCCACCGCCTCCCCGATGGCGCCCGCCAGCGCTTCCCGCTCCTCCGGGGGGAGCAGCGCCAGGTACCCCTGGTAGCTTCCGGGCGCCTCCGCCGACGGGATCGCGAAGATCCGGCAGATCTCCTCGGAACAGTCGAGCCGGCCGCTCGCCAGATCCCAGTCCCAGCTCCCGATGTGGGCGATGCGCTGCGAGATGCGCAGCCTCTCCTCGCTCCGCCTGACCGTGTCGACCGACTGCCGCTGCCATTTGCCGCGCAGCATCCAGGCGGCCGCCGCCGCAACGACCAGGATGAGCCAGCCGGCGATCCAGGATTTGAGGCGGATCGGGGCGAAGAGCTCGCCGTTGTCGACCGTGTCCACCAGGAAGATGAGGTATGCGGTGAGGCTGGTGCAAATCGCCAGCAAAAGGAAGGGGAACAGACTCCATGCCAGTTTTCGCTGCGTGTTGAAGGGTGCTGGTGCTGCCCTGAAGAGCATGGGTCCGCCTTTCAAAAGCTCCCCCCTTAACAAGGGGGGTCGGGGGGGATTTGGCACCGGCGCGCGGGCGGATGACGATCCGCCCCTACAGGAATCCCCCTGTCTCCCTCTATCCCCCTGGTCAGCCAGAGCCTGAATGGCGAGGAGCGACTGTTCAAAAAGGGGGTACTTTCCGCTGCATCGGTGCAAGCTGCTAAGTCGGCAGTGATCAAGTTTTCCGTATCGGCCGGGCTCCGCAAAACATGAGTCATTACTTTTTTCCCATGCAGCGCCGGGGGGCTTGCAACTTATAGCACCGATCGATGGTTTTTGGAACGGTCTATGCTCTTCCATAAACCGTTCTGCCGCATCGCGGCCGCTCGATTCGTCGTAAGGGGGTGAAAGAATGGGAAAAGCGGTCATGTACATTCGCGACGAGAAGCTCCTGGGTAGCCTAAAAAACAGGCTGGACGGCCGGGGGTTTGCTGAAATAATAGCGTCCGGAAGTCCGGGCGAGCTGTACGCCGACGCCCTGGAGAGCCAACCGGAGATCGCCGTGATCGAGTTTTCGGCATCGGATCGCGGCGTGGACGCGACGGTCAAGAAGCTCTGGGACAGGCTCGGCATCCCGATCATAATGATCGCCGAGAGTTCGGATCTCGAGGCGGTGCAGGCCTGGGGAGAGTCGGTGCTGTCGACCATACTGGCAAAGCCGGTCAGGGAAGACGAGCTGATGGCGGCCCTGGTCCTTTCGCTTGCGGCGGCCCGCAGGATGGAGAAGCTGAAGGAGGAGGTCGCCACCCTCAAGGAGAGCATCGAGAGCAGGAAGGTGATCGAGAAGGCAAAGGGGCGTCTTATGGAACGCGACAAGCTGACCGAGGCCGAGGCGTTTCGCAGGATGCAGAGGCTCGCCATGGACCGCAGGATCTCGATGCGGCAGCTTGCCGAGGCGATCCTGCTGACCGACCGCATCGGGGCCTGAGGCCTCCCCGCCGCCGCCCGGCGGGGAAAAGAAAGGGTTGACACCGGGACACCCGTTACTTATATTTCATCTTAGTAAAGGGGAGTAGCTATCGGCCTCGCAGAGAAGCCGACCCGTGAATTTCGTCAAGACGGCCCTTTTGGGCCCGGACACGGGGCAATGACATCATGTCAACGCATGCAAGACCTTTATCCAGCGCTACACGCGACTGGGTAAAGGTCTTTTTTGTTTACCCGTCGGGATCAACACCAGGAGGTAACGACATGAACAGATTAAAGACTGCCTTTCTTCTCACCGCGCTCACGCTGCTCATGGTGGCGCTGGGAAGCGCCTTCGGAGGCCGGGGAGGGATGTACCTCGCCTTCTTCATGGCCTGCGCCATGAACCTCTTCTCCTACTGGTTCTCGGACAAGATCGTGCTCCGCATGTACGGCGCGCGGGAGATCACGGAAAGGGAGAACCCGACCTTCTACGGCATCGTCAGGAGGCTCGCCATGAGGGGCGGGCTCCCGATGCCCAAGGTCTACATCATCCCCTCCGACAGTCCGAACGCCTTCGCCACCGGGAGAAACCCCGAGCATGCGGCGGTCGCCGCGACCGAGGGGATCATGCGCATACTGACACCCGAGGAGCTGGAAGGGGTCATGGCCCACGAACTGAGCCACGTCGCCAACCGCGACATCCTGATCTCAACCATTGCCGCGACCCTGGCGGGGGCCATATCCATGCTCGGCAACATGCTGCAGTGGGGTGCCATGTTCGGAGGGAGGAGCGACGACGATGAAAGAGGGGGACTGCTCGGCACCCTGGCCATGGCGATCATCGCCCCCATTGCGGCCATGCTGATCCAGATGGCCGTCTCCAGGTCGCGCGAATACCTGGCGGACGAGGGGGGGGCCAAGCTGTGCGGCCGCCCGATCGCCCTGGCGAACGCGCTGAGAAAGCTGGACAACGGCTCGCGGATGCTTCCGATGACCGAGGCGCGACCGGCGACGGCACACATGTTCATCGTCAATCCGCTCACGGCCGGGGGGTTGATGCAGCTCTTCTCCACCCACCCTCCCATGGAGGAGAGGATAGCCAGACTGGAGCGGATGCGCTAATAGAGTAAAAAAGGGGGGATTTTGTCAACACAGACCATCATGTGGCTCGCCTTTGGAGCCGTAATCACAGCAATGTTCGTCCTGGACCTCTTCGTCTTCAACAGGAAGAGCCATGAGATCAGGTTCCGCGAGGCGCTCACCTGGACCCTGGTCTGGGTCGGCCTGGCAATGGCCTTCAACGCGGGGGTCTGGTACTACCTGGGGAAGGCGAAGGCGCTGGAGTTCCTGACCGGATACATCATCGAGGAATCCCTCTCCGTCGACAACCTCTTCGTCTTCATCATGATCTTCTCCTACTTCCGGGTACCTCGGGCCCATCAGCCCAGGGTCCTGAAGTGGGGGATCATCGGCGCCCTCGTCATGAGGGGGATCTTCATCATCCTGGGGATCGAGCTTATCGAGCGGTTCCACTGGATGGTCTATCTGTTCGGTGCCATCCTGATCTACACCGGCATCAAGATGGCCTTCGGAGGGGACGAGAAGGTCGAGCCGGAAAAGAACCCGCTGGTGCGTCTGGTGCGCCGGTTCATGCCGATCACCAAGAGGATGGCGGGCGACCGGTTCTTCATCAAGAGGCGGGGCATCCTGGCGGCGACCCCGCTCTTTTTGACGCTCATCGTGGTGGAATCGAGCGACCTGATCTTTGCGGTAGACTCGATTCCGGCGGTGCTGGCGGTGACCCGCGACCCGTTCATCGTGTACAGCTCGAACGTCTTTGCCATCATGGGGTTGCGCTCGCTGTACTACCTGCTGGCCCACGTCATGGAGATGTTCGCCTATCTCAAGCTCGGGGTCTCCTGCATACTCGCCTTCGTGGGGGCGAAGATGCTCCTGGTCGATGTGGTCGAGATCCCCCTGCTCTTCTCGCTCGGGGTGATCATCGGGACCCTCACCATATCGATCCTGGTCTCGGTCATCCTGGCCAAGAGACCGCACCGGAGATAAGACAGGGGCTAAATAAGGCAGGGGCTAGGGGCTGGGGACTAGGGGCTGGCGGAAGATCCGCATCCCAGTTCCCAGCTCCCTAGCCCCTTCAGTTCTCCGACCTCTTATTTATCAGAATTGTAGGGTGGGCCGCGCCCACCAAACCATATCGCAACCTGATTAGTGCTAATCTTCCGCACACTGCGCAAACACCCCCTCTCCCTTGATGGGAGAGGGTTGGGGAGAGGGTGAAAAGCTGGCATGAGCCTCACCCTCCCCCCGGCCCC
>Ga0209317_1000200_pt1 | contig 82190 bp, 77 predicted proteins | sample RifGroB2_FD_183994 | JGI IMG/M metagenome (GOLD analysis project Ga0209317, IMG submission 183994) | Soil microbial communities from Rifle, Colorado, USA - Groundwater B2 (SPAdes) (version 2) | ecosystem: Environmental > Terrestrial > Soil > Unclassified | place: Rifle, Colorado | collected...
AGATCATCGGGATGTTGTAGATGTTGCAGAAGCGGTTGAAGCGGGCGATCTTGTAGGCCGCGTCGCAGTCGATCTGGCCGGAGTCGACGGCCGAGTTGTTGGCCACGAAGCCGACCACGTTGCCGCCCAGGCGCCCGAAGGCGGTGACCACGTTGCGGGCGCGGTCGCGCTGCATCTCGAAGTAGTCGCCGTGGTCGCAGATCTGCTGGATGATGATGGAGACGTCGAACGGCGTGTTGAAGCCGGTCGGGGAGTTGAACGCCTTCTTGAGGAGCGTGTTGATCTCCCAGGTCTTGCGGTCCAGCGGATCGCTGGTCTTCTGGTAGTGCGCCATCACCGAGTTGTTGTCCGGCAGGTAGTTGAGGAGCTGGATCGCAGTCCTGAGCGCACCGACCTCGTCCTCGACGGTCAGGTCGGCGACGCCGGACTGGCCGTGCACCTTGGGTCCGCCCAGGTCCTCGGGGGTGACGTCCTCGCCGAGCACGCTCTTCACGACCCCCGGCCCGGTCAGGCCGAAGAAGGTGTCTTTGGGCTGGATCACGAAGCTCCCCTGGCGCGGCAGGTAGGAGCCGCCGCCGGCGTTGAAGCCGAACATGCACATGATGCTCGGCACCACGCCGCTGATCTTTCTCAGCGCGGTGAAGGCCTCGGCGTAGCCGTCCAGACCCCCCACCCCGGCGGGGACGAAGGCGCCGGCCGAGTCGTTCATGCCGATCACCGGGATCCCCTTCTCGCCCGCCATGTAGAAGAGGCGGGCCAGCTTGTTGCCGTTGGTGGCGTCCATGGAGCCGGCGCGCACCGTGAAGTCGTGCCCGTAGACGGCGACGTCGCGGCCGTGGATGTTCAGTATGCCGGTGACCAGCGAAGCGCCGTCCAGGTTCTTGCCCCAGTTCTGGAACAGGATGTTGGGCTCCTCCTCGGTGAGGACCCGGATCCTCTCCCAGACGGTCATGCGCTTTTTGAAGTGCTGCTTCTCGATCTGGTCGATGCTGACCGACTTGATGGGGCGCTGGATCAGGTCGTGGCCCGCCTGCATCGCCTCCTCGTAGCCGCCCGTGGCGCGGGATATCTCGCCGGGGATGTTGAATTCGACCTTCTCCGCCGCGTCGAAGGGGTTTTTCAGTGAGGGCTTCATGACTTTATTGGACATTGGGGGCATCCTTCCGGTAGCTGGGATTTTCCATCTGAGACTTTGCCGCGTTACTCATTGCCATCCTCCCGTATTTGATATTGAAACAAGGCTGTTGCACTTCGGGTGTCTCGTGCAGTTGTCGGAAACGTTAACCTCGGGTCGCTGTTCGAGGAGGTATCCCCTGTCTGGTGCGGGGAACTGTTCTGTTGTGTGCTGCGTGTGCAAGAAGGGTTACCGTGGCGGAGAGGCGTAATGCGTAAGAGTTGGGGATTGAGACCGCGAGCCCCAGGAATTTCGATACGCAGTTCTGACAGGACGAGCGGCTCGCATGGTCATTTCAGGCGGGACCAGGCGCCGCCCGCTCCAAACCGTGCGCCGAGCGATCAGCAATAAATAGAACTGATGTTTTATTTGAAACTGTACGTAGTGTAAATAAAGATTTGCTGTGCAAATGTCAATAAGAAAAACGGTGTATACGGCGAAAATTGCGGATGAACGGCTAGTTACGGGGGGAGGGAAACTTTGCTGCGCGGCTGCGCCGACAGCAGTGATCCTGTCAGCGCCTGATTTTGCGTGCCAGAAGCTCTACCGTGTGCAATACCTTCGTTTTATTACCGGCCTGTTTGAGGCCGTCGGAGAGCTGCATGATGCAGCCGGGGCAGCCGGTGACCACGGCGTCCGCGCCGGTTGCCGCGATGGCCGCACTCTTGCCTTCGTTGATCTTGAGCGAGCTTTCGTAGTGGTAGACGTTGAAGGTGCCGCCCAGGCCGCAGCAGCGGTCGGCCCCTTCCATCTCGACCAGGTCGATCCCCGGTGTCCCCGTGAGCAGGGCGCGCGGCTCACGGGTGATGCCGGCGGTCCTGTGGTGGCAGGGGTCGTGGTAGGTGATGCGCAGATCCTCCCCCGCGCCGGTCAGCTCCGGATGAAGTCCCAGTTTCTGCAGGAGGACCGCGGCGTCCACCGTCTTGTCCGCCAGCGCCTGGAGGCGCTGCCTCAGCTCGGGGTTTCTCTTGCCGATCACCAGCGGGTAGAGCTTGTGCAGGGCGCCGCCGCAGGTGGCGCAGGCGGTCATCACGTAGTCGGCCTGGTGCGCCTCCAGCGCCTCCAGGTTTTGCTCGGCCAGTTCGCGCACCGTGTCCAGGTCGCCGCCGGACATGCCGGGGAGGCCGCAGCACTGCTGGTTCTTGGGGATGATCACGGTGCAGCCCAGGTGCCGGAACAGGGCGAGCGTCGCCTCGCCGATCTCCGTGTAGACGAAGTTGGTCATGCACCCCACGAAGAAGACGATGCGCGGTTTGCCGGGCTCGCCGAGGATCAGCTCCGGGTGGCGTTTCATGAAGGGTTTTTTGGCGATCTGCGGGATGTGGCGGCTCCCCCCCAGAAACGGCATCGGGAAGCGCAGCCTCAGGCCCGAGGTGGCGGGGACCTTGCGGAAGAAGAGCGGCCCGAGCACCGAGGCGGCCAGCGCCCCGAGGTTCATGAGTTTGCGGGTCCTGATCACCTGCCCGACCGCCTTGTGGAAGGTGGTGAGTCCGCGGCGCTGGGCCAGCGCCTCGCGGGTGGCGATCACGATCTCGTCGGTGGGGACCTGGTTCGGACACTTGTCCACGCAGCTGCCGCACAGAAGGCACTTGGACATGGCAGCGTAGGTGCCGTCGTCCAGCGTGATGTCCCCCTTCATGATGTGCTGGGCCAGGGCGACCTTGCCGCGTGCCGTGGCCGGCTCCCTCTGGAAGGCGCTGAACGCGGGGCAGTTGGCGCGGCAGGCGCCGCACTTCACGCACTTCTTCATCTCGTTTTCGACCCGCTTGAGCGGGTCGACCTTGGTCATCTTGGTCTTCGTCATTAACCTCTCACCATCGTCTGTCCTATCTTCATTATGTTCCCTTGCGACGCCACAACACCGCCACCCTTTTCACCCTCCCCCAGCCCCTCCCATCAAGGGAGGGGGGCTCAAAGTCCTCTCTCTCAGCCCCTCCCATCGAGGGAGGGGGGGCTCAAAGTTCTCTCTCTCAGCCGCTCCCATCGAGGCAGCGGGCTTAAAGTCCCCTCTCCCCTGGTGGGGAGGGCTGGGGAGAGGGGGGAGAGCGACATGCCTTACCCCTGCAGCGGCAGCATCTTCCCGGGGTTCAGTATGTTTCTGGGATCCAGGGCCTGCTTGATGGCGCGCATGGCGGCCACCTGGTCGGCGGAGAGTTCCATGGGGATGAACGGCTGCTTGGAGAGCCCCACCCCGTGCTCGCCGGACATGGTCCCTCCCAGGTCGAGCGCCGCCTGGAACACCTCCTTGATCGCCTCGTGCGCCTTCTCTTCCTGCCCGGCCACCGACTTGTCGATCATGATGTTCACGTGGATGTTGCCGTCGCCCGCGTGGCCGAAGTTCACGATCGGGATGTCGTAGCGGTTCTGGATCTTCTCTATGCGCCGGATCACGTCCGGGACCCGGCTCCGGGGGACCACGATGTCCTCGTTGAACTTGTCCGGGTTCACGTCGCGAAGCGAGGGGGAGACCAGCCGGCGCACCCGCCAGAGCTCCTCGCTTTCGGCCGCGTCCTTGGCGACCCGGAACTGGACCAGCCCGAGCGGCTGGATCAGGGTGTGGATCTGCCCCGCCTGCTTCTCGATCAGGTCGCGGTCGCCGTCCACCTCGATGAGCAGCACGGCCCTCCCCTCGGCGGGGATGCCCAGGTTGAAGCGGCGCTCCACGCAGGTGAGCGTGGCATGGTCCAGGAACTCCAGCGTGGTGGGGATGATCTTCCCCTTTATGATGGTGGAAACGGCACGCGCCGCGCCGTCGATGGAGTCGAAGACGGCGAGCATGGTCTTTTTCGCCTCGGGGTAGGGGAGCAGCTTGAAGATGATCTTGGTGACCACGCCGAGCGTCCCCTCGGAGCCGCAGATCAGCTTGGTCAGGTCGTAGCCGACCACCCCCTTCACCGTCTCGCCGCCGGTCCGGATCACCTGGCCCGTGGGGAGCACCACCTCGAGCCCCATGACGAAATCCTTGGTCACCCCGTACTTGACGGCGCGCGGGCCTCCGGCGCACTCGGCGACGTTGCCCCCCAGCGTGGAAAACTTGAGCGACGCCGGGTCGGGGGGGTAGAAGAGTCCGAGTTTTTCCACGGCGATCTGGAAGGTCTCCGTCACGACCCCCGGTTCCACCTCGGCCACCAGGTTGTCCGTGTCGATCCTGAGGATCCTGTTCATCCTGGTGGTGACCAGCACCACGCCGCCCCCCTTGGGGAGCGCGCCGCCGGTGAAGCCGCTGCCGGCGCCCCTGGGAAAGACCGGGAACCCCTCCTTGTTGGCGAGTTGCAGGATCCGGGAGACCTGCTCGCTGCCGTCCGGGTGCACCACGCATTCCGGGAGGAACTCCATCTGCGTCGCGTCGTAGCCGTAGCAGACCAGCTCCTGCGCCCCGGTAGCCACGTTCTCCGGGCCGACGATCTCTCTTAATTTCTCCAATATGCGCGCGTCTAGCATCCAGTTCCCTTTTGGGGCAATGATGATGCGCCCCTTTTACGTATTCTCTTAAGTTGCCTGTTTAATGCACGACCGGCAGCACGATCCCCCCCTCGGGGATCACATACGCGCCGAAATCCGGGGGGAGCAGGGGGAGCGCCAGCTCCAGCGCCTGCTGAAGCGTGCGGGCCGGCAGCATCCCCATCGCCTCCACCTCTTGCGCCGGGAGCTGCGAGACCAGCACGATCCGGAACCGCTCGGCCTTCTCCTTAACCGACCAGGCGGTCTGGCCGTTGATCTCGTAGCGCTTTCTCAGGGCCGATTCCAGCTCGCCGCAGCCCCGGTAGCCGAACCAGTTGAAGAAGGTGGCGTTGCCGTAGCCGTCGCGGCATTCGGCCAGAAGGACCATCACCCCCCCGGGCTTGAGCGCCCGGCTGCCGTACTCCATCGACTTGTGGGCCTGGATCAGGTTGATGTCCTTGGGGAAGCCGCCGCAGGAGACGACGACCAGGTCGCCCTTTTCGGATATGGGGCAGCAGAAGGCCTCCGCGTAGAAGCGGCAACCCTCCAGGTGGGCGCTGCGCCAGTCGCCGGCGAAGACGGCCATGATCCGCTTCTCCGGGGTGAGCACCGTGTTCAGGATGAAGTCGGGCGGGCGCATGCCGCAGGCTTCCAGCATCGCCTCGTGCACCGGGTTCCCCTCGAGGTTCCCCGTGACCGCCTTGGTATGCCGGCCGCTCCCCTCTCCCGGGTTCAACAGGGCGAAATGGCTCGCCATGCAGCTTCTGCGGCTGGAGACGCCGGGCAAGAGGCTCTTTCTCCCCCCGCCGAAGCCGGCAAAGTAGTGGAAGGTGACCGCGCCGGTCAGGATCAGCCGCCGGGCCTCGGCCACGCGCCGGTTCACCTCGACCGGGATGCCGCGCGCCGTTTCGCCGAGGTATACCAGGGCGCCGGGGGCGTCGCAGTCGTGGTCGCTGACCCGGATCCTGCCGTACAGCTCCCCGACGATCTTTCTGTGTTCCGCCTCGGTCTGCTTCCTGTGGATGCCGAGCGCGATGACGATCTCGATGTCCCGGTCCCTGATCCCCGCGGCGTTCAGCCTGGAAACCAGCAGTGGCAGGTACAGCTCGCTGCCGGTCGGCCGGGTCACGTCGGAGGTGACGATCACCACCTGCTCGCCCGGACGGAAGCGGGACAGGGCCTCGGCGCAGCCGTCCAGCGCGCGCTGCACCAGCTCGACCGGGGAGCCGGCGGGCTCGCCGATCCGCGGGCGCAGCTCGGAAATCACGCGCTCCGGCGCCATTTCCAGGGGGTAGCTTTTCTCGCCGCACTTGAGATGAACCATGGCGGATATATTACAGATTCAAACTTCATTGCGCAACAGTTAAGACAATTGGCCTCAACTGGCAAAATAGGTTGACAAATGGGTGCTTTTCCGATAACAATCACCTGTTTTTATGACAAAATTCTCAACCCGGAAGTCACGCCTTTTTTCGAGAGGCATATCTAAATAGGAGGTTTTTTTTAATGGAACAGTATGCAGTAATCTTCGCCCTGGTTTGTGCCGCGGCGGCAGTGGCCTACGGACTTATCTCGGCCCAGTGGATCCTGGGGCTTCCCCAGGGCAACGACCGGATGCGGCAGATCGCGGCAGCCATCCAGGAGGGTGCCGGCGCCTACATGAAGCGCCAGTACACCATCATCGCCGCAGTCGGCGTGGTCATGTTCGTGGCACTTTTCGCAACCCTCGGCTGGAAGACCGCCGTCGGTTTCGCGGTCGGCGCGCTCTTCTCCGGCCTCACCGGCTTCATCGGGATGTTCGTCTCGGTCCGCGCCAACGTGAGGACGACCGAAGCTGCCAAGTCCGGCATCCATAAGGCACTGAACGTCGCCTTCAAGGGGGGCGCCATCACCGGCATGCTGGTGGTCGGTCTCGGCCTTCTGGGCGTGGCAGGTTACTACCAGGTGCTGATCCAGCTTATGCCGGGCGCTCCCACCAAGGACATCGTCAGCCAGCTGGTCGGCCTGGGCTTTGGCGGTTCGCTGATCTCCATCTTCGCCCGTCTGGGCGGCGGCATCTTCACCAAGGGCGCCGACGTCGGCGCCGACCTGGTCGGCAAGGTAGAGGCCGGCATTCCCGAGGACGACCCCCGCAACCCGGCCGTCATCGCGGACAACGTGGGCGACAACGTGGGCGACTGCGCAGGCATGGCGGCCGACCTCTTCGAGACCTACGCCGTTACCCTGATCGCAGCCATGCTGTTGGGCGCCATCACCTTCACCACGACTCCCGGCGCGGTCAGCTACCCGCTCATTCTGGGCGGCATCTCCATCATCACCTCCATCATCGGCACCTACTTCGTGAAGCTGGGCAAGAGCGGCAACATCATGGGCGCCCTTTACAAGGGGCTCATCGTTTCCGGCGTGCTCGCCTGCATCGCGTTCTACTTCGTGACCGCGCAGATGTTCCCGCAGGGCCTCACCAACGCAGCCGGCGAGAACTTCGGCGCCATGAAGGTCTTCATCTCCGCCATCGTCGGCCTGGTCGTCACCGGCGCCATCTTCTGGATCACCGAATACTACACCTCCACCGAGTACGGCCCGGTCAAGCACATCGCCCAGGCCTCCACCACCGGTCACGGTACCAACGTCATCGCCGGTCTCGGCATATCCATGAAATCGACGGCCCTCCCGGTGATCGTCATTGCCGCAGGGATCATCGTCTCCTTCGAGTGCGCCGGGGTATACGGCATCGCCATTGCCGCGGTCTCCATGCTGTCACTGACCGGCATCGTCGTTGCCATGGACGCCTACGGTCCGATCACCGACAACGCCGGCGGTATCGCCGAGATGGCCGAACTGGACGAGTCGGTCCGCGCCGTCACCGACCCGCTCGACGCAGTCGGCAACACGACCAAGGCCGTCACAAAAGGCTACGCCATCGGTTCCGCGGGACTTGCCGCCATCATCCTGTTCACCTCCTACGTCCAGGAGCTGACCATCGCCGACAAGACCTTCTCGCTCTCCAACCCCTACGTCATCGTCGGCCTCTTCATCGGCGGCATGCTTCCCTACTACTTTGCCGCGCTTTGCATGGAAGCCGTCGGCAAGGCCGGCGGCGCGGTCGTCGACGAAGTGCGTCGCCAGTTCCGCACCATCAAGGGGATCATGGAAGGAACAGGCAAGCCCGACTACGCGGCCTGCGTGGACATCGTCACCAAGACCGCGCTGAAGGAAATGGTCATCCCCGGTCTCATCCCGATCCTGGTTCCCATCCTGGTCGGATTCACCCTGGGCCCCGTGGCTCTGGGCGGCGTGATCGTAGGCTCCATCGTTACCGGCATCTTCGTGGCCATCTCCATGACGACCGGCGGCGGCGCCTGGGACAACGCGAAGAAGTACATCGAGGACGGCTTCCACGGCGGCAAGGGTAGCGAGGCCCACAAGGCCGCGGTTACCGGCGACACCGTCGGCGACCCCTACAAGGACACCGCGGGTCCCGCAGTCAACCCGATGATCAAGATCATCAACATCGTCTCCCTGCTCATCGTTCCGCTTTTGAACAAGATGTAGCATCGGGCGGTACCTGTAACGAAAAAAGGCGCTCCGCAATTGCGGGGCGCCTTTTTTCATCTGTGTCAGCCCGATGCCGGCCGCTAACTCCAAACCCTCTCCCGCCGGGAGAGGGTGCCCGAAGGGCGGGTGAGGGAGCTGCCGCGAAGTGATATGGTGCCGATGGCAATGCCCTCACCCCGACCCTCTCCCGCCGGGAGAGGGAGGTGTCGTGGGAATGCTGCGCTCGGCACCGGCGCTACCCTGGATGCCCGCTCTCACGCCGGGACTTGATATCCCGCGCCATTCACCCCATCTTCCAAGCGCCCTATCGCGCCAAGCGGGGCCCTTCTTCACGCACCTGCTAATCTTTGACGGCCTGGCCTCGCAGGCCCGCCACGCGGGCCACCACCGGAGGGTGGCTGTAATAAAAGGTGGCGTAGACCGGATGCGGATGGAGGTTGGCGAGGTTCTCCCTGGAAAGTTTTATCAGCGCCGAGGCAAGGGCCTCGGGCTCGCCGCACAAGTCGACCGCGAACCGGTCCGCCTCCCATTCGTTTTGTCGCGACAGCCAGGAGCCGAGCGGCGTGAGCGCAAAGGAGGCGATGGAAAAGAGGAAGCTCACCATGATGATCTGGGCCGCGAAGGATGCCTGGCTCACCTCGAAAAGCCCCGGCAGCCCGCCCCAGTCGATCAGCCGATGCACCGCGTAGAAGAGCGCCAGTGCCGCCGTCTCCATCAGCATCAGCCGCTTCCAGATATGACCTTTCTTCCAGTGCCCCGCCTCGTGGGCCAGGATAGCCAGCAGCTCATTGCGCTCCATCTGCTTGAGCAGCGTGTCGTACAGTACGATCCTTTTGACCCGGCCGATCCCGGTGAAGTAGGCGTTCGAGTGCAGGCTGCGCCGCGACGCATCCATCTTCATCACCCCCTTGACCTTGAGCCCGCCCCTGTCGAGCATGAGGCGGATCTCCTCCTCCAGCCCGGGATCGCAAAGCGGCTCGAATTTAGAGAACAGCGGCTCGATGAGGTAGGGAGAGAGGTAGATCATGGTGATGGAGAACAGGGCGAAAAAGGCCCAGACCCAAAACCACCAGAACTCGGGCGAATGCCGGATGAGAGCCAGGGCCGACGTCACCAGGATGGCCAGAAGCAGCACCGAGAGGACGGTGGATTTGAGGAAGTCGGTGATCCAGAGCCTGGGGGTGGTGGTGTTGAAGCCGTAGCGCTTTTCGAGCCGGAAGGTGGTATAGAGCGAGAAGGGGATATCCAGAACGCCCTGGACCAGGGTGAGGATCAGCATGAAGAGCACCCCGTTCACCACGAAGGAGCCGGAGAGGGCGTTGATCCAGCTGTCGTAGCGCAGCAGCAGCGGCGTGAACAGGAACCCGAGCAGCAGGGCGCTCCCGTAGGCCGACTCGACGAGCCCCACCTTGCTCTGCTCCACCGTGTAGCGCGCCGATTTTGACATGGCCTCGGCGTCGATTGCGCCGGCGAACCCTGCCGGCACCGTCGTGCCGTGACGTTTCAGGTGACGCAGGTTCAGGTAGCGCAGCAGGCAGGCCGCGGCAAAGCGGGCCAGGAAGGCGGCGATCAGCAGGGATTTCATGGCTGCACCTTTATGCTCTGGGTCCGGGACCGATGGGGATGGAGACTAAAAAAGGCCCCCCGGCGTGTGCGGAGGGCCCTTTGCTTGCTGTGCAGGAGGGTTCGCGCTACTTCTTTGCGCTCCCCTTCTCGATGATGACGACATACTTGTAGCCGCCGCCGAAGTCCTTGTCCTTGGCGAGCGTGCCGGACATGGTCACCACGGCTCCGACCACCGGTTCCTCGCTGGAGGTGACCACCAGGTCGTTGTTCTTCTGCTTCTCGCTGCCGCTGCCGTCTTGCAGGTGGATCCAGTTCCTTTTCATGATCCCCGTGGAGACCTTTACCACCTGCCCCTGCACCGCGACCTGCTTGCCGTTTAGCGCGGATCTCTTGGCGAAGATCTCCTCGACGGTGTAGGCGTTGGCGCCGCTCGCCTTGGCCACCTTTATCGGACCGCCCGCGGCGACGGCTTCCTTCTTCTGCTGCGGCTTCTTTGCGGCGGCCGGTTTGGACTTGATCTCGGGGGCGCCGCAGAAGAGTATCTGCTCGAACTCACGGTTGAGCGCCTTGCTCTGGAAGCGGTTCATCTCCATGCAGTTTTGGAAGGAGAGGGTTTCTCCGACGCGCGTCTCCTGCGTGGGGAAGGCGACCCAGCTTTTCTTGCCGTCCTTTTCCAGGCTTGCGTAGGTGTAGCCGCCGCCGTTCATGGTCTCGACCACCTTGCCGCTGGGGTTCAACTGCGCGCCGGCGGCCGCCGCGGCGCTGCCGGCGGTCATCATGGAGTGGCCCCCCTTGGGCATGGCTCCCGTGGTCGCCCCTACCGAGGTCGAGTCGGCTTTCTCGGGGGCTTTCGGTGCGTCCGCGCAGCTCCCGGCGACAGGCAGCGCAAGGGTGAGCAGGACCGACATAATGGTTGAATAACGCTTCATCGAAAACTCCCCATTCTTGATGCCGCCGGGGCGGCGCAAATCCGAGCTTTGCGGCGGCAGCATAGCAGCTTCGCGCCGGAAACACAACAAGGTTAATGACGCCTTATGCGGCGGCCTGCTCTTTCCTCTTGATCACCAGCGAGTCGCCGGACATGGAGATGTCGACCTGGACCACGTCTGCCGGCCCGAATTTGCCTTCCAGGAGCATGAGCGCCAGCGGGTCCTGGATCTTTCTCTGCAGCGCCCGTTTCAGCGGCCGCGCCCCGTAGGCCGGGTCGTACCCCTCGCGCGCCAGGTATTCGCGCGCCTTGTCCGTGACCTCCAGCCCGATCCCCTTCTCGGCGAGCCGGACGGTGAGCGACTTGAGCTGTATCAGGACGATCTCCTTGATCCGCTCCAGCGGCAAGGCGTGGTAGATCACGATCTCGTCGACCCGGTTCAGGAACTCCGGCTTGAAGCTCGCCCGGAGCGTCTCCATCACCTCCGTCTGCATGCGGGCGTAATCGGTGGCGCCGTACTGCTGGATCCACTGGGATCCCAGGTTGCTGGTCATGATGATGACGCAGTTCTTGAAGTCGACCGTGCGCCCCTGCCCGTCGGTGAGCCTGCCGTCGTCCAGGATCTGCAGGAAGACGTTGAACACCTCGGGGTGCGCCTTCTCGATCTCGTCGAAGAGCACGATGCAGTAGGGTCGGCGCCGGACCGCCTCGGTCAGCTGCCCCCCTTCCTCATAACCGACGTAGCCCGGGGGGGCGCCGATCATGCGGGCGACGGTGTGCTTCTCCTGGTACTCGCTCATGTCGATGCGCACCACGGCCTGGTCGTCGTCGAAGAGAAAAGAGGCCAGGGCGCGCGCCGTCTCGGTCTTGCCGACGCCGGTGGGCCCCAGGAAGATGAAGGAGCCGATCGGGCGGTTCGGGTCGGAGAGGCCGCTCCTCGCGCGCCTGACGGCGTTCGCCACCAGGGTGAGCGCCTCGTCCTGGCCCACCACCCGGCTCTTCAGCCGCTCCTCCATCCGGATCAGCTTTTCCGATTCGCTCTCCAGCATGCGGGTCACCGGGATGCCGGTCCACTTGGCGACCACCTCCGCCACCATCTCGGCGTCCACATCCTCGGTGAGCATCTTCCCCTCCTTCTGGATCGCCTCGAGGGTGAGCCTCTTCTCCTCCATCTCCTTTTCCAGCGCCGGGATCTCGCCGTAACGGATCTCCGCCGTGCGGGCCAGCTTCCCTTCCCGCTCGGTTCTCTTCGCCTCATCCTTCTTCTGTTCCATGCTCTGCTTGAGCGCGCCGAGCTCCTCGAGGATGCCCTTCTCCTTCTGCCAGTGGCTGCGCAGCCTTGCCGATTCGGCATTGAGGGCATCCAATTCGTCGGTCAGCTTTTTCAGCCGGTCCAGCGCGCGGCTGTCCTGTTCCCGGAGCATGGCCTGTTTCTCGATCTCAAGCTGTACGATGCGCCGGTCGATCTCGTCGAGCTCGGTCGGCTTGGAGTCCGTCTCGATCCTGAGCCGGGAGGCGGCCTCGTCGATCAGGTCGATCGCCTTGTCCGGCAGGAAACGGTCCGTGATGTAGCGGTCGGAAAGGGTCGCGGCGGCGATGATGGCGCTGTCCTTTATCTTGATATTATGGAAGTTTTCGTACTTTTCCTTCAGCCCTCGCAGGATGGAGATGGTCTCCTCGACGCTCGGCTCCCCCGCGTAGACCTGCTGGAAGCGCCGCTCCAGCGCCGCATCCTTCTCGATGTACTTGCGGTATTCGTTCAGGGTGGTGGCGCCGATGCAGTGCAGCTCGCCGCGTGCCAGGGCGGGCTTCAGCATGTTGGAGGCGTCCATCGCCCCTTCGGCGGCACCCGCCCCCACCAGCGTGTGCATCTCGTCGATGAACAGGATGATCTTACCTTCGGAGCGCGACACCTCCTTGATCACCGCCTTGAGCCGGTCCTCGAATTCGCCCCGGTACTTGGCTCCGGCAATGAGTGATCCCATGTCGAGCGCCAGCACCAGCTTGTCCTTCAGGGTCTCGGGAACGTCGCCCGACACGATGCGCTGCGCCAACCCCTCGACGATCGCCGTCTTGCCGACACCCGGCTCGCCGATCAGCACCGGGTTGTTCTTGGTGCGGCGCGACAGCACCTGCAGCACGCGCCTGACCTCGTCGTCGCGGCCGATGACCGGGTCCAGTTTCCCCTGGCGGGCGAGTTCGGTCAGGTCACGGCAGTACTTGGCAAGCGCCTGGTACTTCTGCTCCGGCTCCTGGTCGGTGACCGCCTCCCCGCCGCGCAGCGCCTTCAGTGCCGCCAGGATGGCGTCCCGCGAGACGCCGCTTTGGCTGAGGAGTTTCGCGCTCGGCGTATCCTTCTCGGCGGCCAGAGCCAGCAGCAGATGTTCGGTGGAGACGAAGGCGTCGTGCATGCCGCTCGCCTCTTTTTGCGCCTGATCCAGCATGCGGTTCAGCATGGGGGAGAGGGAGAGCTGCCCGCCGGACACCTTGGGGAGTCTCTTCAGGCTCGACGCCAGACTCTCGCGCAACTGGGGCAGGGGGGCGCCTATCTTCTTCAGCAGCTCCGGTACGAACCCCCCTTCCTGGTCCAGCAGGGCGAGCAGCAGGTGTTCGGGCTCGATGGTCGCGGCCGACATGGCGGAGGCACGCTCCTGGGCGGCGGCCAGCGCCTCCTGCGTCTTCACTGTCATCTTGTCCGGTCTTATCATGGCTAACCTCCAGACGGAATGATAGGTAGCGCCCCGGGCTATGTCAAGGGAGGTAGATTAAACTAATGTCGGGGTGAGTCTCATGATCTGGAGGGGAGCTTAAAGGGGGGGCGGAAGGATCTGCTCTTTTGGAAATTGCAAGGGAACCCGTATGTTGCCTCGATACTTGTATAGAAGGTGCCTTATAAGGGTTTGATGAGGGAGGGCAGGGTGAAACCTGCTCTCTACCCTACACTCCTTTCTCAGAGACATGTTTCCCTTCCCGTTGGCAGCAGAAATCTAATGAATAAAATAGCCAAACCCCCTTTCTCACCCCACTTTTTCGCTGATTTTAGCTTGTTTTCTAGAAAAATGGCTGGAATTCTAGAAAAAAGGGCAAAATTCTAGAAAATCCCGTCAAATTCTAGAAAACAGAGCCAAATATCACGGATTTGACGAAAAATTCATTAGATAGAGACCGCTTTTCACTGAATACAGGTCATTTTTCGCGAATTTTTACCGAAATTCTAGAATTTTGGTCAAAACTCTAGAATTCCAGCCAAAATCCTAGAATTTCAGCCAAAATCCTAGAATTCCGGCCAAGCCTCCCGGCAAGGAAGTCGGCGGTGAAATTCCGCTGTTGGTAACGGCTAGCGACCGGCCAACACTCTGAGTCATGCGTCGGCATCTCGTAAGAGTGCGGCGAAGCGTTGACAAGGGGCACGCAGGCCTGGCTATAGAGATCCGAAATCCACAATCCGGGTGCCAAAGGAGCTTGAGGCGGTCAACGCAGGGGATAAGGAAACAGTAATAAATTTGATTGACGCGATGATCGTGAAGAGCAACGTTGAAGGGGCCGTCAAGCCCCTTACAAAGGCGGGATGAAGATAAAGCCGTCAATCGTTCGCAGTTAAAGGAAAAACAAAAACGCCGTGAGGCCCAGATCAATCCGGGCTTCACGGCATTTTGTTGCGTAGAATTTCCCCCCTTCTGTCTTCTCTGGATTACTCTAATCGGCTAAACAATTCCGGATTCAACCCATCTAAACTTCCCTCAATCCCGCGGTTAAGTTCAAGTTCAACGTCAAGCCCACGGGACAGGTCGGGATCTAACTTTATGAAATATCGATTGGCAAAAAAAGGGAGATGCCAGACTTTTGGAACCGGGCCAATGATGGTCATGATCGTGCCTGCCGGCACTTCGCATTGAAATGCCACCGAAGCTTTTTCGTAGTACCGCATTGAATGCAAATATGCTCGCGCTGTCTCTCTGCTAACTTGCCTATTGTTGAGGCTGTCATATACAGCCATCAAATAAACTGGTCTGATGATCTTGTATCGATTCCCAGACTGCGGCTGTTCGCTTGCGTAACTGATGCCGCAGAAGATGGTGCTAACCACATGAAATAGCATGAATATGATGGTGGAGCGTAATATCCCATAATGAAACTTATTCATTTGCATGGATTTGGCGGCCTCGTCGGTTTCGGTTGATCGATAATTCCCAGAGTTCTTAATATTTCTACACATATTGATGTTATGTACACAGGGATCATCGAAGGAATATTAGCCAGCGCGTCTGGAATGCCGACACTGGTAGCGGCATCCACAAAACCGTCATGCATCTCTCCAAAGGTATAGCCTGCCGGCACATTTCGCTCTATTAACTCACTGACTGCGCCGCCTGGTGGGACGGGCGTACCTAGACGCCCGACGACACCAGGTGTTTGCCCATCCTGCCGAAACCAGAAAAGCCCAGTCGGGTCCGTATTGTTGATCGGATTATTTTCTAGATAAACAGATCATAAGGCTCCATTCAAATCTTTGGGAGTCAGTTATATATGATTTAATTGAACCTATTGTTGCTTTCTCCATAATTTATCTTTCGAATATTTATAGCAAGACAAAACAGCCAAGGAAAAAACAAAACAGTAAATTGCGGTAAGTATAAATCCAAACAAGGCAAATGGATCAACGTATCCTAATAGCAAATAATCTACAAAAAACAATAATGCTGAAGCTACTGGTGCATTTATAATAGACGAAAATAATATGTTTGATGACTTGGAATAAAGATACATCGCCAGGCTTGAATTGATTACTATAAATAGCAATAAGTATTTGATCATATGATAATCGGTATATAACTGCTTTTATTTTGTTGCATTTTTCTGTGCGCTACAATAAGCGCCATTGCCCAAATTACGCACAACTTCTACGTAAGAGGCACCTATAGATTCACAATTTATTTTCCAAAGTCCTGATAACTTGCTACACTCATTCTTTATGTCTCTACCAAAAATATCATCGCAAGTATTTTTTGGTTTTTTAGGCGTGTCATAGCATTTGTCATGTGATTCACAGGCATCAGAGAAGCTATATTTGCCAAACCATGAATCAGGGATAACCAATGACAGAAAACCACTACCGCAGTTAAAGCTCATAAGTCCAAGTGGGTCTGTTGCGTCAATTGGATTATTTTCTACATACTGATACAAATTAGCCTGCCCTGACTGATACAGTATCGGATCTCTGCTAACCCACCGCCCGGTTGCCGGCTCGTAGTCCCGGAATCCAAAGCGGGTCAGGCCGGTGTTATCGGTTATGCCGCCGGCAAAGCCTACCGGCAGGTCGAATGTGGTGTTGCTGTCGAGAAGGACCTGACCGTAACTGTCATATTGGGTCGTTCTGGTCACCGCTCCCGTGGCGTCTGTAACGATGCAAGGGGACCCTAGATGATCCGTGGCCACATAGTACGTCGACGAGCCGCGCTTGAAGGCGAAGAGCGCGCCGCTTGGGTCGTAGTAATACGCTGAGAAGACACCGCTGGTGCCGCGCGCGGCGCTGAGCTGGAAGGGACTGTCGGGATTGGCATAGAAGTACTGGTAGGTTCCCGACCGGTCGCTGCGGGCGACCCGGCGCCCAAGGGCGTCGTAGCTGTAGGTTATCGGACCCGACCACGCCTCCGCACCCAGCAGTTCTCCCTGCGCGCTGTACCGGCAGTTATCTGCGTGCAACCCCTTTATCATGTACCCGTCGGAATCAAAACTGTAAGGGACATCCGCATGCCGGACAATGCGACCCCACGGGTGTTTCTTAGTTGATCGGATTATTTTGAACATACGCAATCAAAGCTGAGTGGGTCTCACGGTCGGCTAAATAATTCCGGATTCAACCCATCTAAACTTCCCTCAATCCCGCGGTTAAGTTCAAGTTCAACGTCAAGCCCACGGGACAGGTCGGGATCTAATCGGATAAAATATTGATTGGCAACAAAAAAAAGAGGAAAGCGTTTTGGTGCCGGACCAATGATGGTCACGATTGTTCCTACTGGTACTTTGCATTGGAATCCAACCTCGGGACCCGAAAATTGCGTTGCAGATAAAGTTCCAACCGCTGCCTGTTTGTTGAGTTGTCGATTGTTAAGCTTCAGATATATACCACTCAAATACACTGGCCCGATGATCTTGTATCGATTCCCAGCCTGCAGCTGTTCGCTTGCGTAACTGATGCCGCAGAAGATGGTGCTACTTACAGTGAATAGCATAAACGCGATGGTGGCGCGCACTACTGTATAATCGAATTTCTTCATTTGCATGGGGTTGATTTCTCCTTTGGTGTTGGTTGGCTGAGAATTCCCAAAGTCCTCAATACTTCTGTGCCTAGTGCTATCCCGTACACAGGAATCATCGATGGAATATTTGTCAGCCAGTCTCGCCAGGATTCTGACCCGTCGGGGGCTGTGAAATCCACAAAACCGTCATGCAAATCACCAAACGTGCGTCCTGCTGGTACATAATCCTCAATAAATCGACTAATGGCGCCACCTGGTTCGACTAGACTACGTGCACGTCCGACGACGAAGTCCGTTTGCCAAGACTGCCGAAACCAGAAAAGCCCAGTCGGGTCCGTATAGTTGATCGGATTATTTTCTACATACTGATACAAATTTGCCTGGCCTGACTGATATAGGATCGGATCCCGGCTAACCCACCGCCCGGTTGCCGGTTCGTAGTCCCGGAATCCAAAGCGGGTCAGGCCGGTGTTATCGGGTATGCCGCCGGCAAAGCCTACCGGCAGGTCGAGCGTGGCGTTGCTGTCGAGAAGAACCTGACCGTAACTGTCATATTTGGTCGTTCTGATCACCGCTCCCGTGGCGTCTATAACGACGCGCGGGGACCCTAAGTGATCCGAGGCCACATAAACCATAAGGAAAGGAATGATTTTCTCACAGGGCCGCTCCTCGTATGCTGATAATCTATAGTTGATAAGTGGATGTATTCTCAGAATTGCGTATCTGTGGATCGAGAAAACTAAGAAGGAACTGCAGTACTGCGCAGGCGTAAATTAGATTTTTATAATTGCAGAGTTTACGGTAGCAGGGACAATTATCAACGATTTTTTATGCAGAGATTTCAGGCGCATGATAGGAGCTAAAGCGGAAGGTGTCGCCCCCCACAGGGCTAACGCAGTTTAACTGATAAGGCAGGTAACAAAGCGACAAAGACGACAACACCTCACTGTACCGTTACCAACGCCTGGCATGTGGTGACGTTATCGAAGAAGGGACAGACCGAAAGCTCTGTCCAAATTTGTAATTTTGTCTAAGGAGCGGAAGGAACGGGTGAGATGATTGGTGCCTAACTCAGTGGGAGGGCGAGTTGCTTCCAGTCGCCGCGCGGCACCTTGGGACCCTGGTAGTACCTGGGGCAGGCGGCGATCAGCACGGAAACTGCCTGCTTGCACTTGCGCCGGCAGGAGAGGCAGAGATGATTGATTTCGGGGAGCTGCTTCGTGTTGCTCATTTGCTGATCCCTGTATGTTCCCTCACCCGCGCTTACTGCCCCCTCCCTTCTGAAGGGGTGGGGCCGTGGTGGGGGGGTGCTTCCCTCCCCCCGGAGCAGGAGGAGGGAAGCTCTGATGTTTATATCTTTCTGATCCAGCCGAACGTGTCGGCGATCTTGCCGGTCTGGATGCCGGTCAGCGTGTCGTAAAGCGTCCTGGTATGCTTGCCGACGCCGCCGCCGTTCACCTCCAGGCACTCGTCCGCATAGCACAGGGCTCCGACCGGTGTCACGACCGCAGCGGTGCCGCTGCCGAACGCCTCGGTGATCTTGCCGGAGCGCAGGTCGTCCATCAGGTCATGGACGTCGATGCGCCGCTCCTCGACCTTCATGTCGAGGGAACGGGCCAGCGTCAATACCGAATCGCGCGTCACGCCGTGCAGGATGGTCCCTTCCAGGGGCGCCGTGACGATGGTGTCGCCGTAGGCGAAGAACATGTTCATGGCGCCCACTTCCTCGATGTATCGCTTGTGAACGCCGTCCAGCCAGAGCACCTGGTCGAAACCCTTTTGCTTCGCCTCGAGCCCCGCTTTCAGCGAGCTTGCGTAGTTGCCGCCGGTTTTCGCCTCGCCGGTCCCGCCGGGGGTGGCACGCACGTACTTGTCCTCCACCATGATGCGCACCGGTTTGAACCCCTGGGGATAGTAGGCGCCAACCGGGGAGAGTATCACAAAGAAGTAGTAGTGATCCGAAGGCTTGATGCCGACCACCGGCTCGACGGCGATCATCGCCGGGCGTATGTACAGGGAGGTGCCTTCCGCACTCGGGATCCAGTCGCGCTCCAGGGCAACCAGCTGCTCGATCCCCTTCAGGAAGAGCTCCTCCGGAATCTCCGGCATGCAGAGCCTTTCGGCGGAGTGGTTGAAGCGGCGGGCGTTCATTTCGGGACGGAACAGGGCGATGCTGCCGTCCTGCCATTTGTAGGCCTTGAGCCCCTCGAAGATCTCCTGCGCGTAGTGCAGGACGAGAGCGGCCGGGTCGAGCATGAACGGCTCGTTCTTCTTGATCCGGGCGTCTACCCAGCCCTGCCCCAGCTTCCACTCGATCAGCAGCATACGGTCCGTGAAGATCCTGCCGAAGCCAAGTTTCGATTCGTCGGTGAATTTTGCCTTTTTCTCCGCATCGCTCAAAGGTACTATGCTAATCTCCATGTGGCTGAACCTCCGGTTTTTCGGCGCCAGGCGTCGCATTTGTTCGATCTTTTCGTTTACCACATAACACCATGGACGGGCAAGCAATTTAACCTGCGCCGAACCGCCACGGTACGGGCGAATATTTCCCGCTGGCTATTGATTTTTTCCGTGGCGCTTGTTATATTGTTAGCGCTCGAAGGTGTAGAGTGCTAACAAATTTGGGCGGAAGGGAGAAGCCAACGTGACACATACGATGCCGGTACCCATAGATAGTCTTACCCTTTACCTGTCCGAGATCAACAAGTTCCCGCTGCTTTCGGCAGACGAGGAGCAGAGCTTGGCCTTCAGGTTCCGTGAAGAGGGGGACCTTCAGGCGGCACACAGACTGATCACCTCCAACCTGCGCTTCGTCGTCAAGGTGGCCGGAGAGTACCGCTCCTACGGCATGAAGATGCTCGACCTGATCCAGGAAGGGAACATCGGCCTGATGATGGCTGTGCGCAAGTTCGATCCGGCCAAGGGGGTGCGCCTCATCTCCTACGCGGTCTGGTGGATCAGGGCCTACATCCAGAACCACATCATCTCGGCCTGGAGCCTGCTGAAGATCGGCACCACCCAGGCGCAGAGAAAGCTCTTCTTCAAGCTGAACCAGGCAAAACAGGCGATCATCAACATGACCGGGGAAGGGGACCTGCACGCGGCCGCCATCTCGCTGGACGTGAAGGATGTAGAGGCGCAGGAGATGGAGCAGCGCCTGAGGGGCGAACTTTCTCTCGACGTCGCCATGCTGGAAGGGGAGGGGGCGACATTCCTGGAAAGCCTGCCGGACCTGCGGCAGAACCAGGAGGAGCTTTTGGCCGACCATCAGGAGAACGTCCTGCTGGAGCGGGAAGTCGCCGGCGCCCTTCAGAATCTCAACGAGAAGGAGCGTTTCGTGATAGAGCGCAGGGTGGCTTCTGAGAACCCGATGACGCTGCAGGAAATTGCCGATCACTTTTCCCTCTCCAGGGAGAGGGTGCGCCAGATCGAGGACGGAGCGCTGAAGAAGATGAAGCGCCTGCTCACTCCGCTCGTGGTGTCCCGGGGTACTGCCTGAGGCGGACGCCTTTCAATACGCAGGCCACATAAAAAAGGGTGCTCCATAATGGGCACCCTTTTTTGCTGCGGTTTTTTCGCGTCGTGTAAACTTTTCCGAGCCCCGAGCCCCGAGCCCCGAGCCCCGAGCCCCGAGCCCCGAGCCCCTAGCCCCTAGCCCCGGTTTCTCACGCCTTGAACTTGCTCTCCGTCCCGGTCCTGAGCCTGGAGATGTTCTCGTGATGTCTGAAGATGACCACGGCCGCGATGGCGAGCGACATGATGACCAGTTCGGGCTTGGCTCCGAAGAGCCATACCAGCCCCGGGATGAATGCCGCCGCGGTGATGGAGGCGAGCGAGACGTAGCGCCAGATGTAGAGCACCACGGCGAAGATCACCAGGGCGACGAGGACCGAGAGCGGCGAGGTCCCGAGGAAAACGCCCAGCGCCGTCGCCACCCCTTTGCCTCCCTTGAATCCGAGGAAAACCGTGTAGACGTGCCCCAGCAAGGCGGCCAAGCCGATTGCCGCGATCCACAGGTCCGGCAGGTCGAGCCATTTGGCGACCAGGACCGGGATCAGCCCCTTCAGGCAGTCGCCGACCAGGGTGAGTATCCCCAGCTTTCTGCCTACGGTGCGATACACGTTGGTGGCACCTATATTGCCGCTGCCGCTTTCCCTGATGTTAACGCCCAAGGCCTTGGCCAGCAGCAGGCCGGTAGGGACGGAGCCGAGCAGGTAGGCGCCTATGAGGAGCAGTATCTCTTTCAAAAAAAAATCTCCCTGGGGTATTGATAAAACACGCGCGCATCCTACAGTATTTCAGTCTAAACTGCAAGGCGCCGGGAGTCTGCCGCTTTTGCCGCATGCCGCATTTGGTGTTGTAGGTACGGAGCTGTTGTGATAGTTATCATGTGCTAATGTCTCCGCGTGATGTCGGGGGGCTGATGTAGAGACGCATTGCGATGCCGAGACGCATGCGATGCGTCTCTACCATGTCTCCGCGTGATGTCGGGGTTCGATGCAGAGACGCATTGCGATGCAACAGGAGAAGGTCCGATGGCACCCAAACGCTTCGCTCTGATTCACATTCCGGCCAGGACCATCGCCATCGGGCTGGCACTGACGCTCGCCTCGTGGCTGGTAGCTGCGGCGCTTGATGCGTTCTACCAGCGTAACGGGTTCGTTGAGCAGCTGTTCCACCCCGAAAGGGGTGACGCGGTGCTGCGCCTGCTGTTCATGGCTATACAGTTGGCGTTTTTGCTGTACATCTCCCGCATCCTCGACAGGTACCGGCAGCAGGATGCCCAGCTGGAGGAGGCGCTGCAGAGCGCGGAAATGGAAAAGCTCAGGTCCCAGGAGATACTGGAGGCGGTAGGCGATGCGATCAGCATTCAGGACCTGAACCTGAAGATCGTGTACCAGAACCAGGCGCACAAGGAACTGATGGGGCCGCACCTGGGCCGACAGTGCTACCAGGCGTACCAGAAAAAGGACGCGGTATGCAGCTGCTGCCACCTGGCACAGTCGTTTCTGGACGGCAAGCCCCACAGGAGAGAGGCGAGCGCGCAGACCAGCCACGGCATCAGGGTCACCGAAATCATCTCGACGCCGCTCAGAGACGCGACGGGAAAGATCGTCGCCGGCATCGAGGCCGTGCGGGATATCACCGACCGCAAAAAAGCGGAACTGGAGATCCAGAGGATGAACCTGCAGCTGGAGTTGCGGGCCGAGGAGCTTGCCGCTGCCAACCGCGAACTGGAATCCTTCAGCTATTCGCTTTCCCACGACCTGCGTTCCTACATCACCCGCATCAGCACCGCACAGCAGATGCTTTCGCCCCGCGGGACGGCTCCCCCCCTTGATACCGCCTACCTGTTGCGGACCATCGAGGATTCCTGCCGGGACATGGAGGAGCTGGTCGAGGCGATGATCACGCTCTCCAGGCTGTCGACGCAGGAGATGCAGTGGGAGGAAGTCCCCCTGAGCGACCTGGTGCACGAGGTGCTGCTGCATCTGCAGCAGCAGGAGCTGGGGCGGCAGGTGGAGTTGAGCGTCGCCCAGGGGGTGGCGGTGACGGGGGATCGCCACCTGCTGAAGGTCGCGCTGGAAAACCTGTTGGCAAACGCCTGGAAATACACGCGCCGCAGACCGGTGGCGCGCATAGAGTTCGGCGTCGCTGAGCATGATGGCAAGAGCTGCTATTTCGTGCGGGACAACGGTGTGGGCTTTGACATGGCGGAGCGGGACAAGCTGTTCATGCCGTTCCAGAGGCTGCAGACCTCCCGTGAATTTCCCGGGACCGGGGTCGGGCTTGCCACGGTGCATCGGGCCATCAAGCGCCACGGCGGTGAGGTATGGGGGGAAGGGGAGCCGGGGCAGGGCGCAGTCTTTTATTTCACCCTTCCGGAGCGCGGCGGGCAGTGAACCATCGATGGCTGATGGCTCTCTCGTTCGTTGAGAACCGGTTGCCGCGAGACGGGGTTTAGGGGAAGGGGCGTTTCACTGTTCCTGCAGGGTGGCGTAGAGCCGGTTTTTCGACTTCGGCTCCACCTTCAGCACCACGAAGGTCATGGCGAGAAAGACGGTGTCCCTTGCCAGCGCAATCCAGGGTGAGGTCTTGTCCCCTCCCTGTTTGAAGCAGCCGCAGTCTATGTCCAGGCCGCGCGCTATGGCGGAGGCGAGGGCGGCCATGAAGACCAGGTTCAGGGCCGCGATGATCAGCGCAGAGCTTCTCACCCGGTAGCCGCTGATGAGCAGCAAACCGCAGACCAATTCCACAAAGGGGAGCACGGCAGCCGCGAGATAGCTCGCAAAGTAGGGGAGTATCTTGTAGGCCGCCACACTCCCGGCGAAGGCGACCGGGTCCGCGATCTTCAGGAGCGACGCGTAGACGAAGATCGCTCCCAGGGTGATCCTGACGGCACAAGGCCAATAGCGCTTCAATCCGCTCATGTTCCCCCCGTGGCTACCGGATAGCCGGCATCGCGCCATTCCGGATACCCCCCTTCGTAGACATAGACCGAGAGGTAGCCGGCCTGCATCAGAAGCTTGCCGACCTCCATGCTGTCATGGCAGGAAAACCCGTTGCAGTACACGATGATGGTGGCGTCCTTGGCGACTTTGGCACCGGCGGGGAGCTGACCATTCTTGCGCGCCTGTGCCACCGGCAGTACGATCGCCCCGGTGATGTGCCCCTGTGCGAAGCTTGCAGGGTCCCTCGCGTCGACGATGACCGCCTCTTTAGCGTCGTGCATCTGCTTGACCTGCATGAGCCCGATCGGCATGGGAAGCGCCTCGCCGGCCGGTGCCGCCGTCTCTGCCTGCTGCGTCGACTCCCCGCGCCAGGCTCCGGCGAGGAGCGTCCGGTTCCAGGCAATCCCGGCCGAAGCCGAGAGCACAAGGATCAGGCAGATTTCTGCCACTGTGCCCAACCAGGTTTTTTTCAGCATAGCCTAGACCCTTACCCCCCCCGAACTCGCGTTCATCTCGCCGATTTGATTCTACGCAAAAGCTCGACGGAGGTCAACTACCCGCCTCAGGGTTGCTCCAACTCGCTGAACTCCCCCCTGTTGATGGAGACCGTTATGATTTTGGCGGCAGCGGCGACCGGGATGGCAAGCAGGATGCCCCAGAAGCCGAACAGCTCCCCCAGCGCCATCACCATGGTGATGGTCAAAAGCGGGTTCAGGTCCATGGAACTCCTGAACACCAGCGGCTTCACCAGGTATCCCTCCAGGAAGTAGATCCCGGCGAAGGCGGCTGCCACCTTCACCAGGGCGAGCCCGCTGTGGAACTTGAGGTAGGCGAAAAAAAGCGGCGGGATCACGGCCAGGATGACGCCGATGAAGGGGAGCACCGAGGCGACTCCGGCAAAAATGCCGTTGAACAGGGCGTAGTCCACGTCCAGCAGGATGAGCACGATGGTGGCGAGGATGGCGACGATGAAGGAGATGATCAGCTGCCCCTTGAGGTACCCGCCGATGCTCTCGTTCACCTCCCGTCCGATCCCCACCAGGACGGCCCTGCGCCTGCGGGGCAGCCATCCGGCGACCAGCTCCTTGATCTGCTTCTTGTAGTGCAGCATGAAGAAGACCAGGATCGGGGCGAGGACCAGGTTGAACAGGTTGAAGACCACGCTGGCCGCCGCGGCGTAGACACCGGCGCCCACCCCTGCGAAGAGCTTCTCCGCCCCCTCGACGACCTTGTCGAAGGCCCAGCTCCATTCCTCGGCTCCGTACAAAGGCTCGAACTTCCCCTGCAGTTCCCCCCCCAGCGCCTTGGCCTGTTGCAGGTAGAGCGGGAGGTTCGGGATGAGCGCCTGCCAGCGCAGGATGACAAAGGGGACGAAATAGGAGAAAAAGAACACGGAGAAGACGGCGAGGATCAGGTAGACGGCGATGATGCCGTTGGTTCGCGACAGCTTCCTCCTTTCCAAAAGCACCACGAAGGGGTCGAGGAGGTAGGCGATCACGAAGGAGAGGAGAAAGCAGGACGCCGTGTGGCGCATGGCATGTCCCGCGGCAAAGAGTGCGGCTGCCACAAGCAGGACGAGCAGGGTTTTGTTGGTGGCGCTCTGTGAAGGCATAGGCTCCTCAAGGTGGGGGTGGCCGCTCTAGAAATCGCGCTCCGGCGGGTAGATGTCATGCTCTTCCAGCCACTGGCCGGCCCGGCCGGTGATAAGCTCCTCCCGGACCGCCTGGAAGCGTTCCAGCTCCTCCGGATAGAAGGAGAGGATCTCGCTCAGCCTGCCGTGCGAGTGTTTGCCGACGAAGGCCCGCACCAGCATCGCCTTCAGTCCGTCGTTGGCGATCTCCTGGATGAAGGCGTGCACCATCTGGCGCTCCTGGCTGTAGTCGAAGGACGGTATCTCCAGATAGCGCTCGTCCTGCGACTCCATCTCTTCCCAGAAGGGGTCGTCGTCGTAGTCGGCCGGGACGGAGAACACCTCGCCGGTTTCCCGGTCCAGAAAGTAGGTCAGTTCCGGGTCGCTGTTTTCGAAGGCCTCCATCAGGTCTTCCCAGACGATCTCAAGATTGCGCATTGCGTGCATCAAATCCCCTTTTGAGGCGGATCGGGGTCGAGGCCGCGGCCGGGATGACATCCCCTGACCCCGACCGCACCCTGAATCTGCTTCTTTACCTTGTGCCCATTTTTGTATATATTGCCCGCATGCGCAAGATCTTCATCGCCGATGCCCACCTGAGACGCCCCGAGGATGCCAACTACCGGGTTCTGATCCGCTTCCTGGAGACGCTTCCTGCAGATACGGACACCCTGTACCTGCTGGGCGACCTGTTCGAATTCTGGGTGGGCAACCCGGACCCCGTCTACAACCATTACCGGGAAATCATCGATTGCCTGAAGGGGGTGAGGGGACGCGGCGTGCGGATCGTCTACTTCGAGGGGAACCACGATTTCCACCTCGACCGCTTCTTCGCAAGGCAACTGCAGGCGGAGGTGCATAAGGCTGGTGCGGTCGTGGAGATCGGCGGACAGAAGGTCTATCTGTGCCACGGCGACCAGATCAACCTGGAGGATTACCGCTACCGGGTCTTCCGCCTGGCGTTGCACAACCCCATCACCAAGGCGCTGCTGCCGCTGTTCTCCCGGCGCATCGCGGCACACGCGGCGGCGACCCTGTCCCGGCGCAGCAGCAGCAAACGGGCGGCCAGAAGGGCGCGCTGGGACTACCGTGTGGTCCTCGACTCCTTCGCCCGCGAACGCTTTGCCGCCGGCTGCGATGCCGTCATCACCGGCCACTATCATCTTCCGATAGTGAAGAGGGAAAAGGGACACCTCTTCATCTCACTCGGGGACTGGATCACCCAGTTTTCCTACGTGCAGTGGCTGGACGGCGAGTTCACCCTGGAGAGCTTCGCCTAAGGCTTTTCCATCCCGAACAGCTCGAGATAGCGGGCCACCCGCTCGTCGAGGCTCGCCGCCGCAATCCTGGCGCAGATCTCGTCCGGCCGGTAACCGCTGCAGACGGCGGGGCGCTCCGGGTAGATCTCGCAGCGGTGGCTGTCGGAGAGGTGCCGGCAGCGCTCCCCGGCCTTTTTGCCGAGCGTGCTGATGTCGGGCGCCACGCAGCAGGTACCGCATCCCAGGCATGCCACATTAGCGCCATCCATGGTTTCCCCCTACCTGAAGAACGCCTCCAGCGCCTGCTCCCCTACCGAGGTCGCCTTGATGCGCCACTTGTGCTGGTTTATCACCAGGGCCGCCAGGGCGATCTGCGGGTTGTCCATCGGGGCGTAGGCGGCAAACCAGCTGTAGTGGCCGGCCGGGTCGTCGCCGTCGATGGAGCCTGTCTTGGCCGCGACGCTCACCGAGGCGAGCATCGGCCTCCCCCTCCTGTCGTGAAAGGCCCTGCGCGAGGTGCCGGTTTTCACGGTGGTGGAGAGCATGTGCGCCAGGGAGGCCGCAGTTTCCGGCGTGAACACGGTCCTCAGCTGCTGCGGCTTCTGGGTGTAGACCACCGCCCCCTTGGCGTCGCGGATCTCGCTGGCGAGGGAAGGGGCCATCATGATGCCGCCGTTTGCCACGGTCGCCATGATGGCGGCCGCGTGAAAGGGGGAGGTCTTCACCTCGTGGTTCAACCCCGCCCCCATCAGCATGAGCTGGTCGATGGTCCCCGGCGCCGGTGCCCTGCTCGGGGTGATGGGGGAGCCTGCGAAGATGTCCTCGTTGAAGCCGTACCTGCCGGCGTACAACAGCAGCGGGTCCCGGCCCACCACCTCGCCTGCCAGCCTGCCGAACACCGGGTTCACCGATTTCCCCATGGCGGTGGAAAGCGGCATCTGCTGGTTGCCCCGTGCCCGGACCCGCCAGTACTTGGGGTTCTCCGAGGTGAGGCGTCCGTTGAAGGCAAAGGGCGTGTCGGCGGAGACCTTCTTGTCCTCGAGGGCCGCCGTGGCCGTGACGATCTTGAAGAGCGAGGCCATCGGATAGAGGTTGTAGCAGGCTCCCTTCTCCCAGCCCGGCTGCAGGGAGGAGTGGGAAACGGTGGCGAGGATCCGGCCGGTCTTGGGCTCGATGGCCACGAACAGGCCGTAGGGGACCTGGTAGTCCTTCATCAGCTTCTCGACCTTGCGCTGCATCGGCTCGTTGATGGCGTAGACCACCGTTCCCCCCTGGGGGAGGGGCGCGCTGAAGGTGCCTCCCTGCGCGGTGGCGTTCGGATAGGCGTCCGCAGCAAGACGGAAGGCCCCCCAGTTGTCCACCTTGTCCAGGGGGACGGGGGAGGGGGCACTCTTGGCAATGGCGTTGGCCGGTTTGGGCCTGGGAGAGCCGAACAGGGAGATGATCGGGTAACTGGCCAGTAACAGCGCCACTATCGGGAGGATGATCTTAAGCCGTTTTTTCTGGGGCTTGGTCTCCTGAAGCGCCTTGAAGGCGTTACGCCCGTCCTGCCCCTTCGCCTTGCCTTTGCCCCATCCGCGCCGCTTTTGCTTGTGGTTGTCTATGTCTTTAAAATCTTGCATAACCCGCTCTAAGTCGTCACTTTAATCGCGCCACTATATGTCAACTGGTCCCTCTTTGTCAACGACGGGGGGCATCTTTTCTCGGGTCGCCAGATCCTTCAAGGTGAGCCCCTCCAGCGCGGTCAGGACGGCACGGTCGACCAGCTCCAGGATCTGCTGCGCCTGCTCCTCGCCGCCGATCTGGCCGGCCGCGCCGTGCCTCCTGAGTGAGAGGAGCACCTGGGCCAGTGAGATCTGGTCCAGCTCCCGTGCCGGCAGGTAGATGTCGTTGGCCGCCGGCACGATGAGGCCGGCGTCGATGAGATGGTTCAGCGTTTCGTGCAGGATGCGATACGGCATGTGGAGCTTGACGGACAGATGCTGTTCGCTCCAGCCCGGCCCCCCTTCATGAAAGGCCTGGGCGATGTGCCGCAGGACGGCGAGTGCCGCAAGCTCCCGGAGCGACTGGCTGACGCCGCGACCCCGAAGGTCCCTGCGGAAGGTCCCCTGGTTCTGATGCGCCGCCACCAACTCCATCCCAAACAGCACGATGATCCAGCTGACGAAGATCCACACCATCAGGATGGGGAGCGCCGCCAGGGTGCCGTAGATGGCGTTGTAGTTGCCGGCGCCGACCTGGAAGTGGATGTAGCACCACTGGGCCAGCTGCCAGAGCGTGCCCGCCAGCACGGCGCCCACCAGGGCGGAGCGGTAGCGCACCTGCGTGTTCGGGATGAAGATGTAGAGCAGGAAAAGGGCGATCCAGACGCTCAGGTACGGGATCAGGCCGAGCAGGAACAGAAACAGGTCCCCAAGGTAGGTGTACTCCAAAAGCCAGCCGATCAACCTCTTGCTTTGCAGGGTCGTGGTCACGCTGGTGGCCGCCAGCAGGAGCAGCGGCGCGCTCACCAACACGCTCAGATAATCGCTGAACTTGCGGTAGAAGGAGCGGGTCTTGCTCACCCCCCATACGGCGTTGAAGGCCTCCTCGATGCTCCCAAGCATGCTGATCGAGGTGTAGAGCAGGGCTACCAGGCCGATCGCCCCGACCGACTTCATGTTGGTGTTGTCTATGTAGGAGATGACCCGGGTGACCACCACCTCCGAGCCGGCCGCCATCTGGTTCAGCAGCAGCGGGGCGAGCCGGTTCTGCGCGCCCAGCCCCTTCAGCACGGAGAAGGTGAGCGCCAGAAGCGGAACGAGGGAGAGCAGGGTGGTGAAGGAGAGGGCCGTGGCGCGCAGCAGCGAATCGTTGGCGAGGAAGTTCGAGAAGGCGTGGCTTATGAACTGGAGGAACTTGGTCCCTCTACCCTTCAGCCCGCCGACGGCGGCCGGGTCGAGTTCCCAGAGCCTGTGAGAGAAAAAGCCCGGTTTGCCGGTGGATCTGTTCATAGGCCAAGCCTCTTGAAGAACGGTTAAAGTCACGCCGCCGCGAAGGTGGGGCCGCATCATCGTTGGCCCGACTCGGGTCCGCGGGCGGGGCGGCCGGCGCACCCGCCGAAGGGCCAACGAAAAAAGCCCACCGAGGTGGGCTTTTTAAGGGGTAGGCTCTGTTACACCGCCGCCTTCTGCTTTTCCTTTTCCCGCTCCATCGCCTCTTTGCCCGCTTCTATGGCGGAGGTGATGATGTTCTTCTTTTCCAGCACGACTTCCTTGCCGTCTTCGTAGCTCGCCCTGATCTTGTCCTGCGCCTCGTTGGCGTATTCCTTGATCTTGTCGACGGCGTCGTCTGCCAGGTCCTTTATCTTGCCGCGCATCTCCTCGCCGGTCTTCGGTGCCAAGAGCAGTGCAGCCCCGACCCCGACGGCAGCTCCTGCAACGAACGAAAGCAGCATGGTTCCCGTTCCGATATCCTTATCCTTTGCCATGAAGATCACCTCCCTATTTTTTTAATCAGTCTATCAGCAATATATTTACCTGCAACCCGCGCCCCGGTGATCCATGCGGAAGAACCTGCCGCCACCTGGGAGGCCACCCCGAGCACCTTGTTGATCAGCCGGATGTTGTGACCCGCATGACCCAGCTCCTCCAGAAGCATGTTGACGCCGTCGGCGTTGGCCGCGGCCGAGTTGGTCACCACCTGGATGTCCGCGACCGTGTCGCGCAGTTCCTTCACGAGCGGCGTGATCTCCTGCCGCAGCGACTCGGACACGGTGCGCAGCGAGATGGCCGTTTTTTTCAACTCCAGCAACACCGGGATCAGGCAAAAGGCGAGGGCCACAAGCGTTAACGCCGTCACTGCCGAGGTTATCTGTAGTAAAAGCATGTGTCCTCCTGGTGTTGCTCAAGGGGTAGGTTTTGGCCGGGTGCGGCGGGAAGGGGCTAAAAAAACGGGGAGGCCGGCAAAGCTGCCGACCTCCCCGTTTGCTGCGGTACTTGCTACTTCTTCACCGGTGCCTTTTTGACCGGGGCGGGTGCCGCCTTGGCCGGGGCGGGTGCTGCAGTCGACTGGCTCCAGTGGTTCAGGTCGTGCGCGATGCTGTGGCACTCGCCGCATTTCGGGAACTTCGTCATGATGGCGGCCGGGTGCGGCTTGACGTGGCACTGGGTGCATTGCGGCACGGTCTTGTGTTTAGCCTGGTGGCAGTAGACGCAGGCAAGCTTGCTGTGCTTGGCGGGGCTGGCCGCCAGCAGCGTCGTCGCCTTCTTGTGGCAGGCGGCGCAGAACTTGTTGGGCGTATCGGACTTGTAGGTCACTTCCTTCGGCATGTGGGCCTGGTGGCAAGCCTTGCAGTCCGGCGCTCCCATGTCGGCCGAGTGCGGCTTGTGGCACTGGGTGCAGGCCGGAATCTTGCCGTGCACGTTGTGGCAGAAGGAGCAGGCGAGGGCCGAGTGCTTGCTCTTGAAGCTGCGCAGCTTCTCCACCTGGGGGGTGTGGCAGGTGAGGCAAGGATCGGTGACGTTGTTGCCGAACTTGATCACTTTCGGGGTGTGCGGGTTCTGGTGGCAGCCGAGGCAACCCTGGAGCTTGAAGTGCGGCTTCCCTTCGTGGCACTGGCTGCACAGCGGGATCGGCTTCTTCACCTTGGGCGGATGGCCCGCGTGGCAATCCTGGCAGCTGACCTCGGTCTTGTGCTTGCCGCCGGCGGCCGCGATGTCCTTGGGCGGCTGCTCATGGCACTTCACGCAGTCGCTGCTTGATAGTGTGGCCGTAGGCTGTGCAGGATCGGCAGCTGCCGCCGTTCCGATACAGGCGAACAGTACCAACGCCGAAATAAGGTTGAAAATTCTTGCTACTCTCATTGCCCCCTCCTTGGTATTAAATCCCAGTTAATATAATCGATGGATTTATATACCGTCTTGAGGTGGATTGTCAAGGGATTAGGCGCGTTGAGTGCTTGATACTGTGGCTGATAACTAAACGGCGACTGGTATTTGCATGAGGCTTGGGTGGGTGCAGCTTAAGTGGCAGACCGGTTAGATCAATTGCTTGAAGTTTGTCAGGGTTGCGGGGATTGAAGTCGGCCGGCAGTCAAGGCTGTTCCAACCAATACCAGACTGCGGCAGCTCGCGCTGTGTCGGCCCGATCGAGGTGATTTCCGAGTGGGATGCTATGACAGTGGCAGGTGAAGCTGCCGCAAGTGGCGGGAGGGTGGAGCCTTGGGAAGAGGCCGCTGCCGGGTGGCGCGGGGGCGCCCCGAAGGCGCCCCCGGCCGGTGTAGAACTACTTGTCTGCGGTGATCTTGAAGGTGCGCTTGAGCGGGGTGGAGGTCTTCGGACCGAACCACTTGTCGAAGATCTTCTTGGCTTCGCCGCTTTTTTCCATGTCCAGCAGGGTCTTGTTCACGAAGGCGACGAAGTTCTTGTCGTCCTTGCGCATGCCCAGACCGTATGGCTCGTCGGAGATCTGCAGGTTCGGGATCTCGAACTTGTTCTTGTTGGGGGCTTTGCCGAGGATCCCCGCCAGGATCGACTCGTCCGTGGTGACCGCCGCGACCTTACCCTGCTGCAGGGCCAGGAAGGCCTGGGGGTAATCGTCAAAGGAGAGCACCGTCGCCGTCGGGATCGCCGCCTTCACGTTCTGCTCGGAGGTGGAACCTTTGGCCGTGCCGATCTTCTTCCCTGCGAGGTCCTTGAGGCTCTTCACCTTTCCCTTGTTGGTGATGAACTTCTGGCCGGTCAGGAAGTAGGTGTGGCTGAAGTCGATCTGTTTGGCGCGCTCCGCATTTTTGGTCATGGTGGCGGCTATTATGTCGATGTTCCCTTCCATGAGCTGGGGCATGCGGCTCGCCGAGGTGACGGGCTTCAGTTCGGCCTTCACGCCGAGCTTCTTGGCGATCGCCTTGACGAAGTCGATGTCGTAGCCGACGATCTCGCGCGTCTTCTCGTCGATGTAGCCAAACGGAGGGAGGGAGTCCTTCACGCCGGCAACCAGCACGCCTTTTTTCTTCACATCGGCCAGCGTGTCGCCAGCCAGCGCGGCGTGCGCCATGGATCCGACCAGGGCCACTGCAGCAAGAAGCGTCATCAGTTTTTTCATGGTTCATCCTCCTTGGTTGATTGTCGTGCAGCAAAAGAGTAATGCGTTCCACGGCTATGTCCACTTTTGTGTCTGCGTATGGCAAGGCTGCAGGGTGCCGGGGGGGGGGGGGCTTTTAATGCATGGGCGAGAGCAACTGCTTGAGGAACTGCTGCGCCCGCTCGTGTTGCGGATGCTTGAAGAACTGCTCGGGCTGCGCCTCCTCCAGAACCGTGCCCTGATCCATGAACACCACCCGATGGGCCACCTCGCGGGCGAAGCCCATCTCATGGGTGACCACCACCATGGTCATCCCGCTCTTGGCGAGCTTCTGCATGACGTCGAGCACCTCGCCGATCATCTCGGGGTCGAGCGCCGAGGTCGGCTCATCGAACAGCATGATGCGCGGCTTCATGGCGAGAGCCCGGGCAATGGCGACGCGCTGCTGCTGCCCTCCCGAGAGCTGCGTCGGGTAGGCGTCGCGCTTTTCCGAAAGTCCCACCCTTTCCAATAGCACCATGGCCTGCTCCTGCGCCTCCCGCTTCGGCGTCTTCCTGATCTTGATCGGCGCCAGCGTGATGTTGGAGAGGACGCTCAGATGGGGGTAGAGGTTGAACTGCTGGAACACGAAGCCGATCTCGGCGCGCAGCTTGTTGAGGTCCGTCTTCTTGTCGCACAGGTTCATACCGTCCACGATCAGGGTCCCCTGGTCGATCGGCTCCAACTGGTTGATGGTCCGGATCAGCGTGGACTTGCCGCTTCCGGAAGGGCCGCAGACCACCACGACCTCGCCCGGCCGGACATGGAGGGTGATGTCGTTTAGCACGTGAAGCTTTTTAAACCACTTGTGTACGCCCTGGAACTGGATCATCAGCGTTGGCTCCCGTGCTCTTTGCCCGCGCCCGGCCGCGCAGCGTCGCCGGGATCCTCATTATAGAGCACATCTTAATGTAACAGACGGAGTAAATGCAACCCAAACTTTCCTCTCGTCAAACTTTGTTTGAGGGATGATCAGATGGCAGGATGCGCCAGCGTGCCGTGGATCGGGATGCTGTAGACTCCGGGGGAAGTCAGGTACTTGGTGAGCAGCAGGAAGACGAATTTCTGGCGTTCCAGGAAGGCGGGCTTGGGCATCATCTCCACGGTGAGGTTGAGCGCGGAGTTGCCCAGCGGCCTGCCGAGCACGGCATCCCCCTTGAGCCGCACGTAGATGCCGTCCCCGTTCAGGGTGAAACTCTTCAGCACCGCCCGCCCGTTTTCCATGTTGAGGGCGCCCCTTACCTCCTTGTAGGAGGCGTCCGGCAGCGGCATCTCGCCGATCTTTACGGCGGCGAGCTCGGCACCGCGCACCTCGAGCTGCAGCTCCCCAGAGCCGACCCCCTTGCTGGTGACCATCTTCCCGGACAGGCGCAGCTCCCCGCCGACCCGGGCCTGGGCGACGGAGCTGAAATAGGGGATATCCTCCAGCCGCACGCCGCGGCACTCCACCTGCCACCCCTGGGACTTGCCGAGGTCGAGGGTCCCCTCGATGCCGCCGGCTCCGATCCTGCCGCCGTAGGACAGCCGCAGCTTTCCGGTCAAAAGCGGCAGCAGGTCGAGACCTGCCCGCGCGTCGCGCAGCTTGAGGAGCGCCCCTTTCTCGGAGGAGAGCGTCAGCGCGTCCGCCTTGAAGCCCAACGGGAAGCGCTTGCCGAACCCGGTGCAGTCCAGGGTGTAGCCGGCGTTGTCGGCGACCCGCACCAAAAGCCCCTTGATGGCGTCGTTCGGCGTGAAGAAGAGGGTCAGCAGGATGAAGCAGAGGACTGCTGCGGGGATGCCGCAGGCCAGGTAGAGCGCGCGCCCCTTCATCGCGCCCCCGCCGGCGCCGGCTTGATCAGGGCGATGGTGAGGGAGAGGTCGAGCTTGGAGGGGTCGTCGAAGCGCTGCCTGATCAGCGCCTTCTTCACCGTGACCGGGCGCGCCCCCTTCTCCAGGCGGTAGATCAGGTTGACCGCCTCGTTGGCGCTCACCCCCTCGATCTTCACGTCCGCCGCATCCTCGACGTAGCCGGGGATGTCGTCACCCTTGACCGGCTTGATCTGGCTGCCCCGCCCCTTGATGCCGATCTCCTCGACGATCTTCGCCGGCGAGTCGTCGGGCCTGGTGGCCAGGAGCCTGTTGCTGAGCCGCTGCGCCCCGGCGTTTGCCGTCTGGTAGCGCAGCTTGAGCCGCATCATCTCGGCGATGTCCGCCTCCCGTGCCCCCCGCTTTTTCTCCAGCGCGGAGATCCTGCTGTTGACGGCGGAGAGGGCGACGACCGCCAGCAGCAACGCGGCCAGCACCATGCCGATCCGCTGCCTGGTCCGGCCGTCCAACCCCTGCAGCGCGCCGATCATCTCGTCGCGGGTCATTGGGTCACCCCCTTCGTTTTGCCGTGGAAGTTGAAGGTGACGCTGCCGTCCGGGCGCGACTTGATCTCGCTCACCTCGGCCCCGTCGAAGAGCTGTGCCGCGCGTCCCTTGAAATCGTTGGCCGCCTGGAAGCTCCTGGCGTCCCCCTTCAGGCGGAGCTCCGTGCCGTCCACCTCCGTCTCGTAAAAGCCGTTCACGTCGTCGCCCTTCACCTGGGCCAGGTCCTTCAGGAGTTTCAGGACGTTGCTGGAGGTCTTGGCCCCCTCCAGCCGCTTGATCTCCGCGCGCAGCTCCGCCACCTCGTCGACCGGCTTTTTCCGGGTCGGGAATACCTCCTTGTAGATCCCCCCGATGGAGAGCTCCAGCGAGGCGAGGTCCCGCTTGACCAGGGAGTAGCGCACGCCGCTCTCGGCGAAGACCAGAAGCAAGAGCGCCCCCGCGAGGATCATGCTGATACGGAGCCTCTTGTAGAGCTTCTCGTTGCCGGCCGTGTAGCTGAGTGCCCCCCGGCGCAGGTTGACGGCCGAACCATCGGCGACCGCAGCCGCCACCGCGTAGGCGCCGGCCAGGTCGTGCGCCGCGTGGGCGTCGGCGCCAAAGGCCTCGGCCAGCCCGGGACTCGCCTGGGCCAGTACTTCGCTGTCGGCGGAACTTCTGGCGTGGGAGATCACCTGGCCGACCTTGACCCCGCTGGCGAGTTCGAGTGCCGCAAGGGTCCTGGCAAATTCAGCATCTCCGGAGCCTGGCGGCAGCGCCCTGAAATAGATCGGTACCCCGTCGCGGTACACTGCCAGGGCCTCTGCGTCGGTGACCGCCACGGTCCCCGCGGCGGGCGCCAGCTTGCCCCAGTGGAAAAGCGACGCCGTCACCAGCTCCGGCTCCATCCCGGCCTGCTTCAGGAGGTCGATCTTCTCGGCGAGCTCCCTGGTGCGCCCCCAGACGGCCAGGTACTTCCCCTCCGAGAGCGGGAGCGCGTCGAAGGCGAGCGCGTCCGTGTCGAGCGCCGTTTCACCCTTCAACTCCAGCGGCAAAAGTTCCCTCACCTTGGCCCGGTCGCTGATGGGGAGTTCCAGCTCGCGCATGAAAAGGAGGCTCGGCGGCAGCGCCAGGGCCACCCTGTGCTCGCCGCTTTGCGCCGAGGCGCCGGTCAGGATGCGGGCAAGCTCCCCCTCACCCCCTTCCAGCGGGTGGCGTTCGGCGGCAAGGAAGCTGACGCCCCCTTTTTTGGGTCGGAAGCTGGCCAGGATCAACTCGTTCCTTTTCAGCTGTACGATCAAGATATCCATCAATATTCTCTCCAATAAAGCACAGTCGGTTTCAGCGCATCGACATTGGTGACCACCGCCTCGGCAACGCTCACGCTGTCTCCCACCTTTCCCTCGGCATGGATGCGGTAGATGGTCCCCTTGTAGACGACCTTCAACTGGAGCGACTGGACCAGCGTGTCGAGGCCGGCTATCTCGGACAGGTTTTGTATCGGCTTGGTCTTTCTGGCATCGAGGATGCGCTCCACCAGGTCGCCGCTCATGAGCTTGTCGTCCAGCGCGGCAAGGAGCTCCTTGGGAGCCGTGTTGATGTTGATCTGGGTCGCCACCCCGGTCTCGGCCGCGGAGCCGTACACGGTGACGCACGACCTCAGCTTGGTCAGCACCTCGGGGGTGAACCCCTTCACCAGCGCCAGCTCCTCGACCGTGTCCAGGCTGCCGTCATGCGCCTGGTAGGGGGGCTTCAAGGTCGAGTAATAGCTGGTCTCGGCGCCGTTTGACCGCGGCGCAAGATCCGTGTCGCCCCAGTCGGCCAGCGCGTCGTAGAGCTCCGGCGCGAGCTTCAGGTTGGTCAAAAGCCGCGCAAAGCTCTTCTGATAGAATTCGGTCGGGGTGCCGCTTGGCGTGGCGACCGAATTGAGGTCGAGCTTGCCGCTCTCCTCCTCGATGCTGATGCTCACCGTCCCGGCGCCGGTATCGTAGGACTGCGGCTTGGCCCACGGCTCGGAGAGCGAGCTGTAGGGCTGATTCATCCGCAGGACGCTCGAAGCCTGCAGGAGCTTGATGCCGCCGGCGATCCCCGACTCGGCAAGGATGCCGGCCTGTTGCGAGGCCACGAAGTTGTGGCTGTGGGAGGCGTCGACGTAGACCTCGCTCACGAACTCCACCAGGAGCGCCACGAGGAGCGCCGTCACGATGAGCGTGATCACCAGGGCGAAGCCCCGCTCCCCCTTCATGGCCGCCTCGATCTCGGGGTGGCCATGGTGCTGAACACCTCGCCCCCCTTCATGGTGATGGTGACCCGGACCCGCTCGGGGAGGGCGCGGTTCAGCTCCGGCGCCGTGTCCCAGCTCTTCACCCACTTGCCGCCGTCCCAGCATTCGACCAGGAAACCCTCGACGACGTCCATCACCGGGTAGGGAACGCTCTGCACGCTCTGGTCCAGATAGGGATCTCGCGACTCCCGCGTGAGCGTCAGCGCCCCCTCCCTCTCCTCGACGAAGTAGCGCACCAGGGTCAGGTCGGAGGCCGGGGCCGGGTCGATGCGCGGCGCCGCGACCGTGGTGAACTCCAGAAGGGAGGCGGGCTTGCCGAAGCTGTCCCTGTCCTCGACCACCAGGTGGAGCCGCTTGTTCTTCGTGTTGAAGAAGGCCGAGGCGAGCTCGCCGTGCAGCCTGCCGATGGTGGTCGACAGCTCCCGGCGCTCCTCGATGCGGGCGCCGCCGCGTTCCCGGCCCGCCATGACGGAGAAGTAGGTGCCGTAGAGGGCTCCGGTCAGGATGACCAGAAGCGCCAGCGCGACCAGCAGCTCTATCAGGGTGAACCCCTTATTGTTGGACATTTTTCGGTGCAAATTGCACAAGCGAGAGCCTTTTCCTGTCCTCGTTCCAGCTGACGGTCAGGCGGATCCTGTTCAGCCCGGGGAGATCCGTTTCGCTGATCTCGCGCTCCCATTTCAGCGCCGGGTGGTCCGGGGCGAAGGTCCCCTTGTTGTCGGTCTGCCTGGCGAATTCCGGATCGTCGAGCTTGGCTCGTCCCAGGAGTACGGCGGTGGTTTCCTCGGTGTCCTGTCCCACGATGGAAAGATGGTAGTTCAAAGAGGAGATGACGGTGAGGAGCACCCCCGCGGCAATGGCGAGTGCGATCATCACCTCCAAAAGGGTGAAGCCCCTCACGAGGTCACCTCCTGGTACCCTTCGAGCACCTTGACCTTGCCGCCGGAAGGGTAGGCGATGATGGTGTAGTGCCGGCTCCCCCCCTTCAGGTGGATCAGGATGCCGGAGCGGTTTCCCCCCGGGCCGAAGTGGATGTCGACCTGACCCTCCGAGACCTTGCCCAACTGGGGGTCCGTCACATCCTCGATGCTGACACCCTCTTCGATCAGCCTGCGGCTCATGAACTGGTCGTCCGGCGGCAGTTCCTCGCCGGTCGGGGAGAGTTTTGTGATCCTGGTGCTCCCCTCGGCCAGGTTCAGCTGCAGCCGGTACACCCCCTTGGTGATGATGGCCTGGTCGTTCAGGAACCTGATCCCGCTGGCGAGGTTGCGGGCGGAGTTCTTCAGCGTGGTGGCCTGGGTGTCGGGCAGGCGCGGGATCACGATCGCCGCCGAGATCGCGATGATGACGATGACCACCATCATCTCGATCAGGGTGAACCCTCCCTGGAGCGGGTATTGAGTTTTCCGTTGCGACCAGTCAGTTAACAGCTTCCCAGCTCCCTTCGACTTCCGAGCTACTTCATGCTCCAGTTCTCGATGTCGGCGTTCTTCCCTTCGCCGCCGCGCACGCCGTCGCCGCCGAAGGAGTAGAGGTCGTAGTCGCCGTGCTCGCCGGGGGAGAGGTAGACGTAGTCGGCCCCCCAGGGATCCTTCGGGACGTTCTTGTTGTCCAGGTACCCTTCGGCCTTGTAGTTGTTCGGCACCTTGCCGGTGGTCGGCTTGGTTACCAGCGCCAGCAGCCCCTGCTCCGTGTCCGGGAAGTTGCCGCTGTCGAGCTTGTAGAGCTTCAGCGCCGTCTCCAGGTTGCGGATCTGCACCTTGGCGTCGGCGACCTTCGCGTCATCGCTCCTGCCGATGATCTTCGGCCCGACCAGCACGGCCAGAAGGCTCAGGATGACGATGACGACCATGAGTTCGATGAGTGTGAAGCCGCGGCTCTCCTGCAACGTCTTGAACATGTATGGACCTCTCATATGGGATTGTATGCCTTTAGTCTTGACTACTTCACCAGCTGGTTCAGCTGGAAGATCGGGAGCAGCACGGCGAGCACCACGAAGCCCACGCAAAGCCCCATGCCGAGCACGAGCAGCGGTTCCAAAAGCGCCATGGAGCGGGTCACCGAGGAGTTGAATTCCTTCTCGAACGCCTCCCCCGCCTTGATCAGCATCCGGTCCAGCTCGCCGCTCTTCTCTCCCACGGCGGTCATGTGGGTGAGCAGCGGCGGGAAGAGCGGGCTCATCTTGAGCGCCGAGGAGAGGCTCCCCCCCTGGATCAGCGTTTCCCTGGCGCCGGCCAGAAAGAAGCGGTACTCCCGGTTCACCACGGCCTCGCCGGTGATCTCCATCGCCTTGATGATCGGGACGCCGCTCGCCAGAAGCAGCCCCAGCACCTTGGCGAAACGCGACAGCACCAGCCGCTGCCAGAGGGGGCCGACCAGCGGGAGTTTCAAGAGCAGGCGGTCCCGCTTCTTGAGAAGCTCCTCCTGCCGCGACAGCCGCTTTCCCGCCGCATAGAGCCCGATGCCGATCAGAAGCAGAAGCCACCAACCCTTCCGGACCAGGGTGCTCACCTGGATCAGCACCACCGTGATGAAGGGGAGGGTCGCCTTGCTCTCCTGGAACACGGCGACGATCTTCGGTACCACGAAGGCGAGCAGGAACAGCATCACCGCACCGCCCACGAGCACCATGAGTATCGGATAGGCAAGCGCCGTGGTGACGCGGCTCCTGACCTCGGCCTGGTCCTCCTGGAACTCGGCAAGCCGCTCCAGTACGACCTCAAGGGCACCGCTCGCCTCGCCCGCCGCGACCATGCCGACGTAGCTTTCCGAGAATACGGCGGGCTCCGCGGCGAGCGACTGCGCCAGCCCCAGCCCCTCGGCAAGCCGGTCCCGCACCCGTCCCAGCACGCGTTTCAGCTCGCCGGGCGCCTCCTGTTCCCAGAGCGTCGCCACCGCCTCGTAGACGGGGACGGCGCTCCCCAGGAGGGTGGCGAGCCTCCTGGTGGCGAGGGAGAGCTCGGGGACGCTGACCCGCGAGCGGAAAAGCCGCTTCCCCCCGGTTTCCTCGGCCGGCGCGATCTCCCTGGCGAAGAGCCCCTTCTGCTTTAATTGGAGCCTCGCGTCGTTCAGGGTGGCCGCATCGAGCACCCCGGAGACCACGCCGCCGCCGGAGTTGAAGGCGCTATAGCGAAAGGTCGGCATAATCGTCCTGGGTCACCCTCAGGACCTCCTCGATGGTGGTGATGCCCTGTGCGGCCTTGGCCAGCCCGTCCTCGCGCAGGGTGCGCATCCCCCTGGAGACGGCGTATTCCTTGATGGCGCCGGAGGAGGCCTGCCGGATGATCATGGAGCAGAGCTCGGCATCGATCGGCAACAGCTCGTAGATCCCGATGCGCCCGATGGAGCCGAGGTCGAAGCACTTCTCGCAGCCGCGGCCGCGGTACAGAAGAGGCGGGAGCTCGATCCCCGGGTAGCTGCGCTCGGGCAGGTAGGATTCCTTGCAGTGCGGGCAGATGACCCGGACCAGCCGCTGGGCCAGCACGGCGGAGAGCGACGAGGCGACCATGAACGGCTCGATCCCCATGTCTATGAGCCGGGTCACGGCGGTGGCGGCGTCGTTGGTGTGCAGCGTCGAGAGCACCAGGTGGCCGGTAAGCGAGGCCTGCATGGCGATCTCGGCGGTCTCCGCGTCACGGATCTCGCCGATCATGACGATGTCCGGGTCCTGCCTGAGTATGGAGCGCAGCCCGTTGGCGAAGGTCAGGTCGATCTTCGGGTTCACCTGGATCTGTCCCACCCCCTTGAGCTGGTATTCGATCGGGTCCTCGACCGTGATGATGTTCTTCTCGGGTGAGTTGATCTGGGAGAGCGCCGCGTAGAGCGTCGTGGTCTTGCCGCTGCCGGTCGGCCCGGTGACCAGGATGATGCCGCTGGTGCGGGACAGGAGCCGCTCCATGAAGGCGTCGTTGGCCTCGGAAAGGCCGATCTCGCGCAGGTTCAGGATGCCGCGCTGCTTGTCCAGAAGCCTCAGCACGACGCGCTCGCCGAAAAAGGTCGGGATCAGCGAGACGCGGATGTCGACGTCGCGCCCGGCCACCTTGACCCGGATCCGGCCGTCCTGGGGCAGCCTCTTCTCGGCGATGTTCAGCCCGGACATGATCTTGACCCGCGAGGTGAGCGCCTCCTGGATCACCTTGGGGGGGGAGAGCATCTTGTAGAGCAGTCCGTCGATCCGGAAGCGGACCTCGAGTTCGCGCTCGAACGGCTCGATATGGATGTCGCTGGCGCGCTCCTTCACCGCCTGGAACAGGATGGAGTTCAAAAGGCGGATCACCGGCGCCTCGTCGGTAAGCTCCATCAGGTCGCGCGGCTCGTTGAACGCGGTGGCGAGTGCCGAGAGCTCCTCCCCCTCCAACTCCTCCACGACCTCCTGGGCCGAGCCCGAGAGCCTGGAGTAGAGCCGGTTTACCGCGTCAAGGAGCACCGGACGCGGCACCGCCACGATCGACACCGGCATGCCGAAAAGCCCCGCCATCTCGTCCACCGCGAGCAGGTTGGCCGGTTCCGCGCTGGCGGCGATCAGGCACCCGTCCTCTTCGTGAAGCGGGAGCAGCAGGTTGTTCCGGGCGAAGTTGAGAGGGATCCGGGTCACCAGCGAACCGTCCACCTTGGAGTCGTCGATCTCGGTCTGGAAGGGGAGCCCGAGCCGATTGGCGATTTGTTCTATGTCCGTCATTTCTGCCATAAGTGCAATCCGGTGAGAGGCCGTTCTACGTTCCATGCTCAACGTTGAAACCTAGATTGGGCGGATAGTTTTTGCATAGCTCTACGAGACGGTGAAAACCTGAAACCCACAAGAGAAACCCACCATCGCCTGGAAACCTATAACGTTGAACGTAGAACGTAGAACGTAGAACGTAGAACGTCTATTTGGTTTTCAGCGACTGTTCGATGTCGATCGGCGCGGTCTTTTTCACCGCGTTGCTGAAGATGCTCTTCTGGTTTCCCGAGACGTCAGCCATGTCGCGGGCGTCCTTGATGATGCGCGGGGTGAGCATGATCAAGAGGTTGGTCTTTTCCCGCTTGGTGTTCTTGGTCTTGAAGAGCCAGCCCAGGAACGGGAGATCACCCAGCAGCGGGATCTTGCTTTCGGTCACCTGGTCCGTGTCCTGGATCAGCCCGCCGATCACCACCGTGTCCGTGTTCTTCACGACCACGGAGGTCTTGGCGGAGCGCTTGGTGGAGCCTAGGTTGGGAGCTGTCGCCGTCCCGAAGTCCTTGACCGCCGAGATCTCCTGATAGATGTCGAGCTTGATGTATTCGCCCTCGCTGATCTGCGGCTTGATCTTCAGGATGATGCCGGTGTCCTTCCTCTCGATCGACTGCTGGGAGAGGCCGGTGGAGGTCAGGTTGGTGCCGGAGAGAAAGGGGACGTTCTCTCCCACGAAGATCTCCGCCTCCTTGTTGTCGCTGGTCATGATGTTCGGCGTGGAGAGGACGTTGAGCGCGCCGTTGCTCTGCAGCGCCTGAAGCACCACCGGGAAGTTCGCCGCGCTGGCCAGGGAGGTGACGGAGAGTCCCGACGCGGTGACGGCGGCGATGGTGTTGGGGAGACCTGCTACGGTGCCGAACGGGTCGAAGGTGGCAATGGTCGAGGCGGTCCCGTTGCTAGCGGCCCCCAGAAAGCCCCACTGCACGCCCAGTGCCTTCGCCTTGTTGATGGAAACCTCGGCGATCATCGCCTGGACGAAGACCTGCCGGCTGCGGCGGTCCAGTTTCTGGATCACCTGCAGCAGGTTCTGGTAGTCGGTGGGGGATGCCACGATCACCAGCGAGTTGGTCGCCTTGTCCGGGGTGATGCTCAGCTTTCCCCCTTCGAAAATGGCCTGCTGCGGTGCGGCGACGCCCGGCGTCGGTGCGGCGGCCGAGCCCTTCACCAGTCCGTCCAGCACCTTGGCCACTTCCGCCGCCTCTGCGTTCTCCAGGTAATAGACGTTCACCTTGCTGCTGGTCGTGGGGGGGACCACGTCGATGAGCGAGATCAGCTGCTTCACATCCCGCTTGTCCTTCTCGCTGCCGAAGATGATCAGGGCGTTCAACCTGGTGTCGGCGATCACCGGAGAGGCCCCGGTCTGCGCCTGCTGGCCCGGTTTGCTCCCCGTCGGCTTCCCGCCCAGCCAGTCCCTGACCAGCGTGGCGACGGTTTCTGCGGCGGCGTTCTTCAAAAAGACCAGTTCAGCCCCCTCGCGCACCTGGTCCGTGTCGATATGCTTCAGTATTCCCAGTATCTTCGGCATGTTGAGCGCGGAGTCCACCACGAGGATCTTGTTGGCCGTGCCGATGGCGGAGATGTAGCCGTCCTTGGAGATGAGCGGTTGCAGGAAGGTCACCGCGTCCTGGGGCGCCACATGGTCGAGCGGGATCACCCGGGCCTGGTAGGTGTCGTTCACCGCCCCCCGCTCGCCGTCGGACAAGACCCTCATCCCGGACTGCTTGGCCGAAGCGGTCGGCACGATCTTCAGCACCTTGCCCGCCGAGACCACGGTGAACCCCTTCAACTCCAGCACCGAGGTGAAGACGTTGTAGGCCTCCTCGTTGGAGAGCTTCGCCGGCGAGAAGACCGAGATCTTCCCCTTCACCCGGTCGTCCATGATGAAGTTCTTCCCGGTCAGGTCGCTGATGAACTTCACCATGGTGGAGATGTCCACCTCCGTGAAATTGAGCACCACCCCCTTGGCAAGGGCCAGGTTGGGAGCGGCAAGTAGGAACATGAGCATGGCAATGGTACGCGCAACTCTGATTTTCAATGAAACCTCCAAGAGGCGGATTAAAGTCGGGCTAATCAGCCTTATCGAATATCATAATTAAATGTGGTCGGCTGGCCGTCCCGGATCAGGTCCAGCTTGATCCTGCTCTGTCCCTTGAGCGAGGCGAAGGACTGGATCGCCTTCTCGGGCGAGTCTATCGGGAAGTCGTTCAGCCTGAGCAGCACGTCGCCGTTCTTGATGCCGATGGTCCCGAAGATCCCCTGAGGCTTCACCTCGGAGGCCCTGAACCCCTCGACCTTGCCGTCCTTGACGCTCGGCAGCAGGCGCGCATCGGTCATGGCCTGGCCGATGTTGTCCAGGGCGGCGTTCAGCGCACGCTGGTCCACCACGTAGTTGCCGGAGCCGGTCGGCGCCGCCAGACCGCCGGCGGGCGGGGCTGGCGGCGCCGGCGTGGCCGCCTGGGAAGTAGCCGCGGCCGCGACCGCCGTCGGGGTCAGTATCTTCACCCGCTTCCCGCCGACCAGGATCTCGGCCACGTCCTTTTTGACGGAGACCAGCGGACCGGCGGAGAAGACGGTCTCCCCCAGCCTGAACACCCGCTCCTCGCGGCTCGACCCCTTGAGCACCAGGGCGAAGCTCTCCCTGAAGGAGCCGACGGCGGTGCCCAGCAGCGTCAGGTCCGCCACGGACTGCGCCGGAGCCGCTGCCGCCTGTTTCTGCGTCGGAGGTGACTGCTCTATCGGCGTGAGCCTCCCCTGGGTCGCCTTGCCGAACACCCCCTTCTCCAGGATCGGCGCGAAGCTGAGCAGGTCCTCGGCGGTCGCGGCAGGCACCGGCTGGGCTGCGGACTTCTGGGCGCTCCTCGGGTAAAGCCCCGAAATCTTGAAGCTGACCAGGTCGGCCGTTATCAGTGCCAGCGCCCCGATGATCAGGACGCCTAACAGTATGTTGAGGGGGAGAATCCACCGCGGCATGAAGGCCCCTTTTTGCTGAGTCGTTAGAACTGTCTGAATATATTAGATGCCCCGGCCATATGCAACAAAAAAGGGGGAAGCGTTGGCCCCCGCTCCTTCCCCTCGTGGCTCCCTTTGCGTCTTGATTTTTCGACAGGTCGCAGCACCCCCCGACGGGGATGCCGCCATGAGGCTGGTCTGTGGCCCGATTGTGGAGCGTGTTATCATTAAGTTCGCTTTCCCGTTGCGGTCGTGAGCCGCGCCCCGTCCTGGCAGCAAAACCTGTGCCGCCTTTCAGGGCGCAGCTTTACAGGGGATTCATTCTAGCAAATGGTGCGGCCATTTCAACAAGCGCGGCAAATGAAAATGAATATTGAGCATGTTAATGGGGATATGCTGCGGCAAAAAAGGGCACGCGGCCCTGCAATTTTTTGACACACGACAGCGATTTGACACCCCGGGGCAGCGTGGGCCGCGCTCGCTTCTTGAAGTTGACGCGACGGCTATGCTACACTCGCGTCTGTCGATTTGCGTCCTTTTCAGGAGTTAACCCCATGAGCCCCATCATCGTCACCGCATCCACCCCCATGGAACTCTCGCTGCTGCGAGACGCAATATCGGCGGTACCGATCGGCGAGGCCGGCCATCTGCAGGCGTATCGGGGCGGCATCGGCGGCAAAGAAGTCATGCTGGCCGTGACCGGCATCGGCAAGGTGAACGCCGCTTGCGCCGCCACCGTGCTTTTGGAGCGCTTCCGGCCCGATTTTATGATCAACACCGGCTGCGGCGGCGCCTTTGCCGGCTGCGGTCTTGGCGTCGGAGAGCTGGCCGTCGCCCGCAACGAGAACTTCGCCGACGAGGGGGTGCAGACCCCCGCAGGGTGGATGGGGCTCGACTTGATAGGCATTCCCGTTTTTCAGGGGCGCGGCGAGCGGATCTTCAACACGGTGCCGCTCTGCGCGGAGCTTGCCGCCGGTGCCCTGGCCTGTGCCACGGAGCACGGCTTTGCCGCAAAGATCGGCCCCTTTCTGACCGTCTCCACCTGCAGCGGCACGAGCAGCCAGGGAGATGAGCTGTTGCGGCGTTTCCCCGGCATCTGCGAAAACATGGAAGGGGCTGCCGTGGCGCAGGTGGCCCTGATTTACGGCGTACCTCTGCTGGAGGTGCGCGGCATCAGCAACATGGTCGAGGATCGGGACCCGGCGCGCTGGGACCTGAAGCGTGCCGTAGCCCAGGTGCAGGGATTCCTGCTCGCATATCTGGGGCAGGGGTAGTTGCCGTGCCGGCCGTGGCAGTTTCGGGCTCCGGACCCGACGGCAAAAGGTTCCGGGTCTTTCTGGAAGAACCGGGTTTTCTTCAAATCCGCACGGGTCGCTAGGGTTCTCTTGCACAACGGACGACGTAGTTGTATATTGCGCACCATCTTTAATATACTGTTGTAATCGAGGGTTGAGGCGTAGCTAGCTGGCCGGCCGGTCTGCGGGTCCGAAGCCATATCTCATCGAGCAAAGGGATGAAAGGATGCAGCAGCCGATGAACACTGTTCTACCCGATAACTGTGCACCGACCACGATAACGGGCGCCCTCTCCCTGGGCTTTTCCCCCTGTCCCAACGATACCTTCATTTTTGATGCGCTGGTGCATGGAAGGGTGACCTGCGGCGGGCTCGGCTTCACCGAGAGACTGGAGGACGTGGAAACGCTGAACCGCCTGGCGCTCTCCGGACTTCTGGACGTCTCCAAGGTTTCCTATCACCTGTTGGGGCACATCCTCAAGGATTACCTGCTGCTGCGCAGTGGGGGCGCCTTGGGGCGCGGCTGCGGCCCTTTGCTGGTGGCGCGCGAACCGCTCGACCCGGCCCGTCTTGCCGGGCGCAGGATCGCGCTGCCCGGCCAGTACACTACCGCGGCTCTGCTGCTCAGGCTCTTCGACCCGTCGCTTGCCGACTTCGTCTATCTCCCCTTCCACAAGATCATGGCTGCGGTCGCCGACGGGTCGGTGGCGGCCGGCGTCATCATCCACGAGTCGCGCTTCACCTTCGCCTCGCACGGGCTGCTGCAGATCCTGGACCTGGGACGGTGGTGGGAGCAGGAGACCGGGCACCCGATCCCGCTGGGAGGGATCGCGGCGCGGCGCAGCCTTGGGCGCGACACCCTGCTTGCCCTGGAGCGCGGCATCGCCCTGAGCGTTGCCCGCGCCTTCGGGCATCCGGGCGAGGCGCGACCCTACATTCGCGCCCATTCGCAGGAGATGAGCGACGAGGTCTGCGACGCGCATATCGGACTCTACGTGAACGACTTCTCCCGGGGCCTGGGGGTCGAGGGAGAGGCCGCGGTACGGCTGCTGCTGGACCGCGCTGCGGCGGCCGGGATCATCCCGCCGCCACTCGAGCCGCTCTTGATCCTCTGAGTCGTCGCTATTTCAAAGGGCCTCAAGTTATCTGCTTTCCTGCCGAAACGTGCAACTGGTGTCTGTAGCTTGGTGGAGGTGTCACGGATGTCAAAGCGGTTTACCTGGAAGCGGCATCTTCTTACAGCCTTCGGTCTGATGATCCTGTTCTGGATCGGCGATGCGCTGATCGACGTTCTTTTCTTCAGGGAGGAGACCTTCGTTCATGGGCTTTTCGGCGTCGAGCCGCGCGAAATGTGGATGCGCGCCTTCTCCGCCAGCTGCCTGGCCGGTTTCTTCCTGGCGATGTGCATCCTCAATGCGCGCAACCGCAGGGCCGAGGCCGCCCTCAGGCACTCCGACGAACTCGCCGGCATCTTCTTCAAATCCACCAAAGACGCGATCTGCATCATCGATATCGACGGGTTGACCATGGCCGGTGCCAACGGCGTCTTCCTCGCCAAGTTCTCCCTTGCCGAGCAGGACGTGATCGGCAGGAGCTTCGCCGCTTTGGTAACTGGCCACGGCCTTCCCGACGAGATCCTGGCCCAGGTGGCGGTGAGCGCCGCCAGCGGAACCCCGGAAACCTGTGAAATCAGCTACCAGGGGAGCGATGGCGGGCAGCGCTTCGAGGAGGTCTCCAGCTACCCGATCGGCGACGCCCAGCAGGGGATCGAAAAGGTCCTGCATGTGGCGCGCGACATCACGGTGCGCAGGACCTCGGAGGCGCTGCTCAAGGAGTCCGAGGCGAGATACCGCGCCATCTTCGAGAACACCGGCACCGCCATGGCCATCATCCTCCCCGGCGGGACGCTGCATATGGTGAACAAGGGGTTCGAGTCGGTCACCGGCTACAGCCGCCGGGAACTGGAGGGGACCAAGATTTGGACCGACTTCGTCAGCGCCCGCGACCGGGAGGAACTGCTTGAGCAGCGCAGCCTTGATTGGTGCGCGTGCGGGGGATTGCAGCAGAGCTTCGAACTGCAGATGGTGGATCGTTTCGGCATGACGAGATCGATGGCTGGAAACTGGGCCGCCATCGCAGGGACCGAGCAAGCGGTCCTCTCCCTGGTGGACATCAGCGTGCAGAAGCGGGTCGAGGAGGCCCTCCGGGAGAGTCAGGCGACTCTTGCCGTGGCGCAGCGCATCGCACGGCTGGGGAACTGGGAGTGGGACCTGACCACCGATGTGATGACCTGGTCCGAGGAGATGTACCGCCTTTTCGACGTGAATGCCGCCTCGTTCACCCCGACCCACGAGTGGTTTCTCCAGGCTGTGCATCCGGATGACCGGGAGATGGTGGTCCGCTCGGTGAACGACGCCATTTACAACAAAAAGTCTCATCACCTGGATTACAGGATCGTGCTGACCGGCGGCGCGGTGCGGACGCTCTCGGCCCGGGCCGAGGTGACCTACGACGCGCACGGCGCCCCGTTGCGCATGGTCGGCACCAACCAGGACGTCTCCTGGCGCAATGAGGCGGAGCAGGCGATCAGGAGTTCCGAGGAAAAATTCTCCAAGGCGTTTCACGCCAGCCCCGATTCCATCGTCATCACGCGGGCCGAGGACGGCACCTACATCGACGTCAACGAGGCCTTCCTGGAAAGCACCGGCTACAGCAGGGAAGAGGTGATCGGTAAAAGTTCCACCGAGATCGGGCTCTGGGCCGACCCCGACGCACGCATGGTGATGTTGCGGCTTTTGAACCAGTACGGCCACGTGCGCAACCTCGATGTGCGCTTCAGGATCAAGTCGGGAGAGATCCGGGAACTGCTCTGGTCGGCGGACGTCATCGAATACAGCGGCGAGGCCTGCCTGATCGCCATATCGCGCGACGTGACGGATCAGAGACATCTGGAGAAGGAGCTTTTGGAAAGCGACGCCCGGCTCTACATGAAGCACGAGGAGCTGAAAAACCTGTTCCATCAGATGGAGGGGATCAGGCGCGAGTGGGAAGAGACCATGGACTGCATCAGCGACCTGTTCATCCTGGCCGACCAGTGGGGCAAGATCCGCAGGTTCAACCGCGCCGTGGAGACCTTCACGGGCAAGGCGCACCGCGACATCGTCGGCCGCGACTGGCAGGCCTTCCTTGAGGATCACGGGCTGAAACCGCACCTGGACGCACCCGGGGTCGAGCTCTTCCACGAGCAAAGCGGGAAGTGGTTCGTACTCAACCGCTACGCCTTCCCGACCGCCGAGGTGGACGGGTCGACGCGGGAGGTCGTCATCATTAACGATACCACCAGCATCGGTCTGCGCTCCGCCGCGAACCCGCGGCGTCCGGCTCTCAAGGCTGCGGGCCCCTCATTAAAAGCCTAGCCAGATCAGCCTGTTGGGTCCGGAAGGGCTCATTGGACCTTGACTCGGCACCTCGCTCATGATATATAGTCACCTCGCCCAACAAAGGAGGTGCGCATGGCATCACCCGAGCGGAGCGGCAGGATGGCGCGAATCTGCGCCGTTTGCCTGATGCTCCTCCCGATCCACACGCTTCCCCTGCTGGCTGCAGAAAAGGTAGTTGATAACCCGGTAGCAACAAGTGTAGAACCGCAGAAGACGTCGTTGGTGAAGAAGGTAGTTGGCATTGCATCGTACTATGCCAAGAAGTTTCATGGGAGAAGAACCGCCTCGGGAGAGCGGTATCATCCGGAAAAGATGACCGCCGCCCATCAGAGTCTCCCCCTTGGCACCAGGGTTCGGGTCAAGAACCTTGCCAACGACAGAGAAGTGACGGTTGTCGTCAATGACCGTTGCCGCAAGAAGAGCATCCCGTTCATAGATCTTTCACGGGCCGCGGCAAAGAAACTGGGATTTTTCGGTGCGGGAAAGGCCAACGTGGCCATCATCCCGTTAAACGAAAGCGAATCCTGACATAGATTCAATACAATTTGGGCGAAGCAGAAGAAAAGACCGGGGCGTCCCCCCGGTCTTTTTTCGCGTGCGCCCCCGTGTCAGAACTCGAACAGGAAGCCGGCAAGGCAACTGGCGCCGCCCAGGTTGACCGATCCGGCGGCAACGGTGTCCGCCATGGCGCGGGTATATTTCCCCTCCAGCAGGAAGTAGGTATGGTGCATGCCGAAATCCCGATACAGACCTTTTGCCGTCTCCGGCTCCAATCGATCCAACAACAGCTGCACGCCCGCCCTGCCGTGGTATCCGTTCGCCGACCCTTGCGTCTTTGCCTGACCTGTCACCCGATCCCGGTAAAACATCCGCGTGAAACCGCCTCCGGCGTAGGGGACCAGCCACTGGTTTTCGTTGAAAACGCCGCGTACCAACACAAACAGGTTCAGCGGAGCCTGCTCGTGGGTGACCTCGCCCGTCGGTACCTGGCGCTGCACACCTTTACCTTTGGCCCTGGCGTAACTCCCCTCTACGCCGATCTCGACCTCCCTGCGCAGCTTGTACGCCAACGCCCCGCCATACTCCCCCAGGTAACTGCTGCCATAGAACCTGGACCAGCCTGCCGTATCCCGGAACAGGGCGCCTCCCTTAAGCTCCAGGGACCAGTGCGGGCGGTCCGTGCCCGCCTCTGCCGCGGATGCCAGGGTGGGAGCCAGTATCAGCATTGCCGCCATAATGAACTTTTTCAACGCGTGCCTCCGGTCTGCTCCAGCATTTTTCTCCGCGTCATGCGAACCCTTAGCTGCCGCAACAGCGCGATAAGAACGGCAAGGACCATCACGGCGACCTTGGCCGCCAGCGGCGTGTGGATCAGGAACATGGCGCCCGCCAAGAGCGGCAACAGGGCCATCCGCACCGGGAGCTTCAGCCAGGGATGGGCGTTCATGAACCGTGCGGCGCGCGGGCCGTAGTGGTAGTACCAGGCGACAAAGGCCCGTCCGGGTGCGTTGGTGAGGAGGTAGCGGTCCCTGAACTCGCGCAGCACCTGCACCTGGGGCGCCGAATAGAATCCGTAGGCGGCCGTGGCGATGAAGCACCCTTCGTTTCGCAGGTTGGGATAGGGGGCTATCGCCTCGGGAGACTCATTCTTGACTGCCGAGATGGAGCTGACTGCAGCCGGGCCGACCACTTGGCTGATCTCGTCGGAATAGCCGCTTTCATTGGCGCTTCCGGGGTTGGAGCCAATGCTGCTGTCGATGACCGCGGTGACTGCGGCGAAAAACGTGGTTTGTGCCACCGCACGCATGGCAACAAAATGCAGGGTCCCGTTCTCCAAACCGGTGAGCCTGTAGGATGTCTCGCTGCCGCTGCCGATGCTTATCGCGGGGGAGGGTAGGGAGGAGGCATCGAATGCGGAGGCGCTGTGGAAGATCTCGTATCCGGTGGCGCCGGGAACGGGGTCCCAGGTCAGTTGCAGTGCGTTGTTCAGAGGGGTCACAGTGAGGACCGGGACCGCCGGGGCCGCCGGAGCGTTGACCGGGAGGTTACTCAAGGTGGCGCTCGTGGTTGCCGCGGGTACCTCAAAGGGGGACGCCCCTTCGGATGCCTGGTTGCCACGGTAGTCCCGTGAAGCTGTGCCGTAATAGACGCGGTAACTGGTCACCGACGGGTTTCTGGATTGATCCCAGCTGAGCCCGATGGTGGCAGGGTCGATGAACTGCTTGGTCAGGCCGGTCACGGCCAGTTGGATGTCGCTGTCCGGCCCGCCGTAGGCGCCCATGTCGATGCTGCTGTCGAACGAGTTGGTAAAGCTCGGGTTTCCGGACCCTTTGGCGGGAGAGTCCGCTTTCAGATGAAAATCGCGGCCGGCTTGATCCACGAAGCGAGGGTCTGCATCCGGCACCCGCAGGTTGGGAAGGGAATTGACTCCCAGATCGGCAACCCCGTTGGACAGGTTGGTGAAAAAGTCGCTGTAGGAAAGCTGCGGCAGGGGAACCTGCGAAGAAATAGCGACCTGGTTACTGGCGAATATGTCGTTGGTGATCAGGATATTCGAGTTGGTGCTGATGGCGGTGCCATTGTCGAAGAACGTGTTGTTGACGATGGAGGTGTTGGTGGGTGAGTTCTGCACCTGTACGGCAGTCCCTGCCGTCCCCATTTGAAATACGTTGTTGGTGATGCTGATCCCTGAGCTGTTGCTGACCGAAATCCCGACCGTGGCATTGCGGAAGGTGAAATTCCTGATCACCACGTTGGAGACGCCGCTCACGTTGATGAGCGTTGTCGAGCCGCCTCCAATGAAGGTCCCGGAGCTGCTTTCGCCGATGATCGGCACGTTGGGGATCGGCGTGACCGGGCCGGCATAGGGTTCGGAGGAGGCCTTGACCAGGATGCGGAAGCTGGCCGTCGTCGGGAAGGGTGTGCTTAAGATGGCGTCGGCATGGTCAATGGCGGCTTGAATCGTGGCATAATGGCCACTGGACGGGGTGTGCTCGACGATGAGATCCTCTGCCCGGATGGTCCCGGGTGCTGCCAACGCAAGGATAAAACCTGCCGCCGCCAGTAACCAGGTGAACGGTTTCCGTTTCATGAGCCCCCCTTCTCTCGGTATTTCCCCCGGCCTGGGCGGCCTGCAGCCGGGCCGGGGGAAAGCCACGGCATGCTATCATATATTTAATAATACTTTCAAATCATTTCACGCCGGTTTTGGGGTGGCAGGCCGGTCCCCCCTGTCTGAAGCGCCGGGGGGCAGACGAAAAAAGGCAGCCTTTTCAGGCTGCCTTTCCGGAGCGCTCGCGCCGACGCGGTCTCGTCTATTCCTTGCTCTTCTTGGACTTCTTCGAGCTCTTGGACTTCTTCGTTTTCTTGGAGGATTTCTTCGAGGCGGACTTCTCGCCCTTCCGCTTTTTCCCCTTCTTAAGCGACTTGCCGTGCTTCGAGCTCTTGTGCTTGCGGTAGCTCCTTGGCTCCGGGGTCAGCTCGTCCCTGATGCTGCTCAAAAGGACGGTCGCCTCTTCCAGGTCGGGATCGGCCTTCCTGGCGGCCTCAAGCGACACCTTCGCCTCGGCCAGGCGGCCGTTCTTCATCTGGACGCGCCCCATGGCGTTCAGCGCCTTGGCGTGGTCCGGCTTCAGGTTCACCGCCTCCTGGTACTGGGCTGTCGCCTCGTCGTACTCCTTCTTGAACTCGTGAACCAGCCCCAGCTTGTAGTGGGCATTGGGGTCGTTGGGCGTAAGCTCTACCCCTTCCTTCAAGAGCGCCGCCAGCGCGTCGTAGTTCTTGTTCTTCACGTAGATGGCGGTAAGCGCGGTGCGGGCCTCGGCATCGTCCTTTTTGAGCCGGAGCACTTCCTGGTACTCGGTGGCGGCCTCGTCGACCAGGTTGCGCTTTCTCTGCAGGTTGGCGAGTTCGCGGTGCGCTTCCAGCGCATCCTTGTCCAGCTTGGTCGCGGCCTGGTACGCCTCGGCCGCGGCCGGAAGGTTCTTGGCGTTGGCGTAGGCGCGGGCCAGCTTCAATTGCACGGTCGGGTCCGCCGGCCTTCTCTTGATCAACTCGATGTACTGCTCCAGCGCCTGCGGAAAACTGCCGCGCAAGGTATAGATGTCCGCCAGCCGCTGACGCGCCTCGTCGTTTTCCGGTGTGCTGGAGAGCACCTGGCGGTATTCCACCACGGCCTCGTCCAAGAGGGCCTTGCGCTCGTAGATGGTGGCGAGGTTGAAGTGCAACTGCGCGTTGTCCGCCTTGTTGCGCAGCGCCTTGCGGTAGTAGTTCATCGCCTCGTCGTCGCGGCCGGAGGCGAGCAGGCAGTCTCCCATGTGCTGCTGAGCCTGGGCGTCGTTGGGATCCTCAGTCAGGCGCAGCCGGTATTCGCTGATCGCCATGTCGTAGTCTTTCGAGCTGCGGAAGCCGTCACCCAGGGCCAGGTGGTCGACCTTGGGCGCCTCGGGCTTCAGGGGCATCCCCGCCAACACGCGCTCGTATTCGGCGCTCTTTTGGTCTCCCTTGCGGCTGTACCCCTCGGCGAGCAGGCGGTGGATCTCCTTGTTTCCGGGGTCGGCGATGGCGGCCTGCTTCAACTCGCCCACGGCCTTGTCCGTCTCGCCGCGTGCCAACAGGAGCGCGCCCAGGCCGAGCCTGGCGCGGCCGTTGCCCGGATCGATGGCGAGGGCGCGATGGTAGGCGTCCTCCGCCTTCTGCTTTTGCTCCACGGCGCTGTACGCGGCGGCCAGGTCGGTGTGCAGTGAGCTGTCGTCCGGGAAGCCGGTCAGCGCCTCGCGGTAATGGAAGATGGCGAGCAGGTAGAGTTTCTTGGCGGCGAGGATGCGGGCAAGGGCAGCGTTGTAGCGGGGATCGCCGGTCTTAAGGCCTGCGGAGAGCTCGACGGCAGCCTCCTCGGTGGCGCCTTTTTGCTGGTGCACAAGCCCCAGGTTGCCGCTGGCGGGGTAGAAATCGGGGTCGATGGCGAGGGCCTCCCGGTATTCCTGGATCGCCGGGTCGATGTTGCCGCTCCTCTCCAGCTGGAGACCCTTCAGGAAGTGCCCGGCAGCACCGGTCGGGCAGAGCTCGGTCACCCGCTTTTCGGTCTCCTTCCTTTTCGCCGCGCTCGTCTGCGCCGGCAGCTCCAGGATCAGCCTCTTGGCATCCCGGCAGCTGTCGCCCGCCGGAAACGGCCAGTTGAATCCGGTCCCGAACAGGGTCACCGCCAGAAGCGATGATAGTGCTGCATATCTTTTCATGTATGGCCCTTTTCCTAAGCGTGCTGTTTCGTTGGGGAAGCCACCTTTAGAGGCGCCCGCGACTTGTCCCGGGCCTATTCGGGAGGCCCGGCGGCCGCACGGGGAGCGTGCGGTTGGCGGATTATACACATCCGGTGGGCTAAATTCAATTCCAAACCGGTATTTTTTAATGATGACGACACTTTGCAGCCATTTTCCCCTGTAAAGATAGGGGGCTAGCCAGGTTAGGGCAGATTACCTTGACTTTCATGACAAAGATGGTTAAATCAACTGCACCGGTCCGCCGTGGCTAGCACGGGGCCGGTTTTTGACTGCGCGTTCACTGCCCGGAACCCTCCGCATCGGGGACGCCGGGGCGACCCAGAGGGGCGATATGGCGGTGATTCCCAAGGAACCGTTGGAGTGGCTGAACCTGTTCCGCCAGCAGATGGACGAGATCTTCCGCTACCTTTCCACATTGGAGGGGCGGGAGGGTTTCTCCGAAAAGGAGAGCTCGCCGCTGGTCGACATCTACGAAACGGCGACCTCGTTCGTGGTGGAGGTGGAGCTGCCGGGGTGCCGGGAAGAGGACATCACCCTCAGCGTCTGCTGTTCCACGCTGGTCGTGGAGGCCGTGGCGCGCGAGGAGGCCGGGCCGGGGGTGAATTACATCTGCCTGGAGCGCTCCTCGGGCCGCTTCTGCAGGGCCGTCGAGATCCCGCCCGCGGCGGACCTGGATGGAGTGCAGGCGCGCTACCGGCGGGGGCTTCTGACCGTTGTCTTCCCGTGGTGCAAGCAGAGCAGGAGTCACATACGGGAGATCCCGATAGAGTAAGGAGAGGTACGATGGAAAACAGGCAGGAAACCGAAGAACTGAATATACCGGACGTTCTGCCGCTGCTCCCGGTGCGGGACGTGGTTGTCTACCCCTACATGATACTGCCGCTCTTCGTGGGGCGCGAGATATCCATAAACGCCGTCGATTTCGCTCTCTCCAAGGACCGCATGATCTTCCTGGCCACCCAGAGGGACGTGGGGGACGAGGACCCCGCCCCGGAGGCGATCTACGAGGTCGGCACCGTGGCGATGATCATGCGCATGCTGAAGCTTCCCGACGGGCGGGTCAAGATACTGGTGCAGGGGCTCACCAAGGGGCGGGTCACCGAGTACCTGGCGGAGAAGCCGTTCTACTCGGTGCGCATCGAGCGCATGGTGGAACCCGCGGCGCAGGAGAACACCCTGGAGGCCGAGGCGCTGATCCGCACCGTGAAGGAGGAGCTCGGCAAAATCGTGGCGCTCGGCAAGGCGGTCTCCCCCGAGGTGATGGTGATCGTCGAGAACATGCAGGAGCCGGGCTCGCTCGCCGACCTGGTGGCGAGCAACATCGGCCTCAAGGTCGAGGAGGCCCAGGGGCTTTTGGAGGTGATCGATCCCCTGGAGCGCCTTAAAAGGGTGAACGACTTCCTGAACAAGGAGAGCGAACTGCTGAACATGCAGGCCCGCATCCAGTCCGCCGCCAAGGAGGAGATGGGGAAGAGCCAGCGCGAGTATTACCTGCGCGAACAGCTGCGCGCCATCCAGCAGGAGCTGGGCGAGACCGACGCGAGGAGCGAGGAGATCGCCGAGCTGAGAAAGGCGGTCGAGGCCTCCAAGATGCCCGCCCCGGTGGAGAAGGAGGCGCTCAAGCAGCTCGGGCGCCTGGAGCAGATGCACCCGGACGCGGCCGAGGCCGGGATGCTGCGCACCTTCCTGGACTGGATGGTGGAGATCCCCTGGGGCAAGTCGACCAAGGACGCGCTGGAGATCAACCGCGCCTCGGAGATCCTCAACGAGGACCACTACTTCCTGGAAAAGGTCAAGGAGCGCATCCTGGAGTTTCTGGCCGTCAGGAAGCTCAAGAAGAAGATGAAGGGGCCGATCCTCTGCTTCGTCGGTCCCCCGGGGGTCGGCAAGACCAGCCTCGGCAAGTCGATCGCCCGCGCCATGGGGCGCAAGTTCGTGCGCATCTCGCTGGGAGGGGTGCGCGACGAGGCGGAGATCCGCGGGCATCGCCGCACCTACGTCGGGGCGCTTCCCGGGCGCATCATCCAGGGACTCAAGCAGGCGGGCTCCAACAACCCGGTCTTCATGCTGGACGAGCTGGACAAGCTCGGCTCCGATTTCCGCGGCGACCCCTCCTCGGCACTTCTGGAGGTGCTCGACCCGGAGCAGAACAACAGCTTCTCGGACCACTACATAAACCTCCCCTTCAACCTCTCGAACGTGATGTTCATCGCCACGGCGAACCAGATGGACACCATCCCCGGGCCTTTGCGCGACAGGATGGAGGTGATCAACCTGGCCGGCTACACCGAGGAGGAGAAGCTCGGCATCGCCAAGCGCTACCTGGTGCCGCGCCAGATCAAGGAAAACGGCATCACCGAGGAGATCATCGGCTTCTCCGACGAGGCGCTGCGCACCCTGATCGCCAAGTACACCAGGGAGGCGGGCCTTAGGAACCTGGAGCGCGAGATCGGCAGCATCTGCCGCAAGGTGGCGCGCAAGGTCGCGGAGGGTGCGGGAAACCGCTTCAACATCGGCGCGCAGACGGTAGCCAAGTACCTGGGTCCTCCCAAGTTCCTGCGCGAGGAGGAGATGGACAGAAACGAGGTCGGCGTGGTCACCGGCCTTGCCTGGACCCCGGTGGGGGGCGAGGTGCTCTTCGTCGAGGCGAGCGTCATGAAGGGGAAGGGGGGGCTCACGCTCACCGGTCAGCTGGGCGACGTGATGAAGGAGTCGGTGCAGGCGGCGCTCTCCTATATCCGGGCCCGGGCGGTGGAGCTGCAGCTGCCGGAGGACTTCTACGCCACCATGGACATCCACGTCCACGTCCCGGCCGGTGCCATTCCCAAGGACGGCCCCTCCGCCGGCGTCACCATGGCGACCGCGCTGGTCTCGGCGCTGACCCGGATCCCGGTGCGCAAGGAGGTCGCCATGACCGGCGAGATCACGCTGCGCGGCAAGGTGCTCCCGATCGGCGGCCTCAAGGAGAAGATCCTGGCTGCGGCGCGCCTGGGTGTCACCACCGTGGTGATCCCGGTGCAGAACTTCAAGGACCTGGAAGACGTGCCGAAGACCATCCTCAAGAAGCTGAAGATCGTCACCGCCTCCACCATCGATGAGGTGCTCGCCGTGGCGCTGGAGAACTTCCCGCCGCCGCCGGCGACCAAGGTGAACCCCCCCAAGACCGAGCCCCCCAAACCGAAGGTGCGCCCGAGCCGGATCGCTGTGCCGAGCAAGGGCGTCACGGCGGGGGCCAAGGGGTGAGACTTGCCGAACTGGGCGAATTCGGCCTCATCGACAGGATAGCAGACAGGGTCGCCCCGTCCCCGACGGTTGCGCTTGGCATCGGCGACGACGCGGCGGCCCTTATTCCCACCCCCGGCAGCCTCACGCTGATCACCTGCGACATGCTTCTCGAAGGGGTCCATTTCGACCTCGACCTCTGCGACCCGAAAAGCCTGGGTCGGAAATCCCTCGCCGTGAACCTCTCCGATCTGGCGGCCATGGGCGCGCATCCGCGGCAGTTCCTCCTGGGCATTGCCCTCCCGGCGGATATCCCCCTCGAATTCATGGACGGCTTCATGGCCGGCATCATGGAGCAGGCGGAGCGCTTCGGCGTGACGCTGGTGGGTGGCGACACCTGCGCTTCCAAGGGAGCGGTGGCCATCTCGATCACCGCACTGGGCGAGCAGCGCCCGGAGCTCGTGGTCAAGAGAAGCGGCGCCTCGCCCGGCGACGGGATCTATCTGAGCGGAACGGTCGGGGACGCGGCGGCGGGGCTTTGCCAGTTGAGAAGGGGGGTGCGGCAGGGCTTCCTGGTGCGGCGCCAGCTCGACCCGCAGCCGCGGGTGGCGGCCGGAGTGGCGCTCGCCGAGGCGGGGCTTGCCAGCGCCATGATCGACGTGAGCGACGGCGTCTTGGGCGATCTCGGACACATCTGCGAGCTTTCCGCAGTGGGCGCCAGGGTGGAGCTGGCACGGCTGCCGCTCTCCGACGCATATCGCGCCGACTGCGGCGCCGACCCCTTTGCCCAGGCGCTTTGCGGCGGCGAGGATTACGAGCTGCTGTTTTGCACGCCGAAAGGGGGGGAGGGGGAAGTGGAGGCGCTCTTCCACCGGCTGGGGCTGCGTCTTTCCAGGATCGGCGAGGTCACCCAAGGGAAGGGTGTCCGGCTCTTTGCTCCCGATGACACACCCTATCTGCCGACGCAGGGAGGCTTCGACCATTTCGGGTGAGCTCCCCCCTGCTGCGCACTCAGCCGTCCACGCAGATCCTCACCGCTACCTTCCTATCCCTGGGGCCGTCGAACTCGCAGAAGTAGAGCGCCTGCCAGGTTCCCAGGAGGAGCTTGCCCCGGTCCACCAGAAGCCGCTGCGAGGTGCCGATCAGGCTCGCCTTGACGTGGGCCGCCGAGTTCCCCTCCGCGTGGGTGAAGTAGTGGGCGTCCGGGACCAGCCGGTCCAGGCAGCTCGCGATGTCGCGCTTTACCGCCGGGTCCGCCCCCTCGTTCACCGTGATGCCGGCGGTGGTGTGCAGCACGAAGACGTCGCAGCAGCCGCTCGACATGCGCGTGGCGCAGATCAGCTCCTCGACCCGCGACGTGATGTCGATCAGTTCGGATCTCTCCCTGCTTCTTAGCGTCAGATAGCTGATCATCTCCCCTCCTGTAATCAAAAGTTCCCGCGAACAGGTCATGCCCGTCTCCACTGGCAGGCTGCCACCCCCGCGCCGCTTTGCGGCACGGCCTAAAGGCTTTCGCCTGGTCTCAGCCTGCGCCTCCCGGATCTGCTCTCCCCGGAGGGAAGCTCACCTCTTCTTGGCGAGCTTCACCCGCATCTTCCCCAGGTACTTGTTCAACAGGTTGGACCTGGAGAGGAAGGGGATGATCGGCCTTTCCCGGTTGCCGAGCACCTGCAGCCACTTGGTGATCATCGGATGCCTGCCGACCCTGAGGCCCAGGTGGAAGATCCTGATCGCCTCCTTCCTGCGCCCCGCGAGCAGGTAGATGGTGCCCAGCCGCAGGAAGTGCTCCGGATTCTTGGGCTCGTTCTTGATCGCCTCCTGGCACAGGGTGATGCTGGTCTGGATGTCGCCTTTCTCATGTGCCAGGGCGAGCGCGTACTGCGAGAGGTGGTTCGGCGAGCGTTCGATCTCCAGCGCGCTCTGCAAATAGCGGTGCGCCAGGCGGTATTTCTTGGCGTCCAGTGCCTCGGTCCCGAGCCTGAAAAGCTCCGCCGGGTCCAGGTCGGGGGTGTGATTCTCATGATGTTCATTCTTCATAGGTGCCAGCCTTTCTTGTCGATATCTTTAGCGTCGCTTTTCGCTGTCGGCGGAAAGCCGTAGAAGCTCGGCCCATGCCGCGTCAGGGGGCGGTGACCGCTCCCCGGCCGGGCGGCAAACATGCAGGTTGCCTAACGGGCAGTCCAATGAAACAGCTGCCCGGTTGTTTCAGATGATACTATAGCATCGATATTAAATAAAGATAACTGCTGCCGCCTGCCGGGCTCCCGCCATCGTTTCGGAGCAACGCGCGGCCGGGGTTGAAAAAAAATTTGATCTGTGGTCTAATGATAGGCTGTGGAAGAGTGCGCTTATATAGGATTGGGAACCAATCTGGGCGACCGGGAGCTCAAGCTGCTCATGGCGGTGGCGGAGCTCGGCAAGTTGCCGGCGACCCGGGTCACCGCCCTTTCCTCCTTCTACGAGACGGAGCCGGTGGGGGGCGTCGCCCAGGGTGATTTCTACAATGCCGTGGCGCGCCTGGCCACCTCGCTTGCGCCCCTGGAGCTGCTCGACCGACTGAAGCGTCTGGAGACCGAACTCTTCCATCGGGTCCCCTCCGGCCACTGGGGACCGCGCAGCATGGATCTCGACATCCTTCTCTACGGCGAGCTTATCCTCAGCTCTGATCGGCTCACCATCCCGCACCCCCGTCTTGCCCAACGGCGCTTCGCGCTGCAGCCGCTGGCTGAAATCGCCCCCTCTCTGGTGCATCCATCCCTCGGGAGGAGCATCGCCGAACTGCTCGCATCACTTACCACCACCGAAAAAGTGGTGAGGATTTAGGGGGGAAGGTGCGATTTCTCATCTGGCTTCTGGTGGGCTACCTGGTGTATCGTATGCTGCGGGGCAAGAAGGCCCCCGAAATAGCGAAAGAATCCGTTGCCACCGAGACCTTCCAGGACCCGGTCTGCGGTGTCTACATATCCGAGGCCGATGCGGTCGTCGGCAACCTGGAGGGGAAGCGCTATCACTTCTGCTCCATGGGTTGTTTACAGCAGTTCGAGAAGATTCAGCAGCAGAGGTAACGAAGCAACAACAAACCAAAGCGGAGGAAAGATGAAGTTTTTTATCGACACAGCGGACGTGCGGGAGATACGCGAGGCAAACGAACTCGGGCTGGTTGACGGGGTGACCACCAATCCCTCCCTGATCGCCAAGAGCGGCCGGCGCTTCGAGGAAGTCATCAAGGAAATCACCGAGATCGTCGACGGACCCATCTCGGCGGAGGTCGTCTCCCTGGAGCACGACGGCATGATCGCGGAGGCCACCGAGCTGGTCAAGATCCACCCGAACATCGTGATCAAGCTCCCCATGACCCCGGAAGGCCTCAAGGCGACCAAGACCCTGTTCGCCCGCGGTGTCAAGACCAACGTCACGCTGATCTTCACCCCGATGCAGGCGCTTTTGGCCGCCAAGGCCGGCGCCACCTACGTCTCCCCCTTCGTCGGCCGCCTGGACGATATCTCGCAGGACGGCATGGGGATCATCGAAGAGATCAGGACCATCTTCGACAACTACGGCTACGAGGCGCAGATCATCGTGGCGAGCATCAGGAACCCGGTGCACGTGCTGAATTCGGCCCTGCTCGGCGCCGACGTCTGCACCATCCCGTACTCGGTGATGCTGCAGCTCGCCAAGCACCCGCTCACCGACGCCGGCATCAAGAAGTTCCTGGAAGACTGGGAGAAGGTCCCCAAGTAGCGTTTGGCCGGCTGGCCCGGCTGGAAGGGTGAAAAAGATGGGACGCGGCGCGCGGCTGAAAAGGCCTGACTGATCCGAAGGGTGGAGTAATCAGGGCTTTTCAGACGCGATCCGCGTCCCATTTGACGTGCACCGAAGGGGCGGGTCTTGGACCCGCCCTTCCCTTTCGGGGGAGCAGGCGGGCTACGGTTGTGCGCCGTTGGCGCCGTTTCTGCGCTGCATCTTCACGTAGATGAAGACGATGATGGAGCTTATCAGCAACACGACGAAAAGCGCGTGGTGTGAGTACTTCATGATCAGGTCCTGGTTGCTGCCGATGAAGTAGCCGATGCAGGTGAGCACCGTGACCCAGATCCCGGCGCCGAGCAGCGTGTAGAGCGAGAACTTCCAGTGGTTCATGCCGGCCAGGCCGGCCGGCAGCGAGATCAGGTGCCGGACCACCGGCAAAAGCCTGCCGATGAAGGTCGATATCTCGCCGTGCTTGAGGAAGAAGCTCTCCACCTTGGCGAACTTCTCCTCGGTGATGAAGACGTACTTGCCGTACTTGAGCAGCAGCGGGCGCCCGAGGTAATGGGCGGCGAAGTAGTTGGCGTAGGCTCCGATCAGGCTTCCCGCCGTGCCGCACAGGATGGCCGCCGTCATGCTCATCTTCCCCTGTTGTGCCAGGTACCCCGCGGGGGGCATCACCAGTTCGCTCGGTATCGGGAAGACGGAGCTCTCCATCGCCATCAGAAGGAAGATGCCGGGATACCCCAGCGTACCTATGGTCTGTAACAGCCAATCCACCACTGCATGCATGCGTAACTCCTCTATTTCTTTCGTTGCGGTCGCTATTTTATACGGGTCGCGGCAAAAAGACGACTAAAATAATCTCGCTCAGGGCAATTTCGATCATCAGGACGACATGAAAAAAGAGATCTATGTAATCGGTCACAGAAACCCCGACACCGACTCGGTCGCCTCGGCCATAGCCTATGCCCACCTGAAGCGGGCGCTCGGCTGCGAAGCCGTCACCGCCGCGATGGCCGGCGCGCTCAACCCGCAGACCACCTGGCTTCTGGCGCGCCTGGGGCTGGACGCGCCGCTCTATCTGGCCGACGTGCACCCGAAGGTGCGCGACGTCATCAGGCGCATGCCGGTCACCGTGCAGGCGACGGCTCCGCTTTTGACCGCCCTGGAGCTGTTCCACCACAACAGCATCAGGATGCTTCCGGTCTTGGACGACCTGGGCGTGCCGACCGGCGTGATCCCGCTCTTGAAGATCGCCGAGCGCTCGCTTCTGACCGGCGCCGACTCGCTGAGGCTCGTGACCGCATCCCTCGCCTCGCTGGCCGCCTGCCTGGAGGCGCAGTTCCTGGCCGGGGCGGCCGACACGGAGGTCGAGACGCTGCACCTGTTCGTGGGCGCCATGGCTGAGGGGTCCTTCACCGCGAAGATCTCAGGCTTCGAGCCGAAGAGCCTGGTGGTGGTGACCGGCGACCGCCGTGCCATACAGCTTGCCTCCATCGAGCGCGGCGTGCGCCTGCTGGTCGTGACCGGGGGGCTTGCGGTCGATGCGGACATCGTGCAGCTCGCCGCGGCAAGGGGGGTGGCGCTGCTCACCACGCCGATGGATACGGCGGCCACCGTCTCGCGCGCCCGGCTCTCCACCCCGGCGGCCCTGCTGGCCGAGCCGCTCTACGAGAGCGTCTGCGTCTCCGAGCCGCTCGGGCGCCTGAGGGACAAGCTGCTGCACTCCGGCGAGAGCGCGGTCCTGGTCCTCGAGGAGGACGGCACGCTGGCCGGGGTGGCCACCAAGTCCTCCCTGTTCGCCCCGCTCCCCTATGCCCTGATCCTGGTCGACCACAACGAGCTGTCCCAGTCGGTTCCGGGCGCGGAGGACCTGGAGATACTCGAGGTGATCGACCACCACAAGCTCGGCAACGCCCCGAGCAGCAACCCGATCCCCTTCATCACGGCGCCGGTGGGCAGCACCTGCACCATCGTCGCCTCGCTCTACCAGGACTACGACGTCACCCCGCCGGGCGACATCGCGGCGCTGCTTTTGGCCGGGATACTCTCCGACACGGTGATCCTCAAGTCCCCGACCACCACCCGGCGCGACCGGGAGGCGGTGAGCCGGTTGGCTGCCTTGGCGGGCCTGGAGTGGGAGGCGTTCGGCGCCGAGATCTTCGCGGCCTCGGGCGCACTCTCCGGCTACGGCAGCCCGGAGCGGGTGGTCGGCTCCGACTTCAAGCTGTTCAGCCAGGGGGAGGTGCGCTTCGGGGTGGGGCAGGTGGAAGTGTACCTCCCCGGCGAGTTCAACGCCATGAAGCGGGAACTGAGGGGGGCGCTCGCCGCCCTGCGCGACAGGGAGGGGCTCGATCTGGCAGGGCTCATGGTGACCGACATCTCCACGGAGAGCACCATGTTCCTCATGGAGGGCGGCCACGCCTTCACCCGCTTCATGGGCTACCCGCAGCCCGAGCCCCAGGTCTTCGAGATGAAGGGGGTCATGTCCCGCAAGAAACAGCTGGTGCCGCACCTGATCAAGGTTTTGGGAGGACGCTGATGGGAAGATCTTTTCTGGAGAGGGTGGCCGGCGAGGTGCTGGTCGGCGACGGCGCCATCGGGACCATGCTCTACGCCAAGGGGGTGGCGCTGGAGGCGAACTTCGAGCACCTGAACCTGGTCCGCCCCGAGCTGGTGCTTGAGCTGCACGGTGAATACATCGCGGCCGGCGCCCAGGTGATCGAGACCAACACCTTCGGCGCCAACTTCGTGAAGCTTGCCGCCATCGGGCTCGGCGGGAAGGTCGCCGAGATCAACCGGCAGGGCGCCCTGATCGCGCGCCGGGCCGCGCAGGGGCACGACGTTTTCGTGGCCGGCTCCATGGGTCCTTTGGGGCGCGGCAAGGCGCAGCTTGGCCCCGACGAGCTTAGGGACTGCTTCCGCAGCCAGGCCGCGGCGCTCGCCGAGGGAGGGGTCGACCTGCTGATCCTGGAGACCTTCGCGGAGCTGGAGGAGCTTGAGTGCGCGGTGGCGGCGGCGAAAGAGACCGGGCTTGCCGTGGTCTCCAACCTCGCCTTTGGCGAGGGTTCCAGGGTGGCCGGCGGGATCGAGGCGGGGGCCGCGGCGCTTCGGCTGGTCGCGGCCGGTGCCGACCTGGTTGGGGCCAACTGCGGCGCGGGGCCGCTGGCGGTGCTGGCGACGCTGAAAAAAATCGCCGGGGTGACGCAGATCCCCCTGGCGGCCTATCCCAACAGCGGCTTCCCCGAGTACGTGGACGGGCGCTACATCTACCGCGCCACCCCGGAGTATTTCGCCGCCAAGGCCGTCGAGATGGCGGCGGCCGGGGCGAGCCTGATCGGAGGCTGCTGCGGCACCACCCCCGAGCACGTGAGGAGCATGGCGCAAAGGCTCAAGGGGGTGCGGCCGGCGCCGCGCAGCGCCACCCCGGGCGGGAGCCGGTCGGCGGCCGCAGGCGCCGTTGCCGCGGCCGGGCAGGGATTTCTCGCCGGGTGGGGCAATAAAATGGTGGTGACGGTCGAGCTGGACCCGCCCAAGGGGCTCGACTGCGGCAAGGTGCTGGCCGGCAGCCGTGCGCTCAAGGAGGCGGGAGCCGACGCCATCAACCTGGCGGAAAATCCTCTGGCGCGGGTCCGGATGGGGAACCTGGCACTCGCCTCGCTGGTCAGGCGCGAGGTCGGCATCGAGGTTATCGCGCACGTCACCTGCCGGGACCGCAACCTGATCGGGCTGCAGTCCGACCTGATGGGGGCGAGCCTGCTCGGCGTCAGCTCCATCCTCGCCGTTACCGGCGACCCGGCCAGCCTGGGCGAGGAGGCGGGGGCCTCCTCCGTATTCGACCTCAACTCGTTCACCCTGATCAAGCTCCTGAGCGACCTGAACCGCGGCGTCAACGCCCTGGGGAGCCCGATCGGCTCCGGGACCGGGTTCACCATCGGCGCCGCTTTCAACCCGAACACCCAGAGGATGGAGTCGCAGGTGGCAAGGCTCGCCAAGAAGGTCGCCAACGGCGCCTGCTTCGCCCAGACCCAGCCGATCTACGATCTGGAGAGGCTCGAACAGATGCTGGAGCAGACGAGCCATCTCGGCATCCCGATCCTGCCGGGGGTGCTGCCTCTGGTCAGCGGCAGAAACGCCGAGTTCCTGCACAACGAGGTGCCCGGGATCGTGGTCCCCGAGCGGATCAGGCGGAGGATGGCCGGCCGGGTCGGGGAAGACGGCGTCAGGGAGGGGCTTGCCATAGCGCGGGAGTTCATCGATGCCGCCATCGGACGGGTGGGCGGCTTCTATCTGATCCCTCCCTTCGGTAAGTACCAGATCGCCGTGGAGCTCGTCACCTACATAAGATCGAAGGCTGGGGCCTGACCACCGGGTACGTTTTCGCGCGCGGCGCTGCCGCGCCTTTTTCCGTTTTTTTCAAAAGTTGACCTGCATCAAAGCCAAATGAGACCAAGGAGCAGATGATGAAGCAAGATTCGATTGTCAAGAAGGACATTCTCGAGAAGGGTGCGATTCTCCAGCGCGACCGACAAACCTATGCGATCGCGCCGCATATCCCGGGCGGCTTCACCGATACCGCGACGCTCAGAAAGATCTGCGACGTCGCCGACAGGTACGCCCTTTCTCTCAAGATCACCTCGGCCCAGCGCATCGCCATGATCGGTGCCAAGGAAGAGGAGCTGGACGCGATCTGGCGCGACCTCGCCGAGATCCAGGGCGCGCCCATCGGCCTTTGCGTACGCAGCGTGAGGATCTGCCCCGGCACGACCTACTGCAAAAGGGCGGTACAGGATTCCGGCTCGCTGGGACTGAAGATGGATGCCATCTACCACGCCATGGTGCTCCCCAACAAGATGAAGATGGGGGTCTCCGGCTGCCTCCTTTCCTGCTCGGAATCGGCCGTGAAGGACATCGGTGTGGTCGGCACCAACAAGGGGTGGCGCATCATGGTGGGCGGCAACGCCGGACCCCGTCCCCGGATCGGCGAGCTTCTGGTGGACGACGTGCCGGACGAGGCGGGCGTACTGGAGATCGTGGCCCGGGTGGTCGAGTTCTACAAGGCATCGCCCCAGCAGGGGCGTCTCGGCAAGCTGGTGGAGGAGATGGGCATCGAGGCCTTCAGGGCCGAGATCCTGGGAGACGGCGCTCGACTGGCCGCCGTGATGGGCAGGTGATATGAGAGAAACGGCGATAAAGGCGGATATCAGCCGCGCGGGAGGTGGCCGTGGCGCTCATTGAGGATGCGATCTTCACCCGGATCAAGAACCGGGTCGGCAAGGCGATCGCGGATTACGGCCTGATCTGCGACGGTGACCGGATCGCCGTGGCGGTTTCGGGGGGCAAGGATTCCTATGCCATGCTCCACATGCTGGAGACACTGCGCAAGCGGGCACCGATCAAATTCGAGCTGGTGGCGATCAACATCGACTCCGGCTACCGCGGCTATCGCGCCGACATCATAGAGGAACACCTGCAGGAGCACGGCTTCGCGTATCACATGGAGAAGACAGACCATTACGGCATCATCTCCGAGAAGCGCCGGGCCAACTCCTCCTACTGCTCCATCTGCGCCAGACTGAAGCGCGGTGCGCTCTACGGCCTCGCCCAAAGGTACAACTGCAACAAGCTCGCACTCGGGCACCACATGGACGACTTCATCGAGACCCTGCTCCTGAACCAGTTTTTCGTGGGCTCGCTGAAGTCGATGGCCCCCGGCATGTTGGCCGACAACGGGGTCACCACGGTGATCAGACCGCTCGTCTATGTTCCGGAAAAGGAGATTATCCCGTTTTCCCGCAACAACCGTTTCCCGGTGGTCTGCTGCTGCTGTCCCGTGTGCGGCACGGCCGACCTGCAGCGAAAGAAGATGAAGGAGTTGTTGACCACCCTGGAGCGCGACAACCCCTTGGTGAAGAAGAGTCTCCTGAAGGCGCTTTCCAACGTGCACCCGAGGCACCTGCTCGATAAAGGGCTCACCAGAAAGCCTTCCTGACGCAGATCGTTGACGATGTCCTTCACCGTCAGATAACCGCAGTAGACGACGATTCCCAGGGCTAACACCAGCATTGGTTCCATGAGCTACCTCCCATCGATTTTTGATGATGTCAGGTTAGCACGTGGTTGCGACAGAAAAAGTCGCAAACCGCTCCAGGTGCTTTCCCGGGCGCCTCCCCCGCTCCAAAGGGGGACCTTTTGCCGAAAGAGTAGGAACTTCACGAAGAAAACGGAAGGTAACGCAAATGGCGGAGAAAAACGTGCAGAGGGTGAGGATAGCGGTCCAGTGGGGCTTTCTCCTTTTCTCGCTCTACCTCGGGTTCACTTTTTATCGTTTCGTTGAGCATTTCAGAACCGGCGGCGCTACCCCCTTCGTCGCCCGGCCCGATGGTGTGGAGGCCTTTTTGCCGATCTCGGCACTGGTGAGCCTCAAGGGGTGGCTGGCGACGGGAAGCATCAACCAGATTCATCCCGCGGCCCTCATGATCTTCCTCGCCGTGATTTTGGTCTCGCTTCTGCTGAAGCGCGCCTTCTGCTCCTGGATCTGCCCGGTATCGACCATCACCGAGCTGTTCTGGAAGTCCGGTTTCCGGGCGCTCGGGCGCAACTTTCGGGTGCCGCTCTGGCTCGACTGGCTCATGAGGCCGATCAAGTACCTGCTGCTGCTCTTCTTCCTGTTTTCCATCCTGCTCTTGATGTCGCCGGAGAGCGTGAGCTCGTTCATCCTCTCCGACTACAACAAGACGGCGGACGTGAAGATGCTCGACTTCTTCCTGAACATGTCCGGGACACCGCTGGCGGCGATCTCGACGCTGCTTTTGCTGTCGTTTTTCTACAGAAACCCCTTCTGCCGTTTTCTCTGCCCCTACGGCGCCTTGCTGGGCGTGCTGTCGCGCTTTTCTCCGGTCAAGGTGGAGAGGTCGGCGGGCGCCTGCATCTCCTGCGGCGGCTGCAACAGGGCCTGCCCTTCGCACATCGACGTGATGCACAAGGGGAGGGTCTGTTCGGAGGAGTGCATCGGCTGCCTGCGCTGCGTGAGCAGCTGTCCCGAGCCCGAAGCGCTGCAACTGCGCCTCCCGGGGGGGAAGGTGGTGCCGGGGCTGCTGTTCGGAGCCCTGGTGGTCGTCCTCTTCGTCGGCGGCAGCATCGTGGGTAGGGCGACCGGCCACTGGCACAGTTCGATAGAGAAGGGCGATTACCAGAGGCTGATCACCACCGGCAGCCAGATAGAGCACCCCCCGGTCCGCTAGCCGCCGGTACGCGGTCCCGTCGGGAACGCCGATTTGACGCGGACGCAGGAAGGGGGATGGCATCGCTGCCATCCCCCTTCTCGTACTTGCTGCTATCACCCGCTGAATCCGGATCTACCCTTCTTCTTCCTCGCCCAGGGAGATCTCGCGGTAGGCGCGATCCTCTTCGAAGCGCTTGGTCTGGGCCTGCTGCTTCTCGAGGTCCGCCTTGCACTTCACGCAGTGACGGGCAAAGGGGACGATCTTCAGCCTGCCCATCGGGATTTCTTCTTCACACTCCTCGCAGATGCCGTACTCGCCCTCGTCGAGGCGCAGCAGTGCCTCGTCGATGTTCTTGAGTTTTTCCCGCTCGCGGTCGCCCAGCAAAAGCCCCAGTTCCCGGTCGCGCTCGCTGGAGGCCTGGTCGTAGATGTCCCCGCTCGGCTCGTTCACCGGGATGTCGGAGCCCGACTTCACGGTCTTGTTGATCTCTTTAAGCGTCTCCTCTTTCAGCTTCAGGAGCATCGCTTTCATTTCGTCAGGTTTTTCTGTCATGTAAAATCCACTCCGTATGTTCGTCTGTCCCTCAAAGCGACGCAATGATACAGCAATAGAGGGTCATGTCAAGTTAAAAGGCCTAGCCGATGATCTCCCCGATCAGGTCGTAATCGGATGAATCCGTGATCTTTAATCTAACGATATCGCCTACGTTGGCGTTACCCGCCGTTATGTAGACCAGGCCGTCCACGTCGGGTGCCTGCCTGGAGGAGCGTCCCTTGAGAAGCAGATCGGTCTCTTCGCTGTAACCCTCGACCAGCACCTCCTCCTCGCTGTCCACCAGGGTCCTGTTGTGCTTGAAGGAGACCCTCGCCTGGGTCCGCATCAGCTTCTTGTGGCGCTCTCTCTTGATCCGCTCGGAGACCTGGTCCGGCATCTGCGCCGCGGGTGTCCCCTCTTCGCGCGAGTAGCAGAAGACGCCGAGCCGGTCGAAGCGGGTCTCCTCGACGAACTGGAGCAGCTTCTTGAAGTCCTCGGTGGTCTCGCCGGGAAAGCCCACGATCAGCGAGGTCCGGATGGCGATGTCGGGGATTTCCTGCCTGAGCTTGCCGATCAGGGTGCGGATCTGCTCTTCGCCGCTTCTGCGCTTCATCCTTTTCAGGATCGGGTCGCTGATATGCTGGATCGGCAGGTCGAGGTACTTGCAGAGCTTGGGCTCGTTCTTGATGAGGGCGATCAGCGAGTCGGTCACCCCGTCCGGGTAGGCGTACAGGAGCCTGATCCATTTGAGCCCTTCCATCTTGGCCAGTTCGCCGATGAGCCGCTCCAGCGTGGGCGCGTCGGGCAGGTCCTTGCCGTAGGCGGTGATGTCCTGGGCGATCAGGTTGAGCTCCTTCACCCCTCCGGCCACCAGCTGCTCGGCCTCTTTGAGCAGGCTTGCCAGCGGGCGCGAGCGCATGGCGCCGCGCAGCGAGGGGATCACGCAGTAGGCGCAGTTGTTGGAGCACCCCTCGGCGATCTTCAGGTAGGCCGTGTAGTGCGGGGAGGACTGCAGGCGGGGCAACTCGTCGTTGTAGACGAAGTTCGGGTCCCCCGTGTAGCAGAGCTGTTCCGAGGTGGTCCGCTTCTCGGCGATGATTTCCGCGATGCGCGGGTAGTCGCCGGTGCCGATGAAGATGTCCACCTCGGGGAGTTCCTTGGCGAGCTCCTCCTGGTAGCGCTGCGGCAGGCAGCCGGTGACGATCAAAAGCTTGCAGCGCGCGTCGTGCTTGCGGTCGGCCAGGTCGAGGATGGTGTCGATGCTCTCCTGCTTCGCTTCCTTGATGAAGGAGCAGGTGTTGACGACGATGATGTCGGCCTGCATCTCGTCGGTGGTCACCTCGTACTCGTCCCTTGACAGGTAGCCGAGCATCACCTCGGCGTCCACCAGGTTCTTCGGGCAGCCCAGGCTCACCAGGCTCACTTTTTCCTTGGTCTTTGCGTTCAAAAAATTCCCCTCTGAGTAAATCTAGGTTTGTGGACAGCGCACCCCTGCAACCGGCTTTGGTGGGGTGCGCGGGCCCACCGGTCTTCACTTGTCAGCTTCTGAAGTTCACGAACTGCATGTCGATGTCCAGATCCTTCCCCTTCAAAAGCGCGATCACCGCCTGCAGGTCGTCGATGTTCTTGCCGGTCACCCGGAGCTGGTCGTCCTGGATCTGGCTCTGCACCTTGAGCTTGCTCTCCTTGATGACGGCGCCGATCTCCTTCGCCTTTTCCTTGGAGATGCCGATCTGCAGGGTGATGATCTGGCGCAGCATCGATCCCGATGCCTGCTCGGCCTTGCCGTACTGCAGCGCCTTGGGCGAGATGTTGCGCTTTACGAACTTGGACTGGAGTATGTCGATGATCGACCTCAGCCTGAAGTCGTCGTCCGCCAGGACCTTCACCGTCTCCTTCTCCAGGGTGACCTCGCACTTGGATCCCTTGAAGTCGTAACGCTGGCCGATTTCCTTGACCGTCTGGTTGATGGCGTTGTCGACCTCCTGCATATCCACTTTTGAAACGATGTCGAATGATGGCATGTTTACCTCCGAAAAACAGATTAAGGCCAAGGTTGAGTTTCAAGCGCCGCGCGCCCGCCTCAACCCCGACCCCTCATGAAAGATTTGCCTCAACCTCGCTGTCGACCGTGATCCGGCCTACCTGTTCTTGACCACTTCCACGCCGGCCGGGATCTTGAATGTGAATTTGCCGCTCTCCATGCCCCGGTTGGTCTTCACGTTGCTGAACTCGATCCTGGTGCTGTTGCCGGTCTGGTCGAACACGGCGGAGGAGACGATCGGGAAGGGGGTGCCGGGGCGCCCCTTGGAGAGAAACTCGTCCACCGCGGCGCCGGCGATCAGAAGCTGCAGCTTGGCCATGGCCGGGCTCTTCTTCTTGGGCGTCAGGTCGAGGAGGTAATTCCCCTTCTTGTCGCGCGCCTCCGCGGCGAAGGCGATGTCGAAGTCCCTGGAGACGTGCCCCATCCCGGAGAGGTAGTTGAGGGCCACGCCGTTACCCGCCTCGAAAAGCTGCGACAGCTCCATGACCATCACCTGCTTCTGCTCCGGCAGGTAATACCAGACCTTCTTGCCGTTGGAGACGATCTGCTGCTTGGGCTTGGAGTAATTGAAGCGGAACATGGCGTCCTTGCCGCTTCCCTTCTTGATGAACAGCTCGCCCGCGCCCTTCTCCTCGCGCTTCATGGTCTTCAGGGTGCTCCTCTGGTTGAAGTCGGCCTGCAGGTCGTTCAGGTTGGAGTAGCCCTGCTCCAGGGTGCGCACCACCTGGGATAGTTCGGCTCCGAGGCAAAGGGGGGCGCCAAAGGCGAATAATGCGACGGTGAGAGCTAGGATCCTGGCAACTTTCATGGTTTTCTCCCTCTGAAATGTTTTAAAGGCGACCTGCGCGCTGTCGCCTTCGTCTTGTTCGCGGTGTTGACCGTCTGCCCGGCGAAAGCGCCCGCCATCGGTCAGCGCACCAGGACCGCTTCCAGTTTGACCGGGCATTCTGCCACACAACAGGGTATTCGCGCAACCCATTTTCACGGTGCCCCGAGGGCGCCCAGGATGGTTCGCAGCGATGCGGATTCCGGCATCAGGAAGATGTTGCCGCCGCAGAGCGTATGGGCTATGGAGAACACGGTATCGATCATGACGATCGCCTCGCCGGAGCCCGACTGCCCCATGATCCGGGGCAGCACCTCTGCCGCCTCGCCGATCGCCAGGGTCGGAACCGAAGGGAGCAGCGGCATCTTCAGCATGGTGCCGAGCGCGTTCAGGCAGGCCGAGGCCAGGATGTTCCCGACCTCGTTCAGGGTCGACATCTCGAGCTCGGAAAGCGGCAGCTCCGGCTCCCCCTGCTGCCCGAGGAGCAGTTTCAGCATGCCGCGTGCGTCGTCTCGCCCAAATAGGATCAGGATGCTGCCGCGCACCTCCCCCCGGATCTGCAGCCGGAGGCAGATCACCTGCCGCGCGTCGAGCAGTTCGGCGAGCCGCGCCGGTTCCAACAGCTGCAGGCGTGGGACCTCGATGTCGATCCCCTTCCCCATCATGCGGGACAGGGCCGTCGCGGCATGTCCCATGCCGATGTTGCACGCCTCGGTCAGTGCGTCCAGTTCGCCATCCTTAAAGACAGGGATCGACATGTAAAGCCTCCGGGTGTGGGACAGCGTGCTACAAGAGGTCGGCGACGTCCAAAATGGTGACGATCTCGCCGTCGCCGAGGGTCGCCCCTCCGGCCAGCCCCCGAACCTTGGCCAGCGGCCTCCCCAACGGCTTCACGAACAGTTCGTGCTGGCCCAGCAGCCGGTCCACCACCAGGCCGACCCGGCGCCCCTTCGCCTCGGTCACGAACAGCGGCACGATGCCGCCCGGGAAGCGGCCCAGCGGCAGCCCGAGCACCCGGTTCAGGCTCAAAAGCGGGATCGCCTCGCCGTCGAGCTGGAACAGCTGGCGCTTGCCGACCGTCTCCACCTGCTCGCGCCTAAGCTCCACGGTGCGGTGCACGGCGGTGACCGGCACCGCCCCCTTGATCCTGCCGCACTGCACCACCAGGGCGTGGATGATCGCTATGGTCATGGGGACCACCAGGGTGAACCTGCTCCCGCAGCCGGGCTCGGACTCGATGGTGAGGCTTCCACCCAGTTTCTGGATCGAGGCGTTCACAGCGTCCATGCCGACGCCGCGGCCGGAGACCTCGGTCACCTCTTTCGCCGTGGAGAAGCCGGGGATGCAGGCGAGCATCAGGGCCTGGCGCGGCGAGAGGAGCACCGCCTCCTCTGGGGTGATCAGCTTCTTGCGGATGGCGGCGGCGATCATCGCCTGCGGGTCCATGCCGCGGCCGTCGTCGGCCACCGTGACGAGCACCCGGTCCCGGTCCCGGGAGACCGAGAGCCGCACCGACCCTTTGGCCGGTTTGCCGGCAGCGACGCGCTCGGCGCTCCCCTCCATGCCGTGGTCCACGGCGTTTCTCAGGATGTGGTTCAGCGGATCGGTGAGCTGCTCAAGTATGCCGCGGTCCAGCCCGATATCGCGCCCGGCCAGCTCGAAGTGCAGCTCCTTGCCGCTTCTCTTGGCAAGCGAGCGCACGGAGCGCTGGAACCTGTCGCAGATGGCGTCGAAAGGCATCAGGCGCACCCTCATCACCTCGTCGTGCAGGGCGCGCAAGAGCTTTGCCGTCTCGGAGACCGCTTCGTTCAGCTGGGGGGAGCCCAGGTCGCGGCCGATGTTCAGCAGGCGGTGCTTGTTGGTGATCAGCTCGCCGGTCAGGTTGATCAGGTGGTCCAAAAGCTCCGTCCTGACCCGCACCGTGCTCATCTCGCCGGACGGCTCGCCGGCGCGTTCCGCCTCCGCCGGCGCCTGCACCGGGGGGGGCGCCTGCGTCGGCTGCGGCTCGGGTCTCGGCTGCTGCGGGGTGTAGCCCGCCAGCCTGCGGGCGAAATCCCCCGCCGGGCGCCGCGGCGCGAGCTCCTGTTCCACGTCGTTTAGCAGCCCCTCGATGAGGTCAGCCCCCTCCAAAAGCAGGTCGGCCACCCCGGCGTCGAAGCCGAGCCCGTCCTCCCGGACCCGGATCATCAGGTCCTCCATGCTGTGGGCGACCTCCACGATGTCGCCGTACTCCATGGACGCAGCCATCCCCTTGAGCGAATGGGCTCCCCTGAACAGGGCATCGATCGCGGCGCGGTCCGAGGGGGATTGCTCCAGTGCCACCACCGTCTCGTTGATGCTCTTCAGGTATTCCCGCGCCTCGGAGAGGAACAGGTTTCTGTACTGCGACATGTCCATGCGGTTACCCTTCGGCAGCTTCCTTGAGCACGCGGGCCACCAGCTCGGGGTTGAACGGCTTGAGAATGAAGGCCTTGGCGCCTGCCTCGTTGGCCGCGACGGTGAGCGACTCCTGGCCTATGGCGCTGCACATGACCACGCGGGCCGCGGGATCCAGGGCGATGATCTCCTGCAGCGCCTCGATGCCGGTCTTGTTCGGCATGACGATGTCCATGGTGGTGAGGTCGGGGCGGCACTCGCGGTACCTGGCGACCGCCTCCTCGCCGTCGGACGCCTCGGCTACGACCTCGTACCCCTCTTCCTCGACGAGGTCGCGCAGCATTTTTCTCATGAAGAGCGAGTCGTCGACTATCATGACCGTGGTGGGCATCGGTACCTCCTGGTTATCTTTTGTAATGATCGCTCCCCGCGCAGCCGTTGCCGACGGCCGCTACAGCCCCTGCTCCAGCCCCAGCTCCAGCCCGGAAAGCAGCGCCTCGATGCGGAGCAGGCGGAAGGTGCCGTGTTCGGTCTCCAGCCGCGCCTCGGTCAGCGGGTCGTCGCCCGGGGACTCGCCGGTGATCGCCTCGCGTGTCACGATGGCGCTCACGCCGTCCACCTGCAGGGCGAGGCCTGCGCGCTTGCCGTCCAGCACCAGCACCTTCCCGGCGCCGCCTTGGCCGTGGCGCCCCAGGTAGAGCGCCAGGTCGACAAGCGCCGTCAGCGTGCCGTGGAAGTTGATGAGCCCCGTGAAGTGGGGGGGCGCCAGGGGGATGGGGAAGCTCGCCTGGGGCTCCATCACCTCGGCGACCTCCTGCAGGTCGCACGCGAAACCCTCTCCCGCCGCGCTGAAAAGGAGGAAGCGTCCCTCCATCACCGCTGCTCTTCGCCTGCGACCTGGAACCTCTCCACCGAGTGGAGCAGCTCCTCGGCGAGCTTGGCGAGTTCCTGGGTCTGGAACACCATCTCCTGCATCGCGGCCGACTGCTGCTCGGTCGCGGCGGAGACCTCTTCGGTCGCGGCGGCGTTGTCCTCGGCGACCTTGGCGATCTCGTCCACCATGTTCACCATCTTCTCCGCGCCGTTGGTCTGCATCTGCGACAGGTCCGCGATGCTGTTCGCCCTGCGCTCGGTCTCGATGACGGTGGCGAGGATCTGCCTGAAGGAGTCGGCCGTGGTGTCGACGTTCTTCTTGCCGGCGGCGATGCTCTGGGAGCTGTTGGTGATGGTCTCCTGCAGCCTGCGGCTCTCCACCTTGACCAGGTCGATGGTCTCGACGATCTCGTTGGCGGACTTGGCGCTGCCGTCGGCGAGTTTTCTGACCTCTTCGGCCACGACTCCGAACCCCTTGCCGTACTCGCCGGCCCGCGCCGCCTCGATCGAGGCGTTCAGCGCGAGCAGGTTGGTCTGGCGCGCCATCTCGACGATGAAGTCGGCGATCTTGCCCACCTGCTGCAGTTTGGCGTTCAGGTCCATGAACTGCATGCCGATCAGCTCCACGGAGTCGAAGAAGCTCTTCATCCGCTCCAGCGAGTCGTTGGCCAGCTCGCCGCCGCGCTGCGCCGTGAAGCTCGTGTCCCGGGCGGCCTTGGCGGTCTCCTTGGCGCGCCTGGCGACCAGGTCGACGGAGATCGCCATCTCGTGGATCACCTTGGAGCCCCTGGTGACCATCTCGGCCTGGTTCTCTGCGCCGCGGGAGATCTGCTCGATCGCCTGGGCCACCTCCTCGGAAGAGGCGTTGATCTGCAGCGCCGTGGAGGAGAGGGTGCGTGACGCCTCGGAGACGTGTTCCGAGGTGCCCCTGATCTGGCGCACCAGCGTCCTCAGGCTCTCCAGCATCCTGTTGATGGAGAGCGCCATGTCGTGGGTCTCGTCCGGGAAGCGGGTGGGCGGGATCTGCACGTCGTCCGAGAGGTCCCCCTGGCTGATCGACTCGGTGGCCCCGCGCAGCCGGGAGATGTTCTTGGTGAAGCTCTTGGAGAAAAAGGAGCCGAGGATGAGGCCTATGGTCAGCGCCACCACATAGGAGAGTATGTGGGTGATCTCCGGGGAGTAGTCGAGAAGCTTCACCCAGGCGGGGATGAAGGCGACGCAGGCGACGACGGCAAGAAATCCGAGGATGAACTTGTACCCGATCTGGATATACATGTGGCGAGGCTCCTTTTCTGACATCTGTGAAGGCGAAGGGTGAAGAACCCCGCTTGCAGGGGCGGTATTCACGTTTTCAATTCACCTTTCACCGTTCACTTTTTTAAATCACACGGTAGATGCGCTCAACCGGGCAGACGGTCCGAAAGCGCTTGCGGGCCGCGCCGAACAGGGTCTCGGACTTACCCAAAACCAGCACGCCGCCTTTTCCCAGGGCGTCGGCAAAGCCGTTCAGGATCACCTCCTGCCTCCCCTTTTCGAAGTAAATCAGCACGTTGCGGCACAGGATCAGGTCGCACTCCTCGCACACCTTCGCGTCGTTCAGGTCGGCCCGGGCGAAACTGACCAGGGAACGGATCTCCTCGTTGAGCCGGAAACGCTCACCCTCGGGGGTGAACCAGCGCGCCAGCAGTCCCGGTGCCACCTCGGCGAGGCGGTCGGGGTGGTACAGGGCGCTGCGCGCGCCGTCGAGTGTTTGCAGGTCCACGTCGGTCCCCGTGATGGAAAAAAGACCGGCGGCAACGGCCATGGGATACTGCTCGCGCAGCATGAGGGCCAGGCTGTACGGCTCCTCCCCTCCGGCGCAACCGATGCTCATGAGGCGCAGGTCGGGACCCCGCTCGCTGAGGAGCTCCGGCAGGATCTGACGGGAGAGCTTTTCGAAGGTCGAGGGATTCCTGAAAAAATGGGAGACGTGAATGGTGAGCACGCGCAGCAGGTGCTCCTGCTCGGTGGCGTTTTCGATCAGATAAGAGCTGTAGGCCTCGGGCGTTGGCGAGCGGGTGGCCCGAATCCGGATATGGATGCGCCGTTTGACGCACTTGTCCTTGTACCCCTCCAGGCTGAACCCGGAACGTGCCTTAAGCACCCGCCCGATGGCCTCGAAGATATGGGGGGGGATTTCCGGATCGCAGCGGGGGACTTCGGTTATCATAGCGTGCCAACCGATGCCGTCTGGTAGCGTGCTGCGGGAGAAGTCTGGCGCATCTGGAAACCCCTGATAGGAAAAATAATGAGGACGCAGACTTGAGTCAAAAACTGATAGCAAATTGCGTGTGAAAAGTCAATCGGGGCCTGCTGCCGCAACAAAAAAGCCCCGCCTGGAAGGGGCGGGGCTTGGAATGAACTGTCAGGACGCGAGGTAGGCGCCGATTTTCTCCGTCAGGGTGCCGTAGATCCTGCGGCACTCCGCCTCGTCACGTTCCAGCAGGGTGACCCTGAAGCCTAACAGGTTCGTGTTGAAGGAGGAGAGCGGCACCACGCAGATGCCGGTGTGCGCCAGTATGTAATAGACGAAGCGCTTGTCGGCGGCGACCCCCGGGGCGTTGACGATCCCCTCGACCAGCTGCCGCACCTCGGCGTTCTCGATGGGGAGCGTCTGGGTGTGGTTCAGGACGCCGTCCTTGAAGGGGACCGCCATATAGAAGGCGCCGTTGGTCCTGTTGACGGCGAGACCCGGGACCTTGCTGAGCGCCTGGTAGGTGATGTTGCTCATCCGCTCGTAGCGGGAGATCCGCTCCTTCAGGTAAACCTGGTAGTTCGGGTGCTTCATGATCGCCGGCAGGCAGCGCTGCGGCAGCGTGGTCGAGCAGACCTCGTTCATCTTGGAGGAAAGGATGGAGTTGATGAATTTCTTGAAGCGCGGGTCGCGCTCGCCGTTGTAGACCTCGATCCAGCCGCAGCGGGAGCCGGGCCAGGGGAGTTCCTTGGAGATCCCTTTCATGGCGATGGCCGGGACGTCGCCGATCACGTCCGAGATCGGCACGGTGCTCTCGCCGTTGTAGACGATGTTGCCGTAGACCTCGTCCGCGATGATGAACAGGTCGTAGGCCTTGGCGATGGAGACGATCCGTTTCAGCACCTCCGGCGGGTAGACCATGCCGGTCGGGTTGTCCGGGTTGATGATCATGATCCCCGAGATCTGCGGGTTGTACTTGACGTGGTTCTCCAGGTCCTCCATGTCGGGGTACCAGTTGTCCTCGGGCTTCAGGCGGTAGCAGACCGGGATGGCGTTGGCGTGGGACGCCTCGCCGATGGAGTGGGTGGTGTAGGTGGGCGAGGGCATCAGCACCCGGCTTTCCGGCCTGAGGTTGCCGTACACCTTGGCGATGGCGTCTCCCAGCCCGTTGAAGAAGATGATGTCGTCGGGGGTGATCTGGGCGCCCCCCCTCTTGTTGGTGATGTCGCAGACGAATTCGCGGGTTTCCAGCACGCCGCGGGTCGGGCAGTAGGCGTAGCTCTCGTCGTCCATCGCCTCCGCGGCCACGATCTCCTTCATCCAGGCCGGGATGCACTCCCCCTTGACGATCGGGTCGCCGATATTCTCCCAGTTGATCTTCACCCCGAAGCGTTGCACCTTCTCGGCGACTGTGACGATGTTTCTGATCTCGTAGGTCAGTTCTCCCGCACCGGGAGCGACAATCTCGTTGCGCATCTGGTTCCCCCTGAAACTAAAGGTATTTTTCCGTTTGGTGGCTCATGTATGGAAGAGGTCTGTTTGTCGACGCCGCTCCCCGCGGAGGGGGAAGGGACATTGCCGGTTGCACCCGCTCGATACAAAAAAAGGCCGCGGGGGTCCCCCACGGCCTTCAGTTAAAATCTGTTCTCTGAATTAGCAGTGGCGGCTCTGTAAAGGTCTGGCCGCCGCTGCTGCTAGGTAGTTGCTACCCGATGTGACGCTGTTAGTGTGCATGGTTAGTTCGAATAGCATGGAGGTGGTGGAAAGTCAACGTTTTTCTGGCTATTCGACCTGCTGCACGGAGACGGTGAGCCGGCCGTCGCCGTCGCGCCATCTGAACCACCCCGGGGGGCTCTGGAGCCTCGCCCAGTCGTCCTCTACCTGGAGCACCCGCACCGACTGATCCCGGGTCAGGCTGCCCGCTTCGACGGCTTCCTCGCGCGGCTCGCTCCTCAGCGCATAGAGCCCCTTCTTCATGCCGGGGAGGATGCGCACCAGGCGGCCGGGGAGGAATTCCCGCCAGGTGAGGTAGCGCCAGCCGCGCGCCTGCTCGATCCAGGCCTCGCGGCCGGCGTCGTCGTAGGCCAGCCGGGTCCATCCCCCCTTGCGCGCGCTCACCGCGATGAGCGGCTCGCTGCCGTCTCCGGCGAGCCTGGGGAGCGACCCCCCGTCGAGTTCTGCAACCCGCAACACGCCGGGCTCCTGGTAAAAGACCAGCCGCGCGCCTTGCGCACCCGGCCAGGCCTTGAGCGCCAGTACGCCGCAGCCGCTGTAGGGGCGCGGTCGCGGCGGGGCGGCGTGCGCCGCAGAAACGCAGATAAGCAGTATAAGGGTGGCCAAAAGGTGGGGGCGCATCAGCGGAACAGCTCGCCGAGCCGCTCCAGGTACGAGGCTGCCTCGTGAGAGCCCTCCGCCGGGGCGAAGCCCGCCAGCTCCTGCTCCGAAAGCGGCAGGTAGGGCCCGGTTTTCGTTTCGAAGAAGACGGTGCCGCTCACAAGGGAGATCGCCGTGTGGTAGACGCCGTGCGCTATGTCGGCTGCCACCTGGTCCCCCGAGACGCAGAGCCTGGCGCTGCGGGTCACCGCGCCCGCGTCGTCAAAGCTCACGATGCCGAGGCTCCCCCTGACGATGACCAGGGTCTCGTCCTTCTCCGGGTCCAGGTGGCGGTGCGGCCGGATGTAGGAGCCGGGCTCGACCGCGTTGAAGAGCCTGTGGCAGGCGCTCAGCTCGCTTTTGTGCAGGTTGTGATTCTTCCTGAGCCTGGGCGACCGGCGCGCCGCCTGCGAGAGCGCATCCAGAACTTTTGTATCGATGATCTGCATGCAGGTCCCCGTCACGCTTCCACGAGGGCGAACTCGTTTCCGTCCGGATCCGCGACCACCGCCATCTTGCCCCAGGGGGTGCGTTCCAGCGGCTCGGTGAAGCGGGCGCCCTTCTCCGTGAGCCTGGCGCAGAGCTCGTCCAGCCCTTTCACGTTCAGCGTGATCCCGGTGTGACGCCCCACCAGCTTCTGCGCCGCGTCGTGCAGCGCGAGCGCGACGCCGAGCGAGGTCCCCTGCCCCGGCAGGAACTCCATCATGGTCTCGGTCTCCTGCCCGGGGGGGAGACCCAGGGCCTCCCGGTAAAAGAGGCGCGCCGCCTGGAAATCGCGTACGAAAACAACTATGTTCTTAATTTTTTCTACCATGGGAACCGCCTTAAATGATATGTTGTGACAGCGTTTTAATACATAGCAGAGTGGGCGGGCGCTGGCAAGTTGTATTCGCCGCAACTGGCGGGTGCCGCACCCGACCATGGGGGGGCTCTGTGGAGCACGCATTTAAGCCGCGGGAGGTCTATGTCGCCTCCTCCTACATGGCGCCGGTGGGCCGCTACAACGGCCGGGAGCGCGAGGCGCTGAGCTTTCTGGAGATGGCGGAAAAGGCGGGGGAACTGTTCGCCTCAAGCCGCCTGAGGCGCGCCGACGTCCAGGCGGTCGTGGTCGGCTGCCAGAACCCGGTCGCCTTTTCCGGGGTGGACAACACGGCGGCCAAGGTCGCCGGCGTGCTCGGCATCTCGGGCGCCAAGTCGGTGCTGATCGACACGGCCTCCTCCTCGGGCGCCTCCGCCCTGGAATACGCCTACCTGCAGATCGCCTCCGGCCGCTGCGACCATGTGCTGGCCATCGGGATCCAGAAGATGAGCGACGTGCCGACCGCCAAGGCCACCAGCATCGTGGCCGGCGTCATCGACCGGGACGAGGCGGAGTTCGGCCTCACCATGCCGGCCTGCGGGGCCCTGGTGGCGCGCTCGCTGATCGAGAGGCTCAAGCTCTCCACCGAGGAGTGGACCGCCTTCTCGGCCCTTTTGACCCAGAGGGCGCACCGTTATGCGGCGCAAAACCCCGAGGCCCACCTGAACTTCGAGATCCCCCTCGATGAGTACTACCGCCAGATCCAAAACGGCAAGAACTACCGCTACTGGTGGCCGCTGCGCTATCACGACTTCTGCCCCATGTCGGACGGTGTCGCCGCCGTGCTCCTGAGCTCGACCCCGCACGAGGTGATCGTCTCGGGGGTGGGCAGCGCCACCGACATCCCGACCATCGCCGACCGTCCCTACTTCCACAGCTTCCCGGCCACGGTGCGCGCAGCCGCAGAGGCGTACGCCATGGCGGGGATCAAGGACATCACCGCCATGGCGGGGAAGATCCACGTCAACATGCACGACCCCTTCAACGGCTTCGGGCCGATCAACATGGTGGACCTGGGCTTCGTGCACCGGCGCCGCATCGTGGAGGGGCTTCTGAACGACGAGCTGACCGGCGAGCGGGGGAGCTTCCCGACCAACATCACCGGCGGTCTCAAGGGACGCGGCCATCCGCTGGGCGCCACCGGCATGATCCAGATCGTCGAGAACCACCGCCTCATCATGCAGGGGGGCTTCCAGATGGGGCTTGCCCACTCCATCGGCGGG
>Ga0209317_1000201_pt1 | contig 82119 bp, 67 predicted proteins | sample RifGroB2_FD_183994 | JGI IMG/M metagenome (GOLD analysis project Ga0209317, IMG submission 183994) | Soil microbial communities from Rifle, Colorado, USA - Groundwater B2 (SPAdes) (version 2) | ecosystem: Environmental > Terrestrial > Soil > Unclassified | place: Rifle, Colorado | collected...
CCCGGTGCCTAGCTTCGTTCTTATTCATTTTCTTATGAAGCATTAAAGCTTCGCATATCTGGAAACCGACCGTATAAACCGGGTTAAGGGATGACATCGGGTCTTGAAACACCATGGCAATATCTCTACCGCGCACGTGACGCATGTCATTGTTATCCAACTTCAACAAATCACGACCGTCAAACCAAATTTCTCCACTTTCAATTTCTCCTGGTGGAATTTGGATAAGCCGCATGATCGAGAGAGCGTGAACGCTCTTTCCACAGCCGCTCTCACCAACCACCCCCAGTACTTCACCAACTTTCATGGAATAAGAGACACCATTAACTGCTTTGACAATACCATCCTCGGTATGAAAACGGGTTTTTAGATTATTGATACTTAATAATGGTTCCATTGTGCTCCTCAGTGGTCGCGTTTTGGTTTATATTCGCATTTTTGGGTCCAATGCATCGCGTAACCCGTCACCCAAAAGATTGAACCCTAAAACGCTGAGCATGATCGCCAATCCCGGGAACAAAACTGCCCACCAGGCTCCACTGGAAAGATACTTATAGCTATCGCCAAGCATGGCTCCCCACTCCGGTTCCGGGGGAATTGCACCTAGACCAAGAAAGCCCAGTGCTGCCGCAGAAAGGATCGCATTCGCCAAACCCATTGTGGATTGAACAATGATCGGCGAGAGAATATTTGGAACAATATGCTTGAAAAGGATCCGTCCATGGGATTCACCTACAGCCTGGGCTGCAAGAACATATTCCTTCTGGCTGACGGATAGAACGGCTGAGCGGGCTAGCCGGGCATAGACCGGAATGCCAACAACTCCAATGGCGATCATCCCTTTTTCGAGACCTGGTCCAAGAAAGGCCACGATTGCGATAGCCAACAGGTAACTGGGAAATGACAGGATCACATCCATGATGCGCATGGTCACGTCGGAAAATAACTTTCCGCCTAAAGGACGCGCAAGGATCATACCAACACCCAACCCCAAAAATCCACAGACCAATCCAACCAAGGGCCCTACCAAAAGACCTGACACGCCGCCCAGGAGCATGCCCATGACGGCAAAAGCAAGGATGCGAACTTTTTTACCAGCCTTCCATCTCTGAAAAACAACCGAGAAGATCCCAAGCCCCGAAAAAAGGAATATCTGGAAGAATTGTGCAGCAATCCAGGCAGACAGCGAGCCCAGCCCGAGGCCAAGAAGCCCCATCAAGGTAACTCGCTCCCAGAAATTCATGTCAATGCTCTCAAAAAAACCTGCCAGCAATCCCATCAGACCGCCGATGGCGAGAGAAATGCTGACCGACACCAGACCTACTCGCAAAGAATTCCAACCGCCATGCACCACCCGTCTGAAAATGTCCCTTCCCAATTTGTCTGTACCAAAAATGTGCACTGCTGGGGCGTCTTCGGTAACCACCAGATTTGGTGCAAACAATTTAGAGGAATAATCCAAATCCGATTTGGGGTCATACTTCCAAAAGAAATGAGACAGGCTGGCTGTGAGGATGAACAAGGCAACCACAAATAAGCCAAGCATGGCTATTTTGTTTGCAATCAAACGACGCCAGGCATCCAACCATAATGAGCGGTGTTCACGTATAGCAAAATCGACGATTTCGGTATCTTGAGGATTGATTTCTGCCATGCAGCCTGCCCTTAATCGTATGAAATTCGTGGGTCAAGAATTGCGTAGGAGATATCCACAATCAAGTTGACCAATAAGAAAATAATTGCGATTAGTAGTGTTACACCTTGCACAATTGGGTAATCTCTACCCAGGATCGAGTCGTACACCCACTTGCCGATCCCTGGCCAAGAAAAAATGGTTTCAGTAAGTACAGCACCTGCCAGTAAAGTACCTGCCTGGATGCCGATGATCGTGATCACGGGCAGAAAGGCATTTTTCAAAGCATGGCGGAAAAGGACGACCCGTTCCGCCAGTCCCTTTGCGGTGGCAGTGCGGATGTAATCTTCCTGCAGTACATCCAACATACTGGAACGGGTCATGCGGGCAATAATGGCTGTCGGGATGGTTGCCAAAGCTATAGCAGGCATGGCGATATGTTTTAAAGCATCAACAAAGCCTGGGATATTTCCTGTCAATAAACTATCCAAAAGCAGAAGGTGGGTAATTGGTGTAATCACTATCCCAGTACTGAGGCGGCCACCGGATGGGAGCCAATTGAGAAATACCGAAAATAGCATGATTTCCATGATTCCCAACCAGAAAATGGGCATGGAAACTCCGATCAAAGACCCTACCATGGTCACGCCATCCAATGCGGAATTTCTTCTGGCAGCGGATGCAATTCCAACTGGAAGCCCAATAAGGAGGGAAATTAACAATGAAAGTGTAGCCAGTTCCAACGTCGCAGGAAAGCGTTCTGATAGAGTTTCTACCACTGGAATGCGGCGGTGGATGGAATTGCCAAGATCAAAATGAAGCAAACGATTGGCATACCTGATGTACTGGCTGTCAAAGAAACCGGTCAGGTCACCGTCTGCAAGAGCTTCACGATCCAGAAATGCCGGGCGATTCAATCCGAACTGTTCGCGGATGCGTTCGACATTTTCCTGGGTGGCGTGTTCACCCAGCATGGCAACAGCCGGATCACCAGGGATCAATCGCTGAAACAAAAAAATGATCAGCGTTACACCAATCAAAGTGGGGATTACCGAGATTAATCTTCGAAGAATGTATCGGCCCAAGACTACCTCACTGGATATTTTTTTACAACAGGGGGGCGGATATTCACCGCCCCCCTGTCTTTACTGTCACAAGATTGGTCCGTGATTAATAGTCAGACTTTTACTGAATTACGGCACAAATTCGATGAACTCAAAGTAGTCAGCGCCTACTGGTTGTGCTCCGTAACCCGTGACCTTGGATGAGAAGATCAAGGGTGTGTTGTTGTGACCAAGCCAGATACGCATAACATCATCGTGCATCAGTTGTTCAGTCTGTTGGTAGATTGCTTCGCGGGCAGCTCGATCGGGGTTGACCAAGGCCTGACGAAGCAGATCAGCCAACTCGGCATTCTGGTACCAACCTTCACGCTTGATGGGCTCTGCTCCACCGCTGAAGAAATATCCGGTAAAGTTATCCGGGTCACCGTTGTCTCCACCCCATCCCAACAGGTACAAACCAACCAGAAGTCCATTACGGCGTGAACCCAGGTAAGTCGGCCAGTCACCTTCGAGATACAGCTCAACATTGAAGCCGGCCGCGGTCAGGTTGGCTGCCATTGCTTCGCCAACTTCCTTGGCTGCCGGGAAGTAGAAGCGTGTAACCGGCATGTAATAAAGGCGCAGAGGAATCTTATCTCCGGCTTTATAAACTACAGCACCATCTGCATTAAGGATATCCTCAGCAATGGTGACTTCGCTCAAGCCATCGGGGAAACCGGCATCAGACAGGAGTTGTTTGGAAAGTGCAGGGTCGAAAGTCCAATCAACAACTGCGTCATTATGACCCCAGACCAATGGAGGCAGGAGATTCTTGGCAACTTCACCATATTTGCCAAAGAAGTTGGAGATCAAACCTTCTTTGTCTATGGCATGCGCAACTGCTTCACGTACTCGAATATCCTGGAATTCCAGGATATTGTAGTTGAAGGCCAGGTAGCTGGTATTTAAAGCCGGGCGGGTAATAATGGTGAGATTGGGATCTGCCTCAGCAGATGCAAGATCTTCCACAACGGCCTGTTCCAAACCGTGGATATCACCGGCTTTGAGAGCCAGGAAGCGGGCTGAATCATCCGGAATAACGCGGAAGACGATTTGTTTGATCGTTGGAGCGCCGCCCCAATAATCTGCATTGGCGTCCACGATGATCTGATTGCCCTCTTCCCAGGAAACGAATTTGAATGGGCCGGTTCCAACGACACCACCAGTTGGGGTGCCATAAGCTTCACCGGCGGCTTCAATTGCGGCCGGGCTGGAGATGGCGAACATGTCCATCGCAAGGTTGGCCAGAAAGGGAGCCAATGGGTCGCTCAGTGTAAATTGAACGTTGTAATCATCAACTTTCTTGACTTCGGTGATCATACTTGCATCGTCAAAACCACCAAACATAGCTTCGTAATACTCGAACACCTGGCTGGCAAAATGGTATGGGTCGGTGGTGAAGCGCCAGCGTTCGAAGTTGAAGACTACTGCATCAGCATTGAAATCGGTACCATCATGGAATTTGACACCTTCGCGTAGTTTACAATTCCAAACTGTAGCATCTGCATTCGGTACGCATTCTTCGGCGAGAGCCGGTACAGGAACCGTGCTGCCGAGTTCATATTCGTAGAGCGGTTCAAGAACCTGACCCGTAACACGGAAGGATTCACCATCCGTAACGATCGCAGGGTCCAATTGGACCGAATCCGCTCCACGCCCAAAGATGAATGTGGTGGGCAATTCAGCGGCTGGGGCATCAGTAGCACCCGGGACTTGGGTTACGGCTGGTGTCTTGGGTGCGCAGGCTGTCAACACCATAGTTAATATCACTATCAGCCCTACAATTGTGTAAATAGATTTTTTATTCATTGATTTCTCCTCTATCATTTGTGTAATTCGTGAAAAGCGACAATTCTGTTGGATCATTTGTTTATCTTTTTTATTTGCCTCCTTTCTTATTGGAACATAAGCACTAAGGGTATTGTATCATTTTTTTCTCGAATAAAACAATGGGGGATTTTCTTCTTATAATCCCCCTCTTCTCTTAAAGGTGGAACAAGTGTGGCCTGTTGTGCGTCCTAAAGGTACCCCACGTACCTTGGGGCATTGTATAATAAGCATGTACCCATTCAGGAGGCTGCACATGAACAAACTCAATCCGTACTGGCGCATTGGCATCGTTATTCTTTTGGCACTCTCGTCGTGTAATCTTCCCCTGGGGACACCACAAGCCACCCCATCGCCCACCACGATTCCTCTGCCGCCCCTGCCACCCGTCCTGGTCGAAACAGACCCACCCTCCGGCAGCGTGATCGCCATGCAGCAGGCGCTGACTTTCTATTTCAACCAGCCCATGCAGCGCACCGCCGTGGAGACTGCCCTGGCAGACCAGCTTGAGGTCACCGGTAAATTTGACTGGCTGGATGACAGCAGCCTCAAATTCACCCCCCTGCAGGCCTTTGCAGTAAACGCCAGCCTGAACATCACACTCGACACCAGCCTGCAAGCCAGCAATGGACTTGGCTTCCAACAGCCCGTCACCGTCAATTTCGTCACCTCCGACGCCCTGCGCCTGACCCAAAGTCTACCCGAAAGCGGCACGCAGGACGTCTCCTCGTCTGCCGCTATAGTGGCAGCTTTCAACCAGCCGGTCGTCCCCCTGGGCGCTGATCCGACCAGCCTGCCACAGGGCTTCAGCCTGCAACCATCCGCCGACGGATCGGGTGAATGGATCAATACCAGTACCTACATCTTTTACCCTGACCCCGGCCTGAGTGGGGGCGTGGAATACACTGCCAGCCTCAACCCGGCTCTCACCGCCAGCTCCGGCAGTCTGTTGGATACTACCAATCTGACCTGGAGTTTCACGGTCGGTCTGCCACGCTTGCTCACGCTTGAGCCTTCCAGTGAAAACTCCTTCCCGCTCGACCAGCCCCTCAAATTGAGCTTCAACCAGCCCATGGACCCAACCAGCGTTGAAGCAAATTTCAGCTTTAGCTCCCCCACCGGAGCGGTGGCTGGAAACTTCTCCTGGAATTCCAATCACACCATTCTGACCTTTACTCCCTCCGCCCAGCTTGCACGCTCCACCAATTACACCCTGCTGCTGGGCGCCGGGGCGCAGGCTCGTGGCGGCAGCGCCATCGGGGCAGAGAACCGTTTTGTTGTGCAAACCTATCCGGATTTCAAGGTCTTATACACTGACCCGTACGACACCGGCAGCCTGTCTTCCATGTATAGCAATCTCGAGATCCATTTCAGCGCTCCGATCCAGACCAGCGCATATCAATCCCTGGTTTCCATCGACCCTCCGGTTGCCAACTTTTACGCTTATGGCTCCGACAACGCCCTATATGTGAGCGGCTCGTTACAGGCCGAAACATCCTACACCGTCACCATCAATAAAAATTTAAAGGATATCTGGGGGCAGAGCCTGGGGCAGCCTTTCACCACCCATTTCACCACACCGCCAGCCACCCCGGGCATGGACCTGCTGTACCTGGGCACGGATACTTATTTCGTGCGCGCCAGCCAGCCGGACTATTACGTGCAAGCCACCAACCTGGCCAGTATTGACGTCAACCTGGCGCCCCTGAGCTTCGAGGATTTGCTCTCCCTGGTGGGTCCCAATGGGTACGATGCCCGCCAAGCCTACACTCCCGACCCGGCCAACTCCACCAACTGGACAGCCATGCTCAACCTGCCCGCCAACACCAGCCAGCAGGTAGGCATTTCTCTGGGGGACCAATTGACACCCGGCCTGTATCACCTGACCCTTTCAGCACTCCAAGCCATGCAGGGTGGGTCTTATGGGCAGCAAAAGGTTTTTCTTGTGGCCAGCGATATCAATCTAACCTTCAAAATGGGCAGCCAGGACGCTTTGGTGTGGGCCATGGATCTGCGCAGCAACACACCGGTAGCCAACGCCTCGCTCAGCCTTTACCGGGATGACGGCAGCCTGCTGGCCTCCGGTCAAACCGACGCACAGGGGCTCTGGCATGGTCCGGTTCCCACGCCCACCCAGGATAATTATTACAGTTCCTATTTTGCAGTGCTCGGTCAGCCGGGGGATGCCACCTTTGGCATGGCGCAATCGGACTGGAGCCAGGAGATCGCACCCTGGAATTTTGGCTTATCTTCCGATCGTACCCCTCCCGCCCCGCATGTATATTTCTATACCGACCGTCCCATCTACCGTCCCGGTCAAACAGTCTACTTCCGCATCGTGGCGCGCCAGGCCTTTGACGGGCGTTACACTCCGGTCGATCTGCAAAGCCTGCCTTTTTCCATCCTGGATAGCTACGGTTCAAGCTGGAAGTTTGACCTGCCGCTCTTCGATTTTGGCACTGCCTCGGGTGAGTTTCAACTGCCAGCAGATGCTGTGCCGGGATATTATTCCATCTCGTCCGACATCTCCAATTTTTACGGTTACTTCAATGTGGCCAACTACCGCAAGCCCGGTATCAACCTGTCCGTGGACTTGCAACCCGCTGACGTGAATGACAACCAGCCACTGCAAGCCACCATCTCAGCTCGCTACTTTTTCGATGCCCCGGTGGATGGTATGAGCCTGCAGTGGACCCTGTATTCCAATCCAGATAACTTCAGCCTGCCGGGCTACCAGGTGGGCAATTACAACAGCTTCTGGTATACCCAGCCAGGCGGCTACTACGGCGAAGCCCTCGACCAGGGCGAGGCTGTTACCGATGCGAACGGGATCGTCACTCTGACTTTTTCCGATCTGCCAGCCATTGAAGATATACACGAGCTGACACTTGAAGTAACTGCCCAGGACGAAAGCGGGCAACAGGTTTCCGGAAGTGCCAATGCCCGGCGTCACCCCGCTGATTTTTACATCGGTCTGCGCCCTGACCTGTGGGTCGGCCAGGCTGGCACCGAGATGGGCTTCGATGTCCTCACAGTGGATTGGAAGTCCAACCCATCCGCATCCCGCAGCCTGAATGCAGAATTTCAACAGGTCACCTGGGAAAGCCAGGAATCAAACGACCCCAACAACCCATACCCCAGCTATGTACCTGTATTTACACCAGTCTCCAGTTCAAATTTCTCTACTGGTTCAGATGGTACCGCCCGGCTTAAATTCACCGCTCCCAACCCCGGCACTTTCATGCTGGATGTCTCGGCAGATGGAGTTCGCTCGCAGCTCATGGTGTGGGTGGCCGGGCAAGAGCAGGCCGTTTGGCCAAACCTGTCCTTTCAGAAGATCAGTCTGACAGCCGACCGGGATGAGTATCAACCCGGGCAGATTGCCAACATTTTCATCCCCAATCCCATCGGGGAGGTCGTGCCAGCCCTGGTAAGCGTGGAGCGCGGCAGCATCCACAGCCAGCAGATCGTCCGCGTGGCTGCGGGTGGCAGTATTTTCTCACTGCCACTGACCGATGCGGATGCCCCCAATGTTTACGTTTCAGTCACCCTGGTGGGAGCCTCCACCTTCCGGCAGGGGTTTATCAACCTGCCCGTGTCTCCGAAAGCACAAACTCTGAAGGTGGAACTCACCAGCCAGCCCGAACGCAGTGAACCGGGTGGAGAGGTTACCTTTGGTCTGCGCGTCACGGATGCCAACGGCACTCCAGTGCAAGCTGAATTCTCCCTGGCCGTGGTGGACCTGGCTGCCCTGGCGCTGGCCGACCCCAACTCGCTGGAAATTCTACCTGCCTTTTACGGAAACCAGCCCCTGGGCATCACTACCGGTTTGTCTCTGGCAGCCGAAAGCCGCCGCGGAGTTAACTTATCCGGCGGTCAAGGCGGCGGAGGTGGCGATGGTATCTTCGTGGAAGTGGCCCGTCAGAACTTCCCCGATACGGCTTACTGGAGCGCAAACATTGTGACCGATGCCGATGGACTCGCCCAGGCCAGTATAAAACTGCCGGATAACCTGACCACCTGGCAGGTGGATGTGCGCGGCCTGACCAAAGACACGCGTGTCGGGCAAGCTGATATGCAGGTGGTCAGCACCAAGCAGCTTTTGGTCCGTCCGGTCACACCGCGCTTCCTGGTGGCAGGTGACCATGTCGAACTTGGGGCAATGGTAAATAACAACACCTCCACAGTCCTGAGTGTAGATGTATCCCTGCAGGCCACCAATTTCAATCTGGATGATCCATCCAAAGCCAGTCAGAGCCTGAATGTACCCGCCGGAGGCCGCAGTTTCGTCACCTGGTGGGGCACGGCTCAATCTGCCGAAAGCGCTGATTTTACATTCTCCGTGCAGGGTGGCGGATTAAGCGATGCCTCCCACCCGGAATATGGAGCGCTGCCCATCCTGCGCTACCTGGCTCCGCAAACCTTCAGCACCGCCGGTATTCTTTCCGATGCCGGTACGCGCCTGGAGGCCATCAGCCTGCCGCGCACTTTTGATCCTCAGAGTGGCAGTCTGAACCTCGAAATGGCACCCTCCCTGGCTGCCGTCCTGTTGAGCGGATTGGATGCCATCGAGGAACCTCCCTCCAGTTGCAGCAATGAAACCCTGCTGTCTTACTTCCTGCCCAACCTGGAAGTTTACCAATCCTTGCAGGATTCGGGCCTGAATTTCCCCGCTCTGCAAACCCGCTATGAAAACAATCTAAAAAGCACCCTGCAGCGCCTGATCCTTGGAAAGAACCAGGATGGCGGCTGGAGCTGGTGGTCAGCCAGTCTCATCTCGTGGGAGAACCAGCAAACCAGTGACCCCTACCTGACCGCCTATGTCCTTATGGGTCTATACGAGGCACAGCAGGCTGGCTTTACGGTGGACGCTGCCATCCTGGACCAGGCACGCAGCTTTTTGAATATCAACCGCCCGTACATCGGCGGAAATACACTGGAAGACTGGCAACTCGATTTGCTGGCCTTTGAAGCCTATGTCTTGCAGATAACCGGCGGTGTGGAGACCAACGTGGTGGATACCCTGTATACCGGGCGCGAACATCTCTCCCCCTGGTCACAGGCTCTCCTGGCCCTGACCATTGCAGATGTATCCAGCCTGGATGCGCGTGTTACCGAATTGTTATCCAACCTGGAAACATCCGCCATTCGCTCTGCCACCGGCGCCCACTGGGAAAGCCAGTCCCGCGGCTGGCACAACCCGGGTTCCACGCTGGTAACCAGCGCCATGGTCGGCTATGCCCTGGCCGTGCATGACCCAGCTTCCCCACTCCTGGCCGATGCCGTGCGTTACCTGGCCGCGCACCAGGATGTAAGCAGCACCTGGGGTTCAAATTACGAGTCCGCCTGGGTTATACGCGCCTTGAATGCCTACATGGTTGGCACCGGCGGATACACGGCCGATTTCACTTTCAATGCCACCTTAAACGGCCTGCCACTGGCTGAGGGCCAGGCTGCTGGAGCTTCCGTGCTGACCCCGGTGACCACCTCCGTGGGGCTGGACAGCTTGAACCCGGCTGCCGCCAATGCCCTGCAGATCACCCGCCAGAGTGGCAGCGGCAGCCTGTACTACCGCGCCGCCCTGCAGGTCTACCAACCGGTTGAAGATACCGAACCATTAAATAAGGGCTTGCAGCTCAGCCGCTCCTATTTCAGCCCGGATTGCAAAAAGAACTGCCAACCGCTGCATTCAATTCAACTCACCCAGGGCGGGCGGCTGACCGTGCGTCTCAGCCTGAACCTGCCGCATGACGTCTATTACTTGATGCTGGAGGATTTCCTGCCAGCCGGAGCTGAAATATTGGATACCAGCTTGAAAACCAGTCAACAGGGTCAGGGCAGCGGCATGGATGTAAGTGTCAGCTATGACCCGGAAGACCCGTATGCACGCGGCTGGGGCTGGTGGTATTTTGACACCCCGCGCATATTTGATGATCACATCCAATGGTCGGCAAATTTCCTGCCAGCCGGCAGTTATGAACTGACTTATACCCTCATCCCCTTGCAGGCCGGTCAATTCCGCGTCCTGCCTGCGCATGCCTGGCAAACCTATTTCCCCGAGGTGCAGGGCACCAGTGCCGGAGAGATCTTTGAGATCAAGCGCTGATAGAAGGAACGAGACCTGACAGGTTTACAAAACCTGTCAGGTCTGGATAGTTACAGTATAATAAACACATGCTTGAAATCAATATCCCGGGATGCAGTAACCTGCAGCTCTTACACCTGGTCAGCGATGTGAACGGTACCCTGGCTGTGGATGGCGTATTGCTGGATGGATTGGCCAGAAAGATCGACCTGTTGCGCGACCGCCTGACAGTCCACCTGCTGACCGCGGATACCCACGGCAGGCAGGCTGTCATTGACCAGCAGCTTAACTTACAGGGTGTGCGTGTCACCCCGGGTAATGAAGCCCGCCAGAAGGCGGATTATGTCCGCAGCTTAGGCGCAGACAGTGTGGTTGCGCTTGGTCAGGGCGCCAATGATGCTGAAATGCTCAAGGCAGCCGGGCTGGGCATTTGTGTGCTTTCACCCGAAGGCACAGCCGTGGAAACCATGCTGGCCGCAGACCTGCTTGTGCCGGATGTGTTCAGCGCCCTGGAAATGCTTGAAAAACCTGAGCGCATTGTGGCGGATTTACGCAAATGAGCTTCGATCAGGAATATCCACTTCCCGAACAACCCTCACAACTGCCCCCAGCCCGTCGCCGCAGGGCAAGACGATCGTTGATCCCTGCCAGCAACGATGCCCGTGCCGAAGTGCTGGAGAACCTGGCCCGGCGGGCTTTCCCGTCTTTTGAATTTTTCTTATTCTCACTGCTGGGTGGGGCAGTACTGGGCGCTGGTTATATATTCGATTCACAAAGCATCCTGCTGCTGGGCATCCTGATCGCACCGTTGATAACTCCGTGGGTGGGCATCGTCCTGGCCACCGTGACCGGATCAGGGCGTTTCTTCCTCCAGACGCTGGCAGGGTTTATCATCAGCGCCGGCCTGGTATTTGGCAGCAGCCTGCTGGCAGGCACAGCAGCCCGCGTTTTACCTCCGCAATCATTTTTACAGGCAATTATCCACTCCCACCTGTGGTGGGCAAATATTTTCGTGTTGGTGCTGGGATCCATCCTGCTGGTCATCTCGTTTGTGCGCTCGGAAAAACGCCCCATCCTTCCGAGTGTGATGCTGACTTATGAATTATTCCTGCCGCTCAGTGCAGCCGGATTTGGGCTGGGCAGCGGTTTTTCCGATTTTTGGCCAAACGGTATTCTGGTTTTTTATGTGCACCTGGCGCTGGCAACCCTGGTGGGACTGCTTACTCTGGTTATGTTGGGCTTCCGCCCGCGCCGGCTTCCAGGCTGCCTGATGAGCCTGATCATTGGTTTACTGGCTCTGGCTGTCTTCATTTGGTTGAGCGGATTGAACAGTTTCTTCCTGAACAGTCTGAAAATCCCTTCAATTACAGCGTCCGGCTCTGAGACACCAGCGGTTATCCAAACCATCATGACCAGTTTAACCGCGGCCGAGTCCAGCCCTCCCGCAAACCTTGAGTCAACCCGCACGCCCACCCTGAAAATCCCGACGGCTCAAAACCTCACCAGCACACCCACACCCGAAGCGACACCCGTTTATGCCCGCGTTAATTCAGCAGCCGGGCAGGGGGCCAATGTACGTGCCACCCCGGGCAGCGATACCATCCTGGTTTCATTGATAAACGATTCGTTGGTGGAAATTTTACCGGAAGTCCAGATCCTGAACGGCATTACCTGGCTGCACATCCGTACTGCAGCCGGGATTGAGGGTTGGATCCTTCAGACCCTGGTAATCACGGCCACACCTGCAACTGGTTGGTAATATCCTGTTTTTTTTATAACTTCTCATTTTAAGTGGGTGTTGGGGTGTGAAAGCGAGCGAAGCTCGCTTTCACACCCCAACCTTCGTCTGAATTTTTGAAAAGACACTAATTCTTGGAGCTATACATACAATGACAATTCATTTTGGAACCGATGGCTGGCGCGCGGTTATTTCGGACACTTTTACATTCAATAATTTGCGGGTGGTTACACAGGCCATTGCAGATGCAGTTGTCTCTGAATATTGGGTGAAACAGGTCAAAAGCGATACTCAACCCAATTTGCGCAGGATGGTGGTGGGTTATGACACCCGCTTCCTGTCTGACCGGTATGCCCAGGAAGTGGCACGTGTTCTGGCTGCCAATGGTTTTACTGTTTTCCTGGCACACTCAGACTCCCCCACACCCGCCATCTCTTACGCAGTACGCCATAGCAACTCCATTGCCGGGGTGATGATCACTGCTTCGCATAATGCGCCCCGCTACAACGGTCTCAAGCTGAAATCCATGTTGGGCAATTCTGCTTTGCCGGAACAATGCCGGCGTGTGGAAGTATATATTAATGACAATGAAGAACGCGCCCGTGGACCAAACCTGATGGATTATGACCAGGCCCGCGAGGTTGGGTTGATCCAACGCTTTAATCCGCTGGAAGCCTATTTCACTCATCTGCACACGCTGATCAACAGTGATGTGATTGCAGAAAACCCCCAGCGTTTTGTAGTTGATTCTATGTACGGTTCCGGCCGTGGTGTCATCAAAACCTTCCTGCATGGCACTGGCTGCGAGATCAATGAGATCCGCGGCGAGATGAATCCCGGGTTTGGAGGCGTCCACCCGGAACCGATCGCCCGCTACTTGGGACCTCTGGCGGGTGCCATCAGCACAGGCATGGGCAATTTTGGATTGGCTACCGATGGGGATGCGGACCGGATCGGAGCCATGGACGAACGCGGCAACTTCATCGACCCACACAAGATCATGGCACTGGCTTTGAAGTACCTGGTGGAAAAACGCAACATGAGCGGTGCCGTGGTGCGCACGGTTTCCACTACACGCATGGTTGATCGCCTGGCAAAGCGCTATGGTCTGAAAATATATGAAACGCCGGTTGGATTCAACCATATCGCTGACTACATGATGAGTGAAGATGTACTGATTGGCGGAGAAGAGTCTGGCGGAATTTCTTTCAAAGGACACATCCCCGAAGGAGATGGTCCATTGATGGGATTGCTGCTGGTTGAGATGATCGCAGCTTATCAAAGTACGCTTTATGAAATGGTTGAAAACCTGCTGGTTGAGGTGGGCCCGGCAGTGTATGAACGCAAGGACATTCGGCTCAGCCATCCGGTATCCAAGGTTGCCATGTCTCAATACCTTACCCAACATGTGCCGACCGAGATCGGCGGTGAAATGATCAACGAGGTAAGCAGCATGGATGGCGTGAAGTACATTCTTGCAGATGATTCCTGGCTGCTCATCCGGCCATCGGGTACCGAGCCTGTGTTAAGAGTGTATGCAGAGGGCCGCACCCCGCAAATGGTAAAAGACCTTTTGGCTTATGGCGAAGTAGTCGCACAGAACGTGGTCTAATCCAACTCCCTGTATTCAAAAATCTGATCGTATGGCATCCACCCCATCCTACCGCCTGGCTTTAGTAGAGGCCATCTTTATCAATATCATCTGGGCATCCTCATTCATATTTGTCAAGATGGCTCTCAAAGACCTGGGCCCGTTGACAATTGGGGGACTGCGTTATTTCCTTGGATTTTTGATCCTGCTTCCTTTCATTTTGAAATCCAAAAAACGCCCGAGTTTCTCGCGAGCGGCCTGGTTGCAGCTTTTCATTATTGGCTTCAGTTCCTACACCGTTGCCAACAGCGCCATGTTCTGGTCATTGATCTACCTGCCTGCCACCACGGTTTCCTTCCTGATGGGATTGACCACCCTGTTGGTCTTTTTTGGAGGTGTGATCTGGTTAAAGGAAGTCCCCAATCGCTTTCAGATGGTTGGGATCATCATCACCCTGCTGGGGACAGGTATGTTCTTTTCCACAGGGTTTAAACCAGGTGAGCCCATGGGAATTATCCTGATGGGTTTGGCGCTGCTTTGTTTCACCGTTTTTGGCATCCTGGGGCGTAATACTGCCCGGGCGCAAACTGTGGATACTCTGTCTCTAACCGCATACCCGTTGGCAATTGGCGGAGGGCTGCTTCTGTTGATCGCCATTCCCATTGAAGGGATCCCACATGCATCCCCTCAAACCTGGGGACTTGTGATCTGGCTGGCAGCCATTAATACATCCCTGGCATATATGCTCTACAACCACTCCCTGCAGGTATTAACAGCCTTCCAGATGAATGTTTTACTTAACCTTGCACCCATAGGGACTGCGGTAATGGGGTGGTTCTTTCTCAACGAGCACCTGACTGCCCTGCAGTTCATCGGTATGGTCGTGGTGATCGTTGGAGTAGGGTTGGTTCAACGCCGGGACTATCCAAAAGATACAGCAGGTACCGCTCCGGAATAATTGGAAGTATTTACTCACGTCCATAATTGCGATTAATTCCACAGTGGCAGAACGCTGCTGTTCAATGCAAAAAAGCTCTATCTTCTGTCTTTGCGAGGAGCATCCTCCCAGCGACGCCGAAGACCCCGGTGCTTTTTGGGGTGGCAATCCCCATGCCGGAGAGGAGACTGCCACGCTGCTCTCGCAGTGACAAAATCTGATATGGTGAGTAGATACAATTGGAAAATAGAACGCGGATAGCGCGGATTTAATAGATTTACATTAAATAGAGAACGTCCCGCAAGCAGCAAACAGGAACATAAACTGATCCTGAAGCAGTTGCGGGACGCTGGTTTAAATTGAACTTTGCTTATTGTGTTGGCACTGCGCGCAAGCGTCTGGCAAGGAGGATCACTATGATAAGCGCAAATGCCATGACCACCAAGCCTGGCAAACCCACATCATCAGCAAAACCGCTGGTTGGCATGCCTGCCCCCTGGGTGGCGGTGGGTGTCAGTAAGCCTACTGCTACCTGTGTGTTCAAAGCCGACCACGTGGCAGTCATCGCTGCATTCACCGGCGGCTGGGAAGCAACTGCCAAGAGTGGGGTTGGACTGGCAAGAGGGTGGGTTGGCACGGAGGTTGCCACACTGGTGGGCGAGGCCTGTGCACCAGCCGCGAACGCCTGCATCGTCTGGGTCATAGCCCGGGCTATCAATGCATTTTGTGCCTCTATGGTTGCCTGTTGTGCTGATTGTCCAGCCTTTTGCCGGGGTAGATAAACCAGCGCATACAAAGCCATACAGACGATCGAAAGAAAGACAACAGCGGCCAGAAGGCCGGCAATTATTCCGAACGTCCGGTTGGATTGTTCAGGTGGCGGGGGAGCAGCCATATCCATTTCGATATCATCGCCTTGTTCGAACATAAGTTCCTCCTTGCATCAATTAAATCACCCAAGCACTTCCAGGTTAACCAACGGGACGACAACTTTCTGACCACTTTCGAGGAGAACATCAGCCGCTGGAAGGCTTAACCCACTGGGGAATACGGTCAACCCGGACAGGAGATTCGTTAACGTACCTACTTCAAAAATATTTGGATTTCGGCAAATGCGTACCTGTTGACCACTGGAAAAAACATCTGTGTCCCTGGCTTGCGGTAGCGGTTGTGAGAGCGGCAAAGGTATGATTATTTCCGGCCGGGTGCCAGAGTAGTGGTTGTAAGGAGCGCTGTTGAGAGCCACTTCCCGCTTGGTATTGGTAATTAATAATTTGTAAGCCATTGGGTTCATCGGGTGATTCCCAAATCCATCCGTCACGACGATCGGAAAGCGCGCCTGGGTGGCAAGTGGCAACAAATCCGGTGATATGCTTCCCAGGATCAGTCCACGCAAAGGCAATTCGTCAGCCGCTTGCAGAGTGTTAGGATCGCTGCAATGTCCGGCTAACAGGATGGCACCGCGCAGGCTTATATCCAACTGGCTAGCTTCCAGGACATCTCCTGGGGAATTTAATTGTGGTGCCGGCAGCAACAACCCAAGATCCACACGATCATTGCCCCAGACTCCCTGGATCAGGGTGCCATTGGCGGTGATCTCCACGCCACGATCCGGGATCAATCTGGTTACGATTCCCGGGATACTGGCACGCAGTTCAAAAATAATGTCCCCTATCTCCATCAAGACCTGCCCGCCTCCCACCGCCACTACCCGCCCATCGTTTGGCGATTGTACGGGGTGGGAAATAAGACCAGGAATTTGTGCGATCAACTGATTGGTTGTCAGGCGTTCACCAATCTTGCATTGGATCAACCCATCCGCTTTGTCCGGGGTGATTCCCAGCAAGCGGGCTACGTCCACCAGGATGTGATGTTGTCCGAGGTTGGCATCTGCAACCACATCCACAGGTGAAACTTTTTGATCCAGTCGCGCGACAACCCGCCCGGAAACGGGAAGTAGCCGTTCGCGCCGGATGGTAGTCAATGGCAAAATGTGTACAACGGGAGCCAGCATTATTAGTCTAGCCTCCTAAAGTCCAAATCCACTTTTTAAGCAATTCACGTCTGCGCCCATTTTCGCTGGGTAGTTGCAAAGGACGGCCGCGTGCATCGATGACCACACCCAACTGAGTGCCGCTGAACTGTACATCGCCGGAACGTCCGGGACCAAAACCGGCATCAACACCATGAAGAGGTTCAAGGAAAAGATGACCGGTCTGCCCGCTGGGCAAGGGGAGAACATCCAGAGTTCCTTGTTTGATTTCAAAACGAGTTTCGTTTTCATCCCTGGTCACCAGGCGTCCGTGCAGGATGGTTGAACCCACCCGGGCATTGGACACAGGTACAACCACACTGGCCAATCCCATAAATGCACCCGATTCAATGATTTGCACCGGCAGGATCGGGTTGTTTGCGGCTGCCGCACCTAAACCGGGCAACAGATGGTTTTGATCCAAAATAAATGTAGTAATCCCAACCGGTTGGATGGAATCAAGCAACATCAGCAAACCCTGTCCCATGGTAGGTGCGTTGGTTATGGCACTGCCTCCCACCAGGATCGGTTCGAAATATGGAAGCCCTCCTGCAAATGGCCGGCGAACAGTGACGGGTATATCTTTTATGGTAGCACCAATTGCCAGGCGCAACACCTGGCGGGTGATGGCCTGCTCGATAGCCATATCCTCAAGGGTGGCCGGCATACTTTCGGGATAAGTGGATTTTTGATAAAGGTAATCACGCACATTATTGGTCGGTATATCCAACGGGAGCCAGCGCATGATATCATCCAGGCTGGTATGGCGCAGCAAACCAGACAGACCCTCACCCAGCCCAAACTGCGGGTAAACCCCCAGGGTAAGTTCTCCATTGAAACCGGCTGCTATCGTGGTGGCAGAGGCGCCAATATCCACCCCCAGGATATTTTTATTGGATTTATAAGCCTGGCTCATGAAGCGGATCAAGCGTCCCTGGGCATAGGCTGTCGGAAGCAGATTACCTTCTGACCAGGAGTATAATTCTTCCACGCCTCCCAAATGATTCCTACGTATTTGCAGATACACATCGGCCAGTTCACGGGAGGCAGGTTGGATATCCTCCACATCCAGGGAAGGACGAATGTTGGAACTGATATGCATTGAGGATGTCATCGGCGTCAAAGAAGCATTTACATCTTTGGCCACATCCTGATTACCGGCAAACAGCACCGAGGGGCGTTTTTCAGCAGGCATGAGGTAACAAGCCAGCCCAATGATATCGATGATCTTTTGCACCGACCGGGTTGCACCACCATTCGTTCCACCGGCAATCAAGATAAGATCCGGTTCCAGGCGCAAAATGCCATCAATCAGTTCTTCCGGTTTGCGGCGATCATTCACGCCAATGCTTTCCATCACACTGGCATAAGTTGAGTGCGCCAGCCGTTGGACACTCTGAAGGGAAACATCATTTAATAAACCAACTATAACCGTTTTTACAGCGGGCCCTGCTGAGATGGTGGCTACAAAACTATCAATTCCAACGCCCTCCTGGGAAGGAATGATCAAGCACCGATCCTTGTTTAAGAATGTCCGGCCTGTGATCTCCTGCAGATTTTCAATAGCCTGCACAACTCCCTCACCAACATCCTTAAAGGGTGCTGCAGCAGAGGTGGGCGATTGTCCAATGGCAATGAATCGATAACTGCTTTCCACCACATCAAAAAGCGTTGCGCGTGTGGTGCAAGAACCCACGTCCACTGCCAGTACGGAATCTGCGTCAATCAAAGATGAAGGCATAAGCACCTAAAAGAAAGATGTGAGAAAAGCCCATAAGGAAAACATACGCTCGATCAATGCGGTCATTGCAGCGGCGTAGGCACCGGCAAACAATACACCAAAAGTGACGGCGATGAACAATTTGCCGACCAAGGCAACTCCATTTACCAGGCGGCTGCGCTGCGGACCGGCAGGCGTTGCCCGGGCACTGAATTGGAAATAAACCAGTGTACTGACTGTTCCAATCAAAAATATGCTGCCTTCAAAAAGGCGTTCCACCAGGCTGCCCCCGGCGCCTGTATCAAAGAGGTTGATCGAGGCCAGTGTTTGCGGGAAGATGGTTCCAAAGACGGCACCCCCTATGGCCACAGCGGCTCCTGTCCCTACCAGGAAAGCCATGGCCGGATTACCCAAACGCGCCGAGCGTGGTGATAGTTTGGCAAGCAGCAAAAACCCAAGCAGTAATGGAACCACCAGGAGCAGACGCTGCTGCATGGTCCCGAATATTAGAGGTTGGAACAATTTTGGCCAGAGTACATGCTGCCAGGCCACCGAAGCAGCATAACCAGCTGAGACACCTACAAATATATAAATGGCCACACGGAAGAGGGGGTTATCCCCAATCAGGTAACTTAATATCATGAGCGTGAAAATAAAGCTCAAAAATCCGGTAATCAAGTCCAAGACTGAATTGGAAAGCATGCTTAGGCCTCCTCCTCATTTGCAGACTTGCGCTTGCGCCAGACAGAGATGATACTCCAGACACTACCCAAAATGATGATCAATTCTGCTATGAATAACCCGGAGCTAAAAGAGTCCCAATATTGCTGTCCCAGGCCTGAGGATTGCTGCGCTTGCTCATAGGCTTTTCCTCCAGCCAGTCCCGTCACCAACCCCTTGATCTGTTTTGAATCATAATAAGGCCGAATCATGGGTTCAGCTTGCGCACTGATCGCCATCAACATGGGTTTCTGTCCCAGGATCGAGCCAGTCTGTTCAACCCAGATTCTTGCGGTATCAGAATTATCGGTGAGAATGATCACCATGTCAAAATCAGCCAGCGTATGAATATCCTGTAACAATGGGGTTTGCCATGGCAGGCTGCCATCCAATGCATAGGGTATGGTTTGAGATGGATTCAAAGCAAAACTCAATACTCCCGAAGCGCCACCAGCCAGATACCCAAGGTTGGCATATTGCTGACCGCTCTGATAATCATGCTTGCCCTGGGTGGTTTTCAAGAAATGCTCTGCCAGGGTAGGCCCGGTGGGAGATGTGGATAAAATGGCCAGGCGCGCGCCGGAAAAGAGCAGGTTATCCACCAGTGGTGCCGCGGTGGCTTCCAACTCACCCGAATATGCGGGCTCGTAATCAAAAACCAATAGAACCGGTGAGGCAGGGGGCAGCCCAAGCAACACATCCCTGGCTGCCACCAATTCCGGTGGATAAATCGAGGGAGTGGAGATAATCTGAATATTACTGAAAGCGGGTAAACCTACTGCAAGGATCATTAACAATGCCACCACCCAACGCAAGACCCGCTGCGACTGTTTCTTTACCACCTGGGTTAGTTGTGTGGACTGGGTTTCAATACCCAGCATCTGCTTCAACTGGGTGGCTTGCTGGTTTTGTTCATCTGTCACCCGCAGTTTGATCGAAATATTGAGAGGTTTACGCACATTACCCAAACCAGGCGTAGCAGGCAGAACACCAGACAAACCTGCCAGTGGCCCAGCTTTCTCGGTAATTTGTTCCAGTTGGTTGTCGGGAACACCCACCTCGGCAATCATCGATTCAACCGGCCGCATGGCCTGTACCCAGGAGGGTAATTTAGCCGGGGCAATGTCGCCATCTGCTGGTTCGGTTTCCAGATTCTCTTCCTCTGGTTGAGGAACTGGTGTGTCCGCTTTCAGTTTAAGTAACAAATCTGGAAATTCAGCAGGGGGCAGAGCACCAGATTCGTTTTCATTTAAAAACTGGTCACCCGAGATCTGGGCAGGTGTGTTGTTTGGAATAGTTTCGGTATTATCAATATTCTGCAACCAAACAGGTATTAATTCTGAATCTGGTGGTTGGTTCGTAAAGCCAGTCTGCAACTGCTCACCAGCCTCGGGTTGGCTGATCTGTCCTGCGACCTCCAGATTTGATAACCAGTCAGGTTCATTATCAGTGAAAGTCAACTTCTCCAACTCGTCAGACTCAGAAAGAGGCAGATTGGATTGAATATTTGAAAACTCCCCAGTTGTTTCAGCCAGGCTGTCCACTTCAGAAAAGTTCTGGAGTTCCGAATCTAATTCTTTAAACAAATTGGGAGTTTCAGATCCAGTGGTTAGATCTCCTTCAGCAAAAACCTGTGGTTCAGCCTGAAGAGGTAATCCATCTTCTGCAAAAGCCTGAGTTTCTGTCTGTAAATTTAAAAGCCAATCGGGAGTCTCGATTTCGGAAGGAGTATTCTCTTCAGAAGAAACCGGAGTTTCGACACTCATCTTCTCCAACCAATCTGGTGTTTCTTCAGCCTGCCCTGAGACAGAGTTTTCATTTTCCGCTGCATAGGATTGAGTCTCGGCTTGTAAGCGGGTCAGCCAATCTGGTGATCCTGTTTTTCCATCTTCGGTCTGACTTTCTTCTTCCGGATTGAAGGCTTCTGTCTGCGAATCGACTTCGGCTTGAAGTTTCTTCATCCAATCCGGTAAGTCTTCTTTAAAAACAGGTTCTTCCTGCGGAGTTTCTGGTGGCTGCTCATCTTGTGTTAGTTCCTGTTCTGGAGCATCTCCCCGCAAGCGGTCCAGCCAATTGCCTTCACCCACGTTCGCGTTCTCAATGGTTTCTTCAGCAGGCAGCTGTTGTTTTTTGGGCAAATCTTTAATGTTGGACAACCAGGCCGGGGTTTCGTCCTCTTTCTGTGCAGTCTGCTCCAAACCTGAAAGCCAATCAGCTGCTTCTTCTTCAGTAGATCTGACAGGCAGGTTTGCATCAGAGGGTTCAGATAATTCATTTGTTTCCAAGATCCCGGGAAGCGACTCTTCGGGTTTATCAGGTTCATCAGCCGGCAGTTTATCTTCACTCTGCTTGCGCAGATTACGCAACCAGGCCGGCAGCGCTGACTCCAACTCAGCAGTATTCTCCCTGGTGTCGGCTTCTTCGGGCTGAATGGGCTCTTCTTCCTGGCGAATAGATCCATCATCACCGGTCGAAGAATTAACCAAAGGTTTAAGACGTGCCTGGCAAAACGGACAGATATCCAGCTCTTGGGAGGCGGATTCCCCGCACATCGGACAGCGGATGTCAGCCATTATTGACCTCCATAGGGGCGGTCAACGCCAAATAAAACCCGTAAGCCGGTTGTCAGCGTGGCCAGGGCAATCCCAAGCAAAATACCGCGTGCGCCTGCCGCAGCCAATACTTGGGCAACAAATGGCCGCAATATATCGCTGAAGAATGGCAGTACACCAAATGGCAACGGCGCTGTTCCCAGAAGGATGAGCAAAGTTGTCACCAGGAATATAACTGAAAAAAGGTTGGGCTGTCTGCGCAACAAATGGATGCTGGCCAGAAGAAGGGTTACCGCCAGCAATGCCATCAGGCTTCTTTCCACTGGCAGTTGCACTGAATAAAAAATAAAATTCATAACTGGATGCCCAGGCTTAAACAATAAACCCAGGATCAGGGTAATCAGCAGAGAAATGACCAGGATCAGGCTGTAAAAACCTCCCTTTTGTTTGGTTTGGATACGGGAATTGTTGATGGACAACAGGTTAAGCACCCCGATGAAAACCATGATGGCAGCCAGGGTGACCGCCCAATCCAGGATCAGGTTGCGAATATCAGAAAGGATGGGTATTTGAAAGAAATACCCCACCAGGACGATCAGACCTGCCATGATGGCAACCGAGGTTGAGATCAGACCTTTCACAGCAGACCTGCCAGTTTAAGAAGCGCACCCAGCAGCAAACAGACGATCAACACCCAGCGCAGAATATCTTGAACACTCAGGCTGGCCGCGTGCATGGGGGAATGATGTATATATTCGCTGACTGCATAGAGTTCTTCGCCTATCAGCGGTTCCTGTGCACTGGCATACAAGACCGCCTGCGCAGGCAAATAATCACTGGCAGCCAGCAAGAAACTGTTCTGCCGTTCGGCTGCATCCGTTAATAAACCGGCCTCCACCCCAAAGCTGCCAAGCAGGATATTGGCTGAAATATGCTCATCGCGCAATGTCGGCAGTGTGCCGGAGGCATAGGAGAAGGGGGTCAAACCGGTCAGGCGTGCCCCGGAGGTATCAAAGTGGCCGCCTGCGGTTGCTTCCTGGTAGGAGGCCTGCAAGACATCCTGGGAGAGAACAGCCAGGCTGGGTTCTCCAGACGTGGCAATGGGGGTCAGGTCACTGGTGGAGGTCAGGTCAGCCAGGCGCCGCAAGGCACTCAAGCCAGCCAGTCCGGCAGCCCCCTGGGGAGATGTCAGGCTGCCGCGCCCCAGGGATACATGCAGGCGGCTGCCATCCTCCACTGCCCGGCCAATCGCCTTACGAAGCCGGATAAATGCAGGGATCTCCCGAAACGCCGGGGAAGACTTGCGCCTGAGGATGGCAAAACCAAGCAGCAAACCTGCGCTGCCAGCCACCAGGACAAAAGCAATCATTGCTGACCAATTCATGCAGTCCCTTTCTCCCTCAAATAAGAAACAAAAGCCTGCCCTTCATCGGTTTCTTCCAACAGGTGAGCCAACTCTTCAAGTTGATTGACCGGTATGGCCGGACGAAGGAAGGGTTGTCCAAAATGCAAAGCCTGTGCCCCCAGGATGGTGAGCGGACCGGCAGCTTCCAACAACCAGGCTACCAAACCTTCCAACCCGCGGCGGCGTAAAAAACCTGCCCAGGCGGGCCAAGAAGAGCGCATTTCAGAGTTGGTGTGTATATGCATCGCTTCGCCTACACGCTATAGATACCAGTATAGCACAATTAAACCATTTTATAATCACTCACACGGCAGGTCAAGTAGTGCAATGAGGGTAATACCGGCAGCTTTGTTACCCTATAATTGAGTAAAGATCGTGCAGAAAGGGGATACTAAGATCCAGGGTGAAAAGAGAGCTTTTTCCGCGCGAGCAACGGGCGGGAATAATGAATTTTATGTATAATGAGAGTGAAAGTTGCGACATTGAGACCATCAACCTGGGGCTAAACATAAATCCAGTCCAATGGGGATGAAATCTTGAACGGCTGGGTTTTTATACGGTTCGCCTATAAGCCGTTATACAATCCGCTTATACGCGAGTTGGATGGCTATCTTTGATAATCAGCGGTTTGAAGGAAAAACATCATGAAAATCTACAGCATCACACCTGAAAACAAATTCAAGGAATACGCTGAAATTGGCTTTCAACATGAACATCAGGAAATGATTTTAGAGTCTTGGTTGGAAAATAATCCCGATAAGATTATCGAAAATGGTTCATTGCTTATCGTTGGGCGGCAGGTTACAACGAATTTTGGTAGTTTTATTGATCTTCTTGCTATTGATAGACAAGGTGATTTGGCGGTTATTGAGTTAAAGCGAGACCGCACCCCTCGCGAAACGCTTGCTCAGGCACTCGAATACGCTTCTTTTGTTGAGAAATTGGGGTATGAACAACTCGAGGACATTTTGAGAAATTATGCAGATGATGAAGCTTTAAATCTCGCCCAATACCACAGGGAATATTTCAACTTAGTCTCTGATGAAGCAGTGGTATTCAATAATGACCAGAGAATTGTTATTGTAGGGCAGCAAATCACGCCAGAAATTCGCCAAACGTCATCTTTTTTAAGAAACAAGGGCGTAAGAGTAACTTGTCTGGAATTTACCTTTTTCAAAGCCGATGGCGGTTTACGTTTACTTTCAACAAGTATTGTGGTTGGAAATGAATCTAATGCTATTGTCAAAGTAACATCAGGTTCATTGCCAATAGTTTCAGAAGGTAGTTTTCTTGCATCACTGAATGAAAATGGAAAATTCGTTTTTGAGAAAATCTTGGAATGGGCAAAAATAAATTCATTTCCTATTCATTGGGGTACAAAGGGTTTTTCTCTAAATGTTGATTTATCTGGAACGCATGTAGCCTTTTGTTTTGGGTATCCGCCTAATTCGGTTTATCGGCAATCGCTTTATACGGCTCTTGTCGGACGTGGCGGCCTATTAAGTAAAACGGGTATTTCAGAGCAAGAGATACAAGGTTTAGCCGCAGAAGCAAAGAGTTCTGGTTTTTTTCAGCCTGCTGGCAGAGAATTAAAGTGTTTAATTGTCCGAAAATTCTCTGAAAAAGACGTAAATTTGTTAATATCTTGGCTTGTAACACTTTCAAAAGCCATTGAAAAGAATGGTCTTAAAGGTCAAGGTGAAAATCACACATAAAGTTCTTGGCGCAACAAGCCACCGAATACCGCGTGCAGTGGACGGCTGGGCGCTTCACGTGCGGCATTTTTTAGTATTTTCTACACCTCGACAGAATCCTGCTCCCAAACAGAATCCACGGTCGCCCCACCACCGCTTATCTCGCAGAAAACATTCGGGGCTTATGCCAAAAGTAATAAAAACCATCAATAATCCCGGCCTGTCAAATTATCGCCAGGCCGGTCCAGTTTCCTTTAAAGTTGGTCATTCCACCTCAGAAAAATCTTTAACTTGAACGCTTATAGTATAATGAAATTAAGATCCCACAACCCGAGGAAAAAATGACCGAAAAAAAGATCCGTGTTTTAGTCGCCAAACCAGGCCTGGATGGTCACGATCGCGGTGCGAAGGTGGTTGCGCGCGCCCTGCGGGATGCCGGTATGGAAGTCATTTATACCGGCCTGCGCCAGACACCCGAAATGATCGCTGAAGCTGCCCTGCAGGAGGATGTGGACGCAGTCGGATTATCCATCCTGTCGGGTGCACACATGGCCCTGGCGCCGCGCATCCTTGAACTGCTCAAAGCCAACGGGCAGGGCAATGTCAAGGTCTTCCTGGGTGGCATCATCCCGGATGAAGATGTGCCCCAATTGAAAACATTGGGCATCACCGGCATCTATGGCCCCGGCACCTCCACCGAAGATATTGTGCGTGATGTGCGCACATCCGTGCTCGGAGAGCCGGCTGTCTGAAGCGCCAATCTGAAAGTTATTACAGTGTACTGCGTAAATAACGGAACCACATTTCTATCATTTATGAGAAATATGACAACGAAAAATTCGATTATTTATGCAAGCAGCAGTAAACCATGATGAACCTGGTAGAAGCCCTACTCGCTGGTGACCGTCTGGCTCTCTCCCGTCTGCTAACCCAGGTGGAAAACGATACACAGGAAGGGCGCTCTGCCCTGAATGAGCTATTTACCCATACCGGCAAAGCCCACCTGGTGGGTGTGACCGGTGCGCCAGGTGTCGGGAAATCATCCCTCGTCAATCAACTTGCCCTGCATTACCGCAAACAAACCAATAAATCCATTGCAATTATCGCGGTTGACCCAACCAGCCCTTTTACCGGCGGGGCTGTTCTCGGAGACCGCGTGCGCATGCGTGACCTGGCTGGAGATGCCGGGGTCTTCATCCGCTCGATGGCTTCACGCGGCACACTGGGTGGTCTGGCACATGCCACAGCAGCCGTAACCCAAGTGTTTGATGCAGCCGGATTTGATATTGTGCTCATTGAAACGGTGGGCGCCGGGCAGGCGGAAGTGGATATTGCCAGGCTGGCCCACACCACCCTGGTGGTGGAAGCGCCCGGCATGGGGGATGATATTCAAGCCATCAAAGCCGGCATTTTGGAGATCGCAGATGTCCTGGTTATCAATAAAGCCGACCGGCCCGGATTGGAACATACTGAGCGTGCCCTGCGCGGTATGCTGGAGATGGCGCATCCAGTCAAACATGTCTTTCAACACCACGGCAAAATTGAAGTGGTCGAATCACCAATTGGAGCACAGGAGAACACCGCCCAGTTTTGGGTGCCCCCAATTCAGAAAACCATCGCCAATGATGGGACCGGTATCCCGGAACTGGCAGAAAGCATCGACAAGCATGTCCGCTACCTTGAAAGCAGCGGGGACTGGAATCTGCGCGAGCGCTCCCGCCTGGAGACCGAATTGGATGCCCTCATTCAGGATACCCTGACAACTCAATTTCGTTCCAGCCTCCCCGAAGAAAAATATGACCGGGCCCTGGTCTTAATCCTTGAACGCAAACTTTCCCCATGGGAAGCTGTTAAGGCTTTAATGAATGGGAGGAAAATATGATCTTTGGCAAGCATATTCGCCTGCGCGGAGTGGAGCCGGAAGACCTGCCCTTCTTCGTGCAGTGGCTGAACGATCCGGAAGTGATCGAGGGATTGCTCTTCCTGGCACCGCTATCTTTGGAAGACGAAAAACGTTGGTTTGAGAAGCTGGCAGACCACTCTCCTGCTGAACGTCCCCTGGCCATCGAGATCCGGGATGGAGATGCCTGGCGCATCATCGGAAATTGTGAATTCCATAATATTTCGCAGACCAACCGCAGCGCTGATTTGGGCATTTTCATCGGCGACAAGTCACTCTGGAACCACGGCTATGGCACCGAGACCATGCAACTGCTTCTCAAGCACGGTTTTGAAACCCTCAACCTCAACCGCATCATGCTGGTAGTGTACGACGATAACCCGCGTGCCATCCGCTGTTATGAAAAAGCTGGTTTTGTGCAAGAAGGTCGTATGAGACAAGCCAAATTCAAGCAAGGCAGATATGGCGATGAACTTATTATGAGCGTTCTGCGTTCCGAGTGGGATGCGAAACATTTATTGGAGGAATGATGCCGGTACACTCCCATGAAATAAAAATGTATGGTGAGATCAAACTATTCGCGGGGACAGCTTCTCCAGACCTGGCTCAAAAAATCGCTGATTATCTCCAGACGACCCTGTGCGGCCGGGATATTATCCTGTTCCCCAATGACAACCTCTTCACGAAACTGCATGGAAGCGTGCGCGGCCAGGATGTGTATGTCATCCAAACCACAGCCGCACCGGTCCAGCGCAACCTAATGGAGCTCTTGATCCTGCTGCAAACCCTGCGCCTGGATTCAGCTGCCCGCATCACGGCAGTTGTGCCCTATTTATGCTATGCCCGGTCAGACCGAAAAGACCAGCCCCGGGTGCCCATCACAGGACGTCTAGTGGCAGACCTGATCGAAGTGGCAGGGGCAGACCGGTACATGACCCTCGACCCGCATTCCGGTCAGATCCAGGGCTTCTTTTCCATCCCGGGAGATGTGCTGACCGCCTCTCATCTAATGACCAATTACGTCAATACCAATTTGCGCCAATACCTGAAAGATCCGGTGGTGGTCACAGTGGATCTGGGATATGCCAAGAAAGGCCGCAACTTTGCAGCCAGCATTGATACCCCCATCGCCTTCATTGAAAAGCGCCGCGTCGCCAATGATGCCAAGGCTGAAGCTCTGACCATCATCGGTGACGTTAAAGACCGGGATGTCTTCCTGGTGGATGACGAAATTGACACCGGCGGATCCATCGTCCAGGCCGTAAACCTGGTAAAAGAAGGGGGAGCACGCCGGATCTACATTGCCTTTGTTCATCCGGTTTTATCCACCGATGCCACCAAACGATTGGCAGCCCTGCCCGTTACCGAATTCATCACAACTGATTCCATCCAAATTTCACCCGAAAATTGCGCTCTGCTGGGGGAGCGCCTGACAGTGTTATCCATTGCGCCGCTGCTGGGAGAAGTCATCCGGCGGGCACATGAAGGCCGCAGCGTCGGTGAAATGTTCAACGAGTAGTTTCTTTAACCATTAGTAAAGGAGAACTATATGAAAGGCAACGATAAGATCATTGAAAAACTGAATTTTCTGCTCGCAGATGAATTGACTGCCATCAGCCAGTACATGGTTCAGGCCGAAATGTGCGCAAATTGGGGTTATACCCACCTTGCCGAAGTGATCGAAAAACGTGCCATTGACGAAATGAAGCATGCTGAAAAACTTATCGGGCGGATCATTTTCCTGGAGGGGCATCCGGTTGTCAGCAATCTGAACCCGATCAACATCGGTCAGAACGTGGAAACCCAGCACAAAAATGACTGGGCCGCCGAAGAAGGCGCCATCAAGGCTTACAACACGGCCATCAAGCTGGCTGTCAGCCTGGGCGACAACGGAACCCGGGACATGTTGGAAGAGATCCTTGAAGATGAAGAAGAACATATCGACTGGATCGAAGCCCAGCTCGACCAGATCAAACAGATGGGCATCCAGAATTATCTGGCTCAACAAATGAGCTAAACCCCGGTCAACCATCCTTTTTCCCGGCAGCCCAATCCGCTGCCGGGATTTGTTTCCAATCCGGCAGTTTTTGATGTAAAATCTTAATGTATCTTTTCAATAATTCGCGGGAAGGTTGGGGTGTGCCCAACACCCCACTTCTTTGAGAAAGTATATATTGATATCGAATCTATCTAATGCCTGAATTACCTGAAGTGGAAACCATTGCGAGAAAGCTCGCCCCTATCCTGACCGGCAGAGAGATCCAGGCAGTGGATTTACGCTGGAAACGCAGCCTGGCAGCTCCAACTCCTGCGGAATTCAACTGGCGGCTGGTTGGACAAACCATCCAGGGCATCTTACGGCGGGGGAAATTTCTGCGCTTGCGTCTATCGCAAGATCAGCTTCTGATCCATCTGCGCATGAGCGGAGACCTGGATATAAGGGAAGGCACCTGCATCCCCGAAAAACATGACCGCCTGATCCTTGGGCTGACAGGAGACTTATCGCTGGTTTTCAACGATACCCGCAAGTTTGGGAGGGTCTGGCTGACTTCCGACCCAGACCAGGTTTTGGGCACGCTCGGACCCGAACCACTGGCGGATGACTTTACATCTGAAATTCTTGTTGCCCGGCTGCGCAACCGGCATAGACAGCTCAAGCCACTGCTTCTTGACCAGACCTTCCTGGCCGGGCTGGGAAACATCTACACTGATGAGGCCTTGCACATTGCCAGGCTGCATCCCCGCAGGCTCTCAGACAGCCTGACAGAACAACAAGGGGTTGGACTTTGGCGGGCCATCCGGGATGTATTACAGGAAGGCATTCTCCGCAATGGAGCCAGCATCGACTGGGTGTATCGCGGTGGTGATTTTCAGAATCACTTTCGGGTTTATGGAAGGGAAGGGGAAGCCTGCCCGGTATGTGGAACAAAGATTGAAAAAATGATCGTCGGGCAGCGTGGCACCCACTTTTGCCCTGTCTGCCAATCAGATAAGGATGTTATCTTCTCATAATTTAGATGAAGGTGTGGGTGTGAAAGCGAGTTTCACTCGCTTTCACACCCACACACCCAACTTTTTTGCTTAGATACTTGATACTAAGGATGGATAAAATGGAATGGGATCTAAAAACCATAGGGATCATCACTGCCTTATTCTTCATTGGCTATATCATCGGTCTGGTGGAAGCCGCCATCAAACAAAAAAACAAAGATAAAAAGAAAGCCCGGGAAGAAGAGAAAGAAAAAATAGAACTTCCCCCTACACCGGTGAAGCAGCCAAACCTGCTCAGCATCAACCGCAACCAGTCCAATGACCTGGTATTAGAGCTGGGTGGTCAAACCATCACCAATAAAGATGAGCTTACACCGGAAAACAGGCACACACTGGTTGATCTCCTGGTCGAAATGCGCCCCTGGCTGGAAAGTTCTCCAGCTACTCCCGTTACCCCGCCCTTTGAATCTCAACCAGAGCCTCCAAAAGTCAAACCTCAAGTTGTCCCCCCGGTCACCCCGCCCCTTTCCGTCCCACCTGCGCAGAGCCCACCTGTCAAACCAACCGGCAGCATCGTTTCCCAAATCGACTCAGTACTGCAAGCCCGCCTGGTTGCTTCGCCCCTATCCAACCTGGGCATCCGGCTGCTGGAAGCACCCACAGGGGGTGTACTCGTGTACATTGGCCTGAACAAATACGAAGGTATCGATTCCGTTCCAAACCCCGAGATCAAGGCCTTCATCCGGCAGGCGGTGGCGGAGTGGGAAAAACAGTAATAAGTTATTCAGTCTGAATAGTACGCACAGTCAAGATCGGGCATCCAGCAGTTTCTGCAATTTCGGCGGTAATATTCGGGAGGGTTAAATGCCGTAAGCTTTGAGAACTATACATTGACCCCATGCAGACTAGATCATAATTTCCTGTCTCTATTTCCTTTAATATCCCGGGAACAATATGCCCATGGCGCAGCCTGACCTCGGATTGTATCTCCAACCCTTGCGTTTCACTTAATACCTGCCTTAAGATACGACCCTGTGGAGTATTTGTATTCATTAGGTCCTGCCAATGGGCTTCCACCTCATGTGCCAGGGGGTAATCCAGGGTTACCGGCTCAACAACATGCAAGAATGTCAGCGAGGCAGGCAAGAGATTGGCAATTGCCAGGGCTTCATGAAATACATTCATGGTATATCCCAGACCGCCCATACAGACCAAAATTTTCCTGACTGGCAGCCGGGATCTGGGTACATAGAGAATAGGCATGGGCAGTTCTTCCATAAAATGGCGGAAGGAGTGCCCCAGGAGAAAATTGTGCAGCGGAGGCCTGCCCAGAGGGCCAAGCACTACCAGCGCACCAGCCAGTTGAACGGATTGATTGACAACCTCCTCCGCCGGACCAGTCTGATATTCCACCTGGAATGGGATCCCGGCGGATTGTAGAGACGGAAGCATCTCCTCCACCAGGGATGCCACCGGGTGAGCCTGATCACCTGATTCGCGCACACCCAAAACATGCACGGGTAGTTTCAGCTTATCCGCCAACCAGATGCCGTATTCAAGGGAAGGGCGGGTTTCCTGCCGGCCATTGGTAACCAAAACAAGATGATTTGTATGTGTATTCATCGGATTAACATCACTCCCAATAACCCCGCACCCACCAGGACAATGGGCGAGGGAACAGCCAAGAGAAAAGCCAGGAGGCTCAAAGCAGCTATCAAGAGCACCTGTCTCGGAAGATTCTTCTCACTTCTGAATAAATTCCAGGCTACGACCATAATGACCATGGCAACAGCCGGGCTTAAACCATGAACAAAACCCTGCATCCACACTTCACCTTTAATGCGTTGCAACAGGGATACAACCGCCAACATTATCACGGTGGTAGGCAAAATGGAACCCAGCAGAGCCACCAGAGAACCCGGTATACCCCCAACCGAATATCCTACGAACATGGCCAATTGCAAAGCATCGCTGCCAGGCAGAAGATTGGAAAAACCAACGGCTTCAATGAACTGGGTTTCTGTCATGATCTTTCCCACGGATTCCTTAAACAAAAGCCCAACAGAAGACGGCCCGGATGTGGAAAGGAGGTTGATCTTTAGAAACATCCAGAACAATTTCAGCCTGAGAGTTGTTTTTGGTGATTTCATCAGTAAATGAATACTCCCAGCAATCCGGCTGCCAGCAGAACAAGCGGCACGGGTGCCTCCAATACCAAAGCAACCAGGGTTCCAGCCGCAATCAGCAAGGTTTGCCAGCCTATTGCCCCGTTATTGCCATCTTGAAAAACCTGCCAGGCCACGAAAACCATCAGGATTGAAACCGCGGGAGAAAGGCCGGATACAAAGCGTGCTACCCAGGCCTCCCGGTGCAGGCGATGCAGGATCAAGATCACGCCCAGCATCAACACCGTGGGAGGCAAAATGGAGCCCAACAAGGCCACCAATGCCCCGGGAATACCCCCGACTGAATATCCAATGAACATGGCCAACTGCAATGCATCGCTACCTGGCAGGATGCTCGAAAAGCTAACCGCCTGGACAAAATCCGCATTGGTCATCAAAATACCCACGGATTCTTTGTATAAAAGCCCCACCGAAGCCGGGCCGGAAGTCGTCAACAGGTTTACTTTTATGAAAAGCCAGAACAATTGAATAAACGGTTGCATGAATCAATAACCTTTTTGAGCAGCCATTATTAACTCATCTTACACCGAACGTCCCGAAGGATTCCTTGAAAAACTTTGTTTTACCAATCAAACCTTCGAGACGGTACGTAAAAAATACCAACTTTATTGATGCAGACGCGCTGTTGACCCTGGTGGAGAATCAGGTCAATATCTTGATAAGGTAAGTCTCGCCACGCTTAAAGCCACGTTCCAGGTAATACCTGCGCGTACCTATTGCGGAAATTACCACCAAGCGCTTAAATCCATATTTTCGGGTAATTGCATCCGCTTCTTCCAACAAACGGGTGCCCAAACCACTATGCTGGGCTGCTCCATTTGCATCCTGGCCTACTGCCAAAGACTGACCATACACATGCACCTCCCGGATAATGGCAGCCGCCTCCAGGTCTTTAAGGCCAGTGTGTGGAGAATTCTTCCCGGGCAGGGATAGGCGGATGAAACCGGCAATTTTATCATCCGGGGTTGTGAAAGACAGGAAATGCTCCTCCGCCCCGCCTGCCGTGTAAACCTGGTCTTGTAGAATCAGATCCGAGTTGACCACGCTGCTGCCGCGCACTTCACGACAACGAATACACTCACAGTGGCTACCCCGCCGGGTCATTTCAGCCTGTGCATCCTGGCGCAGACTGGTGCGTTTGTTGCCTGCCACCACATGCGTGGAAGGGATATCGCGGATGACACGGTTAACCCGGCAGTAACGTGGAATACCTGGTTTAATGTCCGCCAGAAGCGAGACTAGTTGTTCCTGGCTGTAGGGTTGGTATTCTCCTCGTTGCCAAAAGGCATATAAGGGTGCATTTTCCAGCAACTGGCATGGGTAGATCTTGATCTCGTCAGGGCAAAGGTCTTCCCACAAACGCTTGAAATCCATCCGGTCGGAATCCGGGGTTGCCCCGAGCAGGTTGGGCATCCAATGCAGAACAATTTTGAAACCAGCCGCCCTTAGCAACGCCACCGCCCGACCGGTTTCAGCAACTGTATGGCCGCGCTGGTTGAGCGCCAGAATACGATCATTCAGGCTTTGGGCTCCCATCTGGAGCTTGGTGACACCCAGTTGACGCAACCAGGCGATCTCTTTGGGGGTGATCTCATCCGGGCGGGTTTCGATGACCAGACCAACGTTGCGGTGCATGGCAGTTTCATTGAGAGAATGCGCTTCCAACAATGATCCGGCGGTTTTCCCATTGAGAGCATCCAGGCAGCGGCGCACAAACCATTCCTGGTAATCCCTGCGGTAAGCCGACCAGGTTCCCCCCAGGATGAGCAATTCCACTTTATCGGTGGGATGCCCAACCGCCTCCAGCGATTCAAGACGGGAATATACCTGGTCAAAAGGATCAAAATCGTGTTCAACCGCCCGCATGGCACCCGGCTCGTCGGGCAGGTAACTCTTGGGCATGCGGGCATCATCCGGGCAAAAAATACATTGCGCCGGGCAGGGATAAGGCTTGGTCAGCACAGTGACAGTCGTCACACCTGAAAGAGTGCGCACCGGTTTCATACGGATACGCGCCTGCAAACCCGGATTGGGCTGCCATTCCCCGCTTTCCACCAGATGATTGTAAGCCGCCACGAGAACAGATTTGCTGACATGCCCATCAACACCCGGGTGCCGGTGGATCGCCTCCAATACAGGCAGACCCAGGCGCACTTCCTCCAGGATAAGCCGGGCATGGCTCAATTTTTCGAGTGTCAGCCGGTGGGTTTGGGTCCAGGTTTTATTCTTGGTCATCTTCTTTACTATAAGCCATCTCCATTCCTGGAGGCCCTTTCGGTCAGGATTTCTGAAAATCTGGAGTAGGGACAGAGAGAGGACAAAGAACTTTCAGATTTTGTGGAAGTCAGACAATTTCTCTTAAATATTCTACCATTACAAGCCGGTGGGTGAGTATAATGAATGTATGCAGCTCACCACTCTCAAGCAATTATTGGATATTAATTATCAATTCTACCAGAGCTTTGGCGCAGATTTTTCAGCCACACGCGGACGAATACAACCCGGTATGCGCACGATCCTGGATCGCCTGGAAGGCCGTGAGAACATCCTGGACCTGGGTTGCGGGAATGGTGAACTGGCACGCCAGCTTGCCAGAACCGGACACCAGGGCAGTTATACTGGGCTGGATTTCAGCCCGCCGCTCCTGGCTGCTGCCCGGCGGCAGCCAGATCTCTTCCCGGTAAATTTTATCCGGGCAGACCTGACCAGCGCTGATTGGGACACGGGTTTGCCTGCTGGCGGGTATGACCTGGTGTTTGCATTTGCATCTCTTCATCACATCCCTTCCGAGCAACTGCGCTTTCAAATAATGGCGAAGATCGCCCGCCTGTTGAGTAGTGCAGGCAAGTTCATCCATTCGAACTGGCAATTTCTGAACAGTCCTCGCCTGCAAAATCGTATCCAACCCTGGCAGGCAGCCGGATTAAACCCAGAAGACCTTGACCCGGGTGACTACCTGCTGGATTGGCGGCATGGTGGCCTTGGGCTGCGCTATGTGCACCATTTTGATGATGCAGAACTATCCAGGCTGGCCAAAGCTGCCGGTTTCCGTGTTTGTGAAACCTTCCATTCGGATGGGCAGGGGGGCAGATTGGGTATATACCAGATTTGGGAGTTATTATGACCACTAAGAACGAAATCGTTTCTGACTGGCTGCCGCGTTATACCGGCACGCCCTTGACGGATTTTGGCCAGTACATCTTGCTGGTTAATTTTAAAAATTATCTCAGCATGTTTTCCGAATGGCATAATGTGCCCATCCACGGACAGAAAATGCCGATGCCAAACGCCACTGCCAACGGCATCACCATGATCAACTTTGGCATGGGCAGCGCCAATGCCGCCACGGTCATGGATCTGTTGTCTGCCATAAAACCCAAAGCAGCCTTGTTTCTGGGCAAATGCGGGGGATTGAAATCCAAGAACCAGCTCGGTGACCTGATCCTGCCGATCGCTGCCATACGAGGCGAAGGTACATCCAACGATTATTTTCCACCGGAAGTGCCCGCCTTGCCAGCCTTTAACTTGCAAAAAGCCGTCTCCACAACAATCCGCAATGCCCAGCGGGATTACTGGACCGGCACAGTGTATTCCACCAACCGGCGCGTCTGGGAGCACGACGAAGAATTTAAAACCTACCTGCAGCGTATTCGCGTCATGGCAGTGGATATGGAAACAGCCACCATTTTTATGACAGGCTTTGCCAATCGGATCCCTGCCGGAGCCCTGCTGTTGGTATCAGACCAACCCATGATCCCGGAGGGTATCAAGACCGCCAAAAGCGATAAAAAGGTGACCCAGGAATTTGCCGACCTGCACCTGCGCATTGGAATCGACTCGCTGCAAGAGATCATCAACGACGGTCTGACCGTCAAACACCTGCGTTTCTAAATGGTTCTCCCGCTAAATAAGCATGAACCATTGAATATTGAGGCTGAAAATGTTGATCGCCATCACCCGCAAAGTTAGTCCGGCCATCACCCGGTGCGAATTGACCCACCTGGAACGCCAGTCCATCGACCTGCAAACAGCCATTGCCCAGCATGTCCAATATGAGCAAGCGCTGCAATCCCTGGGGGTTGAGGTCATTTCCCTGCCAGCCGAGCCAGATCTACCGGATTCAGTATTCGTTGAAGATGCTGCCCTGGTGCTGGATGAACTGGCGCTCCTCACCCATCCTGGCGCGGATTCGCGCAAGCCGGAGGTAGAAAGCATAAGCCGGTCGCTCAGCTCCTACCGCCAGCTAATCACGATCCAGTCACCCGGCAGCCTGGATGGCGGAGATATTCTGCAGGTCGGTAAGAATATCTACGTTGGTATTTCAACCCGCAGTAATGTTTCTGCCATCCAGCAAATGGAAACCTGCCTCAAGCCATTCGGATACCAGGTAAAAGGAGTCAAGGTGACAGGCTGCCTGCACTTGAAATCAGCGGTTACACAAGTGGCCGAAGATGCCCTTTTGATCAACCCTGCCTGGATAGATAAAGAGGAATTTGATGGTTATAAACTGATCGAAGTGCATCCATTGGAAATATATGGTGCCAATGCTGTGCGGGTCAATCAGATACTGCTCTATCAGCCAGGTTTTCCCTGCACTGGTCAACGCCTGGAGGCAGCCGGTCTGAAATTGAAGCTGGTGGATGCTTCGGAACTGGGCAAAGCCGAAGGCGCTCTGACCTGCTGTTCATTGATCTTTACAGCATAGAGAACCAACCAGGGTTGACCCGATTCATTTTGTTGCCACAATGTTCCCCCCCGTGCTCTTGGCTATATACATGGCCTGGTCAGCACGGTTGATCAGGTTTAAAAGGGTGGGCATATCCTCCGCCAGTTGTGATACACCTATGCTGATCTTAACCCCGACCGGTCCGGCATCGGTTTCAACACTGGTCTCGGCCACACAGTTCTTCAAGCGCAGGGCAACACTATGGGCGGATTCCATATCCGTAACCGGCATCAGGACGGAGAACTCCTCGCCCCCATAACGCCCCAGGATATCATTATCCCGCAAACTCCTGTTTAATACCTGGGCTACATTGTGTAAAACCTGGTCCCCAACGATATGCCCATAACGGTCATTAAACTTCTTAAAGTGGTCGATATCCAGAATAATCGCTGAAAGAGGCAGGTCATAACGCCGGGCCCGACTGAATTCGTGCTCAGCCAGTTCGAAGAAATGCCTGCGGTTAAAGATACCGGTCAAGTCATCTATGAGTGCCATCTTTTGTACTTTGGCCAACAAGTGAGCATTTTGTAATGCAATAGCCACCTGACTGCCAAAGATGGACATGGTGGGCAGGTCACTCTCGCGCAAGTCCTCTCCCCATAACCAGAAGACTCCTTTGAATTCGCCATCCACGATCAAGGGTAGGTGGCAGATCGGTATATTGGGAGTCACTCCAATGGGAGTCAGTATTTTTTGAATACTTTGCCGGGGGAAGTCAACCAGGATGCTACTGACCACATTGACCGGATCGCTAAGCAGCAAGGGGTCCATGGATTCTTGTGAATACAGCCACAGGCGCTCGCGTGGAAAAACAAATTCCTTAATTTTTCGCCCGGCTGCACGTTCAATCACTTTGATAACGCGCTTGGGAATGGACGTGTAAGCAATGCTCATATTCTGATTGTCTGGTTCTGGAAGGGCAATTACACACATTAATCCCAGCAAGGATAATTCATTGCCCAGGGTATTCATGACACCTTCAGGATCGGCTGCGATCGAAGCCCGCGAGCCCACCTGGGCCAGTACCTTGATCATGGCGTTGGACCGCTCCAGTTGGTTGTTTTGCCTATATTGTGCATCAATCGTGCGTAAACGTTCAATCGCCGTTGCCAGTTGTCCGGCGATGACGCTCAGTAAATCTTCATCTCTTTGGGTAAAGGCATTCAGTTTTCCACTCTCAGCATTGACTACCCCGATCACCCGTTCACCCAGTTTGAGGGGTACACACAATTCAGAGCGAATTCGGTCATCCACATTCAAGTAATCTGCCGCCTGGCTGACATCAGCCACACGCCTGGTTTTACCTGTGAGAGCAACATTACCGGTAATTCCCACCCCAGATGGAATGCTGGCCGGTTTTTCCATAAGTCCAAGGCGATAGGATGAGTGCAATTGCAGCAACGCCCCTTCTTCATCTAAAATCATGATCCCAAAATTATCCGGGTAAAGTTTTTCACCGATCATGTGCGTTACAAATTCGATCAATTCATCTTCATTATGAGCACCCGTTGCCGCAGTGGCAATGGCATTTAACACAGATAATTCCTCGTTGCGCCTGCGTTCGGATGCAAGCAATTGGATGTTTTGGATCACAAAAGAAGCCTGGGAAGCAAAAATACCCAACAAGCGGGTATCATCCTGATCAAACCCGCCTGGTTTATTGATGGTAAACACCATTCCAAACAAACCCTGGTCTGTACGCTGCATTGGGGCAGCCATGACCGATTCGATATGAAGCGCCCGGGCAAATTCCATGAACTCAGGTGGGATATCAGAGATTGCATTGGTGCAAAAAATTCCTTTTTCTGTTAAATTCCAAATCTGTTCACCCACACTATTGGTGTAATGGTAGAAGCCAACCTGGTCATCACTCATCCCGTACGCAGAAACCTGGGCATTGATTTCATCGGTTTCAGGATCGTACAAACAAATCATGCATATTTGAGCGTCCACGAGCTGCGCCATGATTTCAGTGAGCTGGCCAAACATATTTCGAGAGTCATCCGGAAAATGAAGAACCCGGGAAATTTCATGAAGACCTGTAAATTCACGCACACTTTTTCCAGCTTCTTCCAAAAGCAATATCTTGGTCATTGCCAGAGAAACCTGCCGGGCTGCAAGTTCTCCCCAAGCAATCTCCGCATCCGAAAATTTACGTGGAGAATGAAAACTTAGAATAATGGCTCCCTGCTTCTTTTCACCAGAGATCAGTGGCAACACCAATGAGCAGCGGATTTCAGGAAATGGAATCATCACCTCGGGATCTACAAAGGGTGAATTTCTAGGATTTTCAATCACCAGGGCATGACCTGCTTCCAGAACAGATGAGGTCAGGGTAAGCTCACCAGGTTTGGCGATAACCGATTGATACATATCACTATATGGACCATATGCCGCCATGGGTATGGACAGCTTTTTTACCTCATCCCAGAAGGTGATAAAGCAATCGTCAGCCACAAACAATTCACCCATCCGGCTGACTAAAATCTTCAACATGCCGGGCATATCATTGACTTCCAGGGAGGCTCGTACGATGTCATTTAACAAGGCGAGGAAGCTGGCTTGAGCACGACGCTGCTCAATCACCTGGTCACGGGCAAGGATCTCTTTTCTATTGCTGCGAGACATCAATCCAAATTTTCCAACGATTCCAGCAACCAGAATGGTAGCAATTAAACCAACCAGCTCACCATGTTGTAAAATCCCGGCCAGATCTTCCACCTGCTGGAGTACCTGTATCAACAGATAGGCAAAATGACCGACAAATGCCAGCAGGCCTCCCCGCCACATTCCCAGGCTCCATGAAACGAGAATTGCCGGAATTAAAAGGAGCATTTCTACAGAAGGACCGATGGCTTTTCTGAGCAGCAAGGAGACTGCCACAAAGATTCCCCATATACACATGGCAATCAACCAGCGCACCTTAGGTGATTGAGACTTATTAAATAGCATAATGTCCATTTAGCGAATGCGTTTTCTGAACGAATATTTCCATGAAACGATAACTAAATACTAGCAACACACATATCACTGATTGAAGTATTTACACCAACTTTACAAATCTATCAGGTTTGGATCAATGAGGTATTGCCACCAGTTGTTGGCAACACTCCCCGTTCGCCCGGACACTTTGGGCAAGTGGCGCAGCCACCACTTGTGATGCAGGCGAATATTCCCATTACCCCATTCATCTGCGTTCACCTGCCTGGCTGGACCGGGAAGCCTGGGAAAATTTAACCAGTCGTCACAGTGACTGGAGACCAGGCGCGGGTTATTCCAATCATAGTCACTTTCACTGTTCGGTGCAAAGTGAATGTTTCCCACCTCAGCCTGCCCAGGATTTTGTTTATCGTATCTTGAAAAACGTTCATACGGGTTCTTGCCAGGTGGGGCTTTTTGAAAAGTCTTGATCAAAATGGATTCACTGCGGTGCCCAAACGATTCGAGCATCTCTCCCACCTGGCGTTCATAAGAGAAACCCATGATCACAAATTTGCGACTGCAACTCGAAGTATTTTCCATCGCCGGAGAATTGCACCAGAAGGCTCCCTTCCCGGCCATGCGCGATTCGTAAAACCCGGCATGCGGAAAAGCAAACAGCCAGACTTCATCAATTTCACGATTGTTAACTTGCTGCAAAATATTCAATTGCGTCAATAGGGTCTGGTAATCTGCCATGCTAGGGGTATGCGGATTACCTCCCCGCAATACTGCCATGTAACTGGTGGGAGTATAACGGAAACCATCTGTCTTGGCAGGGAATTCGTTTAATTCAACGCGCTTCACCACCTGGTAACGTGCCAATCCGCCACTGGTTGTGGCAATATCAGTGATGAAACCCGTCATCAGAGCATCCACACGCTGCCAGTTCATCTTGCTGGATAACTTTTCTCCAGTAACTGTATCCATGACCGGGTCATAGATCACCAACAGGACACGCGCGGTTACGATGCGTGCCGGTTCAGTGCTGCTGTCTGGATGGGAAACAGGCTGCGGGGCTGGTGGTGTAACCGGCGCTTTGGATACCCCAAAGAGTTTTAATAAACTTCCAAAAGCAGAATTAATCAGATTACCAAGGCTGCCCGTTGTTTTACTCATATCATGATCTTATAAGCCTAACCGTCCTACAAGATCGCTGATGTGCCAGGGTTTTCTTCATCAGGGCACATCCGTAGCAAAATAGATCTGGCTGCCCACACTCAGGAAAATGTATCGATTGGGACTGATCGCCATGGCGGAAATGGGTGAGGTGAACAGGGTCTTATCCTGGTCTACAGCCGCACGGAACTGGTTTTGCAGAAAAAGTGCTTCAGGGCGCGGGCTGAAACGGTAGATGGCAGCGGTAACCGGCGCCAGCACATACAGGGATGGGTCGGGAGGAGAGGTGAATGTCATTTCGGTGAACTGCGCATCCGAAAGGACCGCTCCGCTCTGGTGCCCACTGCGCGTATCTGTCATCGTCTCCGGATCATTGCAACGGATGGGCACCACATCTCCCAGTATTCCCGGCGTGCAGTTGGTGACATGTCCATCGCTAAATAACAGGTACAGATCGTTACCTGAGATGGTAATATCAGTAGCCTGACCCAAATTCTTCGGCACAAAATCGCCGGAAAAGAACAGGTCAGGCGGCAGACCATATCGGGTGTCCTCATCCAGTCCAAACACCCAGACGGCGTTACCAGCCGGGTCGAGAACGTAAAGGGAGTAATCATCTGCGCCCAGTGCAAACCCGGCCAGATTTTTCCAACGGATGTCGGGTTCTTCCAACTTCCAGGCCAGCGGTTCTTTATTGGGACTGCAGAACACCAGGGTACCTGTGTTGTCCATACCCACCAGGGTGGCTGCACCAAAAAGATTAACCCTGGGCAAAGCCACCATATCCAAAATAATGCCTACGTCATAGGTTGATTCGGATTTTACATTAATGGATTGATAGCTGCCGGGTCCGCATTTAAAATTCGTATCAACTTCGTAACCCTGGCTGGTCATGAAAGTGCGCATGACATTCCCCTGGGCAACGTTCAACAAGTACAGGTCCGTTTCGCTGGCAGCCATGTGCCCGACCTGAATTGTTTTACTCAAACCGCCGTAGATGGCCGGGCGGAAATCAAGGCGGATGATCTGATCCATGGCATCCAGAACGCTTTGGGCCTGCTGGCGCAAGGCATAAGAATCCTGGGTGATCTGGTAGCCCTCGGCCCGGTCGAGATAGTAGAGCGTGCTTTCCCAGGCCCTGCGCACAATGGCAGAGTCACTTTGCCCTATTGCCCCCACAGCTTCGCTGATGGCCAGCTTGTAATTTTCATCGTACTGTGCAGAACGCCCAAACCGCAAATATACCGTACTGGCTATAACCACCAATATCAGGGGAACGATAACGGCGATAAAAGCCATGGTCGAGCCCTGCATGGCAGGTGAGCGGTCTTCCGGCACTCCGGGCAGCGTCCGCTTTATTAGAGTTTGAAAACCAGTGCTCACTGACCGTCCAAATTTGCGAACGCCTTGCAGACCTGTTAAAAGCCTGCCCATGATCTCAACGCGGCGGGATAAATCCGTGCGTTTAATTTCGGGAAGTTCGCTGGTATTATTTGAACTGAAGATTTGGCTCTGAGCCATCTGCCGGATTGCAGGTGAGACGCCTGCAGATCCATCCAATTCTGATTCGGGCAGCATTTCATCCGCTGAGCTGTCTTCTGGAGTCGAGTCTTTGAGAAGCTGCGAATAATGACTGGGAATCCGGATGGATTCATCTGCCGGAACAGGTGCAGATGTAAGGATGGCAGCCTCTGGAGCAGGCGTATTCTCAAGTTCTGCAGGAGCTTTGGCCACCGGTCCCGAAAGAGGCGGCAGGCTTTGCCTGCTTTGTTCCTCCTGGGCGCGCAGCTCTTCCATATCCAGTTCCACATCTAGTTCAGATACAAGCATGGAGGCAGGAGTTTCCTGCAGGGCTGCCACAGGGGTTTGAACTGCCTGTAGCCGTGCTGCACTTAACAAGGTCATTAGACCTTTTCCGGTTTGCGCCTGGATGATGGCTGCGTTGATATTTTCATTCGGGATGGATTGGAGTTTACGGCGCAAGGCTTCAAGAGAAGTAACACCACGCTCACTCATCAGCGCTGCTTCCCATCCATCTGGAAGTTGGGCGCACATCACAAGTTGATCGCCTGGATTAAGATCCAGTTGCGAGTAATACAAGGGTGCGGTTTGGCTGAAACCCAATCCGCGTCCTGAGAGTTCCGGGTCGTGGATATGCTGTACATCATCCTTGCCAACACTGAATATATGGGTCGGACCACTTTGCACCACTACAAGCTGACTACCGCGCAGCACACCCAAAATCAGGCGACCAACAATATATTGGCCCCGGCCGGTTGTGCCCAGGTTGCGGTTGAGCAGGGTTAGGTTGAGGATATCCGCCGTGATACGCAAGGCAGACGTCAGCGAACCGGCGGTTTCAAAAAAACCAGCGGTCATTTGTGCAATGATTTTGGTATACTCATCTGATGAAAAGGGTGTATTGCCCGCCAATGCAAGGTAGATGAACAGATGATCCCCCTCCCGGCCGCGTGCAACCCTCCGTGGTGGAGAAGCTGTCATCAGCCCGGGAAGAGAAGGCCAATCCTTACCGTCGATTCGATGAAATGGAAGGAAGATGAGGTCAAATTCAACTGTCATGTCATCATTATACGTTAAAATCCAATTCATTGGGTAATGGCAGAATCAGGGCTTTCACAAGGTCAGATAACCCCTATTTTCTTACCCCTCTTTCACTCATTCCTAACAGGGTATAAGAGAATCAGGGTGATGGCATCATAAGGTGGACACCCGGGCAATAAGATTTGCGCGTAACATAGTTTAAATTAAACATAGGATAGATAATCAATGGAATTTAGCTTTATTAAAACAACATCTGAACTGGAAGCCCTGGCAGAAGAGTGGAACTCACTGCTGGCGGAGAGCATAACCAATGTGCCCTTTTTACGCCATGAGTATCTGAGCGCCTGGTGGCAGACACGCGGCGGGGGAGAGTGGGAAAATGCCGAACTGGCAGTGGTTACTGGCCGCCAGGATGGTATTCTGACCGGGATTGCGCCCTTATTCCTGGCAGACAATCATGATGGCGTACCAGCCTTGCTGCTGATGGGCAGCATCGAGATATCCGACTACCTGGATGTGATCGTCCGGGAACGAGATCTGGCGGAATTTTTATCAGGTTTGCTCGATTTCCTGGCTGACAGCACACCTGCTGTGTGGCACTGCCTGGATTGGTTCAACCTGCCCGAGGCTTCTGCCAGTTTGGCTGCTCTGCAAAATGCAGCCGAAAAACATGGCTGGAAATATCAGCAGGAGTCATTTCGCCCGGTCATTTCGGTATCATTGACGGGAAATTTTGAGAGCTACCTGGCAGGTATCGATAAAAAACAGCGTCACGAGATCCGGCGCAAGATGCGCCGGGCAGCCGAATATGACCTGCCGGTGAGCTGGTATATCCTGGAAGACGAGACCCGGTTGGATGACGACATGGATGCCTTTCTCAACCTCATGTCAAATGACCCCGAGAAGGCTTTTTTTCTTAGCCCGGCCATGCGGCCACAGATGAAAAACGCAGCCTGGGCAGCCTGGAAATCCGGCTGGTTGCAACTGGCATTTCTGGAAGTGGCTGGACAAAAAGCCGCCGGGTATCTGAACTTTGATTACAATGGGCATATCTGGGTATACAACTCGGGATTGGATCAACGCTACCTGGAACTTTCACCCGGTTGGGTGCTGCTGGGTCACCTGTTGCAGTGGGCCAATGAACATGGCCGCACTGAGTTTGATTTCATGCGCGGTGATGAGGCCTACAAGTTTAAATTTGGGGGGGTGCGGCATTTTGTGGAGCATGTGCAGGTGAAGCGCTAACCAACCATAATGATCGGGGAAAGAGAATATCAGGCCTGATACAGGTCTTCGCCAAATATGGACAGGACCTCGCCGTAGTACATGCGGTGATAATCCTTGCCGGGATATTTTTTCTCCAGGCGTGGGTCCAGAAAATTGGCTTTCTCCATATCATTCCAATAGATCTTGCGGCACTCCAGGATCAAGACAGCCTGGGCATAACCCGGTGCCGCCACACGCGTGGAGGCGATCGGGGTCAGCCCGGCCTCGCTTATTTTGTCGCCATCCCGCCCGGATTTGTTGCCAAGCAGATCCAGCGCAGGAGCGTAGGCTTCTGGGAAAGCGCACACGGTGAAGGTGTCGTATTTTTCCATGAACTGGTAGGTGTAGCGTACCGGGCGGACAACCACCTGCACAAAAGGGAGTCCCCACATGACGCCCAGGCTGCCCCAACCGACTGTCATGGCGTTAAAGTGACCGGTCTTCCAGTCACCACTGGTAAGCAGCAATCCCTGACCATCCCAATTCGCCATGGGTTTAAAAGTGAAGGTATCGATGGATATTTGTTTTCGTGTCATCCTTTTATCATTACCTCTCAAATAAATGGAATGTTGGGGATTGGGAACGAGCTTCGTATGCTTTCACACCCAGCCTTCCCCTGAATTATTGAAAAGAAACTCATTATCTTTTTGTTATTCTTGCATCAAATTATAGTGCACCCGGGGTTCACGCCGTACCACCAACTGCTCAGCAACCAGTGCCAGACCCAGCAGGCTGGCTTCCTGCCAGGCGTGACCAATGGCCTGCATACCGATCGGCAGACCATGCGGGTTATAGCCAACCGGGAAGGAGATGGCTGGCTGGCCGGTCAGGTTGGCGGGGGTGGTAAAACGCAAGATCTCGATCACGGTGGTCAGGTCGGAATTGCCGTCCGGCAGCGCGCCTGTAGGAATGGCAGGTGCAACCAGTCCGGTGGATGGGGTCAAGATCATATCCACATTTTCCATGGCGTTATTAAAATTAGCGATCAAACGCGTCCGCACTCGCTGAGCCTGGACGTAGTCACTGGCGGTAAAAGCCTTGGCCAGAGCCAGGTTGGTACGCACATCCAGGCCATGTTCTTTGTGATGCTCTGCATATGTGGCGCTCATGGATTGCATCATCTCACCTGCAATGGTGATCAGGTGAGCCACGCGTGCAGCTTCCATGTCTGGAATGGAGACCTCATGCAAACTGGCGCCCATTTTTTCAAACTCCCTGAGCATGGTTTCACAGGCGGAGACCACCTCATCGCTGGCATGCCGAAACCAGGGCCAGAAGATGCCCAGGCGCAGGCCGCGCATGTTTAACTTGTCCCAGTCTTTTAGTGTGGGTTCGGGCTGGTGCAGCGAATTTGGGTCCTTGAGATCCGGACCGGCCATGACTGCGTATGCCAGGGCGGCATCGGTGGCACTGTCTGCCAGAGGACCCAGGTGAGCCACACTCCAGCACAAGGGAAAGGCGCCATATTCACTGATGCGGCCAAAAGTGGGTTTAAGCCCAACCATACCGCAGAACGAGGCCGGGATGCGAATGGAACCGCCACCATCTGCGCCGATGGCCACCGGGCAGAGACCTGCCGCCACTGCCGTGGCAGGTCCGCTGGAGCTGCCCCCGGTGAAATGATCTGGTTCGTAAGGATTACGCGTGGTGCCGGTGTTGGGATTCAATCCGGTCACACCGATGCCAATCTCGTGCATGTTGGCTTTTCCGATCAACAGGGCACCGGCCGCGCGCATGCGCGCCACTACCGTTGAATCCTCCTTGCAGGGAGTCTTGCCCAGGAAGCGGGTACCCACGGTGGTTGGGAAGGGGCGCATGTCCACTTCATCTTTAACTGCCACCGGAACCCCATCAAAAATACTTAAGGGCTTGCGGGCTTTAATACGCTCGCTTGCCTGGCGGGCCTGCTCAAGCACATCCTCCCGGTTCACGGCAATAATGGCACGCAGAGGCGGCTGGGCGGAATTACTGGCTTCGATCGCATCCAGGGCACGCCGGGCCACATCTTCAGGCGTCAGGCTGCCCTCCCGGTAGGCAAGCGCATAATCCTGCACACTGGCAAAGTGGAATCCGGGCGCGGCCGGAGTCGGTTTGGAGGGCCACTCCTGCTCGGGCACAGCCTGGGATTTGTGCGCCAGAGTGCCCGTATAATTGAGCGGCTGGGTGGTGGGTGCCTCATCAAATTTTTGCTCCCGCAGCCAGGTGATGCCGCTGCTCTTGAACAAGCTGGGGATCAACAGACCACGCAGGGGACCTTCCACCAGTTTTACGAACAGCCGCAAAACTGCGCCTGCCAGGTAGGGTAACTTGACTGACTTCAGATCATACACGTTGTCACGGGTGGGCTGGTGATCCATTATTTACTCCTCGGAATTATGGAATGAAAATAGGGGAATAACTTCATACAGTATAGAGACAACCCGCCCATCCGTCAAGCACGGGACGCAAAAAAATTTTCAGCTTGACAGACCTGTAAAGCAGTATATAATCACCTTATTAATATAGAAATAGCTATGACCGGGACGAGTAAACGCACCGGCTGCTGACAGGGAGAGCACAGGCCGTGGACTGAAAGCCTGCTCAAGCAGCCAGAGTTGAAAACCCCCCGCGAGCCTGAATCTGAACACCATCCGGCAAGTAAGATGAGCGGTTGGCCCCGTTAGCAGCCCCAAGGAGATGTCTCGATCGCCGCATTGATCCGGCAGTAATTCAGAGACAAATCCGGGTGGAACCACGTGAACGCATGCGCGCTCTCGTCCCGGAAACGGACGAGAGTTTTTTATTTTATAGGAGTTTTCTTCTCAAAAACACCCCACTTCCAGATTTTTGAGAAGATAATTATAGGAGGCAGAAATGGCCGAAAAGATCCAGGAAAGATACGAAGACAGTGACCTGTACCGCATCCGTCACTCCACAGCCCACGTCATGGCACAAGCGGTGCTCGAGATGTTCCCCGAGGCGAAATACACCATCGGGCCGCCCATCGAGAATGGTTTTTATTATGACTTCGATCTGCCGCGCCCTTTGACTCCTGATGACCTGAAAGCCCTGGAAAAACGCATGCGCCAGGTGCTGGCAGGCAGGCATGTTTTTCAAAAGAAAGTAATTTCAGCGGATGAGGCGCGCCAGGTCTTTGCACAGCAGCCCTACAAACTGGAATTGATCGCCGGTCTGGAACAAGGCGGGTTCGATGAATACGGCAACCCTTTGAAGGAAAAACCGGATATTTCCATTTACTCCCACGACAAGTTTGTAGACCTGTGCCGCGGCCCGCATGTGGAAAATACCGGACAGATCAACCCGGCAGCTGTCAAGCTCATGTCCGTGGCTGGTGCTTACTGGCGCGGTGATGAGAAGAATGCCATGCTGCAACGCATCTATGGCACAGCCTGGCGTACTCCGAAGGAACTGGAAGAATACCTGTGGCAGTTGGAAGAAGCCAAGAAACGCGATCACCGCCGCCTGGGCAAGGAACTCGGTCTGTTCCATTTCTCCGACGACGTCGGCCCCGGATTGCCGCTATTTACCCCCAAAGGCGAGATGTTGCGACACCTGATGGAAACTTATGTGCGTGATCTTCAGACCCGGTATGGCTATTCCCACGTCTGGACCGGTCACCTGGTCAAGGAAGACCTGTACAAACGCTCCGGTCACTACGATAACTATGTGGACTCGATGTTCCCGCCCATGGTGGACGAAAATATAACCTTCCGCCTCAAGCCGATGAACTGCCCCAGCCACATGACCCTCTACAAGGAAATGGGTCGCCACTCTTACCGCGAGCTGCCCATGCGCTTCGGTGAATTTGCCACGCTTTACCGCTACGAAAAAACCGGTGAATTGACCGGCCTGACGCGTGTGCGCGCCCTGACCCAGGATGACTGCCACATCTTTTGCACAGAAGACCAGATCCAGCAGGAGTTCACCCTGGCGCTGAAATTGATCCAGGAAGTGCTCGAGCGTTACCGCTTTATAGATTACAAGGTGCGCCTGTCTCTGCGCGGCGAAGGCGGCAAATATGTTCAGGATGACGAGAAATGGGCCAAAGCCGAAACCGCCCTGCGCGCCTCCCTGGATGCCAATAACGTCGAATATTTTGAGGCCAGCGGTGAAGCCGCCTTCTACGGGCCAAAAGCAGATTTCCTGGCCCGGGATGTGCTCGGTCGCGAATGGCAGCTCTCCACCATCCAGGTGGATTTCATCCAACCAGCCCGCCTGGGACTCATTTACATCGCAGAAGATGGCGCCGAACACACCCCCGTGGTATTGCACCGGGCGGTGACAGGCACCACCGAGCGATTTATGGGTGTGATCATTGAGCATTTTGCAGGTGCTTTCCCGGTCTGGTTGGCACCCCAGCAGGTTATGATCATCCCAATTGCCGACCGCCACCTGGAATATTCCGGGCAGGTGGCAGAAAAGTTGAAGGCTGCCGGTTTGCGCGTCGAAGTGGATGGTCGCACCGAGCGCATGAATTCCAAGATCCGCGATGCCCAGAAGCAAAAGATCCCTTACATGCTGGTGATCGGCGACCAGGAGGCCGAAGCCGGACAGGTTGCCTTGCGCCTGCGCAGCGGGGACAACCCCGGTGCCATGTCGCTGGCAGATTTTATATCCCTGGCCCAAAAAGACATCCAGCAGGGGAATTGATCATTATATAAAGGCTTCTACTCACCATATCAGATTTTGTCACTGCGAGCGCAGCGTGGCAGTCTCCTCTCCGGCATGGGGATTGCCACCCCAAAAAGCATCGGGGTCTTCGGCGTCGCTGGGAGGATGCTCCTCGCAAAGACAGAAGATAGAGCTTTTTTGCATTGAACAGCAGCGTTCTGCCACTGTGGAATTAATCGCAATTATGGACGTGAGTAGATACATATAAAGAATCGTATATCTCCCACGGCGCTCTAATCTGACAAACGCCGTGGGAATTGTTTCTATCAATAACTGCAGGTAAAGCGCGTTAATAAATAACGTAACTACTCAGACATTTCACGCTGAGCGGAGAGTTCTTCCCTGGCACTTGCATGCCTGGGCAAGTGTGCATAGCAAAGCATCTCAGCCCAGGTTACGAGAGATTCTTCGCCGCTGGAGAACGTCAGCAGCTCACATCGTCCCGACACTTGCGCCAGAACGCAGTGCAGGTGTGTCCCCGTTCGGGCGGGGAGCCCTCCAGGGCGAGATAGCATTCGGGAGAATGACGCCCCGGATGAGTTTTTAACAAAAACAATCCATCTTGACGCCCTTTGATTGCCGATGGTAAGATGAAGTCATGTATCTAAAAGGTTCAAAATGGAGCATGAACAAAAGGCGCAAGCAGATCCACCCCTTCCGCATCCTGTTCCTGCTTATTCTGATTGCAATTGCAATCTATTTCAACCAGGTGGTCATTCCGACCATACCAACCCCCTTTGTGGCAACCCCCACTGCGACGCGCCTACCCGAGTCTTACCTGAGCGAAGCGGAGGGGCTTTTTTCCGATGGTAAATTATTGCAGGCCATCTCCGTGTACCAGGAAGCCATCAGCATTCAACCCAACAACCCGGCTAATTACCTGGCTCTGGCACGTGTACAGATCTTTGCAGGTCAATATGATGCCGCATTAACCAACGCAGAAAATTCGCTGCTGTTGTCCAACAACAGTTCCATGGCCTATGCCATACGTGGCTGGGCATTAACGAAGAAGGGTGATTTCCCATCCGCAGAGACTGCCATCTTGAAAGCCATCAACATTGATGCCAACAATGGTCAGGCACATGCTTATTATGCCGAACTGCTGGGAGAAATGTACCTGGCCGATACCGGACCCTTTGGCGCCCTAGACCTTGCCATCGAGGAATCCCGTGTGGCAACCTCCCTGGCAGGCAATACCATCGAAGCCAATATTGCGCGCGGCTTTATCCTGGAGATCACGGATAACCGGGAGCAGGCCGTTCAGGCTTACCTGGCAGCCATTAACATCAATCCGAACATCCCCGAGATTCACCTGGCGCTGGGGCGCATTTACAAGGTGTTAGGAGCCATTGGAAACGCCATAGACGAATATACCCTGGCCAATACGCTCAACCCATCCGACCCAATACCAGATCTATATACATCACGCGCTTATGCAGCTTATGGAGATTTTGCCAAGGCAATCCAATCTGCCGAGCTGGCTGTAAGTAATGCTCCCACAGACGCCTATATGATTGGCAACCTGGGTCTGATGCTCTACCGCAATTTCGAGTGGCCGGATTCCGTCACCCAATTTTCGCTGGCGATCAATGGAGGCAGCACTGCCGATGGGCAGGTGATCGAACCAGTAAATCTAACAGGGGACGACTTGTACATCACACAATACTTTTACACTTATGCACTGGTTTTGGCATACACCGATCATTGCAGCGAGGTTTTGGATGTTGCCAAGACCATCCTCGAAAAAGTGGTCAACGATGAGGACGCAATTTACAATGCCAATGAAGCCCTGAGACTATGTGAAAACAGTCTGCTGACTCCCTCCCCAACCACAGCGCCCATCTTGACACCGCAAGCCACCCCCACACCATGATCGTTAGATCCAGACGTCCCCTCTTTTACCAGAAACGACATTCCAATTTTTACAGAATCTTCCTATGGGTTTGCCTGATCCTGGCTGGCATCTGGCTGGTAAATCAAGTTGATATCGGTGCAATCCAGCGCCCATTTCAACCATCCCCGACCCCAACCCGCAGTATTCAATCCTATTCCATGGAAGGGGACGCATCTTTTTCCGCCGGACAGCTTAATGACGCCATCAGTGCTTATATTGAAGCAACCAGGATCAATCCAAACGATACCGAAGTATGGGTCAAGCTGGCTCGTATCCAGGCTTACTCATCCAACCTGCTGACCACAGACGCACAGCGCATAGAGCGCTTGCAGGCAGCGCTTGCTTCCATTGACCAGGCTGTAATCCTGGCTCCGGACGACAGCATGGTGCATGCCACGCGTGCTTTTGTACTGGACTGGTTGTGGAGTGCAACCACCCTGGCAGGACAGGACCCAAAAACCCTGCTTAACGAAGCAGAACAGGAAGCCACGCGGGCTTTGCAGTTGGATGGTCAAAACATCCTCGGAATGGCTTATTATGCTGAGATCATGATAGACCAGCAAAAATGGACCTCGGCCGAAAAGATTATTCAACAGGCTATTGAGCGTGGACCTGAGCTCATGGATGTTCACCGTGTTTACGCCTACGTGCTCGAATCCACCAGTTATTATAAGCAAGCCATTGAAGAATATCAAAAAGCCATACAGATCACCCCCAACCTGACCTTCTTGTACATATCCGTGGGAGCCAATTACCGTCGCCTGGCATTTGACAGCACCATCCCCCCTGAAAGAAATGCCCTGTATGACCAGGCCCTGGAATATTTTTCAAAAGCAGCCAGGTTGAATACCCAGCTGCAGATCAAGGACCCTATCCCATATATCGCCATTGCCAAAACCTACTCCCAAAAAGGTGATTTTTTTGCTGCTGCCCTGAACATCAAAAAGGCGCTCTCATTTGACATCTCCAACGCGGATATCCATGGTCAACTGGGAATTATATATTTCAAGTCGCGAAATTATGAAGGCTCCATCCCTGCGCTCCAATGTGCGGTGCGCGGTTGCACAGCCGCGGATTCCTGCCTGGCGCGTTACGGACGGGAATGTACGCAAAATGAACAAAGCTCAGAAGTCATCGGTCTGCCTCTTTCAAACACCACTGTGGTGTATTACTATACTTACGGTTCTGTGTTGGCAGCCCTGAGCATTCCCCAACGAAATTACTGTCCGGAAGCTATGAAAGTTCTCAGCGAAGTGCGCGCCTCCTTCTCCGCGGATGCCAACATTATCGGTATCGTTAATGCCGGTGAACAGATCTGCCAGTCACTTACACAGGACATCGTCCAAACCCCCATACCTTTGCCAACCTCCACACCCATACCCACTCCCAAGCCCTAAAAAACTCGCATTTCTATTTTTCAGAACGGTAAAAAACGCTTCTCTTTCCAGGAAAACCTACCCAAAAAGCCAGGAGCCAAAGGTCAGGCTGACTGGTTGTAATCCCAGCGAAGAAATGCCACCATGAATTCTCTTTTCACCACCTGGGCACAAAGATTCTTTATATGGAAATTTTATGATTGCGTGTGAAAAGTTTTTTTATGACTACAACAGAAACATCTCAAAAGATTATGGTGTTGAGGCACACCCCGACCTGCCCCTGAATTATAGAAACGATATCTACAGCATATATAAATATTTTATTAATATCTGTCAATATCCCTTGACTTACCCCATTAAGACAAGTATTATTGTATTTAGCACTCGCACCGTGTGAGTGCTAAAAAATTCAAGTTTTTTCCCAGGAGCGAATATGAAACTTTCTTTAAAACCCCTCGGTAACCGTATCGTGGTTGAACCCATCGAACAGGAAGAAATCACCGCTGGTGGCATTGTACTACCCGAAACCGCAAAAGAGAAACCCCAACAGGGCATGGTTCTGGCAGTCGGACCAGGCGAACGTGATGAAGATGGCGACCGCATCCCCATGGATGTAAAAGTCGGCGACAAGGTCCTGTTTGCAAAGTATTCCGGGACCGAAATGAAATTGGACGGCAAAAAGTTACTCGTGCTGCGCGAGAGCGACCTGCTGGCCATTGTTTTAGGAAAATAACCACAAATCTGTAACGGAGGAATAATAATATGGCAGCCAAACAACTTGTTTTTTCAGAAGATGCCCGCCGGCGACTCAAGAACGGTATTGATATCGTCGCGAACGCGGTAGGAACCACCCTCGGTCCCAAGGGACGCAACGTAGCCCTGGACCGCAAATTCGGCTCCCCCACCATCACCCATGATGGTGTAACCGTAGCCAAGGAAATCGAACTCGACGATCCATTTGAGAATATGGGCGCCCAGCTTATCAAGGAAGCCGCCACAAAGACCAATGACATCGCTGGTGATGGCACCACTACTTCAACCGTACTGGCACACGCCATTGTCACCGAAGGCCTTAAGAATCTGGCTGCAGGGTCCAACCCGATGCGCCTGAAACTGGGCATTGAACAGGCCACCGATGCAATAGTTGCCTCACTGCGCAAGATGGCTCAGAAAATTGAAACCAAGGAAGAAATTGCCTCGGTAGCCACCAACTCAGCCGCAGACGTCGAAATTGGCAACCTGATCGCGGATGTGATGGACAAAGTCGGCAAAGATGGCGTCATCACCGTGGAAGAATCCAAATCTATGCAATTCGAGACCGAGTATGTAGAAGGCATGCAGTTTGATCGCGGCTATATTTCAGCATACTTCATCACCGATACAGAGCACATGGAAGCCGTCATCCCCGAACCCTATATCCTGATCTACGACAAGAAGATCTCTGCAGCCCAGGATATTGTGCCCGTGCTTGAGAAACTCGTCCAGCTTGGCAAGCGCGAACTGGTCATCATCGCCGAAGATATTGACGGCGAAGCCCTGGCCACCCTCGTTCTGAACAAACTGCGCGGTATGCTGAATGTGCTGGCCATTAAAGCCCCAGGCTTTGGTGATCGCCGCAAGGCCATGATGCAGGATATTGCCACCTTGACCGGTGGACAGGTCATCTCCGAAGAGACCGGCCGCAAGCTCGAAACCACCACCCTGCAAGACCTGGGTCGTGCCGAGAAGGTCGTGGCTGACAAAGACAACACCACCCTGGTGGGCGGCAAAGGCGATAGCAAAGAAATCAAAGGCCGCATCGACCAGATCCGCGTTGAGATCGACAAGAGCACCAGCGATTACGACAAGGAAAAACTCCAGGAACGCCTGGCCAAGCTCTCCGGCGGCGTAGCCATCATCCGTGTTGGTGCTGCAACCGAAACCGAACTTAAAGAGAAGAAGCACCGCGTGGAAGACGCTCTTTCAGCTACACGTGCTGCCATTGAAGAAGGCATCGTCCCTGGCGGTGAGATCACCTTCATCAATGCCATCTCCGCCCTGGACAAAGTCAAAATGACCGGCGACGAAGAAGCCATCGGCGTCTCCATTGTCCGGCGTGCCATGGAAGCCCCCATCCGCAAGCTGGCTGAAAATGCCGGCCAGGACGGCGCGGTCATTATCGAGACCGTCCGCCGACTTTCCAAGGAACAGCATAACAAGAACCTGGGTTACAACGTCATCACCGGTGAATATGTGGACATGCTCAAGGCTGGCATCATTGACCCGCTTAAGGTCGTGCGTGGCGCCCTCGAGAATGCAGCCTCCATCGCTGCCATGATCCTGACCACAGAATGCCTGGTCACTGACCTTCCTGAAAAAGACAAACCAGCCCCCATGCCCCCCGGCGGCGGGATGGATTACTAAACCAGAACGATCCTCTTTTCAGGGCGCAGCACATGCTGCGCCCTGATTTTTTAATTCAGGTATAATCATTCAGATGTCCACATTCCAGCCCAGAAAACTATTACGTGTAACATCTCAAAAAAGTGGGGTGTCACCCCGAATTATTAAAAAGATATTTTTACTATGGACGTTGGTACTGGTCATTACAGGCCTGGCAGCTTGCCAGCCGGCCTCCCCGACCCCGCTCACTCCATCCCCAACATCCCCACCACCTCCAACCTTAACCCTGGTGCCAATGGCGATCCTTATCAACGGCAGCGGCATCACCCAGGCCGAATTTGAGGCCGAATTGACCCGGTTTCAATCTGCTCAAAGCGCTCTGGGAAATACAATATCGCTCGAAGAAGCCACCCAGTGGGTGGCAGATGACCTGACCAATCAGATGTTGCTGGAACAGGGTGCGCAATCGGCTGGTTTTACCGTCGATGATGTCATGCTGCAAACCCGCATTGACAACCTGGTTGCACAGCTCGGTAGTGTGCAGGCGCTGACAACCTGGCAAGAAGGACATGGCTACACCGACGAATCCCTGCGACAATCCCTGCGCCGGCAAATAGCCGCCGCCTGGATGCGTGACCAGATCATCTCAGCCGTACCCAGTACTTCAGAACAGGTACACGTTCAGCAAATTTTGCTCTATAATTCAGATAAGGCCCAGGCAGCCTGGAATGAACTGAACGCCGGTGCTGACTTTGCCACTCTGGCTGCTGAATACGATCCGGTCACAAAGGGTGAGTTGGGGTGGTTCCCGCGCAATTACCTGCCGGATGTGGAGATCGAAGAAGCCGCATTTGCCCTTCAGCCCGGGCAGTATAGCAATGTAATTGAGACCCTGGCAGGTTATTCCATACTGATGGTATTGGAACGAGAACCTGACCACATTCTTTCACCTGACGCCCTGCTGACGCTGCAAACCCTGGCTCTTGAAAACTGGCTGGAAGACAAACGTCAAAACAGCACCATCAAGCTGACCCCCTGAGAAGAACTCACAGGAAACAGCCAGCCTGAAAACAAACAGGCAAATTAACGGGAGAAGTTGCGATGGATAATTTTGAACCAACACCCAACAGATCCGGCATGATATGGAATATCGTGTCCATTCTGGTTGTGGTGACTATCATTGGAGTGGTGGGTTTCTTTGGGATCATTTTCTTCAATCCCTATAGTGCTCTGAATCCTTTCCCACCCGCCCCGCTGCCCACCTTACAAACCTATCCAACCGCCACCATCACGCCACTACCCTTGCCGGCCACATATACCCCCACTATAACCATTCAGCCCAGTGCAACTGAAACCCAATTGCCTACCTGGACAGCCATCCCATCCTTCACACCTTTCCTAATAGAGTCGGCCATAACTCCACCGGGAACTCAGGCAACCAGCAGCTCGGGGATGCCATTCGAAGCAACCCTGACCCATGTGGGCAGCACTTATTATCACCCGGATGCCGGCTGCAATTGGATGGGAGTAGCCGGACAGGCTGTGGATATCAATAACAGCCCGATTCTATACCTGACCATTCACATCAGCGGTACATTGGGCGGAAAATTCCTCGATTACTACAGTCTGACAGGTACAGCCCCCAACTATGGGCAAGCCGGGTTCGAATTTATGCTGGGTGACAAAGCCATTGCATCCTCCAATACGCTCTGGATCCAATTGCTGGATCAACAAAACCTGCCGCTGACAGAGCAGATTAAGCTGACCACCTACAATGACTGCACCAAAAACCTGGTCATGATCCGCTTCAAGAAGGTGCGCTAAGCAGCAGATCGTCTCTATGCTACCGATCTGCCGGGCATTTTTGCAGGCTGGAATAAGAAAAGTGGTTTATTAATTAGAAAGTGGTGTATCTTCTCAATAAATCGGGGGAAGATACAAAGTGGTTTATAAATTAAATCAAAGGAGCGGCTTCAGCCGCTCATTGTTTATCACATGTGCATTTAAAAATCATAAATATCCACCCCAATATGCTCCCTATGGTATCAATCTCCAATATTTAATCATCCATCTTATCAATAATGGCGTCTCCAAACTCGGAGCATTTCAGCAGGGTGGCACCTTCCATCAGGCGTTCGAAATCATAAGTGACGGTCTTGGCAGCAATGGCAGCCTCCATTCCCTTCACGATCAGGTCAGCGACCTCGTTCCAACCCAGGTAGCGGAACATCATTTCCCCCGAGAGGATGACCGAGCCGGGGTTGACTTTGTCCAGGTCGGCATACTTGGGGGCGGTTCCGTGGGTGGCTTCAAAAATAGCGTGCCCGGTGACATAGTTGATGTTGGCGCCCGGCGCAATGCCAATGCCTCCCACCTGGGCTGCCAGTGCATCCGAGAGATAATCTCCATTCAAGTTCAAGGTGGCGATCACATCGTAATCTTTTGGGCGGATGATGGTGAACTGCAGGGAAACATCCGCAATTGAATCTTTGATCAGCAGCTTGGATTTCCACTTGCCGTCACCGTGGATATCCCACAACTTGAGGGCTTCTTCCACTTCCTGCTTTATGCCATTCTGCTGGTCAGGTGACATCATAACAAAACCAGGGTCTATCAATCTGGCATTGTCTTCCAGGCTCAGGTGCGGGTTTTGTTCCTTGTTTCCCAAAATCCAGGTTTCACGCTCAGTGACGATCTGATCACGGAATTCACGTTTGGCCAGGGCATAACCCCAATCCTTAAAGGCGCCCTCAGTAAACTTCATAATGTTACCTTTGTGAACAAAATTGATGCTCTTGCGCTTATTATCCAATGACCACTGCAGGGCAGCCCGCACCAGCCGTTCGGTGCCTTCCTTTGAGACCGGTTTGATACCGATGCCAGAGCTATCCGGGAAGCGCATCTTGGCGTATTGCTTCGGGAAATTTTGTTTGAATAGTTCCTTGAATTTTTTATTATCTTCCGTGCCATTTTGGAATTCAATCCCGGTATAGATATCCTCGGTGTTCTCACGGAAAATGACCATGTCCACATATTCGGGATGTTTGACCGGCGAAGGCACACCTTTGTAGTAGCGCACCGGGCGCAGGCAGACGTACAAGTCCAGCAATTTGCGCAGAGCCACATTCAACGAAGTGAATCCACCGCCGATGGGTGTGGTCAAGGGGCCCTTGATGCCCACCAAAAATTCTTTGAAAGCTTCCACGGTTTCATCCGGGAGCCAGGAATTGAACATTTTAAACGACTTCTCACCCGCGTATACTTCCATCCAATGTACCTGGCGTTTGCCGCCGTAGGCTTTTTGGACAGCCGCATCGAAAACTCTTACAGCAGCCCGCCAGATGTCACGACCGGTGCCATCCCCTTCCACAAATGGAATGATGGGATGATTGGGGACTTGCAGTTTTCCATCCTTGATCCCAATCTTGGCACCACCTGCGGGAACTTTAACTTGTGTGTATTCCATTCATACTCTCCTTATTGCGTAACAATTTATTCAATTGGATGGTTCTTCCCATAATTCTAGGGAAAAGTTGCCCCACTTCTTTTAGATATGTCGGTTAGATTATATCAAATCAGGACTATTATTGGATGCAGAACCCCGGTCAATGTCGCGCGAAGTGGCCAGGTTACTGAAAAGTGTGTCAGGCATCCTTCAAGGTTGACTTTTGCGGGATGTCTTTGCGAATTGCTATTAAATTGCCTTTTCACTTTGCATGTCTCAGGATATACTTTATGAAGGCTGGACGTCATCCCCCAATGAGGATTGACACAATTATAGATGAGAGGATCGAAGCCATGAAAGTTACCGTACTGCAAGAAACCCTGGCACATGGATTAAGCATCGTATCACGCGCGGTCTCCCCGCGCAGCACCCTGCCCGTACTCTCCAATGTACTGGTTGCCACAGATGAGGGCCGCTTGCGTCTTTCAGCAACCAACCTGGAACTGGGCATTACCTGCTGGATCGGAGCAAAAATCGAGGAGGAGGGCTCCACGACTGTGCCAGCGCGCACCTTTGTGGACCTGGTGGGGACGCTACCCGCTGAACAGGTCAGCTTGAACCTGAACACCACCACCCAGAGCTTGAACGTGCGCGCCGGGGCCTCGAATACGGATATCAAGTGCATCGATTCCCAGGAGTTTCCACCCATGCCGGTACCCGAAATGGATTCTGCCTTCCAGATCAATGTGGCTGACTTCAAGGAGATCATCCAGCAGGTGGCCTTTGCAGCCTCCACGGATGAAGCCCGCCCGGTATTGATGGGTGTATTGATGAATGTGGAAGGGGACAAACTGACTATGGCGGCTGCGGATGGATTCCGGCTGTCAGTGCGGCACGCCACCCTATCCACATCTGCCCCGCAAGCACTTTCCGCCATCATCCCGGCCCGCGCTCTGAATGAACTGGCACGCATCACGGCAGAGGGTGGTGAAATGATCTCAATGGTTCTACCCAAAGGCCGGGGCCAGGTGGTTTTCCGCGTGAAGGATGCCGAATTGGTCTCCCAATTGATCGATGGCGTTTTCCCGGATTACCAGCAGATCATTCCACGGGCATACAAGTCCCGCACCATCCTTTCCACCCAGTCACTGCTTAAAGCCTGCAAACAGGCCGAGATCTTTGCACGCGAGGGCTCAAATGTAGCCCGTTTCAACATCAAATCCAGCGGTGATCTGGAACCCGGCTCTGTCGAGATCTCTGCCCAATCCGAGGAGACCGGGTCAAACGAGACCATCGTTTCTGCCACCATTGATGGGGTCGGGTTGTTGATCGCCTTTAACGTGCGCTTCCTGCGCGAGGTGCTGGAGGTGGTCAGATCACCCAATGTCGCCCTCGAGACCAGTGCGGCCAACAGCCCGGGTGTCATCCGGCCGGTGGGGTCAGATGATTTTCTGCACGTCATCATGCCCATGCATTTGGGTTAGGTACCTTTAAATTTCAAGCCCTCACCGGACTTTTTGCTACTTATCCTTTTGATAAGGACAAAAGCCCAGAGTTTTTTTGTCCAGTGAGATCTGAAGTCTTGCCCAACCGCAAGAGTTGCACATATACAAAAGTAATATTAGGCATCCTGGGGGGAAACCGGATGATTTGCATTCCCAATATTAAAGATGTATACTGTTGGGAATATTTTATTTTATATCTTCTTGGAGGAAATCATGAAAAAAGCGCTCTTAGTAATTGTTATGTTAGTGGCAGCCTCACTGGCCTGCAGCCTGCTATCACCCAAAGTAAGCCCAACCAACAACCCACCGGTCGAGATCCAGCCCACGTCAGCCCAGGTTCAACCCACTGCCGGCCAAATCCAGCCCACCGTTCAGTTTCAAAACAATATACTTTTCTCAGACGATTTTGCAAACTCCGGCAGCGGCTGGGACCAGGTGAACGAGGATTACAAGATCACGGATTATGCCAATGGCGGTTACCGCATGTGGTTAACCGAAACACAGTATGATATCTGGGCCAATCCGGGCAAGTCATTTTCTGGCCCGGTAAGTATTGAAGTGGATGCCACCAAGACTGCAGGTCCGGATAATAACGACTTTGGCATCATCTGCAATTACCAGGATGTTGAAAACTTCTATGTTGGGCTGATCAGCAGTGATGGCTATGCTGTGATCAGTAAAGTTGAGGCTGGCACTACAACCTATCTCTCCTCTGAACAGATGGAACCTGTTGATGGCATCAACCCAGGCTCAGCCACCAATCACATCCGGTTCGAATGCAACAATGGCGAACTATCCCTGTATGCCAATAGCAAACAGGTGGCAACTGCCAACGACAGCTCATTCTCGAGCGGAGATGTCGGCCTGCAGGTGGGCACATTTGATGAAGGCGGTGTGGACATGCTGTTCGACAATTTTCTCGTGTTAAAACCGTAAACATATCCAACCTTTGAAAAAGCATGGCAAGGTCTGTCTAAAAACAGACCTTGCCTTTTAATTATCCATGAAGTAATTAAAAACCTTCCAGCCTGCTTAGATCCGCCACACCATCCGCCAGGTGAGCGATGCGCTGCAGAAGAGCCAGGCGGTTCTCACGAATGGTTTTATCTTCAGCCATTACCATGACCGACTCAAAGAATTTATTGACAACCGGCAGCATGGGCAGAAATACATTCAGGAAATCGTCCACGCTCCCAATACGGCATTCTGTTTGCTGCGCAGTTTGCAGGGCATCCAGTAATTCCTTTTCGGCTGGTTCAACACAGGCTTCTACATGCAGGTCAAAGGTTGTCTCCTGATCACGGGTGATACGCACGCAGCGGGCATAGCCCGGCAGAATGGTGCTCCAATCCGCTCGCTGCACCCAGGCGCTGAGCTGCTGGATGGCACGTTTTGCCAGGGCAGGGTTATGCCCCTGTTGAGCCAGAACAGCATCCACCACGTCATGGCGGAAGCCCGAATCCAACAACATTACCCGCATACGCCCGGTGATGAATTCCAATACCTGTTCACAGATCGCCGGGCTGACTTGAATGGGTTGCAGGTCAGCCGATGCCTGGATGGCAGATTGCAGGTTAAACGAGATCCCGTGTTCGATCAACGGCTGCACCACGCCCAGGGCTGCACGCCGCAGGCCAAATGGATCTTTGGTGGCGCTGGGCAGTAACCCGGCTGCAAACAGGCCGGTTAACGAATCCAGACGGTCTGCCAGGGCTACCGCCAACCCGGGGAGTGTTTGGGGCACAGGCTGGTATTGCCCGCCTATGGCCGCAACCACCGCAGGGTGCTCGTTATTGCGCCGGGCATATTCAGCCCCCATAATGCCTTGCAGGGAAGTCATCTCCACCACCATGCGGGTCACCAGGTCCGCCTTGCACAGGTGCGCAGCCCGGCGGGCATAGATGGCTTCATGTGCGTCCAACCCCAGCATGGGGCTCAAGCCAGCCACCAACTTTTCGATCCGATCCGTTTTGTCCAGCATGGAACCCAGCGCCTTTTGAAAGATCAGGCTTGCCAGTTTCGGGCGGAAGTCGTCCAAATTGTGTTTTAAGTCTTCGCGTACAAAGAAATTGGCATCTGCAAAACGCGCCCGCACCACATGCTCATTCCCCGAACGCACCAACTCCAAACCCTGCCCGTCTCCATTGCGTACCACCACAAAGTAGGGCAGTAATTTGCCATCCTTCTCCACCGGGAAATAGCGCTGGTGTCTCTTCATTACCGAGATCAGTACCTCTTTGGGCAGGGCCAGGTATTCAGACTCGAAACCACCCAAAAATGGCAGGGGCTTCTCCACCAGGTTGGCAACCTCCGCCAGCAGTTCAGGCGTGATGAGCGCTTCCCCGCCCACCGAGGCAGCCAGTTTTTTGGCTCCAGCCTCGATCAATCCTTTGCGCTCTTCCACCTCCAGCAGGATGCCGTTTTGCTGCATGGTCTGTGCATAGGCTTGGGCGGAAGCGATCACAATCTGGGGAGAGCCATAGGGGCGCAGGCCGAGCGACAGGTTGCCCGCCACCAAGCCGGCATACGCAAATGGGATCACTGCCTCGCCCAGTAATGCCACCAGCCAGCGCAGCGGGCGCGAAAAAGTTACACTATTGTCTTTTCCAGCCATCCCAGATGAGGGCAGCCAGCGCATGGACTTTTCAAACTTGATGCCCGCCACCAACCCGGGCAGAACCTCGAGCAAAACTTCGGGGGTGGGACGCCCGGCCTGTCTGACCAGCGCCACCACGTAGCGCCCCCCGTCCACTTCCTGCACCTGCAGGTCTTTTACATTCACCCCTTTGCCGCGTGCAAAACCTTCGGCGGCTTTGGTGGGGTTGCCGGCAGGGTCAAAAGCGCGTTCGGCTGGCGGCCCTTTGACTTCTTCTTCAATATCAGGCTGGCGGGCTGCCAGTTCTGCAATGGTCACAACCAGGCGGCGCGGTGTACCGCAGACTTTTACCTCACCATGCTCCAGGTGCAACTCCGCCAACAGGACCGGGACACGTGCTCGCAACTGCGCCAGGGCTGAGTCCAGGTCGGCCGCGGGCAGCTCTTCCACGCCGATCTCCAGCAGGAAAGACTGGGAGCCTGCAACCTCCATCCGTTTGGGGCTGGCTGCTTTTGCGGGCTGCCTGTCTGCCCCCTCTTTGATGAGCGGGTATTCCAACTCCTTGCGCTGGACCAGGTAGGCTTCAGCCACCCGGCGCGCCATGCCGCGCATGCGCCCAAAGAATGCCTGGCGCTCGGTCACGCCGATGGCGCCGCGCGTATCCAGGACATTGAAGGTATGCGAGCATTTGAGCACGTAATCATGCGCCGGGATCAGCAAACCCTGCTCCAGGCAGGCATTGGCTTCCGCTTCAAACAGGTCATACATCTGGCGCAGGCGGGTCACATCCCCGATCTCAAAGTAATATTTGCTATGTTCATATTCTTCCCGCTGGCGCACCTCCCCGTAGGTGACGGTCTCATTCCAGGGCTCATCCCAGATGGCGGGTGCATCCCGCAAGGCGATCAGGATGCGTTCCAGGCCGTAGGTGATCTCCACCGCCACCGGGTCCAGGGTTTGCCCGCCGACCTGCTGGAAGTAAGTGAACTGGGTGATCTCCTGCCCATCCAGCCAGATCTCCCAGCCCAGACCCCAGGCCGAGATGGCTGGCTGCTCCCAGTTATCTTCCACCAGGCGGATGTCATGCTGGCGCGGGTCAATGCCCAGCGCTTCGAGGGATTGGATGTACAGTTCGACCGGGTTGCCGGGGTCAGGTTTGAGGATGACCTGGAACTGGGTGTGCTGCTGGAAACGGTTGGGGTTCTCGCCATAGCGCCCATCGTCCGGGCGTACGGAAGGCTCCACGTAACCCACATGCCAGGGTTCAGGGCCGAGCACGCGCAAAAAGGTGGCGGGGTTCATGGTGCCGGCGCCCACCTGGGTGTAATAGGGCTGCCAGATCACGCAGCCTTGCGCCGCCCAGAATTCCTGCAGCTTGAGGATGATGGATTGAAAGTTGAGAGGTTCGGTCATGGGGAGTCCAGAATTTTATGAGATTTTTGTGTTTCGAGAAGATTATACCGTAAAGCACGTTGCCCGTTACACGTTTCGCAGCGCAGCAGAGATCCCCATGTAGTTTGGGAACAACATTCAACGATGATCTGGATCACGGATGCCGGCTTTGAAAAGTCGGAATTTTTCCGACTTTTTATCCACAGGTTTTCCACAGGCTCCCGGGTGGGCAGGGCGGCAGAGTCGGAATATTTCCGATCTTGCTTTATAAAGTCGGAATATTTCCGATTTTTCTAGTATTAGTAGTAGTGGTAGTAGTAGAATCTTTTCTTTTTGATCCATAATTAAACTACTACCACCACTACCAGATTCAGAACCAGAACCAGAATCAGAACCAGAATCAGATACAGAAGGAGATCGTTTCACGACTGCTGCTGCTTCTGTTACATCTTTTGTTACTTCTTTTGTTTCTTCTTCTGTTTCATTTTTCCGTTTCATTTTCGTTCTTCTCCCGGGATGCTTTCGTTGCAAGTTCTTTCTTCCTGCGAAACTCGCGGACGCGTTCGGTGCTGATGGAGACAGCCTGCCGGGTCTTAAAGTGGGTGACCACCCAACCCTCCGGCGTTTCATGCACTACCCCGACTTGTGATAAGGCAGCCAGCGACTCGGTCAACTTCTCGTCAGAAGTTCGTAATCTCCAGGCCAGATCATGTACGGGCTGTAGCAAACCATCCTTCCCGTTCTCACCCGCCAACAGGAACATCTCTACGGTGCGCCTCCACAACCAATCGGGCATCCGCCCCATCTTGGGGTCATCCACTATCTCCAGGTATAGTTTGATCCAGTAACGGTTCATGGGATGCTCCTTTGGGAGAGGCTCCCCCTGTAAGAGGCTGGTGGAACAGGGAGCGACTCTCACCAGAGATATGCTTCTACTCACCATATCAGATTTTGTCACTGCGAGCGCAGCGTGGCAGTCTCCTCTCCGGCATGGGGATTGCCACCCCAAAAAGCATCGGGGTCTTCGGCGTCGCTGGGAGGACACGATAAGCCAGTGCGTATGTGCTCCTCGCAAAGACAGAAGATAGAGCTTTTTTGCATTGAACAGCAGCGTTCTGCCACTGTGGAATTAATCGCAATTATGGACGTGAGTAGATACAACGTTATTATAGAACATATATTCTAATATTGCAACCCCCAATTTCCCATTTCCATGAGGAAGTTAAACGGGGGCTCCCTTTGGTCAGAGGCAATTTTGGCCCCCTGCGCCCCTCCCCGGAAAAAGAGGCCGGGGCGCGACAAAATCAGCCCCCAACCAATTTGGCAGGGATGCTGAGCAAAACCTTTGCCAGTTGCGAGTAGAATTTATCTAACTACGTTATTTTTTGAGTGGGCCAGTCTAATTTGAAGGCTGGAGCCAACTGCATCTGCATACCGGTGCAATGTCGAAAGACGGACATCATTGGCGTGGTTTTCTATCCGCGAAATTGCGGATTTCTTTGTTCGCAATTTTTGCGCTACTTCTTCCTGAGTTAACCCCGCTGATTCCCTGGCCTGGCGCAGAATCACACCAATTTTGAAATCTGAATAACCGGCTTCGTAATTTTCGGCAAATTCCATATCGCGCTCTGCGCGACTTTTAATATATCGTTTTACATCACTCATGCCTTTTTTCTCCTTGCCAGGAACTCTTCCTTGCGGCGAAAAGCAAGTTCAATCTCCTGAGGCGGTATCTTTTGCGTTTTCTTGACAAACCCATTTGTCAAGATCAACAAGGTACCGCTATCAAAAAAACCCAATAATCTGAAAATATCACTTCCAAATTGTATGCGGACTTCCCAGAGACCTTCGTTATCAACCAGTTTTTTGAAATATTGGCGGGGAACAACATCCAACTCTTCCACCAATTGCAAAACCCAAAGAACCTTTTGGGCTTGCTTGCCAGGTAAAGAATTAAGGAATTCCTCGACAGGGCTTTTGCCATTAAGAAGGCGATAGAAGCTTACCGTCCGCATATCCCCATGTTATCACAAATGTGAACACAATTAAAAGATGTTTTAAGCCAAAGCTTGTTCGAACAACCTGACATATTCATCCGGGTTGAAGAGAGCCGCGGTGTGCCCCATGTTACCCATATTGATCACATCCACCTTCCGGTGGAATAGTTTTTGGCAGCGGGGAATATCTTTTTTGTTCTGGGTTGGGTCATTTTCAGCGCTGAGTACAAAGAGGCAGGTTTGACGGCAGACCCTAAAGGTTTCCTTTGTTAACGTTCGTCTTGTCTGGCAAAGTGGCCTGGTATTTCCAGGCAAACCGATAGCTGGGAAAACCTTTAGAGTCTAACTGTTTTCCCGAAGATCAATCTCTGCAATCCGACGACTGCGACCATTGCACACGTAAAAGAAGACAGCGATTTCGGGATGAGCGCCAAGAGCATTGGCAGCGGCAAGCTTGACGCCAACGCAATTGCCACAAAGTTATAAAACAGCAAGCCCAGACCCACCAAAATGTAAATGAGTGCGACAACCGGATGGTTGTCAGCCCGGGAATAGATAAACCAGAGCCAGGCCATTAACAGCCCGGCAATCAACAAATTTGCGAGGGTAGCTGGTAAAAACCAGGCTGCCATCTTGAATTGTGTAAGGGCAACCTGCTTAAGGGCATCCATCCAAATATCGAGCCCATAGGCAACGCCAATTAAAAGGAACATGCCCAGCAAAGAAACAATCGATGTGTAATTTTTTTTCATAAAGGTTCTCCTCTTAAAACCTCAGTCCATCCATTTTTATTGCGAGACTCATTCTCAATTATCGCGCTTTTATGGTAATTTGCATCTCGCTTTCAAGCAAACGTGATTCTCAAAAAACTCCATTCTCCATTAAAATAAGGTTACAGGAAGACCCTAAAGGTTTCCTCAGCTGACATTCATCTTATTATGCCAGATTCCTTTGCAGGATTTGGTGAGTGATAAAAAAGGAAACCTTTAGGGTCTATTACCAACCAAGAAAACATATAGGATCTTAACCAAATGACCAGCCCAGCGCCATTACACTACGACACTTATTATCACATCTACAACCGCGGCAACAACCGGGAGAATATTTTCTTACAGGAACGCAATTACGATCATTTTTTGAACCTGTATGCCAGATACATCGAACCAGTAACAGAAACCTTTGCTTATTGCCTGTTGCGTAATCATTTTCACCTGCTGGTAAGGATCAAGTCGGAAGAAGAAATAATTGAGACCTTGAACAATGAGATCCTAAAGGTTTTTCCCGTAAATCTAGATCCAAGCGGGCAAGAAAGTTCTGCAATTAATGAAACGAAACTGCCAGGGAAACCTTTAGGGTCTGGTTATCCGAGTAAACAGTTCTCCGATTTTTTCAATGCTTACGCCAAAGCCATCAACAACACGTTTGGTCGATCCGGCAGCTTGTTCCAGCATCCCTTTGGGCGTGTACTGGTCACCAGTGATCGACAATTTTGGAACGTGATCGTATATATTCACCAGAACCCGCAAAAACATCGATTTGTAGATGATTTTCGGGAATGGAAATGGTCATCCTATGGGATCATCCCTGCCGAAAAACCGACAAAGTTAAATCGCGGGTTGGTCCTGGATTGGTTCGGTGGGAAAGAGCAGTATTTTAAATTGCACCAGGAGTGGGTAAACCAGGCTCAGAACAAATGGTTTTCGGAGGAAGATAATGATTAGAGAGACCCAAAGGTTTTCATGGCTGACTTTCACCTTATTATGCCAGGTTCCTTTGCGAGATGCGGTACGTGATAACGAAAGAAACCTTTAGGGCCTGCCCTTACGATATTCTGATCATCGGCGCCGGGCCGGCGGGGTTATCCACCGCCCTGCACCTTGCAAAGGTTGCCCCGCACCTGGCCAAACGTACTCTGGTGCTCGAAAAAGCCCGGCATCCGCGCCCCAAGCTGTGTGCCGGGGGACTGACAGTGGATGCCGAGATCATCCTGCAGCGCCTGGGGCTGGATGTGAACGAGATCCCGTGTGCCTGGGCCGAAAGCGCCCACCTGCATTTTGAAGGCCGCGGCCTGGAACTGCGCACGCCAAAACGCCCGGCCCTGCGCATCATCCGGCGGGATGAGTTTGATCATTGGCTGGCACAAAAAGTACGCCAGCAGGGTATCGAAATTCTCGAAAATATCCATGTCAGTGCCGTCCGTCCTGCGGATGGAAAGGTCATCGTCGAGACAGATGCCGGCATTTTCCAGGCCCGGGTGGTGGTGGGCGCGGATGGTTCCAACGGCATCGTGCGCTCTTGCATCCTGCCCGATGACAGACTGCATTCCGCCCGACTGCTCGAGGCGCTCTCCAAACCCGGTCAAAGTTCCGGACACCATTCCAGTTCAGCTTATTTCGATTTCTTCTGTGTCCCCAATGGCATTGCCGGTTACACCTGGGATTTTCCCACCCAGCTAAACGGTCAGCCCATGCGCTGCTGGGGCATTTTTGACAACAACCTGCTGGCAGACAGCCCGCGTCCGCCGCTCCGCTCACAACTGGCCGAAGAAATGCAGCGCTGCGGCTACTCCCTGGCAGAAAGTGAATTGAAGGGACATCCCATCCGCTGGTTCAACCCGTTTGCGCGCTTCTCCGTTCCCGGTGTCTTGTTGGCCGGTGATGCAGCCGGAAGCGACCCACTCTTCGGGGAGGGCATCAGCATGGCGCTCGGTTATGGCTGCCTTGCCGCGCACACTATTCAGTCTGCATTTGAACACGGCGACTTCGGCTTCCAGGGTTATCGCAGACGCATCTTGTGCTCCTCCCTGGGGCAAACCCTGATCTTGCGCACCCTGTTCACGTATGTACTCTACACTTTTCGCTGGCGCTGGTTCCAGCGCCTGGTGTGGCATTTTCTGCACCCACTGGTCAAACTTGCCGGCTGGCTGCTGGTGATCAACTGGGGGAAAAGACTGAAATAAAACCTCTGACTACTCTCGCACCCGCCGGATAAAGCCCGGGGTATTTAACTCACGCTCAAGCAGGTAGGTAAAATATGCCTGCATGAGCGTTTCCATTTCTTTTTGAACGGCGGGACCAGGCCTGGCACGCGCAGCCACCGGGTAGCTGCTGCGCTGCAGGTGGCGCAAGTACTTGAGCGCTTCTTCTGAAACACTCCAAACACCCGGCAAGCCCGTCCCACACCTGGGACACAACACACCCCCCTGTGAGGGGGAGAAGAATTGATCTTCCGGTTTGATCTCAGCCTGGCAGTTGATGCATTTAACCAATTGGGGACGAAAACCGAGAGAATCCAGCAAGCGCACTTCGTAGTAACGCACCCCCAGCCAGGGATCCGGATTAAGGGCGATCCGGTTGAGGGTATCGGTCAGCAGGCGGAAGATGACCGGATTCTCACCTTCTTCTTCGTAGGAAAACCGGTCGATCAACTCCACCACGTAAGCCGCATAACCGGTGCGCAGCAGGGTTTCACGCAGGGGTTGATAAGCTTCAATGGTTTCGGCATCCGTAACGATAAAAGGTCCGTGGGCTGTGGCAAGCTGCAGGCTGACCTGCATAAAAGGTTCGACATGCCCGGCTTTGCGTGAGCGCATCTTGCGCGCCCCTTTGGCCACAACCCGCAGCTTGCCCCTCTGGCAGGTATAGATCACCAGCAGGCGGTCAGCCTCTCCCAAATTTGAATGCCGCAGAACGACGGCTTCCACCCGGAAAGAGCGCTGTTCTTTCATCAATATTTACAATCAACCCGGGCAATTACCCGGAAGTTTTCAGGTCATCCGGCCTGAATGCATCGGGCAGCAGCTCGCCTACACTGGTCTCTTTCATCAGCCTGCCGCGGCCATCGGCAATCAAAACCACCGTATTCAGCCCAAATTCAGCGAGCACCTGCCGGCAACTCCCGCAGGGTGCCCCACCGTTGGGGGTGGTCACGGCGATGACTTCAAATTTGGTCTCCCCTTCCGAAACGGCTTTAAATACAGCCACCCGTTCTGCACAGATGCTGGTCGGGTAAGCCGCATTTTCTATATTCACACCTGTATAAATACGTCCGCTGGCTGTCCGCAAGGCAGCGCCCACCTGGTATTTCGAATAGGGTGCATAAGCCCGCCGGCGGGCTTCATTGGCCAGATCGATCAAAGCCTGGCGTTCTTCTTCAGTCATGTTTGTCATTCCCTTGTTTCTCCTCAGAGGGCAAAACCCGGCACACACGAACGCGCCGGATCCTTCGGCCACTGACCTGCTCGATTGTAAACGAAAGACCACCCACCACAATGGATTCGCCGCCTTGTGGCACACGCCCCATCTGGTCATATAAATACCCTGCCAGGGTATCGGCTTCGTCTTTTGATAAATGAGAGCCCATTACTTCATTGAAATCATCCAGATCAATACGACCCTGGAAGATATATTCTTGTTGACCCACTTCCTGATAGAGTACTTCTTCACTGGCGGTATCATACTCATCCCGGATCTCACCGACGATTTCTTCAACGATATCTTCGAGAGTCACCAACCCGGCCACACCCCCGTATTCATCCACGACAATGCCCAGATGGATGCGCTGGGATTGCATCTCTGCCAGCAACTCATCCACCTTCTTGGTTTCAGGCACAAAATAAGCAGGTCGCAACAGCTCACGCTGCGAAAACCGCACATCATGGTTGGGTGATGTTTTAAGCAGGTCTTTGGCATACAGCAAACCGATCACATTATCGATGGTTGATTCATAAACAGGTAGGCGTGAATGCCCTGAAGTCAGGAAAGCCTGGATGGCATCTGCCTGGGTGGTATTTACGTCCAAAGCCAGGATGTCAATACGCGGCACCATGATCTCACGCGTCAGCGTATCCCCAAAATGAAAGATGGAGTAGATCATCTGCCGTTCTTCACGCTCCAGGCTGCCAGGTTCCTGGTCGGATTCCACCCAGGTTTTCAGCTCATCCTCAGTAAACTGCGCGTAGCTTTGATGCCCACCGGTCGGTTTCAGTACCAGCAGGGGTAAAAATGTCAGCGGAGAAAACAGGATCATGACAGCCTGCCCGAAATTCACCAGGCCCAAAGCCCAACCATCCGGATCGCGCATCACCCGCTGCTCCAGGCTGAATTCAATGATCAACATCAGCATGGTCAATACCAACAGGCTGGCAAATTCCACGATAACCTGCGTACGCACATCTGTATACCAGCCCTGCACCCATTGAACCACCAATACTGCCAGAAGGAATCGCATCAAGGTCTGGCTCAAGCGCAGGTTGGCGCGCAAGCGTGGACTTTCTATTAAAGCCAGCGTGCGATCGACTCTGCCAGGTTGGCTGTCATGTTTTTTCAGCAAGCGCAAAGGACGCGCGTTCAACAAGCTGACACGTGTTGCACCGATGGCAAGGTCCAGCGTTAATAACAAAACAAACATGGGGTAACCCCATTCATTCATCTTTTCTCTTCTCCAATTTTCGGATGGCACGCGCCGGCATACCCACCACCAGGGTGTCGTCCGGCACATCCTTCGTCACTACTGCGCCCGCGCCCGTACGCGACCGGTCACCAATTTTTATCGGCGCCACGAGCAAGGTATCGCTTCCAATGAACACATCTTCGCCGATCTCGGTGTGATGCTTGCGCTCGCCATCAAAATTGCAGGTGATTGTTCCTGCACCGATATTGACATTGGGACCGATGGTGGCATTTCCAACATAAGAGAAATGTCCCATCTTGGTACCCGCACCCAGGCTGGAATCCTTCACTTCGCCAAAATTGCCCATGTGTACCCCTTTGCCCAGATGGGCACCTTTGCGCAGATGTGCAAATGGGCCCATATTGACATCATCCTCGAGATGCGCCCCTTCCAGCACTGAGGCCAGCACCTTGCAATCATTCCCAATCCGGGTGGCCCGAATTATGGAATTCGGCCCGATCACGCAGCGCTCACCAATCTGTGTGCCGGACTGCAGATGGGTGTTCGGCCAGATGACCGTATCCGTTCCAATGCTCACTCCGGTTTCGATATAGGTATTGTGTGGGTCAACCAGGGTCACCCCAGCCAGCATGTGCTCCCGGTTGATGCGCTGGCGCATGGCGGTTTCCGCTTCGGACAATTGCACCCGGGTATTTACACCGATCGTCTCCAACAGATCTTCCAGGATCAGCGGCAGCACCGGCAACCCAGCTTGCACAGCCACTTCGACAGCATCGGTCAGGTAATACTCCCCTGTGGGTGAACCTTTTATCTCCCGCAAAGTTTTCCATAACCAGTCTGCTGAAAAGCAATACGCACCGACATTCAACTCTCTGATCATCAATTGCTGCGGAGTGGCAACAGCTTCTTCGACGATGGCCTGAACGCTGCCATCCGGTTTTCGGAGAATACGCCCGAAGCCGCGTGGTTCCTCCGATATGACCGTCAACAAGCTGAGCGGGCCGGGGTTGTTACGCTGGGTTTCAACCAGTTTATTGAGAGTCTCCACGCGCAGCAATGGCATATCTGCATAAGTGACCAGGATGAGGTCTGTATTACCAGCCAGCATCCTTTCAGCCTGCTGAACCGCATGACCAGTGCCAAGCTGCCGTTCCTGCAGGACACACACAGCCAGGTCTGCAACCGTTTTGCGGACACTATCCGCACCATGTCCGACAATGACCACTGGTTTTTCAGTGCTGGCCTGGCTGGCTGCCCTTAGAGCATGCAGGATCATAGCCTGCCCTGCAACCGGATGCAGCACTTTAGGCAGGTCGGATCTCATGCGCACACCCTGACCGGCAGCCAGCAATATTGCAGTTATTTTCATAGACATCTCCTTGTCTCTCAATAAGCAAGGGGGAAGGTGGGGTGATGGAGTAGATGGGGGTGTTGGGCGGGCAAAACCTGACCAACACCCCCGTACCTTTCCCAAAATCACGGGAATTCCCAATGGCTTATAAAAAACCTTGCGCTGCCAGCGGGGCAACGCAAGGTCGAATGTAAAGCAGCAACTTCAAAACAAGCTGGGGCGCCTGGATTCGAACCAAGATCCACGGCTCCAAAGGCCGGTGTGCTGCCGTTGCACCACGCCCCAATGATAATCCCGGTTCCCGCACGGGAGGCGGGGCGAATTGTAACATATGCCGGTCGGTAGGGCAATGTTTAAACCTGGCTATCCTCAGGGATCAAACCCAACTGCCGGGCCTGATCGTAGGATAAACCATCCGCGTGCAGCGGTGCAACCGGTTGCCCGTCGGTTGCCTCGCTCCAAAACGCGTCCAATTCGTCTGTTTTTAACTTATTCTTGGGTTGTTTAAATAAAGGTTCCAGATCTTGACCTGATGTTTCAATCGACTGTTCAGCCTCTGTTTTAATGTGCGACTCATTGATATAAGGGATAATCGGGCCGTCCAGCACCGCCAACGAGGTTTCAATCGCCTGGCGGGAGGCTGTAAAAAAGCGGATATTTTCAAGGACTACGTCTTCGTCAGCCAGCTTGTCTCCTACCAGAAGGATGGCATGCGTGGAATCCAAAGGGGTGAATATCAGGTCGAATTTGATTCCATGAAAGATATGCCAACTGGTTTTGATCTCGTTCCCGATCAACTGGGTCACCTTTTGACCGGCGTTGTAAATGGCCATCAACGCAGCCACCAACGACACTTCCTGGCTTTTCTCTGGCAGCTCACCCGCACAAGCCAAAATCCGACCGCGATCATTGAGAAGCAGCACAGCCTGAGCCTTCAATTTCTGACGCAATCCTGCAAACTGGTCAGCCAACCCCTGGCGCTCATCGGCTAATACATCATCTTTCAGGATTGGCTCAAGCGGTAATATGGTTTCCACCAATCCGAGCACCCTTTCCACAGAGTCCAAAAAATCGGCAATGGAGATGGGCTTTATGAAAAAAGCGTTTGCTCCAGCCTGGGCCACTTCCTTGCGCACATTTGCATCAGACATCCCCGTTATCAGGATCACTTTGGCATTTGGATGAAAAGCGCGGATCTTTTTCATCAACTCGAGACCGGAAATACCCGGCAGGCGGTAATCTGCCACCAGAAGATCCACTTTGTTACTAGTGGCATCCAGGATGGCCTCCTCCCCCGAAGGTATCTCCACGATTTCCAGTTTATGTTCCAGTGTGACCAGCGCCGAGCTCAGCAGACGGCTGACCTCGCGCTGGTCGTCAACGATCATGATTCTACGGGATGCAATCATGTTTAAATTCTATCACAAGTCTTGAAATCTTCAGCAGTCCTGTGCTCGTCCTTGTGTTGAGGTCCATTCAGGAGAATTTTCAAATGGAGATCATCGATCCTCTCCAAAACAAAATCTGGCGTGGCAAAAGCCACGCCAGGATATTTACTCCATTCTTACCTTAACAAAGATCACTTCCCCTTAAAATCAAAAGCGATTCCCATTATTCCAAAAATCATTCCCAGCAGGGAGAGTGTATAAGAAAAGAAATTCAGAAAGAAAGTTGATTTAAGGATATGAATCACCATTAAAAAAGGAAAGATCACGCCCAGTAACATCAGGATAAATCCAAGAAGGATCATTCTTCTTGGTTTCGAAAAGAACTTGGAGATCATTCTTTATACAACCAGCACGAAACGAAATGACCAGTTTCAGGCTCATACTCCGGTGGTTCTTCCACTTCACACAGCCCGGCAATTGCCCTGGCACAGCGCGGATGAAAACGGCAGCCCGGTGGAGGTATGATCAGGCTGGGGGGTTCCCCTGGAGGAACCTCTTTAAAAGAAAGGGCATTTTTGGCATCTGGATCGGAGGTACCTTGCAGGAGGGCGTGCGTATAAGGATGCAAGGGGTTTTTCAATAAAGGATCGACCCTGGCTTTCTCTGCAATGCGGCCTGCATACATCACGAAGATGCGTTCGGAGAAGTAAGATACCGTGGCGAGGTCGTGGGTGATGTAGATCACTGACAGGTTGTACTTTTGCTGCAAACCTTGAAACAGCTTGAGGATTTCCACGCGCACCGAAGCATCCAGCATGGAAACCGGCTCATCAGCCACCAGGAGTTTGGGTTCCATGGTCATGGCACGTGCTATCACCACGCGCTGCTGCTGTCCACCACTGAGCATATGCGGGTATTTATCCCAGTAATCTTCGACCGGGTGTAATTTGACCTCTTCCATATCAGTGCGGACGCGCTGCTCGCGTTCTTCTTTGTTTTTAACCCCCCCAATGATCAGGGGCTCTTCAAGGATTTTCCTTATATTCATAAAAGGCGCCAGGGCTCCATAGGGATCCTGCTGGACATAACCAACCTGCGCGCGATACCACTTCATTTCATTGGAATTCAATTCACTGAGCTTTTTTCCATCAAAAACGATCTCGCCCTGGGTGGGTTTATGAAGCGCCAGGATGGTCTTCATCAGGGTGGATTTTCCACATCCGCTCTCGCCCACCACCGCGATGGCCTCGCCACGCCCCAGGTCAAAAGATACTCCGTCCACAGCGTGCACATAACCGGCATGTCCCAACCCAAACCGTCTCAATTCAAACCAGACTCTTAGTTCCTGGACAGACAGCAAGGCATCTGAATGATCGCCATGCACTTTAGGGGTGCTCAATTCTTTAACATCAACAGACATGACTTGCTCCTATGATCATGTATACAACCAGCACTTCACCTTGCGACCATCCTTCTCGATCGTTGGTGGATCTTGATCGCATTTATCAAAGCGGAAGGCACAGCGCGGCGCAAACCGGCATCTTGGAGGCAAATTGATCAAGCTGGGTGGCTGACCTTCGATGAAATCCAGCACCTTTTTGCCTCTCAGGGTTGGTACACTCGCCATCAATGCCTTGGAATACGGATGGAGGGGTTCAGCAAAGAAGCGGGGGGCATCTGAATATTCCACGATCTGCCCGGCATACATCACCGCCACATCATCCGCCAGTTCACTGGAAGTGGCGATGTCATGCGTTATCAGGATGTAACTGGTCCCCAATTCCTTCTTGGTGCGCTTGAGGACATTAAAGATATTCGCCTGGGTCAACACATCCAGGGCGGAAGTAGGCTCATCCAGGATGATCAAATTGGGTGAAGTCACCAGCGCCATGGCAATGGCGACGCGCTGACGCATGCCCCCGCTCAGCTCAAAGGCATAGCGGCTTAAGAAACCTTCCGGAACGCCAACGTGCTGGAACATGGATTTGGCCTGGATCAGGGCTTTTTCCTTGTTTACACCCAGGTGGATCATGGCGGGTTCGGCCACCTGGTCGCCCACCCGCAGTACCGGGTTCAGGGCATTCATGGCCGCCTGAGGCACCATGGACATACCCACCCAACGGACATTCAGGCGATATTCTTCATCATCCAGGGCCATGGTATCCGAGCCTTCAAGTAAAACCTTGCCACTGTATTTGGATACGTTGCGAGGCAAAAGGCGTAAAATGGCTTTGGCCAGCGAACTTTTTCCACAACCTGATTCACCCAGGATCACCACGGCCCGGTTATAATCCAGGGCAAAATCCACACCATCCACCGCCTGCACATCGCCCTGGCGGGAGTTAAAATATAGAAATAGCTTTTCTATGCGTAAAAGTTTGTCGTTTTGTGTCATCGGGTTATATATCCCTCAATCTGGGATTGAAGATGCGATCCAGAGCGAAGCCCAACAATGCAAAGCCAAAGCCTGTGATCATCAACAAAATGGCAGGCTCCAGCACCCAGTAATAGCGCCCTTGATAAAGAGCTCCATCATAGAATGCATCATTAATGACTTTTCCCCAGGTAGGCAGGACCGGGTCACCCAGGCCGAGGACTGCCAACGAGGCTTCAAGGAATACGAAGGATGGAATGGAAGAAACCAGGGCCGGGATCAACAAGGGAACCATGCGCGGGATCAAGTATGAAAAAATGATGCGCGAACTGGAAGCGCCGTAGGCTCGGGCAGCCTCAATATAACTTGACTCTTTGGATTGCATGAAAATGGAGCGGTAAGTTTTAATTGAACCGGAGAAGATACTCAGCAGGATGGTAACGCCCAGCATCAGCCAGATGCTGCGCGAGTAGAAGGTGCCCACCATGATCAAAATAGCCAGGAACGGCAGGACCAGGTTCACTTCGGTGACGCGCTGGATCAATTCATCCAGCCAACCTCCATACCAGGTGCCGGTAGCCGCGATGACCATGGTCAGCAGGGACGTCCCCAGGGCGGCCAGCAGGCCAAATGCCAAAGCAATGGGTGTGCCATATAGCAAGGGTAAGAGCAGATCGCGGCGGTACTTGTCGGTGCCTGCTGCACCAAAAAGCTCTCCATGCAGCACAAATTCAGCATCAATGCTGGCATCTTTCTCAAAGGCGGTACCTGAAATAACCAGTTGATACTGGCCTTTTAAAGGTTTCTGTGTCGAGGATTCGGGATCCACAAAAAGGGCTTGCATCACATGGTCGGTTTTGAGTCTTTTTTGAAGCTTTTGATCTTGCGAAAACCGGAAGTTTTGAGTGTGTTCTACGGCCATGTCGGCAATCCGGATCGTTCTGCCATCCGGGGTGATCCAGCTCACGGAAGCAAACGTAAATTTCTCTTCATATTGCGAAGTGAAATAGATCATCAATTCCTGTGGGACATCATCATAGGCATAATCAAAAGCGTACGTGATATCCACGGTGGAAATATTCGGGTCGCTGCTGGGGGTGGTGGTCTTTGTCATACTCCCATCTGTTGTCCTCACAGCAAACGACACTGGTTTTTTCTTGTTCGAAAAATAGTTAAACCAGGCCGGAGGGGCGTATTTTGGGTTTTGATACCAGACCTCCTCGCCCCCCCGCCAGAGACGGATGGCCTCGCTGTATGGAATTGTAGCCAGGGCGTAAACAGAAACCCCCAGCAGGAAGAGGATGATCGCCATCCCCAGGATGGCGGATGGATAACGGAGAAGTTCGCGGAATGATTTCTTAAGCGCGCTCATTGTGAACCTCCACCGCCAGAACCGACTTTGACGCGTGGATCAACCAGCGCATAAACAAAATCGAGCAGGAAGACTGTGATGGCCAGCAAATAGGCATATATGATCGTTGAACCAACGATGACCGGGGTATCATAAAAACCAATCGCTCGGAAGAGGGTTATCCCCAGGCCGGGCCACAGGAAAACGGTTTCCGTAATTGTGAAGCCGGTCCACAGGGTGATCACCAGCAGGGCAAAATTTGTGATAATGGTTGGCAGGGTGGGTCGCAAAATATAGCGGCGCTCGACGTCACGTGCGGACAGACCCTTGGCTTTGGCCATTTCCACATAATCTTCACTGGAGTAGATCAGGAAAAAAGTCCGCCAGTTGTAAATACTGAGAAAAATAAAGCTCATGACCACAGACGAGATGGGCAGGATGAGATGTTTGAGCACGCTCAAGCCATAATCGAGCGGATTTCGTGGAGAGGGCGAATCAACCAATCCCCCAAAGGGCAATACCTTGAATATGGCCGCAAAAATGAGTATTAAGAAAATTCCATAAAACCAGGGAGGTGCAGCAGAGGTCGGCGAGAAAGCAATGATGATCTTGTCCCAAAAACTGCCATATTTTCTGGACAGGGACAGGGCGATATAAACACTTGCAAAGAATACCATCAGACTTGAGGTACCCGTGAACAGTAGTGTTGCGGGCAGGCGTTCAAGCAGGATCAGGCGCACTTCCTTGGATCCCTGGTCGCTTTTCATATAAATGGCGCGGCCCAGGTTCAAAGTAAGCGCATTCTTCAGGTATCTTACCGAACGAATCGCAAAAGGCTGGTTCAGGCCCCGGCGGTTAATCTCGGTTTCGATCTTTGTTTGAATGAGGTTCGCTTTGGCCTCGGTGGACAGGCTGCGAAAGGCAGGATTCGCCAGGATACCTTGGGTAATATTATCCTTGATCTCATTTCGCATGATGGTGTCCACATAGCCACCCATGTTGGCGATCAAAATGGTCAGATAAACACCGATGGCGACCGTGATCATCATCGAAAAAAGCCTGACCAATGAATACCTGAAAACACGGGTAAAGGTGCTGTTTTTGCGTGTTTTTTCTTTGGAAGGGGGAGCGGGCTCTGATGATACTATTTTTTCAGAGGTCATATGATTCTCGCTGTTCGTAAAAATAATTTCGTAAAATAATATGAAGGGGCAAGGTTTTAGCCTTGCCCCTTTTTTTCAACAAGCAGAACTAAAATTTACGGAATAACCACATAGTCCAGCGACGTGAAAGCAGGAATGGCAACGGGCACAAGCACCGCGGCCGCTTCGATACTGCCAGTGCCAGCAACGAGCGCGGCAGATACATCGGCAGGAATGGTGAGAGTGAATACACCCGCGTCAGCGCTAGCTACGCCAGCGCCTACGTACACGGTTTCGCCCTTGTCATTGTAGAGCAGGAACTTGAGCTCTTTGACATCGGCAGTCGGGTACGCATCGCCAGTGTTCCTATTGGTGAGGGTAGCAGTAAAGACGGTTTCTTCACCAATCTTGACCTGGGCGGGGCCATCCAGTGCGGCTTCACCCATGGGAGGCACGCCAAATGCAGCCCAGCGGTCAGACAGGTCGGGGAATTCGGGATTGTTCTTGACCACAGCGGTGAAACCGTTGAGATCGACCGCATCCAAGAAGTAAGGACCGGTACCAACCCAGAAGTGACCCTTGGCTGCAAACCATGCCTTGAAGGCAGCATAACGGGCAGTAGCTTCATCAGCAGTGAGGAAGGCGCTCATGGTGGGGGCATACGGGATGGTGACTTCGGCAATTGCCTGGTCAAGGTACTTGTTGAGGATTTCCAGGCTCGGACCACCAATGAAGCTCATCCATTCAACTTCCTTCAGATCAGCCTTTCCGGTGGACCAGGCCAGTTCGCCAGCGCCATCGGCCATGTTGCCAACAGCCAGGGCTTGCCAGGCATTTTCTCCGTAGCCGAGGTTCGGCCACCAGCCAGTGACATCCAGCTCTGCATCGGCAAAGTAGTTGTCATCCCAGGTGGCGATGACCAGCGGGTCAGTGGAAACGATCTGAACACCCTTGAAGTGGGTCAGGAAGGCTTCGAAGTTTCCGGCAGTATCTGCATCGTAGATGGCAGCGTCTTCTTTGCTGCGATCAAAGGTCATGATCATGTTCATGACGAAGTCAGCCACAGACAGGTTGGAGCCATCGTGCCATTTGACGGTTGTGAACAGATCGGCTGGATAGTAAACGACAGATTTTGTCTTGGCGGTCAGACCGTCGGGGAATTTTTCGCCAGCGGTGATGAAGACCTGGTTGACAGCATCCCAGTCAACCCAGGCATCTGCAGGCACGGTGATGGTGTCTTCAAAGGTCAGGTTGACCCAATCGAGGTTCGTGGCAACGGGCAGGCCAGTCTGAATGACAACATCTGCACTCTCGGCGCGCAGCGGCCAGGCCAGACCCGTGTAAGGATCGGGCATGAAGGCACGGCTATTGGTAGCATTCTGGATCCAGGCACTTCCGACCCAGTTGGCTCCGTCGACCGGATTCCAGGGATCGGTGAAGAAGGTATCGGTGGAGCCGTTCTTTACCACGCCGCCTTCCACACCTGCGAAGCGCAGGTTATAAGGACCCATGAAAGTGGTCTCAACACCGGCACCCACATCTGCACTGACCTGAAGGTCGCAGTTGAAGGGCGCATAGGTTTGCAGGTCAACGATCCAGGTCTGGAGTGAATCCTGCAGGGAGAGCGGGAGAGCCTGGACGATCAGGTCATGGCGCTCCTGAAGAGTGGTGAAATTACCATTCGCCAGATCATCGCCGACCTGTTGGAAAACAGGATCGACAGCATTGTCAAGGAACAGCGGGATGCCCTGGGCACTGCTGGGCAGGTACATTTCCTGGAAGATGCTCTTCTCGTCGCGGTTCAAGCCACTGGAGCCCCAGCCGGCAGTGTACAAACTCCACAGTCCGTCACTGGGTGTGGAACCGATCCAGAGGGGAGAGAGCTCGGAGGATTTCTTTTCCTGGAGTTCGACAGTAAAGCCGACTTGTTCCATCTGCTTGGCAAAGTACTCGCCCATGGTCAGGCGGGTGCCGTCACCATCGTTGCGGATCAGGAAGATCAGGGTGACAGGTGCGCCACCGAACTCAAATTTTCCATCTGCGCCCACGGTAGCGCCCATGGCTTCCATTTCAGCGACAATGATTTCCTTGCCCTTGTCGAAGTTGTAAGCATAATAAGCTTCGAGGCCGCGCGCTACATCAATGATGCTGGTGTAATCCACCAGTTGGGTGGTCAGCGCGAAGAATTTAGGCAGAGCGCCGCCGGCAAAGACTTCCTGGTTGATGTAGTTGCGGTCGATCAGCCAGTTGGTCGCTTCGCGGATCTTGAGATTCGAGAAGGGGTTCAACTTGGTGGTGTCTGTGAAGACAGCCGGGTTGTACATCATATCGTAGTAGGTTCCATACGACTGTGTGTAGCATAAATTGGCAGCCTTGATCTCAGCCAGCTTGTCAGCAGCCAGACCATAGCTGAAAAGATCAACGGCCCCGGCGCCGATCTGTGTAATGGCGGATTGGCCATCAACAACTGAATAATCGATCTCATCCAGCCAGCCGCCGTGGCGGGTGGTGGGGGGAACGGTCGGTACAGCGGTCGGAGCCTCGGTCGGGGCTGCGGTGGGAGCCGCGGTTACAACCGGGGGCTCAGTCGCTGCGGGGGTTGCCGGTGCACAAGCTGACAGCACCATGCTGGCAACCAGTACTACGCCGAGAACCATCATTAAGCGTTTTCTTAACATTGTCTTTCTCCTCCAAAATTAATTGAACAGGTTAGGGTTAAATACGAAAAACGAAGAACATGAGATTCTCTTTTTTGCTAAAGAATCACCTCCTTTGTAAAATCGTTTTACTGAATAACTATCCGAAAAATAATCCAACGTATAGAGAGTTTCCAAGGATCGGATAGGCTCTGAATAGTATCCTGGCAATGAGCCTATTATGCCAGGATGGTATCAAGTAGATTAACACAAGATAAAAGAATCGTCAAGTATCCTGCATTTAGTATTTTATCACACACAATGTCATTCTGGATGTATGAAGGTGTTTAAGAAATCCATAAAACGAGCAGACTTGGACCAAAAGGCAGAATTTCTGAATAAATTTTCGATTATTTAGTATTTTATCTTCCAAAAACAGGG
>Ga0209317_1000202_pt1 | contig 82092 bp, 66 predicted proteins | sample RifGroB2_FD_183994 | JGI IMG/M metagenome (GOLD analysis project Ga0209317, IMG submission 183994) | Soil microbial communities from Rifle, Colorado, USA - Groundwater B2 (SPAdes) (version 2) | ecosystem: Environmental > Terrestrial > Soil > Unclassified | place: Rifle, Colorado | collected...
TCAATTGTTGTACCTTTCGCTTGCATAAGTCTTCGTTTTTTGTTTTGCTTCTTTTTCAAAAACTAAATTTACAAAAACACAGAAGGCTTATGCATTACGCCCTTACAAACATACAGCCTCTCTACTCGTAGAGAGGGACAAAGCGAGCGCGGCGAGCTTGGGGTGAGTCAATAAAACAATGAATTTGAAATACGACATTTATTTGTTCTTTTAACTTAATGCTGATTTAAACAACCTGTTTATTTCACTAAATTCTTGAAAGCAGATCCAAAAATCAAATAGCCGGTATTTCCACCGATCGTACCCTCATTTTCTCCCCACAAAAATGGCCAATCGTCGTAGTTTTCAAAATGGTCGGGTTGTCTGAATAATAAACCTGGAGCAACGTTGCCCGGAATAAATGAAAGGTCAGCCCTGTTATTTCCGTAAAAGACAGCTTTCGGGCGGGTGGCACCCACGGTTGCCACTAACGAATAGTTGTGGTACGGGTGGCAACCAAACAGATAATTCGAAGATTTGAATGCATTATTGGCATCGATAATATCAGGGAAATATTTGCTGGCAAAGCAAATGGTGGTGCCAAAGCTCACCACGTCTCCGCTTCCTGCCCAGTTACGAAGGCCAATAGGTACCCCGTATGGATTATCCTTTTCAAGCCCGACGACGTACTCTTTGTACTTCACCACATAGGGCCGGAGCTTTTCTTTGTAGGATGCGTCCAAATGAGGAATGGCATCCAATGCTGTCAGAAGGACGAAATTAACGTTGCGCTCAAGAGCAGGCCATAAAAGTTCCTGAAATTTGTCGAGATATTGTTTCTCTCCTGTCGAGATGTACAGTTGAAGATTGGTTGCAACATCTGCTGCTCCTCCAAACCTGCCAACGCGATCCTGCGGCTGATTGGCCAATAATTCCGTAGCCTCTTTCAGAAGTCTTTTAGACTGGATCAACGCTCTTGCCGAAAGATCATCGTTATATCCCTTCAGCGCCCGGCTTGCTGCGGCAAATGTCGTTGCTGCCCTAAGATCGAGACCGGGATTACGGCTTGTAAATGCCCACATATCATCCTTAACACCGCTCGACTTGCCATCAGGGGCAACTTCGTATTGGCCAAGGTTCGGATTATACGGATGGCCATCAGTAATTGACGCTGCATCACCCAGATGATGGTAGTTATCCAAAACTGAGTTGGAGAGCGTTTGTGCCATGTGTCCGATAATCTCTGCCTGAGCGACCAGATTCAAAGTTCCATGCTCGATAAACTGCAACACATCAGGTGTTCCGTCCGGACGGTGAAGATCAACATAACGATTCTTCTCATCTACAAAAGTCTCATCGCGCAAGGGTTTAAAATATTCCCATGTTTGTACAAAGTTCTGCACCACACCAATGTTTGCTCCGGTCTCAATATCAAAGTCTCCGGCATCGAAGAACCCACCTACATTTAATCCGGGAATCAATTCCAGCGCTTTATACCTGGTATCGGTTTTTGGTCCTTGTCCATGCAGGTCGAAGTGGTCGGTGTTTGGCGGAGCCTGAAGATAACCTTCTTTAAAAGGCTCACCATGCCAAACCCTGTAAGCTTCGTTTACAAACATGTGGTTCATGTGTATGGGGATCCAAACGTCGCTGGTAGCATCGGTAATCCAGTTGTACACACTATTATCGATTAAAAAATTATTTGTTTTAAAGTTGCCGTACTCAATGTAGTAGATACCTGGGGTCTTAACTGAGGTAAAATCGAATTTCACATAGTGATACTTGTAATAGTTTCCCCAGGATACGATATTGCCGCTGAAAGCTTTGATAGCATTACCATCGTCACCAATTTTATAGAGCGACGCGCTTGCAAGCGGTTTGTCTTTTTTGTCGAGTTCAATCACAGCAACTTTGGGTTGCGAAGGGAGGTAGCCTACCTGAGAGAAACCGATATTGGGTTCTCTTACCCAACCTTTAATGGTATTGGGTTCAACAGTCCAGGTCAAAACCTTGCCCGTTTTTCCTGCCGGAAGTAAACTGCGTACAACAAACCAACCGTTTTGTGCCAGCATCCGGCCGTCGAAAAGCATAATATCGGCATCGGGCGAGCTTATTTTAACCAAACGTTCAGGAGCATCGGGTGCAAGGAGAAAGGTACGACCGGTTTCGAGCGGAAGCGGATCGATAAATCTGCCGGTCCCTCGGTCGTCGGAAGTTACATAACCCTTGAATTGCTTGGGTTTTTCGCTGTTTGGCTTTGTAGTGGTATTACTAACTGCATAGCGCGGGAACCGATTCGGACGCCCATCCATGATATAAGCTTTCCCCCAATATTGCGAGGGCAGAAACTCCAGATTAAATCCAGCTTTCCCTTCAAGTGCCTTGGGAACGGGCTTATCAAGGTAAACCGATATCTCAACACCTTTACCCTTTGCTGTGACAACCACCCGCGAATCAAAATCGTAATCTTCAAACCTTAACGAAGCCTCTATGGTTTGCGATGTACGCTCAACTTTTCGGCTTGAGATTGCAGGAACAAGATCCCACTGCTCCGGTGTGTTGGAAAGCCGCACAGCGCCGCCTTGTGCTGTTCTTACGCCATGATGAATCAGTTCGATACCGGCGTTTTTCTCATCGTTAAAACCTCCCGTAAAAAGGTTGCTGTACACAAGAACGTTGACGCCTTGTGTCTCGAAATACTCCAGATCGTTGAGTTTCAACTCCTGGCCCGAAACATACTTGAATGCCGCCAGTAGTAGCACTGCAACGAATAAAAATGCTGGTTTTTTCATGTTGGATTAGGTTGTGGTTTAAATATAAAGATATGCTATTGTAAATGTAAGATAATCAGAAAGCAAAATAATGTTTTTTGATTACACAACAAAACGCAATTTAGCCTGAAAAAAGATCGTATTGTGCGCCTGAATCCTGTGTTAACAAACTTTTAGAAAATGAACTTCCCATAACGCTTAAATCCTAATTGGTTAACCGTGTGTTGAGCGAAATCCTCCCGAAGGCGTCTTCAAACCTCATGAAACCTGCGAAAAAACAGGTCCATTTCCAACAGGACGGCGAAAAACTTAACAGGACAGCCAGCGGAGCTACTCGGATGGCCAAATCTTCAACAGGACGATGAAAAAAACTTACTCGTTCGTCAAAAAACTCAACAGGACAAGGAAATCTTTAACAGGGCCAATACTGGCAGGCATTTGCGTATTTTCATCCCTGACAGGATTTTGAACCCTGGAGGGATGAATGCCATTCATCACCAAAGCCGCTGCCTGAGTGCGAAGCAGTCGAAGGCAGAAGGCGGATGCAATTGCTCTAAGTCCGTCAGCTAAAGCAGACGGCAAAGGATAGCTTTGTATATCTGAATACTAAGATCGAAGCATCATGCCGGTCATCCTGAAGAATATCTGGATCTTTCGGCATCTCATTGCGGAGAATGCTCCCTTCGACACGCCTCCGGCTGCTCAGGGAGCGTCGCGCTGATGAACATTCGATACCAGAGCCGCTGACTGAGCGCGAAGCAGTCGAAGGCAGAAGGCGGATGTTATGGCTTCATGTCCGTCAGCTGAAGCAGACGGCAAAGGATATCAGCTTTTCACATAAGCGAATTCTACAATCAAAGAGAAGCCTATCCTTTGCCGTTCGCCTTTAGGCAACGGACATGGCAGTTTCCCACTTTTTATCAACAATCGCCAAAGACAGCATAATGTTTTTGTAACTTTAAAAACAAAAATGAATGAAAACAGATTCGTTATTCCTCTTGAAGTTTTTGAAAATGGCCTTTTGCAATTTCGACAATATGATTGTCACATTAAACGAAATCTAACAAATAGTACGATTTCTTTCGGCGAACGGAAAAATTTTAATGACCCTTTCGATTGTAATCTTCCGATTAAACTATGTTCTGAATATGAATGGCAACAATATTTATTGAAGTGTCCACTCAAAGGATTTATCTTATCTCCTGCATACATTGCAAAACGCGCGCAAGACCTTGCAAAAGATGCATCTAATGTGCAAAAGGAAATTGAATCACTAATCTATGACCATCGAAGATTTTCATGCTTTACAATTGCGTTGGACAAAAATCTATTTGGGAATAATATGTTTTGGGCAAGCTATGCAAATAAGCATAGCGGTATCTGTTTAAAATTTAATGGAAGAAAGCTTATAGATCATTACCTCTATTTAGGTATTTATCCAATACCTATTAAATACAGTAAAGACGAAGAAATTCCTGAATTTAATTACATTAAAAATACATTAAAAGGAAAAGAAGAATTGGCATCAAAATATTTCTTTGGAACAAAATCTAAGGAATGGGAAAACGAAGATGAATTAAGACTAATTTGTTATTCAGAGGAGAAGATCGATTCAAAATTCCTTGAAATAGAATTTGAACCATCATGTCTTGAAGAAGTGTATTTAGGATACAAATTCTGTCCGGATAAAGTTATAGAGATTAAGAAAATACTCTCTGACGTGAAATACGAACATGTGAAATTATACAAGTTAGAAAGAGATAATTCATTCTTTAAATTCAATCGTGTTCAAATCAAAATTCACTGAACTTTCCCAATCAATAAAAAAATTAACTACTTAGAAACATTGTAAAAAAGCCGCTCCCTTTTCAGGAAAGCAGCTTTTGTATTTTGCGCCGTAAAGACGCACGGCCGTGCGTCTCTACAAAAATTGCAATTTGTTTTTCTCCTCCCCTTCGGGGAGGTCTGGAGGGGCTTCTATTCGTCGTGTGCAGCCAGCAACACTTCCAAAATTTTCTTTCCGGCAGCGGCAACGCTGGTACCCGGGCCGAAAATGGCAACTACACCGGCATCGTACAGGAATTGATAATCCTGAGCAGGAATTACACCACCGGCAATCACCATGATGTCTTCACGACCCAGTTTTTTCAATTCAGCAATAACCGAAGGTACAAGCGTTTTGTGACCTGCAGCCAGTGAAGATACACCCATCACATGCACGTCGTTTTCAACGGCTTGTTTGGCGGCTTCTTCCGGAGTCTGGAACAGCGGTCCCATGTCCACGTCGAAACCTAAGTCGGCATAACCGGTTGCAACAACTTTTGCACCGCGGTCGTGTCCGTCCTGGCCCATTTTGGCGATCATGATACGTGGCTGACGGCCTTCCAATTTGGCAAATTTGGTAGCCAGATCCTGCGCTTCCTTGAAGGTAGAATCGTTTTTGCTTTCTGCTGAATACACGCCTGAAATAGTTCTGATTACTGCTTTATAACGTCCAACATGTTTTTCGCATGCGTAAGAAATTTCGCCCAACGAAGCACGTTTCTGTGCTGCTACGATAGCCAGTTCCAACAGGTTACCTTCGCCGGTTTCCACGCATTTGCTGAGAACTTCCAAAGCTGCCTGACATTCTTCTTCGTTGCGTTCGGCACGCAATTTATTCAAACGTTCGATCTGCGACAAGCGAACGGCTGTATTGTCAATTTCCAGAATATCGATTGGGTCTTCTTTTTCCAAACGGTATTTGTTTACGCCAATAATTCCCTGAGTACCGCTGTCGATGCGACCCTGTGTGCGGGCTGCAGCTTCTTCGATGCGCATTTTTGGAACGCCGGTTTCAACAGCTTTCGACATACCGCCGAGTTTTTCAACCTCTTCGATCAACGCCCAGGCTTTTTCAACCAGTTCGTTGGTCAACGATTCAACGTAGTACGAACCTGCCCATGGATCAACCGCGCGGCAGATTTCGGTTTCCTGCTGAATGTATAACTGTGTGTTACGGGCAATACGTGCCGAGAAGTCGGTTGGCAAAGCAATGGCTTCGTCCAATGCGTTGGTATGCAGCGATTGGGTGTGTCCCAATGCCGCAGCCATTGCTTCGATAGCTGTACGGCCAACGTTGTTGAACGGATCTTGTTCGGTCAACGACCAACCTGAAGTTTGCGAGTGTGTGCGCAAAGCCATCGATTTTGGGTTTTTCGGGTTGAACTGTTTCACCAGTTTGGCCCAAATCATACGTGCAGCGCGCATCTTGGCGATTTCCATAAAGTGGTTCATTCCTACAGCCCAGAAGAACGACAAACGTGGTGCGAAAGCATCGATGTCGATACCTGCTTTAACACCAGTGCGGAGGTATTCCAAACCGTCGGCCAGAGTGTAAGCCATTTCGATATCGGCAGTAGCACCAGCTTCCTGCATGTGGTATCCAGAAATAGAAATCGAGTTGAATTTTGGCATTTTCTGAGAAGTGAACTCGAAAATGTCGGCAATAATTTTCATCGAAAATTCAGGTGGATAGATGTAAGTATTACGCACCATGAATTCTTTCAGAATATCGTTTTGGATGGTTCCGGCCAACTGGTCCAAGGTTGCGCCTTGTTCCAAAGCTGTTACGATGTAGAAAGCCAATACCGGAAGTACGGCACCGTTCATAGTCATCGAAACCGACATTTTATCCAATGGAATCTGGTCGAACAGGATTTTCATGTCAAGAATCGAGTCGATAGCCACACCCGCTTTACCAACGTCACCAACCACACGTGGGTGATCGGAGTCGTATCCGCGGTGAGTCGCCAAGTCGAAAGCTACCGAAAGACCTTTTTGACCGGCAGCCAGGTTACGGCGATAGAATGCGTTTGATTCTTCAGCAGTTGAGAACCCGGCATATTGACGCACGGTCCAGGGCTGCATGGCGTACATTACCGAATACGGTCCGCGCAGGTAAGGAGCAACACCGGCAGCATAGTTCAGATGTTCCATGCCTTCGAGGTCCTCTTTGGTGTAAACTGGTTTCACCGGAATCTGTTCCGGAGTAATCCAGTTCTTTTCGATTTGATTTTTAGCGTTCCAGGCAGCGGTATCAACTGCTCCGGGAGCTTCTTTTATATTGATTTTTTTGAAATCTGGCTTCATGTTCTTGTTTTTAAATTCCCAATGTTGACTGGTAAGCTTTCAGTTCTGTAAGCAGATTGCTCTTTACATTGATAAAGTTGGCAATGCCTTTGGCTTTCAGTTCGTCGGTACAGGCAGGAGCACCGGCAACCACGAAGATGGCTTTTCCGGCAATAGCTTCGAATGCCGCAGGAGCAAGTTCAGCGTATTCGTCATCGGAGCTGCAAATAACCACGATTTGAGCGCCAACTTCCTGAGCGGCTTTCCAGCCTTCTTCTACAGTTTTGAAACCGTTGTTGTCGAGCACATCGAAACCAGCCACAGCAAAGAAGTTGCAGGCAAATTGTGCACGAGCTTTGCGCATCGCAAGGTTACCAACCGGCATCATGAAAGCCAGCGGACGTTTGTTGCTTTTGGCATAAACGTCGGTTTTGTAACGAAGCGCTTCGAAAGCCTGAGCACCACGGTATGGTTTCAGTGTTTCGATTTCAGCTTCTCCTGAAGTCAAATCAGCCGGAGCAAAAACGGAAGAGTCAACATTACCTTCAATTTTTTCGGTGAAATTAGGGAACTGGTTAACACCGAGCAGGTTTTCGCGACGGGTTGCAATGTTCATATCGCGTTTGCCGGCCATTTTTTTAATTTCAGTCTGAATGAATCCTTCGCGTAAAGCAGCAAGGAATCCGCCTTTTTCCTGAACTTCGAGGAACAGTTTCCAGGCCTGATCGGCGATAGAAGCAGTCAGTTCTTCGATGTAATAGGAACCTGCTGCAGGATCGGCAATTTTTGAGAAATGCGATTCTTCTTTTAGCAACAACTGTTGATTGCGGGCAATACGATCGGAAAACTCGTTGCTTTCTTCGTAAGCGGCGTTGAAAGGAAGAACAGTGATGGAATCGGCGCCACCCAACGAAGCGCTCATAGCTTCGGTTTGTGTGCGGAGCATATTCACGTAAGCATCGTAAACGGTTTTGTTCCAGCTTCCGGTTTCAGCATGAATGGTCATTTTGCAGGCACATTCGCTTTTTGGACCGTAAGCTTTTACGATTTGCGCCCATAACAAACGGGCAGCACGCAATTTGGCTATTTCGAGGAAATAGTTGGCGCTAACCGATAAATTGAATTTCATCTTTTTTGCCACAGCATCAACTTCAGTGCCCTTTTCGGTCAAAGCAGTCAGGTATTCAGCACCCAGAGCCAGTGAGTAAGCCAATTCCTGAACGATTGATGATCCGGCGTTTCCGAAGTTTTTGCCATTCACGGCCAATGTTTTGAACTTTTTCAGTTCGGCTGTTAATTCGATCAGTTTAGCAGCGTTGGCAAGTACATGGTCCTGACCTTTCGTGAATTTACCGGTCAAGGCAAATTTTCCGAAAGGATCGTACTCGACCGAAGCGAGAACTTCTTTCGGATCCCAGCCACTTTTTTTCACGTATTCAACAAAAACTTCGGTAGCTTTAACTGAACAGCAGCCAACGAAATTAATTTCAACCGCGGTCAAGCAGATGTCTTTCAGCAAAACATCCAGATCGGCCTTAGTTACTTCGCCACCATTAAATACGAAAGCCAACGAATCAACCCCTCTCATCAGATAATTCAGGGCTTTTTTGTTGGCTTCAGCAAAGTCTTTTACTACGATGCTCTGTCGGACTAACCATTCGTTGTTGTTCTTTTTGGTTCCGCGCACAAAAGGGAACTCTCCGGGAAGACTGTTTAGATAATCCAGGTTTTCCAGGTTTTCGGACCGGTAAAACGGCTGAACATCAATGCCTTCATTTGTTTTCCATACCAACTTCCGGTTGAAATCGGCTCCTTTCAGGTCAGCAGTAACTTTATCCATCCACTGCTGGGTGCTGACTGGCGGAAATTCTTCAAATAGGTTGTTATATTTTTCTGCCATAATAGTTTGTAACTGATTAGAAAATCGCGGCAAAATTAGTTCATTTTAAGGAGCAGCATTCAAAAAACCTGTTTTTTTGCCTAAAAGCCAACAATAAACCTGTTTTGAAAATCAGGTCATTGATCACCAAACAGCTTATATTGATTCATTCAAAATAAGAATCCAGACAATCACTTCATTCCTCCAATTACGGAACGAATCAATTGGTTGTAATCCAATGAAAAATAAAGGTTTAAAAGACTACATCCGATAAAACTATGCTCAGACTACCTAGCTACGGCCAATTGGAAAGAAAATGTAAAGGAAATATTTTGGGGTGCCTGTTGAGATATATCAATTAACGTGTAATTAACATTGTAGGTTCCCTGAGGCAATTTTCCGATCAAAATAGTATCGTTTCGCTGTACACATGGCCATTTCATCATGCCGTTAAATTGTTTCTCAATCTCAATGGTTTTCCCGCTGCGCTTGTTTTTGGATAAAGTATTATAGGTACAATCATCGAAAATCACCAATTTGATTTCGTCCTGGGTGCTGGGTTTTTCGGGAATAAGATTCATATTATGTTCCCGAAGGTCATTCACCGGAATCTCATTTCCCGTGTCGGAACAGGCAAATAAGATGATTGAGAAAACAAGTAGAACAATTGGTTTCATTATTCCTGATTTTGAACATTAACAAGATTGATATTCAATGTGAAAGGTTGCGTAACAATGCTCTAAATCTTCACGCTATTTACCCGATTCAATCGCACCTGCACTTCTCCAAGGCATAAACGAACGATTGTAAAAATCGGTTAAAGGTTCGCCTGAAAATTTTATTTTTCCATTGGCAGGGCTATCCTTTTTTAAGCTAAAGTTGCCATTTTCTGCATCAACAAATCCGGGCTTAAGTCCGTAAATAATAGTTGAATCTTTAACCGGAATTAAGGGTAGTCGGGGCTGTGAAGCTGCAAAATCGAACCAGAAATTGTTAGCAAAATGGAATGTTTCCGGTCGTGTATTTGCTCCAACATTGGTTTCTGTGCGCAGGTTTTCGTAATAAACCAAGTTATTGCTGAAGGTATTTTCACTGCACTGCGCAAATCTGGGATTGTTATTTTCCTGGAGAATTCGAACGACCCATCTTCCGGGTTTATAAATGGTGTTGTTGACGACTACCGAATTGACGCAACCCACAAAAGCGACAGGCGAATCGGAACCAATAAAAATATTGGAATAAACTTCCAGATTGGCAGCTTCAAACGCTGCATCGATAGGCCTGAAAAAAGGTAAACCGGTGCTTCCGCCCAGATTTACTGATCGCTGACCGCCATTGATAAACTTATTCCGGATAATACGAATGTGCTGTGACCCACCTTTGGCCTGAACCGAATTGCTTCCCAGATTTCTGAATTCGCATGATTCGATTGTTCCCTGATGACAGCCAACCATATCGATCCCGCTGCCACCGGGTGAACCATTCCTAAATTGGCAACCGCTAATTTCGAAATGATCAAGCCCTGAAAGTTTTAGCAAATCATTGTTGCCAGTTGCTTTTATATTTCTGAAAATGCAGTTTTTTAAAATTACATGACGGGCAGGTGTTGAATAGTCACCTCCATCGTCGATATTCATTCCATTGGCGGTCTGTTCTTCAAAAATAAAACCTTCGATCCTTAAATAGGCAGGGTCACCGAATTGCCAGGAAGTCGATCCTCCACGAATAATTACCGAATCGGAAACTGAGGCGTAGATGGTTATCCAGTCTTTTGCATTGCTTTTCAAGTCTTTAATTACCTGCCCTCCGGGGTAAATCCCTTTCTGAAAACGGATCGTATCTCCGGGAGTAACATGGGAGACAGCATCTTCCAGATTTTTAATTGGTTGTTTGACTCCAATCAATATAGTTTTCGCAGAAAGCAAACCGCTATTCAGGATAACCAAGCCTGCCATAATAGCTACAAGTTTAACTTCCGGAAATAGTTGTGACAGCCAGTTTTTCATGATTATTCCCTAATTTTTCAGCAACCTTTTCAACTTCATTAAAAACCCTCAACAGATTGCCACCCCAAATTTTCCGGATTTCTTTTTCGCTATATCCTCGTCTTACCAATTCCAATGTGATGTTTGGAAACTGGCTCACATCGGCACAATCGCGCAAACCACCACCCCCATCAAAATCACTGCCGATACCCACATAATCAACGCCAACCAGATTTTTGACATGATCGATGTGATCGACCAGATTTTTTACCGATGGCATATCTTCCGCATTAGTTCCCTGAACTTCTTCCCATTTCTGCGAAAAAGCTTCTTTCTCTTTTTCGTTCATTTGGTTGAAGGTTGTGCGGTATATTTTTCTCAGGTTTTTCATCTCCTGAAATTTCACTGCAGTAGTATCGGGCTCTTTAATGTAGTCATCTAAAAGGCATATCTGAATAACCCCGCCCTTTTCAGCCAGTTTCTTAATCATCTCATCACTCATGTTGCGGTTGTGTTTAGCAACTGCACGCACCGAACTGTGTGATGCTATTATCGGAGCTTTACTCAGATTAACTGCATCGAAAAACGATTTGTCGGAAGCATGTGAAACATCGATCATCATACCAAGTCGGTTCATTTCAGCAATTACTTGTTTCCCAAAATCACTCACCCCGTTATGCTCGGCAGGTTTGCTGTCGCTCGACGAATCGCAGATGTCGTTGTGGTACGAGTGGCAAAGCGTGATGTAGCGCACTCCTCGTTTATAGAATTCTTCAACACGGGTAATGTCTTTTGCCAGCGGAAACCCATTTTCCATACCAATGTAAATGGCCCGTTTCCCCGTTTTTTCAATTTTCGCCAAATCGTCAGCTTTTAATGCCAAGGTTGCCATGTCACTGTTGTGTTTCAACATCGAATGAATTGAGTCGAGCATTTGGTGAGCCAATTGGTAAGTCTTCAGGTAATTTTCGTCGGTTCGAGGTTTCTGCCCGGTAAAAACGGCAAAAAACATGGCGTCCAGTCCGCCTTTTTTCATGCGGGGCAAATCAACCCTGCTTTGTGGTACTGTATGTTCATCGCGGACATTAAACCCCGGTTTAATCATTTTCATCGGGGTGTCACAATGCGTATCGATAGTCAGGCATTTTTCATGAATCCGTTGGGCCTTACGGTCAAATTTTCTCAGTTCCCTCTCAGTAGTAAATCCCATCAGTAATAATGAAATCAGGCAGAATGATAATGTTTTTGAAATCATAGGTTCGTTCGGTCTTTAATTTTGGAATCCAAATGTAAATAAAAACATCAAAAAGTATAGAACAAACCTTCCCCATCGAAAAAACAGGGAGTTTCATCGAAAATAATTCATGGTTGTTTTTATTCTGCCGATCTTCGAATTCATAATAAAAACAATGATTATGAAACTACGAAAACTCCTCCTTGTATTCGGAATCCTCCTTTTTATTTCAGGATGTTCCGATTTTATGATGATTTGCTCGTTGAACCCCTTCTATCTCGAAAAGGATGTCACACTTGCTCCTGAAATCGAGGGAAGCTGGTCGGTTCATCCAATTCGAACAAAAAAAGATTCGACAGATAAAAACAGCAGTCCTTGGGAAAAAGCCGATACCACTTCTATCTGGCGAATTAACAGATTCATTTCTGAAGAAAAAATAAAAACCAATCGCGGTAAAGATTCCATGGTTTTTAAGCCACAGAACTTTTATGTGGTAAAACTCACAGGCACCAACCCAGACTCTGCACAATATCAGTTTGATGTGAATCTTTTCCGGATTAACGGCGCTTTGTATGCCGATTTCTTCCCTCGCGAACTGACTGCTCTAACGGATAGCCGAATGGCAGTAGAAAACTTCTTTACCGTTCATACACTTGCCCGGATTCAGGTTCGAAACAAACAACTTCATATTTCGTGGCTGGGAGCCGATTACATGAAAGGCATGATCGAAGATAAACGCGTCAGGATTAAATACCGGTATGTACCAGGTGCCAGTCGATTGCTGCTCACCGCCTCATCACAAGATTTGACCGAAATGATTGAGCGCTATGGAGACCAAAAGCGATTTATCGACTGGGAGGACCAGCCCGCCATGCTGAAATTAACCCATGTAAATTAATTGCCATGAAAATAATTACCCTAAAAAAACTACTTGTACCATCCTTGCACGTAATTTTCTGGTTCCTGTCTTTTAACTTTTGGAACGTCATTTTAAATCCCGGAGTTGAATCAACCAGTGTTATTCAAGACCTTGAGGTTGGATGGGATTTTATCCTACTACTGAATTTTCTTTTTTTGCTTTATTGCGCACTTCCGCTCGTTTGGTTAATCAGTAAAGTCAGGCTATGGATAAAAATTCCGCTTTCGATTTTATTTATAATACCAATTGGATATGTTATTCTGCAAAAAATAAAACCCGATGGAAACAAAGAAAATATGGAAGTTTTTATAGAATTTTTTATAAAAAACTTCCTCTATGTTCTGGTATTTCACCTAACCATAGTGGCGGCCGTTTACTACAATCTGAAAGTTTTGATTGCCAGGTTCCTGAACCAAAGCCGTTTCGGAATCTATCTTGCCAATACAGCTGGTTTGTGTTTGCTGGCAGCAGTTCTGAATTTTGCCTTTTTCGATTATTTCATTGATAAGCTACTTCCCAACCTTTACTATATCTCCTATTTCAGGATTTGGGAATTAATTCTAATTGTCGCTGCTTATCTCATCTTTACCAGCATTCTGTTCCTGGTATGGCAATATGCACAAATGTTAATCGAAAAAAGAGATGCTGCCCGTAACGAACTTTCAGCCTTAAAAGCCCAAATCAACCCCCACTTTCTGTTCAACAATCTCAACACTATCTATTCGATGGCCACGCAGAATGATGAACGAACGGCTGGGGTTGTTCTGAAACTATCCGACTTTTTACGTTATGTACTTTACGATACTTCAGGTGAAACCATTCCTCTTGAAAAAGAAATTGAAATTATCCGAACTTATGTGGATTTACAGAAAGAAAGAACCGATCAGGATATTACGCAAATTGAACTGACCACTGAAGGTAAATTTAAAGGAGCTGACATTGCTCCGTTACTTTTGCTTCCGTTAGCTGAAAACTGTTTCAAGCATGGAAAGGGGAAAAATCCGGGAATAATCAAGATTCAAATTGACTTCGATGGCAAACAACTGCATTTTCAAACCAATAATCCAATTGCCAAACACGAAAAGATTAAGGGTGAGAAAAACGGTGGAATTGGAATAGAAAATGTCGAAAAACGTTTGGAACTGATCTATCCCGAAAATTATTCTCTGGAATACCATGAAATAGAAGGAGAGTTCAAGCTTGACATGAAAATTAAGTTGATGTAATCATTGTGTGACTTAATATAATACAAACAAAATGAAAGCTATTCTTATTCTTGCTTCACTGATTTTAATGTGCGCATGCCAATCAAAAACTTCTGAAAATATATTCGGTATTGAAAAATCAGTCAAAATCATAGACAAACACAAATATTTGGAGACACATATAAAAACCCATCATGATATGGATGTGGTTGTATATAAAGTTGATCCAAACTCACAAACCCATATGAATTATGGCTATGCTATCGTAATCTATCAGGATCAGAAGAACAAAAAAAATCATCGATTTGACTTTATGGTAGCATCAAAAGATAATTACGATGTAGCGCTGTACAAATGGGAGAATGATACTATTTTAAGAATGAAATTGTATAGTTCAATTGACAATCTATCGAGCGAGGTTACACAAATACTTAGAAACAACGGGGGAGAAATAAGATCAGAGCCTTATAACTAATCACCAACTTAAAACTGAAAGAGATGAAAACAATTCTTATTTTGATTTTAGCCTTTTTCCTTTTCAATCTTATTAAAAAACCGGAAGTAAAAGTAACAGCAGTTATTGATTACAGAAATTTTAAGAAACCTCCGGCATTCCTCGAATACCATAAAGATGGAGATGTTGAGTTTTACAGATTAACTCCTCCGAAAACAATTCCTTTTACTCCAAAATATCCAAAAGAAGCCTACTGGATTGGCGTGTATAAAGTGAAAGATAAAAAATTGGTTTTTCATACGGATTGGGAAAATAGCTGTGATTGGGCATCGATTCAGTCCGCTACAAATGGGTAAACGACTCAACTCTGAAATATCAATTTATTGACCACAAAGGATATCCTCCAATGAATATGTATTTCATCGTCCACAACACTGGTTCAAATGAAACAATACCAGGTACAAGTGAATCATTTTAAACTGAAAATCAAACACGTATGAAATAAAACTGATTCAATAGTATTCTGGCTATCTAATCAACTTTTTTCCTCTCCCGCGCCTAAATTGGCTTTCTGCGACTCGTCCTTTCATTTTTTCCTCCAAATTCTTCTCGTTATGCATTCAACGATTAGTTTACGGGTTTTGCTTGTCTGTTTTTGTTTAACATATTACGAATATTTATTTTCGCAACCAGAACTACATCTTTACACTGATGTTGGAACAACCAATGTGTCACAAGGGTACTTTCTAAAATCAGCAACTGTTGGCAAGTATAGTTTCGGTAAAAACCAGATTGAAACCGGCTTCCTCTTTAACCTGAAAAACAATAATGAAAATACACTTTCAGGTCTTAGGGCACTAATATCCAGAGATTTGAAAGTCAGACAAAGACCTTTTAAACTTCAAGGATTTCTATTGCAGAAAACCTACTCTGATATTCTTCGTGAAACGAACTGGGGTGCTCTGGCGAAGTTTAATACTGATCATTTCGACGTACTGATAGGTACAAACTTCAGAACTTATGCCTATAGAGATGAGGCCATCAATGTCTATCATATAAAGGGGAAGTTCGCAAAAATACATGAACCATATAACCTGATGTATGAAGTCAGTTATAATCTAAAACCTCCGGCTTATTACTGGAACCTGGGAATTTCCGTCACAAACATTGACAAATTCAAAATTACTCAGGAAACAAACCCTCTCTTCAACTTGCATGGTCAGTATAAAATCAGCCAGCCAATATACCTGGTCACACAAATTTGGTACGAGCCTGCAGGAATCTTCAATATTTATGCGAATTATTTTGGATTTTTCGTTAGAACCGGAATCATATGGAACCTAAATTAAGACCAACAGCATTACTCTTGCTGGCAGGAGTTTTAACCATTACTGCCTGTGACAAGGAGCATATCATTCTAATTGCAACTGAATCGGCCAACGAGCGGTTTAATCAATCAGAGGAAAGTAATCAAAAAATTCCCTTTCGAGAAATCTCGGTCCCTTCCGATGATTATCAGATCTTGTCGATGGCCGACAGCCATGTAGAAACAACCAATACCCAAAATCTTGATCTATTTTTTAAGGCTGCGAAGTTAACGAAACCTGCGGCAGTCATACTGGACGGAGATTTGACCAACGGACGCAGCAATCATTACGATGTGTTTGAGAAGCATTTGCCGGTTCAGGATTCATTGTCCCTGTTTTTTGTTGCTGGAAATCATGATGTGTATTTTAATGGCTGGAAAGAATTCTACTCCAGATTTGGCACATCCACTTACCGTTTTTCTATCAAAACACCATTTGCCAAAGACATGTTTGTCTGCCTCGAATCCGGGGGAGGAACATTGGGCGATAACCAAATCAGTTGGCTAACAAATACACTTCGAACTTGCCGATCAGAGTACCGATACTGTTTTGTAGTTACTCACAACAATTTATTTCGTGCGCACCATACTCCCAGTACCAATCCAATGACAGATGAATTGGGAGTTTTAATTGAGCTCTTCACCAAATATCGGGTAAATATGGTTATTACCGGTCACGATCATAAACGGGATGATTCCTTATTTGGAATAACCAGATATATTCAATTAGATGCTTTACAAGACGGGATGAGCAATGCCAGCTATTTCAAAATACATATCAGGGAAGGCAACCTTGATTATAGTTTTGAAAACATCTGAATAATGATTTGAAAAACAATTCTGAGTTTAATTTTTCAGGCTTTTATAATACTGACAAACGGTGTTCATTGGGCAAATTTCGCATTTCGGATTGGTCGGCCGGCAAATTTCTCTTCCAAGAAATGAAATCGCCATTCCGGCGTCGTTCCAATATTCTTTTGGAACCACTGCCATGATTTGCTTTTCAATTTTCTCTGGTTTGGCAGCGTCTGCTTCGGCAGCTATTCCCAATCTGGGAGCCACACGAAGAACATGCAGATCAACAATCACACCTTCAGCAGCATCGCCCGATTCGCGGATGATCACGTTAGCTGATTTCCTGCCAAGTCCGGGCAATTCGGTCAACTGGTCCATCGTTCTCGGAATATTTTCGTCTTCGCCAACAGTTTGTGCCAACTTCACCAGCCATTTGGCTTTGTTGCCCCAGTTCCTGACCGAACCAATATGGTGCTGAAGGTCTGCCTCCGTAGCATGTGAAAGCGAATTCATCGTTGGATACACAGCGAAGATGTCCGGAGCCAGCTCATTGATATGTTTATCGGAATCCTGGGCCGATAGGATAACCATAACGACCAATTGGTAACGATTTTGGTAGTCGAGCGGATGTTTGCGCTTTCCGTATTGCTGAAATAAAGGTTGAAGCGCCTGGGTCCAATTTGTTTCCATGATTTAATTATTTTTGATTGAACTTAAAATTAACGAAATTTATTGATTCGATATCATTCTTTTTAGTAAATGCTTATTGCAGAACGAACTAAATAGCGTATCTTGTATATCAATAGGAATCAGAACCTTGAAATCGAAACTTTATGAACTGCATCATTATCGAAGACGAACCTGCTGCGCAGTCCATTCTGGAGCATTACATAGAACTTTGCCCCGGACTGACACGGGTCGGCACTTTCCGTGATGTGTTTTCAGCTCAGGCTTTTCTCGATAACAATAATATTCACCTAATGTTTTTGGATATCAACCTTCCGGAAATGTCCGGTGTAAGTTTTCTTCGTTCATTGGTACATCCTCCACTTGTCATATTTACGACCGCCTATCCGCAATACGCAGTTGACGGGTTCGACCTCGAAGCCGTCGATTTTCTGCTAAAACCCTTTTCTTTTGAACGGTTCTGTAAGGCTGTAAATAAGGCCAAAGAACGAGTCAATACTAACTCTACTCCAAACGTACACGGAAAAATCACCGTTAAATCTGATCGCCGGATTTATCAGATTAGTATCAGCGACATCCTGTTTGTTGAATCCTGCGGCGATTACGTAACGATCCATTGTATGGATAAAAAACTGATGGTTCACGGAACAATGAAAAGCTGGGACGAGAAATTGCAAGGCTCAACTTTCCTGAAGGTCCACCGCACCATCATCGTAAACCTCCTCAAAATTAGTCACATTGAAGGTAATCAGGTTCACCTTGGATCGCATAAATTACCTTTGGCTGAACCTTTCAAATCTCAGTTGCTTGAAAGAATGTTCAGCGCCGACTAATCCCTTAATAAGTATCCATTTCCTGCAAATCAAACGATCCACTCCAGTTCTTAAAATCTTTATTGCAAAGAATTACCTTTCTGAATAATGTTTGAACACTAATATCCCGGGTATGAAAACATACTCTTGTTTGCACGTGTTGTCTACGTTCAAGAAGCATTCCTTTTTAAAATTTCCGAAGTTAGTTCTTGTAATTCTAATTAGTGTTATTCCTTTAACAAGCATAAGTCAGTCTGAGAATGGCAGTAAAGAGGATGATCACGAACTGACCATTTATGTTGTTCGCTCCGTAGGACCAATCAGCTGGGAGTCGCCTTCTAGCTTGTACAAATCTTACATTAAAGCCTATACCTCCCATGTTTTACGGAAGAAAATGTCGCTAACCGGCCATTTGTTTATCAAGCTTTCGACTCCTTTGCTTGAAGAACCTATCTATGCAGGTATGTGCACTCCATCAAGAAAAGAACGACGTATTTGTGTATTGAAAGAAAAAATCGGTCTGGGAGTTTTAGGAGCCAGTATGAAAGCAAAACTGGAAAACAAAAATGATTTAATAAAGAAAATAGACTATTACTCTGGAAAGAATGAAATCGCTTTCATTACTTATCATTTAAATGAACAAGCAGCACGGCGAATTATTGATTTTTACAAAGGATTCACTTCAAAATCACCAATAAACAACATTCCTGCCGATTATTACGGTGGCGCATTCTGGCCCCGATATATGAATGAAGGTGCAGGTTGCTCAGCTCTGGGCATGGCCATGCTGGAAGTTATCGGGCTAGCTCAGGAAGAGTCAAAATTATGGGTTCGTAAGGTTAATATCCCGATGGACCTGATAGGAGGAAGATTCAATAAGACGCACCAGGTCGGAAGCCGAATGATCAAAAAAACAACCTGTTGGCCCAATGGTTCCGGAATTGTGGATGTCGATTATGTCCCGATCAATATTTATGATCCTTCCCTGATTTTTGATTGGATCATTCAGCAAAGATTACTTCCCAATCATGACAGATTTTCAGGATATTCTCTCTCTGATGAAGCGATAATCCCGGGGCTTTCAGCAGATCGCAGATATGTAAAAATCAGTCCCGGAGAACCAATTTTCATTTCAAGAAAAGACTCCAACCTGTTTATCAGGAAATATTATGAGACGATGCATGTTGGAAGTGACCATCGGTAAAAAAAAACTCCAATATTCCTTATCTGATTTTATGAAACAAAAATCCCCTGCAAGAATGATCATTCCTGCAGGGGATTTTACTTTTTCCTCTTTTCTTTTTCCTTATTTCAGGAGTTTGGCTTCTTCCATAATCACTTCGTAGGAATATCCATAACCAAAATCTTTTTTCAGGGCAATAGTTCCTTCAAAAGTCACAACTTCATCCATCATCACTTTGTCGAGCGTAGTAACAGTCAGATCAAAGTTTTCACCGTCTTTGGTTCCATCCTGAATGTGAATCCAGTTTTTACCCATCACTTCTTCGTTAACTTTTACGACCTGTCCTTTTACCTTGATTTTCTTTCCAGAATAGTCATTTCTGGAAGCAAACAATTGGGCAATGGTAACACCACCTTCAGCAGGAGTCACAGAAATTCCACCTTTCATTTCAAGAGTTGGTTTTACGGGTTTATTGCCCATTGGCATTTCTGAAGGAGCTGCAATGGGTTGTGTACTGAGTCCCTGAACAAAATAAATGGTTTCGAAAGTGCGATTGAGTTCTTTGCTATTGAAATTTTTCATTTCTAAAGCCTCTTCGTAATAATACGTTTCACCAACTGCGGCTTCCTGGCGATTAACTGCAATCCAGTTTTCAACTCCGTTATCACTGACTTTCAAATAGGTGTAATTGCTTGTCTGAACAACTTCGTTCACTTTTACTTCGTGCATAGCAGGATTTGCCAAATTTTGGGCAGTTGGAACCTTGTTCTTTTTAACACACCCTGAAAATCCAACCAAAAGGACAAGAATAATAACTAATGATCTCATAATTTATACATTTTTTTAATTTTTGACTCTACTTTTTTTGTTGAAACTGCTGATCACAAAAACTTTAGCTTTCAAACAAATTTCAAAACAATTAGTTGTAATTTTAATTGATTTTTCCATCGCTTGGCCGTCAAATGATATAAATCAATTAAATACTTAAAAAAAACAACATGAACCTTAAATCAACAAATCCAAAACTTGAAAAAAGCTCCCAAAATGGTCGTCGCGAGTTTCTAAAGAAAACAACTGCCCTTGCAGGTGGTTCCATTCTTCTAAGCTCTTTCCCTGTCCATCTTTTTGCCGAAATCACCAAAGCAGATGATCCTAAACTGGTAACTGAAACTATCCGTTATAACGGAGCAAGCGGCCCAATGATTGCCTACCTTGCCCGCCCGAAAGGAAAAAAGAAACATCCGGCCATTGTTGTGATCCACGAAAATCGCGGACTTCAGCCTCACATCAAAGACGTAACCCGCCGTTTTGCCCTCGAAGGTTTTGTTGCCCTTGCCCCGGATGCGTTGTCTCCACTTGGAGGAACCCCTGAAAAACCGGAAGAAGCTGGTCCGATGTTTCAGAAACTGGATTACGAAAAAACAAAACTAGATTTTTCTGCTGCCGTGGCCTATTTGAAGACCAACCCGCAAACGACCGGGAAAGTGGGCTGTACTGGCTTTTGCTGGGGTGGAGCTATGACAAACAATGTTGCAGTTCTCACACCCGATTTAGATGCCGCCGTTCCGTATTATGGCGGACAGCCGAAAGCCGAAGATGTTCCAAAAATTAAAGCGCCCATGTTGTTGCATTACGCCGGAAACGACGAACGCATCAATGCTGGAATTCCTGCTTTTGAGGCAGCTTTGAAAGAAGCAAAAATTGAATACCAGCTTTTTATGTACGATGGAGCCGCACATGCCTTTAATAACGATTCCAATCCACAGCGATATAACAAGGAAGCAGCCGATCTGGCCTGGGGAAGAACAATTGAGTTCTTCAAGAAAAAGTTAAAATAGCAATCATTCAAACAGCTAAATAAATCAACCCCGAAAGGCCTGAATACAGGCAATTCGGGATTGATCTTTTTATAAACGTATCTGATTCGTTACTTACATTTCAGTACTTGGTTTACTTTCGTTTTGTATGATTGATTTCGAACTCTTTGAATTTCCATTTGAACCGAAAGAATATGAAATGCTGAAATAAAGCACACGGGTTTCGGTTTTGCGCCAATTATCGGCTGTGAAATTCGAACCCCATGCCGTATAAGTATTTTTAAGTGAGTTGAATACATCTGAAGCACGAAGTGTCAATGATAATTTATTTTTCAGAAGATCCTTTTTTACCGCACAATCCATCGAAAATTGCGGTTCCATTCTGGAATAAACGCCTACAATCGGACCTGCATAATTTGCAATTAGCTGAAAAGAAAGACCCTTCGAAGGAGTACAGATCGAATTGAAACGACCCAAATAGGAGTAATTACTGGCCGAATTTCCATCTTCATTTCCTGTAATTTCATTCTTAAAGAAGCTTGAATTCCCATTTATTTTCCACCATTTAGCTATAGTTTGCTCAAAGGTAAATTCAAGACCATAATTCAGGCTTGACGACATATTTTGTGGCGCCATGTGCGATATCCCGGCATCGTCAAGTAGTGTTACTGAATTAATCGGGTTGGCAATATGCTTATAGAAAGCAGTAAATCCCAAAATTGTTTTATCATAACTGCCATTAAATCCAGCTTCAATCGAATTAATATATTCAGGCTTTAAGTCCGGATTTCCACTTCTGAAAACTTCAAGATTCGACCGGTCGACAAACGGATTGATCATTCGGGCTGAAGGCCTTTTAATTGTGCGGCTATAACTAAGCTGAAGTTGATTATTCTCGTTAATTGGATGACTAAAACTAAGCGAAGGATAAAGATTGAAATAGTCCTGACTGATTTTATCGTTGTTTGCACCCTGCTTTCCATCGACAAAGGTTTTTTCAATCCGGAGTCCGGTCTGAACTGTAGTTTCACCGAGTTTGCCTGACCAAAGGCCATATCCCGCATGGATTTGTTCGTTGTAGGTAAACAAGTTCCGTTGAGTCAGATCTTCAACTTTTGTTCCGCCGGAAGAATTGAAAAGGTAATATTCACTGTCGTTACCTCTAACAATGCTATGAAGACCGGTTTCCAGTTTCGAACCATTATCGAAAGGTAATACCCAGTTCACCTGAAGGTTCGAATTGAAAATATCCGAATTGGTGTTTATTTCTGAAGTCTCTGTTTTAGTTGAGTACTGGTAAGTTAATGGTTGGATGGCGGAACCTGACGAACTGGATAAAGTATAATCAACCGTCAGTTCTTCTCCTTTTTTGTCGAAAAGCTTCCGGTAAGCAACCAGGTAATCGTTCGCAGTTTCTTTCCCGTTCTCAGAATTAATCACGAAAACACTTCCTGTTTTATTCATCGATCGGTCGAAATATTGCGAAAGCGTATTGTCCGCATCAATCGTTTTGGAAGGATTGTAGGCATAGCTCAGGGTCAGTTTATTTTGCGAATTGAAATTGAAGTTTGAACCCAGAGTGAAAGTGTTTTTAGTAATGTCGATATTCGTCTTGGCATCCTGTTGTAAAAAATGAATTGCATCAGAATTATAAGATTCCCTAAATAGAAACCGCGACGCTTCGGCCATCCTCTTCATACCACTGTACGAAGCAAAAAGATTGACTTTGCCCAAGTTGTAATTTAAATTCACCGACTCATTGTATTTGTCTCCGGTTCCGGCCGTAAGCATGGCATTTCCGCTGAACCCAGCGGTTTTCAACTGTTTCAGCTTGATGTTGATAATTCCGCTTTTGCCTTCAGGATTATATTTTGCCGATGGATTGGTAATGATTTCAAGGCTTTCGATATCTGCTGCCGGAATCTGGTCGAGTTTAGTCGCGTCTATCGAAGTTGGCCGGCCATCAATCAGGATACTCACGCCGGAATTACCACGCAAATTAACAACCCTGTCGGCATCAACTGCCAGTCCGGGAACATTTTTGATCAGGTCAATAGCTGTTCCCCCGGTTGAGTTGATGTCTTTTGAAACGTTGATGACTTTTTTGTCAATTTTAGTTTGAACTGTTTTCTGGGTTCCGACAACCGAAACTTCGCTAATGGCAGTGGTGGTTTTATTCAGATTGACTTTCCCCAGGTCTAAGGTGAAACCCGATTTATCGAATACAATTCTTTGCATTTTAATATCTTCATAACCAACAAAAGTTATGGCAAGATCATACTCACCCACTGAGATTTTAGACAATTCAAACGCACCTTTGTCGCTTGAAATTGACCATGTTACTACAGTCGGTTTATTCAATGCATATAAAACGACATTTGCAAATTCTAATGGTGCCTTGTCGTCAGCATCAACTAAAAAACCTTTGATCTTGCAGTTTGCTTCTGCTGGAACTTGCTGTGATTTAGCAGTTTGAAAGAGAGCGAATAAAAGAATAGCTGAAATAAATGTTTTCATAACGAATCCTCCGATAGTTGTTTTTTATGAATCGAAGGTAAGCTGTGACTCGTATGAGAATTTGAAAAAGAAGGTGAAGCTGAAAAAAGACGGGGTGAAATTGTCTGATAGGCATGTGAATTTTTGAAGGGAATTCATTTATGAGAACGAAGGTTCAATAACAGTCAATCCCGATTCGAAAAAAACTCTTCAGCAAATTAATGCGAAGAGTGTTTTTGTAGGTATTGGCCATCTAAAAAGATTCTTTATTTCATGTACTGATCCAGAAATATGAATACTTTGTCGAGGTTTTCCTTGGTGCTGAAACCCGGTCCGCCATGATCCGAATCCGAAAGTATTTCCAAAGTCACTTTATCCTTTCCAATCACTTTTTCCAGTTTGGATGCAAGGTTAACCGATTGCTGGTAAGGAACCAGATGATCGAGTCTGCCATGCTGAATAAAGAATGGCGGATCGTCAGAAGTAATATATGTTTTAGGATTGACGATTTTTACAAGTTCGGGTGCAGTAACCAGATTTTTTCCGATTAATTCCGATTCGGGTGAATCAGGCACCGAATGAACCTGAGGATTTTTAACCTTTCCTGCAATCAGTTGCTCATCCATTTTCAAAAAATCGGTCGGCCCAAACCAATCAACAACTGCCTGAACGCGGCTAGACTGATTCGCATTCCCCTGAGATAGATCTTCCAATTCTTTTACATTTCCAGAGGTTCCAACCATTGCAGAAAGGTGACCGCCAGCAGAACCGCCCCATGCAGCAATCTTTTCAGGATTCAATTTATACTGTTCTGCATTCGCTCTTATAAAACGTACTGCAGCTTTAACATCATAAATCTGTGCAGGAAATATTGCCTCCCCGCTCAAACGATAGTTAATTGAAACTACCGCATATCCTTTTTTTAATCCTTCGAGCATTGGGCTCACCTGGCCGTCAGCCTTGTCACCGGCTTTAAATGCACCACCATGAATTGAAAGAATCACAGGAAATAGACCATCGCCTTCATCGGGAAGATAGATATCCAGTTTTTGAGCCTGCGATTGAGTTGCATAAGCCACATCGAGCCATTTACGTTTGATCTGATCGGTTTTTGCTTTGGGCTGACTTTGCGTAACTTCTGAATTTGAAAAAATCAGGAGTCCAAAAATGATTGCCAGCCAATTTAGATTCAATTTTTTTTGGATTTGCGTTTTCATATTTATAGTCTTAAACATTTTTTTTCTACGTTAACCGAACCACTCTTTAAAATGGCTGATTCGTGCTTTGCTTACCAAAATCTTTTCAGGTGCAGAAGGTTTTAGGTTGATGGAAAGCCTGCTGTTAAACCACAAATCAATATCTTTAATCGCATTTCGGGCAATAATAAACTGCCGGTTTGCACGGTAAAAATCCTTCGGATTCAGTACTGCAGACAATTCATCCATCGAATATTGCATTACGAATGCTTTTCCCTCAAAGGTGACCGCTTTAACAATGTTTAAATCAATGGAAATATAAGCTATGTCACTCGTTTTCAACGGAACAAGTTTATCGCCTTTTTGACTGACCAAAAAATGGGTTTTATATTCTGCCGTGGGTTTGATCATGGCCAATAATTTGCTCAAATCGGTTGATTGAGAATTGCTCCCGGATACAGCTTTCAGTTTATCGAGCGCATTTTTTACATCGGCAAGCATAATTGGTTTGAGCAGATAATCAATACTATTAACCTTAAATGCTTGTAAAGCATATTCATCGTATGCGGTCGTGAAAATGATAGGGCAATCGATCCGAATTAGTTTGAAAATTTCGAAAGCTGAACCATCTGCTAAATGAATGTCCATAAAAACCAAATCAGGCAAATCATTCACTTCAAACCATTCAACCGTTTCGGCAATGCTTTCCAAAATGGCAATCGCACTAATATTTCCGATTTCCTTCAGAATATTGGTTAAATTTCGGGCGGCCAGTTCTTCATCTTCTATAATCAGCGCATTCATCATGGCAGCAATGGTATTTCGACAATAAACTTTTGATCTTCTTTTCGTATGGAAATATCCCGATCTCCCAGTATCCGGTATTGGTTCGACAAATTAACTAAACCCACGCCAGCGCCCGGTTCGGGATTAAATTTTTTATTAATCGTGTTGCTAACAACCAGCGTCTGGTTTTGGGTGGTGGCAATTGAGATTTCCAAGGGGTTTCGTTTGCTTATTTCGTTGTGGCGGACCGCATTTTCCATCAGAATCTGCAAGGCCAATGGCGGTACTTTATACCCAAGCAGTTCGTTGCTGATGGATTGCACCATACTGATATTTTTAGTGAATCGCAATTTGATCAGGAAAAAGTACGATTCCACAAATTGCAATTCGTCGTTCAGGCTAACCAGTCTGTTTTCATTGGCCTGAAGTGTATATCGTAACACCGACGACAAATGGTTCAGATATTCCTGGGCAACCTCGGGTGATTCATAAATCAATGTCTTTAATGAACTCAGCGAATTGAATAAAAAGTGTGGACTAACCTGATTTTTTAGTGCATCAAATTGTCGTTGAAGGTTTTCAATTTTCAGACTCTGAATTTCGAGTCTGTTTTTCTGATTCTGAAACACCAGCCGAATGACATAAATGCAAATTATGACGACCAACGCAAGAAAAAAATCTTTAGTGATGAAAAGATTCCCACTTCGGGGTATATCCACCTTGGGGAGCAAATTTTTTTTCAGGGCAAACAAATAATGACTCAAAAGAAGCACAACGCCAAATGAAACCGCAAATGCCAAAGTAAAGTTAATCCAGTTGATTTTCTTATTGAATTGTAGCGGTTTTAAAATGTAAAAGTTAATCCAGAAAAGAATAAAGCTGATGGTGAAGGTAATGGAAAGCTCTAAAAAGGCGTTTATTACAAACCGAACAGCCATTTGCTGTGAAAATGTGATAGAAACAAACTCGTCGAACAAACTGCTGAAATGCACCAGAATACTGATGGCTAGTGAAAGCCACAAGCTTAAAACGATGTATTTTCTGGTAATCTGATTTGACATTAGGTGTGGTTTATTGGTCACTAAATGTACGATCTTTTCAGCAAAACTGAATTGCTTGATCACGAATTACCTTTGCTGTATCTTCCACGCTGCTGCCACCTCCTCAACAAATGGCTTGCAGTGATTGAAAAATAACTTGTATCCTTCACACAAATAATTCAATCCGGGTTCGCCTTCCGGAGTTTCAATAAACCGGTCTTTGGGGCAGGCTCCGTTGCACATATTTCGCACTTCGCATTTCAGGCAATATTCCGGAAGCGAGTTGAGTTTAGCTTTTCCGAAAGCTTTTTGTTCAGGCCTTTCGAGCAATACTGAAAGTGATGTTTGGCTGATATTTCCTACCAAATGATTGGAATTGACAAAATGGTCGCACGAATAAAAATCGCCATTGTGCTCGACTACTGGCACACGACCGCATACCGGTTTGAAGATACAGAGTGAATGTTCAAGTCCGAAGGCAGTTCGCAATGCTTCTTCAAAAATCTGGATTTTTACCGTTCCAATATCTGAGGTTTTCCACTCATCGAAAATGGAACACAAGAATTCACCAAAAGCTTTTGCCGGAACAGTTCTTTTGGAAACCTGATTGCTTTCTCCGGAAAGTCTCTCAACCAAAGGAATAAAAGTCAGGAATTCAGCTTTCAGGCTTTTGAAAAAGCGGTAAACTTCCAAAGGGAAACGGACATTTCCGGAATGAGCCACACAAAGGATTTCACAGGGAATCTGGTACGCTTTCAGGAGATGATAACCTCGTAAAACCTCATCGAAGCTTGGGTTCCCATCTTTTCGGAAACGATTAACAGAATGAAATTTTTCAGGTCCGTCCAAACTAATACCAACAATAAAATTCTCCTTTTTCAGGAATTCACACCATTCCTCATTCAACAAAGTGCCATTGGTTTGAATGCCATTTATGATTAATCGGCTTACAGGAAGGTGTTTCTTTTGAAGTTCAACAATTCGGCGGAAATAATTTAATCCGGCCAAAGTCGGCTCACCACCGTGCCACGAAAAGAAAATGATTTGTTCCGATGAAGCCTGAATGTGCTGAATAATGTACAATTCAAGTAAATCTTCAGCCATCCGGTGTGCTCCGGATTCGGCCAGCAATTCAGATTTATCAAGGTAATAACAATAGCTGCAAGCCAGATTACAGCTGGCTCCAACCGGTTTTGCAAATACCTGAAAATCGTCCATGAGGGGTTGTATTAAAATATACGTTTGCCTTCCACACAGGCCTGTATTAGCTTGTCAAGCCTTGAAAAACGGGTCGCTTCCTGTTTGGCACTCATCACATAGAACATGACGGTCTTTTTGTATGAGGTCGATTGACGCGAGAAAAACTCCCAAGCCTCCTTATTTCCCCTGAACTGCTCTTCCAGTTCAGGAGATAATTGCTCCGGTTTGTTCTCGTAACTATACACCTCCGACCGGTCTTCCCTGCGTTTTTCGAAAGCGGCCAAACCCGCCGGAGTCATTTTTCCTAAACGGATCAACTCTTCAACCTTCTTGATGTTTATGGCGCTCCAGTTGCTTTTTGAATTACGTGGTGTGAACCTGTTGCAGTAGCTTTCTGAATCAATAGATTTTCGGATGCCGTCTATCCAGCCAAAACACAAAGCTTCGTCAACAGACTCCGACCAGGTCATAGATGGCTTCTTTGTTCCAACTTTGTAATAACCAACCAGAACTTCAGTTTCGGTTTGATGATTGGCTTCGAGCCAGTTTCGGAAACTTGAGGCAGAATCAAAAAAAATTGGTTTCATCGGCGTCCTGAATTAGTCGGATATTCTATGAAAATCCAGATCATGAAAATCGTAACTGAAATCAGTAAGTGGAGAAATTGCTTTCATACGGAAACCAATAGCTTTGCCCTCAGCATCGAGGTTGAAAATGACAAAGGCATCGGCTTTCATTCTGCGGGCAACCCATTTTACAGCAAATGTGTTTCCCTTATAAAAACTCATTTCACCACGTAGTTGAGGCGAACGGGAAGATTGAAACCAAAGTTTTCCGTTTCGTACTGATATCGTTACTTTACCAAGCCAATTATCAGCATAGGTTCCAATGAATAAATTGGAATCTGGTTGTTTCCCGGCCTGAAGAAGAGCATGATCAATTTCAGTCTGAATTTTTCTCAAAAGTTCCTCATCTTCTTTCTCTGATTTTACGCCCAATGTGTCGAACCGAAGTACCCAGTCTTCAGGTGTAAATCCCAGATGGCCGTCTTTTATAGAGTTTGTCACTGAGGTAAATGCTGCACCATTTTCCTGATTAGTCAGCACAACAATTCCCAGTTTCATTTCAGGTAAAAGGGTTACCTGAGTGACCATTCCTTCCAATCCACCGGTATGGGAGACCTGCAGTGTTCCTTTCACATCAGTTAATCTCCAACCTAATCCATAAGCGCTATAATGACTGTTGTATTTGTCTTTTCTGAAAGGTATGTTGGTTTGGGGACTCCACATTTCATTTTGGGCTGCTGTGCTGAAGATTTGCTTTTCAAGGTTTGCTCCGTATTTGCCATTATTGAGTTGACAAATCATCCATTTGCTCATGTCTGAAATACTCGAATAAATCCCTCCGGCTGAACATTGTCCAATCTTCATACTCAGACGGGGAACAAGCTGCAGTTTTTTATCGACCATTGTATGTCCATCAATGACATTTGTCTTATCTTTCAGCCTGTCGTACGAAGCAGCCGACCGATTCATTTCCAGCGGTTTCATGATCTTTTCCTCCACGAACTGTTCCCAGTTCATTCCGGAAACCCTTGTAACCACTTCTCCGGCCACCATATACAACAGGTTGTCGTAATCGTATTTAGTCCGGAAGGGCGAAGTTTGTTTCAGAAACCGCAGGTTATAAATGATATCCCTGATTTCAAAGTCGGATGAATCGGGCCAGATCATCAGGTCACCGGCGCCAAGTCCCAATCCGCTGCGGTGAGTCAGCAAATCCTTGATGGTAAAATCTTCAGTGACATACGCATTGTACATCCTGAATTCAGGAATGTATTGAGTGACTTTATCGTTCCACGAAAGTTTTTTCGCATCAACAAGAATGCCCAGAGTTGCTGCAGTAAAGGCTTTACTGTTCGATGCAATCCCAAACAAAGTATTCTCATCTACTTTTTTGCCCGTATTGATCGAACTCACCCCATAGCCTTTTGAATGAATCACTTTCCCATCCTGAACAATAGCAACCGCCATTCCCGGGACCTGGAAGGTTTTCATGGTACGTTCAACCAGCCGGTCGATTTGCTCTGAAGTAAGTGGTTGTGAATAACCATGCAGCAGACTGACCGCCAGTATTAAAAAAATAACCAAAAACTTTCTCATCATGTATTTTAAGATTCCGGATAAGTGACTAGATTTTGTAACTTTTCACATTCGGATGTCCGGAGGAATGTCTCAGTCTCCGACGGTTTGAATGAAAAAACTGGCTAACGACCATCAGGCAAATGCCCATAACAACCAATGGCAACAGAATGATGACCAGCGAATCGGATTTATTGAGATTAAAAAGCAGGAACAAAAGTGAAGCTACCAGCAGTAACGCACCAATAAACAGCATGGAATTGCCAACAACCGAACCACTCCACAGAGCATTCTGCTGTAGCCTGGTTTGATTTTTTAAAATTCTTTTCGTGTACATAATAGGATTTTTAAAGTTCTTTGATCCTGATATTCCTGAATTTCAACGGAGAACCATGTCCAAGGAATCCGATGTAACCTTTGTGGCGGAGTAATCCTGGATGATCCTTATGATCCATGGTTCCTTTTTTACTGGCTTCCTTCATGTTTCCATCCACAATGACTGTACCATTCAGGGTAATTTTAATATCGTCGCCTTTAACAATTACTTCTTCCTGATTCCAATCACCAACAGGCTTCAAATATTCTCTTTTAGCTGGAATGACCCCATAAACCGAACCGTGGTATTGATAAGGCTGAAGGTCTTTGTAAATATCGGCTGTGTTATCCAGAATCTGCAATTCCTTACCCACATATGCAGCATCGCCCTCAAGCGGGGCATGAATTCCAAGACCATTGTTTGCTCCCGGAGTCAGTTGAAATTCGAAGCGGAATATGAAGTTGGAATATTCCTTTTCGGTAAAGAGATTTCCATGATTCCCTTCTTTAGGATTAATCTGCAATAATCCGCCTTCAGCCGAATAATCAACTTTGTTCCCAATCCAGTTGTCCAGATTTTTCCCATTAAAGAGCAATTTGAAACCATCCTTTTCTTCTTCCGGAATGAGGTAAGCCTGATCAGGATTCAATTCTTTCACAAAGATATTGCGGAAAGCCAGATCAGTTCCATGAGCCTGCAATTCAATAGCTTCGCGGGCGAAAATCGGGATGGAACGGTCCCAGTAGTTTTCCATCACCACATTGTCAACCACCAAAATACCGTTCAGGAAAACGGTTACGCGATCACCTTCCATCCGAATACGGAAAGTGTTCCAGTCGCCAATGGCATTGTCGGCCAGTACCAGCGGTTTGCTCGGGTTTTTCTGATTGTTGTACAATCCTCCTGAACCAACCTGTGCGCCAACATCAACGCGCGAAGTATCCCAAATTTGTACCTGGGGCGAACCACGAAGGTAAATGCCACTATCACCATGTTTACTTATTTTCCAATCAACGATCATTTCAAAATCGTCGTAAAGTTTTTTGGTACACAAATTAGCACCATCGCCGTTAAACACGATACAACCATCCTTCACCGCCCAGTTGGTAAGCATTTTTACATTGGCTTCGGTTTGTGCTTTTGCGAGTTCTTCCGCGGTCATCTTTGCCCTGAGAACAGGATTCTTCACCAATCCCTGCCAACCACTCAAATCTTTTCCATTAAAAATACTCAAATAGCCCTTTTCTTTAGGCATTTTTTCGAGGTACTGCTTAACATCAATAATATCGTACTGAAAATCAGGTCCTGACATTTTACCCATCACTTTGGTAAGGACTTCAGATACCAGTTCGCCTGTCATTCCATTCTTTTTTCCTGATGAAGGCAATGCTAGATATTTAGATACTTCGGCAGCAGCGGCTCCAAGTTCAGGATCATCGAGATAAGACGATACGAATACCAGCGAAAGGAAGGTTTTCACATTACCAGCAGCCTGAATGACCGCTCTTTTTTCCTGATTACCTGAACATTCGGGCATTAGTTTTTCAAGCATCAAAAGCTTTTGATCATCAGGAAGACCAGATTCCAGCGTGATCCGGATATATGATTTCAAAGCATTGGCGCGAAATTGCTTCATGCCGGCATTGGTTAAAACCAGAAATAAATGAGGTGCAGCTTTGGCATCTTTCCAGTTCGAAAGTGAAACAAAAGCAGCTTCGCGTTCACCTGGCTTTGTACTTTTCAGTAAGTCAACCACTGTTTTTAAAGCCTTGGGATCATTTAATGACGATAAAACCGGGATCAGTTTTTCGGTCATTCCACCGTTAGAAATTTCTTTAAGAACCAAGCCTGCATCTGGTTTTTCTAATCCAGAATAGACAGCAATCAGGGCATTCTGAAGATTTGAAATTGCTTTTTTATCAGAAGTTTGTTTGAGTGTCGCAATTAAATCTGCTGTATTTTCTGCTTTTGCAACAGTTTGAAGAGCAACAAAAGCCGCATTGCTAATTTCTGCATTGGACGATAAGGACTGTTGCTTAATCATCGAATAGGAATCGGTGGCACGGCGCGAACCCAACACATTGATCAGAACTACTTTCCCGGCATCGCTCATTCCATTCATCTCGGAAATAACCAAACCACATTCTTTTACCGAAGTGGTGATTTTCAGCGCCTCCTCAATTTCAGAAATTTCATTGGAGCTTTTAGCTTTTTTTAGCTGATCGATCAGGATTGGAATCGCTTTGGACTTTTGGTTCAGTGCCAGAGAGCGAATCGCTTCCAATCGGACAATTTCTTCCTTCGCGTTTAAAGCCGGCAAAATGGCTTTCTGAAACACCTCTGGTTCTGATCGTTTAGCCAAAAAATGCAGAATCTCAGATTTTGTTTCAGCAGGCACTTTTTTCAGTACGGAAATCCAGCTTCCAACATTTCCACTGTTTAATTGAGCTGAAGCATTATTCAAAACAGCATTCCGGTAGGCTTTATTTGTGGATTTAATTTCATTCAGAAAGAGATCATTGGTTCCGAATCCCGGTACTGTCAGGGCTCCCGAACGATAAATCAACTGATTATCTTTTGTACAGTTTTTCATTACGTTTGCGCACAACTGGTTGCTCAGACTGGATTCGCCCTCTTCGGCCAAACGTTTGGCATACTGCAGGTATGAGGCCATTGTTTCTGTGGCTTCTGGCTGATAACCGACTGCAAATGCAGCAGTCTCAAAAGTGGCAACCGAAGCTTTTCCGCCAATGTTGGCCAGTGCGGCAAATGTGTGTTTCAACAATTCGCCTTTAGCCGTTTTGGTCAAGTCAATCAGGGAGGTTTCAGCAGGCTGATATTTCAAATTACCGATGGTTTTTACCATTGCCAACTGTTGAAGATCTTTTTTATCCTGCATCATTTTCAGGATTACAGCCCCAGCCTCACGGGTTCCAATACTTTCCAGGGCAGCCAACGCGGGTGCATACAGATCGGCTGAATTCAGGTATTTTCCAAGTACCACAACCGATTCAGAACTTCCGCAATATTGAAGCCTTCGGATAAAAAAAGCTTTTACTTCTTTGTCTGATGCTTTTTCGATGGCAGCCAGCAAGGCGCTTTCAACCAGTTTACGATCAGCTTCATGGTTTTTTGAACCTGCAAATTGAGCCAGGCTTTCCAAAGCCATCCGGGCCTGTGTGTCGTCGCCGGTACCAGGAGCAACCACCATATCACAGAAACGGGTAATGCCGGGAGCTCCGGTTTCGAGAATCTGCGCCATCAGTTTGGTGGTATGGTCACCATTCTGTGCCGGAAATTGTGCGAGTACATCGGCCACTTTGGTCTGCAGCAAACGGTTATCCTGTGCAAAAGCCGGAACCATCAGGAAAAGGACTAGGATAACGGTCAATATTTTGTTTGTAATTTTTATCATTTGATTTGTTTTAAATTCTCATTTTCAATCGTTTTTGCTATTCCGTCCGAAAGTTGATTTCATTTCAAAAAGAACATTTTATCACGGACGGCAGATTGTTTTATTTTGTTGTCCCGGGGTTTCGCTCGTTCCTCACTGCGCCCCGGGTTATTCAGATTCAGCTCCTTCAGAGCTAACTTGGAATTTGAAACCTGCAACTTGGAACTTTCTCAGATTCTCCATTCCCCACGCATTGGCTGATCCATCAGCTTATTGGCTTCATCGTCGTTGACGAAAGTCAGCGAAACCGGATCGAATTCCAGGGTACGGCCAAGTCGTAAGGCAATCACTCCCATATTGACGATGGTAGAAGAACGGAACCCGTTCATTTCGTTCAGTGCAAATTTTTGACGTGTTTTTACCGATTCGCTGAACAAGCCAATTTGTGGTTCAGGATCGGGCAAAGTGTCAATCAGTTCTTTCAAGTTTGGAATATCTGATTTGAAACCCTTATAGATTTTCCCTTTAGAACCTTCAATGTAGGCAGCATTCTGATCCTTATTTTCACCATCGAGAATAATCTGGCAGCCGTCGGCATAGGTGTAAGTTATTTTCCGCCAGGTTCCAATGGCATCGTAATCCTGCTGTGGCGCGTCAACTTCAACTTTTACCGGACTGGTATCATCTTTCCCAAGCATGTATTGTACCGGATCGATGTAATGCTGACCCATGTCTCCTAATCCGCCGCCATCGTAATCCCAGTATCCACGGAAGGTTTGATGAACACGGTGCGGATTGTATGGTTTATCCGGAGCGGGCCCGAGCCACATGTTATAATCCAATTCTGCCGGAACTGCCTGTGGCATCAGATTGGTTTTACCTACCCAGTAGAATTTCCAGTCGAAACCGGTTACTCCGCTGATGGTCACTTTTAAAGGCCAGCCCAACACTCCGCTGTCAACCACTTTTTTCAGAGGTTTTACCGGAGTTCCCAGTCCGTAGAAATTGTCTTTAAACCGGAACCAGGTGTTCAGGCGGAACATTTTGCCTGTAGCATTGATGGCCTCAACCACACGTTTTCCTTCGCCGATGGTCCGGGTCATGGGTTTTTCGCACCACACATCTTTCCCGGCCTGGACAGCCATTACCGACATAATTCCATGCCAGTGCGGCGGTGTGGCAATATGCACAATATCAATTTCAGGGCGAAGAAGCAATTCCCTGAAATCGGAATAGCCTTTTACGTCCGTTCCTACTTTTTTGAGTGTGCTGTTCAGGTGGTTTTTGTCCACATCGCAGATGGCAAGCAGTTTGGTGCCTTCATAAACAATGTGCCCCTGACCCATTCCACCTACTCCGATAATGGCTTTAGTGAGCATGTCGCTTGGCGCAAGAAATCCATTTCCACCCAAAACGTGCCGGGGAATAATGGTAATTCCGGCAGCAGCAATCAGCGACTTCCTCAGGAAATCGCGGCGATTATTCAGTTTTCCATTCATATTTTAATGATTTAGCAGTGTTCGGTTTTGAGATGATGAATTTACGTCAAATAAAGCAATCCTTGTATCAAATGAAGTGGAATAAATAGGCTACAGGCAAAGAAAGTCCCATTTTTTTACCATCAGTCCGGATAACCCTAAATAAATACAGTGGCATTTTCCGCTAAAAATTAAAGTTGAGTAGATAGTAAAACAGTTGGTGCAGACAGTTTTTATAAGCAAAAACAACGATTTGCTTTCAAATAAAAACAAAATGGGTAAAAATCATTCCAAATTGAATATTATGCATACTGATATTAGCAAATCTGAATATTTATCCATTATTTTAAGAACCCAAAAATCTCTTAAAAAATGAACAAATCAACTAACAAACAAGGTTGGATCATCACCTTTGCCGCGTTGGGCATAAACCTGGTCATGGGAGTACTCTATTCGTGGGGTGTCATCAAAAAAGCGCTTGTAAGCGACTGGCACTGGACCAATACCGATGCCGCACTTCCATTTACCGTTTCAGCAGCCGTTTTTGCCTTCACCATGATTTTCGCCGGACGCGCCCAGGATAAATTCGGGCCACGGCCAGTTACCATTTTCAGCGGATTGATGCTTGGTGGCGGATTGATTGCCTCGGGTTTTGCAACCAGTCTGGCCATGATGGTATTTACTTTCGGAGTGGTTGGCGCCATTGGAATTGGTTTGGGTTATTCAGCCGCTACACCGTGCGCCATGAAATGGTTCGATTCGTCGAAAAAAGGAATGATCGCCGGAATCGTGGTTGCCGGAGTCGGACTTTCGCCGGTCTATATTACGCCAATTACTGCCAGCCTGTTGAAAACTTACGGCATCAGCAATACCTTTATTATTCTGGGTATATTTGCTATTGTTGCAGTGGTATTGTTTGCCATGTTTCTAAAAAATCCGCCGGAAGTTGAAGCGCCCAAGGTGGCCAACAATCAGGCAGCGCCTGCACCGAAAGGAAACAATTTTACCTGGAATGAAGTGGCCAAAACACCTCAGTTTTATTTGTTGTGGATCATGTATTTACTGGCTGCTACTGCCGGACTGATGTTGATTGCACACCTTCCGAGCATTGCTGTAGTTCAGGCTGACTGGAAAACTGCCGGTTTTTTGCTGGTAGTTATTCTATCCGTATTCAATGCGCTTGGCCGCCTTGGAGCAGGAGTTTTGTCCGATAAAGTGGGACGTACCCGCGCCATGATGATTATATTTTTGCTACAGGCCATCAATATGTTCCTTTTTGCATTCTACACCACCATACCAACTCTTATCATTGGTTCGGCCGTTGCCGGTTTAGCTTACGGAGCAGTTTTCTCATTGTTCCCAACCACTACTGCCGAATTCTTTGGTATGAAAAACCTGGGAGTGAACTATGGTATGATTTTTACCGGATGGGGCATTGCCGGTGTGATTGGCCCGATGTTGGGTGGAATGGTAGCCGACAAAACCGGAGCTTACAGCAACGGATACCTGGTGGCTGCCGTATTCCTGGTCATTGCCACCGTTTTGGTAGGTATTCTGAAAGCACCGAAAGCAAGAGCATAGATCCAGTTTACAGTCACAGTTTTCAGTGATCAAAAAATAAAAAACAGCAGTTCGAAAGGGAGTTCGGGCTGCTGTTTTTGATTGATCGATAATTATAAACCTAATTTCAGTATCTTAAAAAAGGTGAAAATGTAAATCAGTAAATGCTGAATTGCCAAGCTTATACTATACAATTATAATAAATCAAAAAATTGAAGAATTGAATTCTAAGGACTCTCAACTTTTTCAAAAAGAAAACTAAATACACGAATTGACGCATCATCTGCCAGCTTTTTACGCAGGGTTATCGCTTTCAGTTCATCTGTAATTTCAATTTCTCCAGCGCATATTTTTTTGCTTTTATTGATTGGCAGTTCCATATCTATCGGGATCCATCCTGATATTTGTTTCGACCGCTGCCAGATACTAAATGGACTATCTATTTCAGTTTTGCCGTATTCAATATAAAGTTTGTATCGTCCGTTGTCTAATCCAGTGAGCGAAACCTGCACAATTGGAATAGCTTCCATGTCAATGGATGTAAACCATTCATCCGATTTTTTCAGGCCAAAAACTATCGAAGGATCCTGATAATCGGCAGTGGCATTCCAATAAAGCGAAAACGACATCCCCTGAGCGGTTAATTTATCCAGATGAGAAATCTGAGTAACCTTGTCATCTACCCGTATTTCCGTATTTTCAAATTGTGGTTTTTCCGCATAAAATAAACCAATGGATGTATAATCGGTTTTTACGTTAACAGAATCCTGGGGCTGATGTTCAATGGTAAGGTTGAATGCTTGTTCAAAATTCAGTTTATCCGACAGATAAAACCGATATCCGCCTGTCCTTGAGGTCATTTGGCTGTATGCAAGCGATCCATGTATTGGCAAACTAAATCCTGTATCCCATTTGTCAGGCACTGCATAGTAGCCACCGTTGAAATAATCTTCTGAACCAGTCCCATGAAATTTCATCTTCCCGTCAATCGTGGCAATATCATCGCCTTCAAAAAAATAAGTATGACCATCTTCCAGACCCTGGGCGATCAAAATGGTGCCAATATAGTGGCCTTTTCCTGTTACATCGGCAATTGTATGTGGAACGGCTTTCTCTCCATTGTAAACCCTTCTGGATTGGGCGTATAATTTTCCTTCTAAATTTTTATCCCTTTTGTCATCCGTATAATATATGGTTCCTGAAATCAACAATTCATCAGGGTCATTTGCACTGATTTTGTCGTATTTCAATTTTATTTCAGCAGAATTATCGAACGGCATAGGCAGATAAGAATAGAGTTTGGTTTGGTTGGACCCGAGCAGGATTGATTGCATGGCAGGTTTGCCGAAAGCAAAACCAAAAAAGTCGTGCAGCGGAAGATCCAACGCTTTTTTAGCCTCATTGTCCCATCGGGCAGTGATCATTACTTTCCGATAGGCCTGCAATAGATCGCTTCCGGCACCAAACTCGATACCAACAATCCGCCCACCTTTTTTGATTTCAAAAATGTCTTCTTCGACACCAGAACGTAAATTGAGGTTGATCTTTTTTACCTTCAAATGGGCTCCGTATACTTCGAGTGGCGAGAGTTGTTTGCTCCAGACATCCTCAATTTTTTTGAAAATATCTTTGTAGTCGTCGATCATGTTGATGGAGAAAGATTTCATTTTCTCCTTTTCTGTCAGGCTTCGGTATTCGATTTGATGAAAGCGGAAGATTTTACCTGTGAACACAATTTTCAATGACTTTTCGTAGGGTATAGGAAGATAACAATAAAATCCTCCTATGGCATTTCCGCAAAGTGGCGAAACAAACGGATAGCTTTTCCCTGTCAACAAGTCGATAAACGGAATGCTGATCCTGGCAGTTTTTTCGCCATCGAAATAGAATTTTATCGTGTCAGCTGACGGAGTTGGTGTCCATATCCGATTGATAACACCAGGTCCTTTAAGATCTGCAATAACCAATCCTTCAGCCTCTTTTCTTACAAATGAATATTTGCCCGAAAAACCATCGTCGTTACCTCCTGTCCTGTCATAGCTGGACAACTGTTCAATTTCACCCATTCGGTATAACGGTAGTCGTGAAATATCAGCAAGGTTTTGCAATTCATTCAGATAGTTATCAGTTTGAGCCGATAAATTCAAACAAGCGCATAAAAAGAAAAATATTAATGTTTTGTTTTTCATAGTGTTCAAATTACTTGCTTTTTAAGTTGCTATAGGGAATTCACATCACTGTAATATCATATTGATTAATGAATTCCTTAAGCATAAATACGACTTATAAATATAAAACATTCAAATCATAAAATCTTTGGCTTCGTAAAACAATCTCCTTTTTTGAGTGGAATTCAGTACATTTGTTCAAGACAAAATAATTGACACAAGACCCCGATGTACTACCAAACCAACCCACAACTTGAGCTTGCTTTTGACTTTCTGCAATACACCAACCAAAATATTTTTCTCACCGGGAAAGCCGGTACCGGAAAAACCACTTTTCTGCGGAACCTGAAAAAGCAATCGCCCAAACGTATGGTGGTTGTAGCGCCAACGGGTGTGGCGGCAATTAATGCGGGCGGAGTTACGATTCACTCATTTTTCCAGATGTCTTTCGGACCGCAAATCCCTCAAAATCCTGATCAACCACGACCAGAACCTGTTATGGCTGCCGGAATCAAACGGTTCAGCCGCGAGAAAATCAATATCATACGCAGTCTCGATTTGTTGGTGATCGACGAAATTTCGATGGTTCGCGCCGACATACTCGATGAAATTGACGCCGTGTTGCGCCGTTACAAGAACCGCTACCTGCCTTTTGGCGGCGTGCAATTGCTCATGATTGGTGACTTGCAGCAACTGGCTCCTGTGGTCAAAGAGGACGATTGGGTTATCCTGAAACCGTATTACGATACCTGCTTTTTCTTTAGTAGCCATGCCCTAAAGCGATCCAGATTTACCAGCATTGAATTGACGCATATTTTCCGGCAAAGCGACCATCATTTTATCGACATCCTGAACAAAGTGCGCGAAAACCGGATGGACGTGACCACTCTTCAGGAATTGAACCAGCGATACATTTCGGGTTTTAATCCCGAAGAAAAAGAAGGCTACATCACGCTAACCACGCACAATTACCAGTCGCAGCAAATCAACGATTCGAAACTCAGCCAACTGAAAACCAAATCGCATCGTTTTAAAGCCGAAGTGCAGGGTGAATTTCCGGAGTATTCGTACCCTACCGATTTGGAACTGGAGCTAAAAGTTGGCGCGCAGGTCATGTTTGTCAAAAATGATTTATCGGCTGAAAAACGTTTCTACAACGGCAAAATCGGTAAAATTATCAGCATTGGCGACGACGAAATCGAGGTGCTTTGCCCGGATGATAACGAATCTATTGAGGTTGAAAAAGCCGAATGGCAAAATGCTAAATATTCCCTGAACGAAACCACCCAGGAAATTGAAGAAGATGTGATTGGAACGTTCACCCAGTTTCCGCTCAAACTGGCCTGGGCAATCACCATTCACAAAAGTCAGGGATTGACCTTCGAGAAGGCGATTATTGATGCACGGGCATCGTTTGCGCACGGACAGGTTTATGTGGCATTGAGTCGTTGCAAAACGCTTGAAGGCTTAGTTCTCAGTTCTCCCATCGCCGATTTCAGTGTAAAAAACGATACCACGGTTATTCAATTCAGCGACCAGATAGAACGTAACCAACCAGGACCGGCCGAACTCGAAAAGTCAAGAAAAGACTATGTCCAGCATTTATTATCGGAATTGTTCGATTTTAAACCGATACAACGTCAGATTCACTATTTGCAAAAACTTTGGGACGAACACTCGGCACAATTACTCGGAACGCTGAAAACCCAGTTACAAAGTATCACTCAGCCTTTGCAAACTGAATTGATTGAGGTGGCCGGCAAGTTCGAAAATCAAATCCGGCAATTGATAGCCACTGCGCCCAATGCCGAAGAAAACGAACAACTTCAGGAGCGGGTGAAAAAAGCGTCCGACTATTTCGCCGGAAAACTTTTATCTATTGTGGAAGAGCCATTTTCTGCGTCTACGTTTGATACCGACAACAAAGCCATCCGCAAAAGTTTTAATGATGCAGCCGATAAACTCCGGAAAGAAATCAACACCAAAAAGGTTTGTCTCGAATTGTGCAAAAACGGGTTCAGCATAAAATCCTACCTTGAAACCAAATCGAAAGCGGCCATCGAAATTCCGGAAACAGGACACAAAGGAAAGTCATCAAGCAGTGCCTCATCGTTTATCATGTATCCAGAATTCTATTCGCTCCTGAAAAAGTGGCGCGACGAAAAAGCTGAAACCCTGAATGTCGAAATCCGCCGTGTACTTCCGCAGAAAACCCTGCATGAAATTGTGCAAACCTTGCCTGCCTCCAGGGCAGAATTGAAGACTGTAAAAGGCATGGGCGGCACCCGGATGCAGCAATTTGGAAAAGAAATAATTGAAATGGTGATAGCATACCGCAAACAAAAGGGAATGGATTTGCCAATTGGAGCCGAAAAAGAAGCCGAAAAAGCGGCGATGGATACCAAACAAATCAGTTTCGAATTGTTCAAAAGTGGAAAGTCAATTAAGGAGATTGCCCTTGAAAGAAATTTTGCGTATTCGACCATCGAAGGTCATCTGGCTCATTATGTGGGACTTGGCGAACTGGAAATAACGCAATTTGTTGATGCTGCAAGGGTTAAAGTTATTAGGACCTATATTGAAAAAACCCGAACGACACATATAAACGACATCCGCGCGGCTATTGGCGATAGCTACAGCTATTCCGAAATCAGGTTTGTGATCAAACATTTAGAGGTAAATCGGTAAATTTGAACCACATAGGCACATAGGTCACAATAGAATCATTTTATACTTTCAATGTGTTCTATGTGCCTATGTGGTTTGTAATAAAAATTTCTTCCTTTTCTCTGATCTTTCAAAAAAGTTGCTGAAATTAACGACCTGATTTTGAATTAACCTAACAAACAAATAACCTAAACCCAACATGGAACTTCAGCAAAAAACAATTTACAACCGTTTATTTGTTACTATTCTTCGCGTTGCCATTGGATGGCATTTCCTGTACGAAGGAATCTCCAAAATTCTACAGGGTAACTGGACAGCTTCTGGCTTTTTACTGAATACTTCCGGTTTTCTCTCCGGATTTTACCATTGGATTGCAGGCTCGCCTACTCTTTTGCAGATATCCGATTTTCTGAATATGTACGGATTATTGCTTATCGGAATGGCTCTCTTTATCGGAATTTTCAGCAGATATGCAGCATTGGCCGGGGCTTTATTGCTCACGTTGTATTATTTTGCCTATCCGCCATTTGGCAATCCGGTCATGAATGCTTCTGAAGGTCATTTGTTCATTGTTGACCGACTCTTTATCGAAGCGTCTGCCTTGATATTTCTTTTCTTTTACCGTGAAAAGGGGTACAGTATCGACTCCCTGATTCATATTTCACGATCCCGGAAAAAATCAAATATTCCCGAACCGGAAAGCGATTCTTCGCGCCGCGAAGCTCTGAAAAACCTGGCAACTCTACCTGTTTTGGGAGCAATGGGCTGGGGCGCAGTCAGCAATTTTAAAACTTATGGCGTTGATGTGATGTCTGGCGCAACTATCCAGGTAAAGCAACTGGCGTTGAGTGAACTGAAAGGCGAACTTCCGAAAGGGAAAATCGGGAAACATGAGATCAGCAGGCTAATCGCAGGTGGAAATCTGATTGGAGGATGGTCGCATGCCCGTGACCTGATTTATACCGATACGCTTTTCAAAGCCTATAATACCGAACAAAAAGTTTACGAAACGCTGATGTTGGCCGAACAGGCCGGAATAAACACGATTAACATTGGCTTCCCCTCGAACCCACTTCTGGCAAAATACAAAAAAATGACAGGTAGTAAAATTAAAGTTATTTCGCAGGTTGGGCCAAAATTGGATAACAGCAAGCTTTCACAAGTCGGGCCACAAACCGACAAAAAACTCTATTTTGAGTTCATCAATAAAGCTATCGATTCCGGCGTGGATATTATCCAGGTTCAGGGGAACTGGTGTGATTGGCTTGTGCGCGACAATAAACTTGAAGTAATCCATGAAATGTTGGAACACATTCGCCAGCAAGGCTACACAGCAGGTTTGGGAGCTCACTCAGTTGAATCTTTAATTGCCTGTGCTGATCAGGGAATTATTCCGGATTATTACATGAAAACCATGCACCACGACCAGTACTGGTCGGCTCATCCACGTGAAAACCGCGTCCCGTTTGAAGTTGACGGAACAAATTATCTTGATCACAACAAGTTCCACAACAATATTTTCTGCCTCTTCCCCGAGCGTACGGTGGAATTTGTGAGTAAAAGCAAAGTTCCTGTTATGGGCTTCAAAGTATTGGCTGCCGGAGCCATCGAACCAAAGGATGGATTTCAATGGGCATTCGATAATGGCGCCGATTTTATCTGTGTTGGAATGTTCGACTTCCAGGTGGTGAGCAACGTAAACGTTGCCATGGATTGTTTGAAAAAGACCAACCGGACACGTGAGTGGTACGGATAGGAATATTTAATTAATTGCCGTAATTTTAAAAATTAATTTTAAAATTACGGCAATTATTGGGCCTGTTCATATTACTTTAGGTTTATTTCCGCATAAATAACTAAACTTCCATATATGAAACGAGTTGCTCTCTGGTTTAAAAATATTCATTTCTATTTTGTTTCAATTTCTGCATTTTTGATCTTATCCTGTCAACCCACTTATTACACCGAAACAGATTATTTTAAGGTCCCGAAGATTGATGCGCATGTTCATATTTCGACTACGGATGCCTCAATCCAGAAATACTCACTGCAAGAGAATATCAAACTTATTACCATTAATGTCAACTCAAGCCGGGATGTGAATGAGCAACGCGATACAGCCATTGCCCTGATCAAAAAGTTCCCAAAAACGGTATATTATTTGGCCACGTTTGCTTTCGACACTGCTGTTTGGAATGGCAGCGATTGGGAACAGAAAACCATCGCCGAACTTGAAAACAACCTTTCGGGGGGTGCTGTCGGTGTGAAATTCTGGAAAAACATTGGCATGACAGAACGAGATCGGGCAGAAAATTTCATCATGGTGAGCAATAAGCGGTTCGATCCGGTAATCTCGTTCATTGAACAGAAAGGATTGCCGCTGACCGGGCATTTAGGGGAACCAAAAAACTGCTGGATGCCGGTCGATTCGATGACGGTGAACAACGACAAAAACTATTTTACCCGTCATCCGGAGTATCATATGTATCTGCATCCCGAATATCCGAGCTATCAGGATCAGCTTAATGCCCGCGACAGCTTACTGATGAAACATCCAAACCTGAAATTTATAGGCTGCCACCTGGGAAGTGAAGAATGGAGCGTAGACGAACTGGCCAAAACCCTTGACCGTTTCCCAAATATGGCAGTTGATCTGGCCGCACGAATATGCCATCTGCAATATCAAAGTGCAAAGAATAAAGACAAAGTACGCGATTTTCTGATCAAATATCAGGATCGGGTTTTGTATGGTACCGATATGGGTTATTCAGGAGACAGGCTCGATAGCAGCTTTTATTCAGACATCCGGGCTACGCGAATCAAGGACTGGAATTACTTTACAGGTAATATGGAATTAAAATCGCGTGAAGTAAATGCCACCTTCACCGGACTGCACCTCCCGAAACAGGTGGTTGACAAGATTTTTTACCTGAATGCCGTGAAGTGGTATAAACTGGATGTCCAGTAAATTATAACCAGCAGCGAATAAGATTGACTCAAATTTTAGATCAGATAATTAAGCTGAAAGAATTGTTGATATGGTCAGGCAAAATGACATACCAATACCAATCCGGTTTAATCCATTCAAGCACCACCGGAATTACATACTAAGTGTTCTTGAGGGTGACTCACCGGAAACGATCATGAGCCTTTTGGATCCGGTGTGCAACAATTATATCGACATCTACACCGGAACGATGACTCCGCGGGCCATCAGTCTGGCCATTATTGATGTTTTAAAATCAAAACATGTTTTTGAGAACGGTGATTTCAACTGTTGGGTTGATTCAAAAAGCGGTTACCGTCAAATCAGTCTGGATGACCAATCAATATGGGTTGTCCGGAAAAGTGTTGAAAAGGAACGATATATTCACCTTCATCCGGCACATGCTGGTCAACACACCATTCGTTTTAAAGGATCGACCTTAAAAACAGCCTATCTGTTAAGATCTATATTTTCAGACCGCCAGGAATCTCTTTCACTTGAAAAGGTAAATCAGGTAAGATTTCGAATCGGTCTTTCACCGGTAAAAAAATTGGATCGGAACAGGGGCATATTAAACTGTTTTGATAAGTTCTTTGTTTCAACTGAAGAAAAATCTCAAACAGAGCTCTGATGAATCTGATTCCGATCAAAGTTGAATGTCACGCCGGATACAAATCCGATGAATATCCCATTTGCTTCTCTATGGGAAATATTAAATTCGAGATCAGCGAAATTGCTGACCGCTGGTACCAGGCCAAAGCGACTCCAGACTGGCCGGTAGCCGATTATTTTAAAGTCCGGACTTCTGGTAAGAGCATATACATTCTCAAGCATGAATTGAATAGTGACCAATGGTTTTTAGTCACTTCAGATGATCCGTTATCCTGGATTTCAGCCAACTGAACTGACATCTGAAAAAGAGAAAATCCGGACTACCATTCTAATTTCAGGTAACCCGGATTTTATTCGTGTGGAATTCTTCCGAAACTCGCTTATATAGCCAATATTAAAAAGCTCCGTCCAATGTCTGGATTGCAAAAACTTCCTGAAGTTTTTCCCTGGTCATCTGCGTTCCCAGATTTACTTTGACCGGCTGTCCGGGAATCAGGTCGAAATAATTATCGCTGAAAAAACCTTCTTCGTCGCCAATGGTCATATAGAGGTTTTTGGCCAGCTTATCGGTAATTAGAGTGATTTCAAATCCACCTTGCGCAGCATTAATTTCAAATTTCACTTCAGGTTTCGGAAGTAAAACATCTTTGATAGGATTGAAATAAAGCATGTTGGTTGAAATAACCGCATCGTTTTCGATCAACTCAACAACCAGAAGTTGTTTATTAGTCTGAACATTTTTCAGGAATTCAGCAGTTTTTATTCCGAAGAACGAATTGCTCGAATTGGCCGGAATGGTAACTTCCTTCGTTTCCTTCCAGATTTCCTTACCATCAAAATCGATGATCCTTGCCACCAACTGAGCTTTTATTTCGGTCAGTTTGTCGTTTATAATATCGACTTTCAGCGAATCTTTATTGGTGTACGGAGAAACCAAAACCGGCTCAAAACCTTTTTTAGCGAAATACTGTAAGGCTTTCCAGCGCTGGTAATAGTCCGTTGAACTCCACGATGCAACCGGCCAGCAATCGTTGATTTGCCATACCAAACTTCCCATGCAGAAAGGCGCTGCGCGACGGTGTCCTTCGAGGGCAAATTTGATTCCTTCAGCTTGCAGCACATGATTTACATACAGGAACGATTCGAAATCCTTCGGCTTTTTGTAATCCTGAAGCATGTAGTATTCGATGGTTCCGTTCCCGATCGACGACCGCTGGTGTGATTTCATCACGTCCGAGTAAATGTCATAATCTTCAGGAGTGGCGTATTGTTTTACGGTTTTCAATTCAGGAAATGACTGGAAACCATACTCGCTCATGAAACGCGCAATGTGGGTGGCGTACATTTTAAACGGATCTTTGCCCCACCAAACGCCCCAGTAATGGTCGTCGCCATTATTCAGGTCCGATATATTTCCCATTCCGGCGCATGGCGACGAGTCCCAGTAACTACGACCCGGATCGTATGCTGCAACGGCTTCAGGCAAAATTTGATGGAAAATATCGGTGTACGATTTCCATATTTTCGCAGCGTTTTCTTTGTTTTTAGCCTCTTCTTTTTGTTTCCAGCCCCATCCTAACCATGCCGACAAAATTTCATTGTTTCCGCACCACAAAGCAATGCTCGGGTGGTTGCGCATGCGTTTGATGTTGTCGGCAGCTTCCTGCTTCACATTTTCCAGAAAAGCGGCATCGCCCGGAAACATGGCACAGGCAAACATGAAATCCTGCCAAACGAGGATTCCGTTTTCGTCGCACAAATCGTAAAGCTTATCATTTTCGTAAATTCCACCGCCCCAAATACGTAACATGTTAAAATTGGATATTTTGGAAGTATGAATCACTTTCTGGTACATTTCGTCGGTTACCCGGGCGGCAAAAATATCATTCGGAATGTAGTTGGCTCCTTTCATAAACACCGGAACGCCGTTCAGTTTGAAGTAAAAAGAGGTACCATTGGCATCTTTATCACGAATTAGTTCGAGTGTACGAATACCGATGCGTTCCGATTTTTCGGTGATGCGTTTGCCAATCTCCAACTGACCTTTAATGTTATATAGATGAGCTTCTCCAAGTCCGTTGGTCCACCACAGTTTTGGATTTTCGATCTTGAAATCGACCGGATAAGTTGAAACTCCTTTGGTTAGTTTGATGTTGGTTCGGGCCAGTTCGTTGCCGTCGTTTTGAATGGTAATGGTTGCGTCATTGTCGGCATTCGCTTCAATCTCAAATACAGCAGTCAAAGTTGCTTCTTTTTCCGAAACCGAGTTTTGTTTCAGTTGCAGGTTTTCGATTCGGGCATCGTCCCATACGGTCAGATAAACCGGACGCCATAAACCGCTTGAAACCAAGCGGGGACCCCAGTCCCAGCCAAAATGGTAACCAGCCTTTCGGGTATAAACAGAAACCATTTTTCCCCCTTCTACTTCACCATTTACAGCCTGATCGTTATCCGAAACCGGAATCACGTAACCATTGGCGTCGTATTTTTTGAGTCCTTCAACAATGGGAGACCGGAATAAAATGCGCAATTCGTTGGCTCCTTCTTTCACCTGAGGTTTTACGTCAACCAGCCATTCGCGAAACATGTTGTCGGCCGACAAAACCTGGGTACCGTTCACAAAAACATGGGCATAGGTGTCCAATCCTTTAAAATCAAGGGCGATGCGGTCGCGTTTGATAGCGTCCGGATCGATATTGAAACTGGTTTTGTACTCCCAGTTTACTTTGTCGATCCATTGAAGCTTGTGTTCGTTCAGGCGGTAAAACGGGTCTTCTATTTTGCCATTTGCCATTAAGTCGGTATGCACACAACCCGGAACAGTTGCCGGAAGCCATTCTTCTTTATCGGCCTGACGGAATGTCCAGTTGGAAGAAATTTCCGTTGAGACCATCAGAGTAGGGTCTTTTTTCTGACATCCAATCAGAGAAGTGGCCATTAATAATGCCAATCCAAAAATTTGTTTGTGATTCATGATCTATTTGTTTGTGTTTATACGAGTTTCAAAATTCTATTTTCCGGTCTCAGGCAACGAAAGCACCTGTCCGCGTTCCAACAGTATCTTTTTCAAGGCATCATAAGAAATATCCTGAACAGCCTGATCGATATCAATGGCTTTACAGGCGGCAATGGCAGCCGATTGTCCCAAAATCATAAATACCGGTTCCATACGGATAGAACCATAGGCGATATGGCTCGACGAAACACAAACGGGCACCAACAGGTTTTGACATTCTTCCCGTTTTGGAATGATTGAACCGTATGAAATAGCATAAGGAGCTTCCGGATGAACGCCCACATCGCCCTCATTCTGCACAAAACCTTCAGCAGTTACATAGCGCTGAATATTGTGCGAGTCCATGGCATACGAACCCATTCCAACCGGACTGGGAACCTCGCTTTTGGCCAGCACATCGTTTTCGGTGGTTACATACACACCCAACAAACGACGGGCTTCGCGCACATAAATCTGGCGCGACCAGTTTCCATTATCCGGAAATTCATCTTTCGCCAATCCCCAGGTTTGCATTTCTTCCTGAATTTCTTTTGGAACCCGCGGATCGTTCGATACAAAATACAGCAAGCCCTTCTGGTAATCTTCGTGTGCTTTGATGATCTCCTTCCGGCGCTCGTAGGTTGCTTCCGGGTAATCGTAATTCATGCCAATAAAATCACTACTGAAAGGGCCATGATTGTTGGTGTCAGTTTTCCGGTTCGGAATCAGGTCGAACTTGCCGAACCATTCTCGCCAACCGGCATCAAATACACGACCAAGCAATTCATAATTTGCCGGATCATAATTTTCAGGTTTCGGGAAAGGCACACGATTATCAGGATGGTTACTCATGCACAGCCTGAAACAATAGGCCTGAATCTTGTTATCGCCGGTACAGTTGGCGGCAATTGGTTCAGGAGAAATGCCATACAGCAATCCACTTTCAGGTTTTCCGGGGGTTTTGTAGGGATCAATCTGATTTTTAAAAAAATGCCCATGATGTCGGGCATCTGCCTGAACGCCGTTCCATGTTTCGTTGTAGACCGAACAAGCTTCGCGCCCCACGTGATATGAAACTCCGGCTGCAGCCATCAAATCGCCTTCGTAGGTGGCGTCAATAAACATTTTGCCTGAAAAAGTCTTTCCTGAAAGGGTTTTTATTGATTTTATTTTCGTGTTTTTCCTGACTACTCCGGAAGTTCGGTCAAGCCATTCACCACGAAAAACAGTAATTTTATTTTCAGCGATAAAGTCTTCGAAGACCTGCTCGGCTACATGTGGTTCGAAAATCCACATAGTCCGGTTTTCACCATCCATCGCAACAGTTCCCTGACCTTTGTTGCCATATTCCGAATGTTTTTGCCATTTCCAGGCGGACGAATCGTTATAGTGTTGCCAAACGCGATGATAGAATTCGCGCGACAGTCCACCAATGGTCGATTTATCGCCGGTATCGGTAAAACCCAGCCCTCCGGAAGAAAGTCCACCCAAATGGGTATCGGGAGAAACAACCAACACGGTTTTACCCGACTGAACAGCTTCCACCGCGGCAGTCACCGCAGCCGAAGTTCCACCATAAATAATCAAATCGGCTGAATACTCATTTGGATTGTTTGATTTGTTTCCGCAGCCATTAAGAAGAATGCCAACGGAAAGACACAGAAAAAGAAAAAGTTTGCTCATAGTTATTCGGTTCAAGGTTGAGGTTAAAACGTGTTAAAGGTAAAAATAAACTGTTTTGATACCTAAACCTTCAATCTAATGATTACCCAACTTTTTTTGCGGGTTTAAAAAAGAGAAGTGGAGTAATTTTAAAACTTAATTCTTTTTTCAACTTGTTTCAACCATTCCCTTGCCATCAGTTCGTGCCCGGCCACAGTTGGGTGTACGCCATCCCAAATCCAGCAATCGGCAGGAGCTTTATCGCAGGCTTTATCAAAAACTTCCTGAAAACCAACATACACGGCATCATATTTTGTTGCCAGTTTCCGAACTACTGCCTGACGCTGAACGATGTCGGAATGGTAAGCCTCCCAATTTTCTGTCACCCGGCCGCCTTTCAGGATAAAAGGTTCGCAAAGCACAAAAAGGATAGTTGGAAACGCTGCCTTGGTTTGTTCAAGCAAAGAGGTGTAAATCTCTTCATATTTTTCTACCGATATAACCGGCTCTCTTTTAAAAACAACCGAACTCGAATCATTTACACCAACCAGAATACTCAGTACATCTGGGTTCAGGTCGAGGGTTTCAGCCTGCCAGCGTTTCTCCAGATCATTCACCTTATTTCCGCTGATTCCGCGATTATAAAACTGATATCTTTTTTCAGGATAATCGGCGCCTACCCTACTCGCGATGCTGAATGCGTAACCATGCCCCATGATGTGATTGGGGTCGGTGTTTCGTCCGCGGTTACCATCGGTAATCGAATCGCCCTGAAACAGAATAACAGCGCCATTTTTTAAAGTTTGATTTTGTGTTCTGACTGTTACTGCTGCGAATGATTCGGCTGTAGGCAGGCAATAGGCCGCAATGCTGGTCAAAGTTGCTCCTTTTATAAATTTCCGGCGCGAATTGGGTTCCATAGTTATCGGGCCTATTTAAACACCTGCTGTGTGAAGTAATATAAATCGCTTTTCCAGACATTAAAATCGTGAACACCCGGTTCAATATGCCAGATATGCGGCACTTTATTTTCTTTACAATACAGATGTAGCTTTTGGCTGAAGATAATCAAACCATCTTTGTCGCCACACGAAATCCAGAGCAGTTTCAGTTTCGAAGCCGTTTCAGCTGGATTAGGAATCAATAATTCAGGAGATTTGGTATTTGGGGCTGATGAGAAACCACCAACCCAGGCAAAGGTGTCTAGATTACCCAAACCGAAGTTGAGCGATTGTCCGCCACCCATCGATAATCCAGCCAATGCACGGTTTTCCCTGTTCCGAATAACAGGGTAATTCGATTCGATAAAAGGAATCAGATCGTTGAGCAAATCTTTTTCGAAGGTGGCAAATGAGGCCGCTTTTTCAGGATCGAAGACATTTCCTTCGGCGCGGTCATTTTTCATAGCTCTTCCGTTTGGAAGTACCACAATCATAGGTGCAATTTTCTTTTCGGCATACAAATTATCGAGAATGATTTCAGGATGACCATTGCGCAACCATTCAAACTCGTCGCCTCCAATTCCGTGAAGTAAATACAGAACAGGATATTTTTTGTTTTTGTTGTAAGTCGGAGGCAGGTATATCAATGTGGTTCGGATTGTGCCAACTGTTTTCGATTGGTATTGAATAGTGTCAAGATTTCCGTGAGCAATATTTTCACGATATTGATCGTAGCCGACTGGCGCAGCCGGATAGGCAGGTTTATCATCATCGGCAAGTACAATCGGTCTCGACATGTTTCGGCGGGATTCCTGAGCGGGTTGATCAACAGGATTAGTTCGCTGATCAGTTTTTGAGTTCTGTGCACAAACCATACAATTGATGCTAACCAGCATCAATGCCGAAATAATAACATTTAAAAAATTCTTCTTCATGATAATTGAGAATTAGTATAGGAACAAAACTCAGGAAACATTAGCAGATTTCCAAAACCAATTGTTAAACGAACTGCTGTGCAAAGCTTTGTGCTGATTGATTTCTGCTGTGAAACAGGTTTAGGTTTAATTAGCATATTTTGCAGTTTCGAATGATTGTCTTCCTAAATTGCAGATCTTCGTACCCGGAATTTTAAAAGTCATGGCAAAAAATAAATTCAGAATCCTTGTTTTCGGGAAAGCCGCATTACCCATCTGGCTGGCATTGCTAACTTTCGGGCTGACCGAACTATTTTCGCATTTTCCAAAAATCACCGAGAGTGTTTATTCCCAAGCACTCTACACACCGATTGCATTTTGCCTTTCCTTTGTGAACAAATGGTTCTCCTTTTCGCTGTATGATGCATTTTACGGACTTTTAGTCCTTTTTATACTGACTATTCTTCTACTAACTATTTTCAGGAAAATAAAATTCGGCAGGTTTCTGCTTCTCGTGATTCAAACACTTGCCATTTGCTACGTTCTTTTCTATTGGTTTTGGGGCTTTAATTATTACCGAAGCGGAATCAACAACCGGTTATCTATTGCAAAATCAAAACCTGATACCGTTCAGTTTGTGAAGGTTCTGGAAAGTCTGATTGATCGTACTAATGCTTCGTATTGCACCTTCGACAGTATTTCAAAACCAGAAATTGCAAATTTGGTTGAATCATCCTATCAAAAAAATGCGTCCTTCCTGAAAATAAAATATCCCCTCGGAACCCGGAATCCGAAATCCATTACACTCAGTTCGTTTTTTGCCAAAGCCGGAATTGCAGGTTACTATGGACCGTTTTTCAGCGAAGTTCATCTAAATGACAGCCTGCTGATGATCGAATATCCGCAGGTGCTGGGGCATGAATTTGCGCATCAGTTTGGCATTACCGGCGAAGCCGAAGCCAGTTTCTACAGCTGGCTGGTATGCTCGCAAAGCGAATCGAAACATCTTCGCTACAGTGCAAATCTCAATACCCTGACTTACTTTTTACCACAGGCGAAACGACTTCATAACTTTAAATATCTTATACTTCAAATCGAGAAACCCGTCATCAACGATATCCGGGAAATACAGAAACACTGGAATCGGATGCGAAACGAAAAGATTGATCAGATGGCCGGAAAAGTGAACGATGCATACCTGAAAACCAACAAAGTCGAAAAGGGAATCGAAGACTATTATGGGGTCGTTCAGTTTGTGATGGACTTTGAAACCGACTCGGTGGCTCAAAAGAGAGTGTTCAGTCGCAGTAATCAGTGATCAAAAGGCGCCCGTCGTTTGTTCTCCTGGACACTGCGACTGAACACTGAACACTTTTTTCTATTTTTACCCTGAAATCCGAAACTCAGAACATGCAATTACACCCAATACATGCCGGAAATTTTAGCTGCGATGGAGGCGCTCTGTTTGGCGTTATTCCGAAACCACTCTGGTCGAAAGTTTATCCGGCCGATGAAAATAACGTGACCAAATTAACCATGCGCAGTTTGTTGGTTGATTCGGGCGAACATAAAATCCTGATTGAAACAGGTGTTGGAAACCATTATTCGGAGAAAGTGCGCCAAAACAACGGACATGAAGAAACTGATGCAATTGAAAAATCTTTGGCCGACGTAGGCTATTCCTTTAAAGACATTACCGATGTGTTGTTTACCCATCTGCATTGGGATCACTGTAATGGTGCGGTAATCAACCAAAACGGAACATTGAAACTTCAGTTTCCGAATGCCACGCATTGGTGCAGCCGAAATCAATGGGAACATTCCAAAATCTCGAATATTCGTGAGCGCGCCGCTTATTATCCTGAAATTCTTAATTTTCTGAAAAGCGAAGGCAATATGCAACTCGTTGATGGTGATTGCGAATTATTCCCCGGAATTTCAGTGCGTATGTTCGACGGACACACACCCGGACAGATGATCCCGTTCATCAATACCCAATCAAAAACCTATGTATATATGGCCGACCTGATTCCGACGGCAGCCAATATTCCGATAGTCTGGCTGGCTGCCTACGATTTGTATCCGGTAACTGCCATGGAAGAAAAGGAAAAGTTTCTGAAAGAAGTGGCAGAAAAGAATTACATCCTGTTTTTTGAACACGACTTTTACACCGAATGTGCCTCGGTTGAATGGAACGATAAAGGTCCCAGGGTGAATACGAGGTTTAGTTTGTAGAGACGCAAGGCCTTACGTCTCTACATAAATCCATTACAAACTTGCCAAATTTAGCTAAATACGGAAAGTTGACTTGCCAAATTTAGCTAAATATAGAAAGTCGACTTGCCAAATTTAGGTTTTTAATATTTTTTGTTCTAGCTTTGTCCTTCATTATCAGTTAAAAATCAATGGAATCAGTATGGTATAGTCGATATTTGGAAAGTCAAACTGACTCAATCTTTAAAAAGGGAAAAGTATTTGTTTTGTATGGTCCACGGCGGGTTGGAAAAACTGAGCTCGTCAGAAAGATGATTGCCGGATTTAATGGCAAAATATTCTCCGGAACCGGCGATAATCAGGAAGTGCGTGAATTGCTGTCGGCTCAGAAACTAAGTCAGTTGCAAACCGCCTTTGGAAGCTATCAATTGCTGTTTATCGACGAAGCCCAGCGGATTCCGGAAATTGGCTACGCACTAAAACTCTTGATCGACCATTTCCCAGAGATGATTATTGTGGTAACAGGATCATCGTCTTTTGATCTTTCAAACAAAATTGGAGAACCATTAACCGGAAGAAACACACTTCGAACTTTATTCCCCATTTCCATTATCGAGCTTTACGAACAATTTGGCGGAATGTATGTGCTTCAAAAACTGGAAGATTTACTGATTTACGGAGCCTATCCTGATGTTTTAAACGCTTCATCGGCCGAGGACAAAAAAGAATATTTAATGTCGGTTCGGGATTCTTATTTGCTGAAAGACATTCTGGAACTGGAGAGTATCAAAAACCCGTCAAAACTCAGCGATTTATTGAAATTACTGGCATTCCAGATTGGACAGGAGGTTTCGATAAACGAGTTGAGCAACAGTTTGGGAATCGCGAAACAAAGCGTGGAGCGCTATCTAGATTTATTAGAGAAAACATTCATCATTAAAAAAGTTGGCGGATTCTCCAGAAACTTGCGAAAAGAAGTGGTAAAAACTGCCCGTTATTTCTTTTGGGACAATGGTATCCGGAATGCGCTCATCAATAATTTCAACCCAATCGTCCAAAGGAACGATATAGGTATGCTTTGGGAGAATTTCCTGTATATGGAAAGACTGAAAACCAAGTCGTATAAACGGATTTTTTCAAACGATTACTTTTGGCGAACATACGACCGGCAGGAAATTGATTTGGTGGAAGAGCGTGATGGCAAACTTTATGCATACGAATTTAAGTGGCAACCAAAGAAAGTGAAAGCACCCAAAGCTTGGACCGATGCTTATCCTGATTCAGAATTTCAGGTCATCTCTAAAGAAAATTTTCTGGAGGTTTTAATCTGAACTGATTTATGAATTTGGGTTAATTAAAGACGAACGGAAAATTTCGCATTCAATGTATCCCCATTGCGGAACAGTGAGTTTCAATGTATTTTCTGAAATGCTATAAGACTTTACCTTCGAAATCATCATAACCAGTTTTTCAGAGAATTTGCTGTCACAACAGGCTTCGGTGCATGCAGGTGATTCTATTTCAATCTGATCGTTTTTATCCAACGTAAATCTTCCTCCGCAACTATTAACATCCAGTTTCAGGCTGTAAGTCCCATCTTTCTTAAAAGTCAACAGAATAGATTTATTTTCGTTTTTGGGATAAGCAACCGATTCTAGTGACATAAAGCTTTTTGCTTCCCACGTTGAATAAAGCATAGAATTTGCATCCTCATCCTTGTTACAGGAAACCAGTGTCAAAATTAAAATCAGAATTGTCAGGATGAAAGTTTTCATAATTACTTTTTTTATGAAGATGAGGAAAGTCAAATCGAAGTTGCGTACACAATTAAATTAACCCCAACCTGCCAGCATATTGAACAGCTTCTGTCGTATTACTCACATTCAGTTTTTCGATAATCCGTTGCCGATGGGTATTAACCGTGTTAACACTGATGAAAAGCTGGTCGGCGATTTGTTTGCTGATCAATCCTTTGCCTAGCAGTAGCAGGATTTCCTTTTCACGAAAACTCAGTTTCTTTTCGGTTATTAGCTCAGTTGACGGAAAATGATACAATTCACCAGTCAATGTATTGACCAATCGGTAACGGCATAGTGATTTCAAATCCTGATCGGGTGACAAGTCAAGCACACTCATCGACAACCAGGCATTCCCATATTGGTCGAGTTCGAGTAATTTATGCTGCTCAATTACCCTGACATATTTGCCGTCTTTCCCAATGGTGCGGTAATCCATAATCAGTTTGATGTATTTCATTTGTTCGCGCCAAACCGGATCAACCCGCAGGATCAACCCGAAAAATTGCCATGAAACCTGATTCAGGTGAGCCAGATCATCCGGATGCATCCGTTGGTTGATGTATTCATTTTCAGGAGACGAAATTTTTTCGGGATCCCAACCCAGCAGATCGGAATAGTTTGGAGAAAGATAAACATGTTCCATGACTGACAGATCGAAAATCGAAACGAAACTGTTCTGCATAACGCTCAGGCTTTCAAGAAAGCGAACATGTTGCTTCAGAATGGAATAATCGAGCTCTTCCCTTCGGAAAAGCTGGTTAATCTGAAATTGAATGTCCTCTGACTCTTTCATAAATTACTGATTTATCAGTATTGCCGAAACTGGCCAATACCTGCAAATTTGTATCAAGCAACAAAATAACGGAAAAACAGAAGCAAAATTATAAACCGGAAAACAATGAACAGAAAACAGATTTTTATTTTGACAGTTATCCTGATGATTTCTGCATGGGGAAATGCCCAACAGAATGGTCAGGTCATTAAAGGAAAAATTGTTGATGCGGTAAGTCTGACTCCCTTGCCGGGTGCAACTGTTGTCGTTCAGGACAGCAATCCGACGCTTGGAACCATGACCGATGCTGATGGAAATTTCAAATTATTAAACATTAAACCTGGTCGCTATAACCTGAGTGTGAGTTTTATAGGTTACGAAAGCTTCCTTTTTCGCGAAGTTTTGGTCGGTTCCGGAAAGGAAGTGGTTTTAAACGCCGGACTAAAAGAACTGATTTCAGAATTAAATGAAGTAAAAGTAACAGCCCGTACTTCGAAAGAACAAGCTTCAAATCCGATGGCTACCATCAATGCAAGACAACTCAGTGTGGAAGAATCGAGCCGATATGCCGGTGGGTACGACGATCCTGCCAGACTGGCCGGTTCGTTCGCCGGTGTGGCTTCCGAAATGGGAAATAATGGGATTGTCATTCGAGGAAATTCGTCGCGTTATATGCTTTGGAAAATGGAAGGAATTGAAATTTCGAATCCCACCCATTTTGCCGATGTGATTGCTTTTGGTGCTGGCGGTATTACATCTTTAAGCAGCCAGATGCTGGCCAACAGTGACTTTTATACTGGTGCATTTCCGGCAGAATATGGCAATGCGCTTTCCGGTGTCTTTGATGTAAAACTGCGAACCGGGAATGCAGATAAACGCGAAACAGCTTTCCAGATTGGCGGAATTGGGATCGATCTTTCTTCGGAAGGGCCGCTCCGGAAAGGTGGAAAATCGTCGTACTTATTTAATTACCGCTACTCTACCTTAGCTTTGCTGAAACCGCTAATTCCAGCGGAAGCGGGTGTAATCAAGTACCAGGATTTGTCGTTCAAATTCAATTTTCCGACCAAAAAAGCTGGCACATTCGTTCTCTGGGGAATTGGAGCTCTTGACGCCCAAAATCGCGATGCGATTACCGATCCGGAACTGTGGGAAAAGAAAACCGATAAGGAATCGTTCAAATTAAATCTGTCGAATGGTGCGTCCGGACTTACCCACAAACTGATTCTCAGCAACAAAACCTACCTGCATACTAATTTGGCCGGATCGGGAAATGGCATCTCAACTGAATACAACGAACTTGACAAGAACACCCAGCTTCAGCCACGCGAAAAAGTAAATAACAATACCTGGAAATTCACCGCGTCAACAACGCTTAACCACAAATTTGGACCGAAACATTTCAATAAATCCGGAATTGTTTACAACCGGCATTTTTATAAAGTTGATAACCGCGAAGCCATGCCTTTGGGAAGTCCATTGCAAACCTACGCTTTTGAAAACGGGAATACAGCTTCTGTTCAGGCTTTCAGCCAGTCGAACATACAACTGAATGAAAGGGCCGAACTTGATGCAGGTTTATTTGCCCATTATTTTGGCCTGAACAACGAACTCAGCCTTGAGCCTCGTTTCGGGTTGAAATGGAAGTTTGCACCCGACCAATCGTTTGGACTGGCATACGGATTAAACAGCCGGATTGAAATGATTGGCTTTTATCTGGCACGTCAGCAAACCGGTTCAGGAATTATTCAACCCAATAAAAACCTGAAGATGTCGAAAGCTCATCATTTTGGGCTGGCCTGGGATTGGCTGATCAATCCGGAATTACGTTTGAAAGTTGAACCGTATTATCAATATTTGTTCGACATCCCGGTTGTTCCGAACAGTTATTTCTCACTTCAAAACCTCGAAATGGATTGGTTTTTTAACGAAACGCTGGTTAATAAAGGAACCGGAACCAATTTGGGAATTGATTTTACTCTTGAACGTTTCCTGAAAAATGGTTTTTATTATTTGTTTACGACTTCGGTTTTCGATTCGAAGTACAAGGGTGGCGACGGCATTGAGCGAAACGGCTTGTACAACAAGCATTTCATCTTCAACCTGCTAGGTGGAAAAGAATGGAGAACGGGCAAATTGAAGAATAACATTCTCGGACTAAATGGAAGATTGACTTACATGGGAGGTGACCGGTTGACACCCATTCTGGAATCGGAATCCATTCAGAAAAACGAAATTGTATACGATTATTCGAAAGCCTATTCCGGAAAAGAGAAGAATGCAACAGTCCTTTCATTCAGCATTTCTTACCGTATCAACAAGCAAAATCACGCCGGAATCTGGTCTTTTCATCTGATGAATGCCTTGGGAAATCAGGAATTCCGGGGATACGAGATCAGCGACAAAACAGGCCTTCCGGAGAAAAAGTTTGACCGGATTGTTGTGCCAAATCTGAGCTACAAAATTGAGTTTTAGAAAACAAAAAACCACAGAGTTAACAGAGTTTTCCACAGAGTTAACAGAGAAAAATAATTCTCAGCGGCTCTCTGTTTTTCTCCGTTTGCTCTGTGGTTAAAACAGTTTTTAAGAAGTGCTTATGCAAGCACTGACATCGCAGCACCAATCAAATTGGCGTTTTCGATGCGCGAAATCTGAACTTCGGTATCCAATCCGAGTTCTGAGATCAATTCCTTCAAGGTTGCGTTTACGATATCCACATATTTGGCGTCGTGGGTTTTAACTTTGCTCCAGAACAAACTTCCTTCAGCCAATACCTGTACTTTTTTTACCGATGGATAAGCGGCATTCAGGTTAATAACCAATCCTGTAAGCGAAGCAGCTACCAGCTTGGCAGAACGTTCGTAAATCTGGAAAGCAGTTTCGACATATTCCAGTTTAAACTGTTCCGGATTGTTCATCATCTTACTTAAACCGGCAGCATCAAGGTTAATGTCCAATCCGTCGTTGGGGAAAGCTGCACGGAAAATACGGCCCAAATACATCCCCGAAATAGCTTTTTCGAAACGCTGAAATCCTTTGTTATCTGAATTGGTATCCACTTCCACATCGAATTTGGTCAAATTTGGTGGATTGAAATTCCCTGATTCAAGATTGACAGGTGTTTCGCCTGACCAGCCTTGCAAATCCTTAATTTTTGGGATATATTCTGATGGGAAGAATGTGGCCATATTAGTTCCTGTTCCAACGATAAGTCCAATATAGGCATCATATCCCGGATTCATTAAACCTGCAAATAAGCTGGTGATGGTATCATTCACAACGGCAATTTTACCAAAACTACCATTGGTGTTTTTATTCAGGTATTTTACCAAAGGTTCACCAATCGGATTTCCGGCCATTCCTTTAATATTCACTCCCTTGGTCCAAACAATCAGTTCAGCATCACCATTGGTGAGCGATTTGGCGGGATATGAAAAACAATATCCAATAGGAGAATTTTTAGGAACATTTAACTGATTTATGGTTACAGCCTGCGAATTGTAAAGATCGTCTTCCGTAAAGCCTTCCATTTTCATTTCAGTAATGTCTTTTTCAGCCATCCCGGTGATTTTGGTTTCTTCGCCTACCGAAACCACTGCAGCACGAAAGTTGGTTCCACCAAGATCGAAAACGGTAGCCTCGCCACTGATACCATCTTTCTTGGGATGAATATAAGTTGGAAGACATTTGATCTCAGTCCCGTCAGTCTGGAGCCCTGTAACAATTTTTTTACTCAAATCATTGGCAATTTCTAGCAATTGAGCTGAACTTAAAGCAAATGGATTATTCATGTTTTATGTATTAGGTTTATAAACTTTTATGAATGGATAAAAATAGAAAATCCTCTTGCATCTGCAAAAGGACTTTCAGGAATATCTTATGTCAGGATTAATATTATCGGCCTAACCTGAAGGACATTTTTAACAGGAAAACATTGTAGGGCTTATTATCAAACAAATCGGTCAGGTCGTTCCTGAAATTGAAGTTACCATTGGTAACTGACTGGCTTCGGGTTTGGGACCATACCAGGTAAATCGTTGATCCGGGAAGGTATTCCCATCGGACTACCATGTTCGATAAAAATTCTTTTACATTGAAATCGGGTTGGTCAAACGAATAAAGAGGATTGCCTGTCTGGTCTGAAACATGATACATTTTATCCTGATTGGTATATGCCAGCTCAGATGTGCTTAACTCGCTAAACCTGTTGGTATATTCATCGGAGCGGCTGTCGGTAATGCGTTTGAACTCCGTGTATTTTCCGCCGGAAACAAAAGGCTGTCCCCAGTACTGGATACTCAGGTCGGGAGTGATGGTATAGTTGATCCGAAGTGAAGCACTCAATGTTTTCTGATGAATTCGTGCAAAAATATAGTCGGTTTTTTTGTTGCCATACTCTTGTTGGGTGACATACTGAAGCTGGTCGTTATTTGCTGTAAAATCAGGTGAGAGAGTTATTTTAAGGCTTTTTGATGGCCGGTAACCCAAACTAACGTTAAAGTTGAACATGCTTTTTGTATTTTTAATATTCCCTTCAAGCACCATCATCTGGACTTCACCGGTCAGTTTTTTTTGTTCGTTCGATCCAAATGCAAGCCAGGCATTCTTAGAACCAGGCAATTTTATTGCGGGTCCACCTCTAAGTTCGGTTGTTGAAAGACCTTCACCGTTGATGTTGGTTCCAAAATGAAAATTCCAGTAGTTCTTCAATTGGGTATGCAAGTTAATGTTTCCACCCGGACCGGTCAGATCACCTGCAAAATTCCATTCCGTCCACTGATTGAAATTGAAATTAAAGTTTCTGAAAATGGAGAAAGGTTCGTAGATACGATAGCCAACCCAAATAACCTCGAGAATATTATCGGCCTGACGCATGTACCCGACATCGTTCAATTCCAGACCCGGAGATTTCCATGCAGTTGCAGCCATAAATTTCAGTTTACCGCCATTTTTTGCCAGAACAACTTTTCCTCCCTGACCCGTTAAACTGGTTCGGGTTGAATCAAACGTAAGGTGAGTTGCATCGGGACGCTGAAAGGCATGAATCCATGATTTTTGTGTATTGCTTATTGCCTCTGTACTTCCTTCCACACGACTGAAATAACTGCTCAGATTAAACTCCCAATCCTTGTTGTGCCATTTGTGTACAAAATCGAAACCTCCGGTATAGGCCGATTTATGAAGATAATTGAGTTGTTCTTCTCCCAGATTACGATTAACTGAAGTGACCATTCCACCCAACAGTGTATTGCCATTATCAAAGTCTTTTTGTACACGTCCAACGGTGTAATTAGTGAATGGTTCAATTATTTCGGTGCGCTGATGACCATTGCTGATGTCGGCAAATTCTTCCGAAGTCAGACTTTCCAGAATTCCCAGCGACCAACCTTTTTTCGTTTTTCCGGTAATTTTTGCCGCTCCCAAAATGCTTGTAAATTCGGGCGCTTCCATGTATTCTCCATCATTCAGTTCCGGACTATTGTGCGGGCGACGGCCAATCCTTCTTGAATAGAACAGGTTCTCGGCCGAAAAGTCACCATCTCCAAACATGAGCGGATAACTTAAAATATTTTTTCCTTCAATGAAAAAAGGTCTCTTTTCCTCGAAAAAAGTTTCGAACGAAGTCAGATTGACCTGCGATGGGTCGGCTTCAACTTGCCCGAAATCTGGATTAATGGTAAAATCGAGTGTAAGGTTGTTGGTCAGTCCTATTTTTCCGTCAACTCCACCATTGATCTGGTTTCTTTTACCTGATTTTTTAAAAGGATTTTCCGCTTCTTTTTCATATCGGTCGGTACGGGCAACAACATAAGGAGTGATATCGGCTATTTTTCTGGATTTAAGATTTTTAAGGCCCTTCAATTCGCCATACTGTGAAACAAATCCTGAAATTTTCTTCGAAGCAGGCGTCCACAAGCTAACTTCCTGTTTCCTGAAAAGCAATCGCCCCAGTTGTAAACCCCAGGTTTGCTGCTCATTTCCTTCGAAACGAAGCTGGGTAAGCGGAATTCGCATTTCGGCATACCAGCCTTTGTCATCATGACTCGTTTTTACCAGCCAAATCGGATCCCAGGTGTTGTCTTCCGTATTCCCGTCGTTGCTGATCATGAAATCATTCTTGATTCCTGCTGCATTAACCATAAATGAGAAAGCGGTTCGTTTGTCAAAATAGGAATCAAACTGAACCGCTAAAACATCACCGTCAATTTCATCACGACGTGTTAGTCTTTGTACAATGCTGTCAGGATGGTTATCCCAAGCCTTAAACCCCACATAAATGTAGCTTTCGTCCAGAAGAATGGCGAAATCCGTTTTTTGCGATGGAGCTTTGCCTTCAACAGGTTCATACTGTATAAAATCGTCCTGCCATGTGGCTTTTGACCAGGCGGCTTCGTCTAATTTACCGTCAACCGAAATGTCGGTTTTGCTGCATTCGCCAGCAAAGTATTCCTTTTTGTGCTGAGTTTGGGCTAATAAACAGGTAGTAGTGAATAGATATACACTAAGTAGAAATAGTTTTGTTTTCATGAACATCGTTTAATAACCTAAAAGACTCCGCAAATAGCTTTTCGTTACAACATTCAGTGAAATTTTTCAAAAACTAAATGAAAACAGAAAATAGAGGTAAGAATAAGGTTTACATCCAAACAAAAAGAGTTATCCGATTTAACCCAAGCAACTCTTTCATTTTCAGTATAGCTTACGGAATAGAGCCGGTGAACTTTTGACTGACGGATAGAAGTATCCTGCTAAAATCTCATTTTCAAATATGAGCAAAATCCCTACAAAGAAGAACGAATAAGTTACAAATTGAGTAATTAAAAGTATTCCTGCTCAACCTAAAATAAATTTATGAACAAAAGATCTTTTTCTCTGTTATGCAAAATATTAATTTTTACAATTTTATTTAACCACTTAAATTAATCATTATGAAGAAATTAAATCTAGCTCTAGGTATTGTGGCTCTTTTTTCTGTTGTATTTATTTTTAGTTCATTTACCAATTCTAAAAATGAAAATGCTAATACAACCGCTATTGACAATTGTACCGTTTCTAACATCGATGATGTTACCGCTTCAAACAATGGAAATGGCAACGTAGTTACTATTGATAATGGGCAATCCTGGGTTTGGATTGCCGACAATTGTAGCGCTCCATGGGTACCTTCAACATCTGCAAGAGTTCAAACTGCAACGAACGGATTTTGGAATGTTACAGTAACTTTCCAGTTGCCTGAAGGTCATTGTGACATTCCTGCAATAGGAGCAAAGGTAACTCGCTATAGCGATACCAGTTGGGCTATTGTTACTTCAGATGGTAAGGCAATTGCTAAAATTGTTTATAATCCAAATGGGAATTAATTAAACAGATCTAATTGAAAAACATTGATATAAAATGAAAGAGCTGCAAATAATTTGCAGCTCTTTCATTTTCAGGTGGAGAATATCGGAATCGGACCGATGACCTTTTGACTGCCAGGGAATACAACAGATTTGTATAACATTGATTATAAGTGATTTAAAAATCCATGAAAACGCAAAATATAGCATTTATGAGCAATATTGAGCACAAAAAGGGCAATCCAGTATTTTGCTTTAAATTTTGTCAATATTTACAAAATTGATGGATATTGGCGTTGGTGAATTTTTAAAATCTGATTTTACACATTTGAAGTAGTTGTGAAGAAAAAAGACAGGAGAAGAATCCTTCTGAGGATATGAGATTGTATTTTATATCGCCCGAAAACTGTATTTAGCGCTGATTACAAGGGTGGTTTGTTCCATCGATGCGTTTCTCATTTTTTCGGAAAAGTGATTTTTTCGATTGCATTAAGTTGCTTTGCATACATATCATCAATTAAGCCTTCCCTGCCAGGCGGCACATCCAGCAAAAAATTAGTATTACGGGAGTTGCACAATTTAATCCTGTCGGCTATTTTCCCGGCCTCCTGAAGCTTTATTTCACCGGTATGCCAAAACCACCGACCGCCGGCATCGATACAGTCGCTAAGCTCGGCAACGTCTTTATTTCCTGATGGCGGAACTGCCTTTTCCGGACTCGATTGCATCCGCCATGGATATTCATAACTAATGATATCTGAATTTTGGTAATTATCAGCATTATTAGCCAATACGATGCAGTTGGGTTGTATTTTATGGATCAAGGCTTTAAGTTGGAGCCAAGACTGTCCGGTGTATTTATTTGAATACTGATCGAACCAGAGCAAATCAATTGGTCCGTAATTGGTCAACAATTCGGTGATTTGCTTCTCAATAAAGCCTTCGAAATCGCCTTCTGCTTCAGGAGGTAAGCCATGCAGGTCTTTCTGATCAGGTCGTAATGAATTTCCGAAAGAGCTGGAAAAATCGCCCGGCAAGCAATAATACAAACCGACTTTGATATTTTCTTTCCGGCAGGCATCTACAAATTCACGGACGATATCTGCTTTTCCATTCCTGAAATTTTTAAATGCGGTAATGTCGTGTATGGTGTATTTACTGTCCCATAAACACCAGCCTCCGGTATGTTTAACGGTCAACACTGCATAGTTCATTCCTGCCGACCTGATCACTTTCATCCATTGGTTGCAATCGAGTTTCGCAGGATTAAAAAGCAAAGGATCTTCATAACCGGTAGCCCATTCTTTATCGGCATAGGTTCCCATATTGAAATGTAAGAACATGCCGTATTTCCATTTGGCAAATTCATTCTGCTTTTTATTAAGCATCGATTCGGATTGTGCGTTGACTTGTATTCCAAGTAAATAGAAGAAAAAGAAGGTCAATAGACCTCGAATGAGAAAAAATCTTTTGTAAATCATCGTGTTTTCTTTTAATATTTTAAAGGTATTGCAACATTGTATGAAATAGTCTGTTCCTTGTTGGCCCGTGTTGCCCCGTACAAATATTTAGGTACATCATTTTCAAAATAGAGTGCAGGACGTTCTAGCCTGGAAATACTTTGTTCTCCGTTTGCCCATTCAAAACTGCTTCCAATTACTTTTGGATGTTTTGCTGGTTCCCAATCATAACCATTCTTCGATACCATTAGTGCAAATGCGCCTTCGTCGCCGGTATATTTCCCAACCACATCGCGCAAAATGCACATATATGTTCCGTTTTGAAACCAGACGAAAGGATCTTCAGCTAACATCCATTCATTTTCACCATCTTTCATTTCAAAAATAGGCTGATCCTTTTTTACAAACGGACCAAATGGCGAATTGGAAAAAGCAACGCCACACCGAACTTTACCGCCTCTGATTGTACCGTCTTTGCAAACCTGCTTGTAAATCAGCAATACACCTCCTTTATTGTCGAATGTTGCCGTAGGGTTCGAAACCATCAAGGCATCATAGGCTGTTGAATCAGGACTGACATCCAAAACCGGCTTGTCAAAACGTTTCCATTCGCCATCGGGTCGGTCGGCAACCGCTACTCCAATGCGCTGGCTGTTTCGGTAATGCCACCAATTTCCGCTGTACGATTCGCCCTTTTGAATTTTTGCATCAGACGAAGTCCCCATATAATAGAGGTAATACTTTCCCTGATGCTTAATCACTGTAGGATTATGAGTGGCTGATCCGTCCCAAAACTGAATCCCTCTGGCTGGAAAAATTACTTTCAAATGTTTAAAAGGCCCGGCAGGACCATCAGCAACGGCAACGGCAATTTCAGAGGTAACCGGCCAGGCATCAAAACCATCAGTCAGCGGCCAGCGGGAATAGAGCATATAAAATTTCCCGTCGTCGTCTTTGGTCACCGAACCGCACCAAACGTAGTAGCCCGGATCGATAAATTTATTTGTCTGCGGAACCGGCTGTACCATTGCCCCGAGGTCGAGATTATCAGCCCAATTGCCGGTTTGTGAAAATCCTGATTGAGAATTAAATAACCAAACATAAAGGGTTAGAGAGAATATGTTGATTAATTTCTTCATAAAAATTTTTGATTTAGTATTCATTCCGGATGGTAGCATAAACTCCATAAGAAGCTTTCGTTATCTGATAAAATGGTACAAGTTGGTAATCAGTCCCGTTGTTTTTCAGGATGAAAGAAAAACCATTGGCTTGTTTTGTAATAGTTCGAAGAATTTCCTCCTGACTTCCTTTCAGAATCAACTCTTTGTCGGTTTCAAAAGCCAGCAAAACAGGACCATAGAAGAGAGCAACCACATTTTCGTTATCCGGCATGGATTTCAGGTGAAATTGGTAGTCAAACTGAAGTTCAACCGTGTCGCCATCTTTCCAAATCCGTTCGATGGCTAGAAAAGATGCTGGTTTCATTTTGGATTTTAAGGGCTGCCCGTTTACTAAAATTTTTGTTTGAGCATTGGCCCAAGATGGAATCAGCAGTTTCAATGCAAATGGTGTTGGTTTTTCAGCGGAAACCCTGATTCGGACTTTGGGCTCTTCCGGGAAATTCGTGCTTTGCTCCAGTTTGATACCTTTTTCTTTCCAGTTTACTTCTGAAGGAATGAACAGATTGACCCATAAATTATTCTGATCGTGAAAATAGATGTTCGAATTCAAATGGGCAAAAGCCTCAATGCCCGAACCGTTGCAGCATTTATAGTCATTTTCTTTCAGAAAGTTTTTTGACCTTGGCGAACCCAATGGCAAATGATACACTACTGCTCCATTTTCACTGTTTTGTATGGGTAATACCGCATTGTAAAAGGTATTCATGTATGCATCGGCATACTTTGGGTCTGCCGTCCAGCAAAAAAGATTGGCTGTCAGTTTTTGGGTATTGTGAGTCACGCACGATTCGGCAATTTCACCAGTAAGCGTGGCGCTTAAATGATCGGCATGACCCCAATGCTCAGCAATGCGCGAGGTTGGCGTAGTCGAAATCGGGCGTGGTCCGCTACTCGAACCATTCACATAAGCATGATGATGAATCAGCATGTCCCAGAAATTTTCTGCCGCTTTCCTGAAATTAACGTCAGCGGTATTTTCAAAGCGGCGGGCATATCCATTCACCAAAACGATGTGCGTATTCGAATGCAATCCCGAAAGAATATCTTTTCCGTCCATCAAAGGCTTATAAAACCATTTCCGATCGAAAACCTTTGCCAGTTTCAGGTGTTTCTGGTCTTTGGAAACCCCGTACAGATTGTGTAAAACTTCATTCATTCCTCCGGCTTCGTTGGTCGGATTTGCTTCGGCTGAGTAGAGTATTTTTTCAATTTCAGCCTCCGGAAGTTTCGACATCCGCGCTTCGACATAATCAGCCAGGTTCAGCAAAATCTGGTAGGCTTTTTTGTTTCCGGTGAGCATGTAAACATCTAGCAAACCCTGCATGATTTTGTGGAAAGTATAGTAAGGCGCCCAAACGCGACCGTACTTTTTCTCCAGCGTGTCGAAATCCGATTCAGGAAATGCGCTTAAATACTTACCGCCATGTTTTTGCTGACAAACGGCTAATTCATCGATGATATAGTTGATTCGGCGGCTCAACAAAGTGTCGGCATCCTTCGCAATCAGCGTGGCGCAGGCCGACAGGTAATGCCCGACAAAATGTCCACGCAGGCCACAGCCCGGACTCTCCCACCCTTCCAGCGGTTTGGCTGATGACGGTATTCCGGCATTTACCCTGAAATTGTGAAGTAGCCGGTCAGGTTCCAGCCGATAAAGGAAATCCCGGTTGAGATCTTCCCGCTGTTTAATCCAGGAATCGGCTAAACTCACATCTTTACTTGGAAACAGTTGCAGTTGTGAACTGCCAGAATCCTTATTTTCGCTTGTCAGGGACGAATTAAAACTTACCAGACAAAAAGTTAATATCAGGAGAACAGTCACGCGGACAGAGGATCTATTAAAAATTGAACTATGCATCATTTGTATATTACAATATTTCTGTTTGTTATTTTGCCCTATTTAACTTGATTACCTCGCCTGGTTTGGTTGGTTTTTTACTGATCAATTCAATCATTGCTTGCCGACAAGTTTCATATATTCGTCGAGATAATTGGTATAAACTGCTCGCGGATTGACATTGTGTTTTTGGCAAACCGAAGCGGCAAATCCCACGGCCACGCCCATTTGGCCAGCGGTATTCATTACTCTGGGGCCACCCAATCCAACGTGCGAGCAACAAAAAAACGTCCGTCCATAAACGTGATATTTATCTTTTTTCAGGAAAGGGTACAATAGTTTTGGCATTTTCGACCGGAACGCCCAGCCCATACGCTAACAAATAGGGTGAACCCATCTGTTCTACAAACTGAGAGTCAACCACCTTTATTTTGAAAGCTTTCGGCTTCGATCAAAAAATGGTTTTCGTGCCTCGACTCACCAAAAGTCGTTGATAAAATGGTCAGCTTTAACAGGAAAATAAAAGGATATTCCTGGCATAAAATATTTTCATAGCTGCTATTTTTAAGGATAATGTCCACAATATTTATTTTTTAATAAATGGCATTTCATTCCTCCAATACATCTTCATATTTGAAATATGCCAAGTTTTACCGAAATCGTTGTTTCCCTGAAAAAAGAGATAGGTTTTCCCGTTTTCATCTTTGAAAAGATGTGGATGTCCCGATTCACAAGAGTTCCATGTTCCCGGTTCTCCATTTTCGAGAAACGGTTTGTTCGAAAGTCGTTCCCATTTTATGCCATCGCTACTTTTAGCAACACCAATTTGCTGCGGACGATTATTATAAGCTCCGGCATAAAACATGAAAAGACATTGGTTCATTTCAACCACCGATGCTCCTTCGGTGCAGGTTTCTTCCCAAGGGAATTGAGGTTTAAGAACTGGCTGATCTTTCGAAAGGTTGATCCAATCCTCCCTGTTAAAGTTCGTATTTCCGGCAGCCACTGCCACTCCCAGCATCTGAATTTTGAAATCCGGATCGCGGGTAGCGTAGTACAAAAAGTATTGACCTTTAAATGAAATTACCTCCGCGTCAATTGCACGACCACAATTCCAAACTCCATCGGGGCTGAAAATGGGATTGGTTTGGTTCCGGGTAAACCTTATTCCGTCTGTTGACCATGCATGACATATGGCATCTTTCATTCCGTTACCATAAGTTTGATAAAACAGATGGACTTTATCACCAATTACCAAAGCGCAAGGTGCTGCAAAACCTTTGGCTTCATATATTGCATCAGGATCAACATTTACATCAGCAATCCGTTTCCAGTTATTCAAATCCTTACTTTCGGCAATTCCAATTCCCCATCCATATAACTTTCCTGCCTTATCGGTAAATCCGGGAACAGAATAATACATCAGATACCGCCCTTTAAACCTGATCACATGAGGATCTTTTGCAAATGGAACACCCAGTCGGGTTGTATCGCCAAAAAACATTTCTGGAGTTTTCTGGTTTGCAGCATGTTGTTGCGCATCGACTGTCAATTCTATTAAAAAGACAGACAAAACTATCAAAATGATTGCCTTATTTATTTTATTCATTTAATTCCAAGTTCCTTTTTAATTGTAATTCAAAATTGTTGTTGCATCACAATCCGTATTGGCTACAAATCGTATCCAGCGTGATTCAAAACCTTCAGAGAATGTATATTGTGCCATTTCTCCGGATTTACGGTTAATATTCCCATCCTGATATAAGGTGATTACTTTTAATGATTTCACATCCACTTCATAAAATCCTTCTTCCATTGTTCCATAGTAAATTTTATTGGCCGGATTAGAAAAAGTGGAAGCAGAAAAAATAATAGTCTAATCATATTAAAATAGATTAAAAGTTGGGTTGAGACTGACTGAAAATATTCTTCAAATAAAGAAAATCAGTCAGGCAATTTATATATTCCGATTCATACGAACAATAATTCATTCTGAGGAAAGTTTTTCTTTTAATCCAGGTGAAAAACCTCTTCCATGTTGGCCCACCGCTCTCCCTCTGCTCTATTTTCCACTGGTCGCTGCATCGGCATCATGATGTCCCACCATTCCTGGGTTTTGGGGTCGGCAGCCATTTTGGCCATGTCGGCGGTAAAATCGTTGCCGGAATATTCGAAGTAGGCAAATAACATACTGTCTTTGTGAAAGATCGAATAGTTCGTGATATTACATGCTGTGATCATCTCCAGAATTTCGGGCCACACTGCCGCATGATATTCTTTGTATCGATCAAAACGCTGTGGGTCAACTCCTATAATTTGTCCGAATCGTTTCATTTCATGTGCTTTAAGTAGAATTAGTAAATTTCATGTTTGTATTGATTTTTTGCCAGTGGCTGGCAGCTAGTACCTGGCAGCCGCTGGCAAAAAAAAATACACTAAATCAGAGCAGTACAATTTCATAAATCCCTGGCACTTGCGAGAATTCCTTTAAGACAAGACGCACTTTTTGTGCATTGGTTTTTGGAAGTTTGATTTCTGCCTTGCTGCCTATCGTTGTTCCTTTATGAATGGTTTTCCATTTGTCGCCAACCAAAGCCTGAAGTTCAAAAGCCTGAACAGCCGTAACTCTTTCATAAAGAATTGCTTTGGAAAGTTTCTCGGGTTTTCCCAAATCAATTTCAACCCAGGGTTTTAAATCCGTTGTTTCAGGTTCCCAGAATGATCCGGACCAATCGCCATTGGTAACAGCACTTAATTCGACCCACTGATGATTTCCCCAGTGACCTTTAAGATTCGAAGAAGCAGTCAGTGGCTTCATATAGGAAAGTGAATTTGAACTTATTTCCAATGGTTCAATGTTCATCACATTGCCTGAATATTCAAGTTCGACAATGGTATTAACCGGCTGCAATTCCTCACCTGAAAGGTCAATGGTGTATCCCTTGTCCAGCCTTGTCAGCTTTACTTTTCCACCGTGGGCAAGTCTGCAATTTTTGATTTCCATTCCCAGATCAGGAATTGTAATTTTTGGGCTTGTTCCAGTCCATTTCAGGATATGTAAATAAACGGTATTTCCCTTTCGGGTACTCACGCCCCAGTCGGCAGGTTTGAATGGGCCACCGCGGGTTTCGTAAATGGTGTAACCAAATTTCTGAAGCCATTGTCCCATTTCTTTCAATCGTTCAACCTGAAGCGGTTCAATTGTTCCATCCGGTTTTGGCCCAACATTAAACAAGAGGTTGCCATCACCTCCGGCTGAGCGTATCAGGGTTTGCAAACACTGCTCCAGCGATTTCACCCTGTCATTGGGTTTCCAGGCCCATTGGTCGGCTATGGTCATGCAGGTTTCCCAGGGACGGGTATTTTGAAACCCACCAACCCGCTGTTCAGGACAGTCAAAATCGCCACTAGCCCCTGTGCGATTGTTTATAATGATGTTGGGTTGAATCTGATGTGCAAAGTCAATTACACTTTGTCCGCGAACAGCATCAAATTTCTGGGGAACATCAAACCAAAGCACGTAAAGTGGTCCGTAATTAATCAGAAGTTCAGCGACCTGTTTTTTGAGGTAAGTAGTATAAGCTTCCAGATCGCTTTTTTCGCGTTCCTTGCCGCCACCCGGACTTGTCAACGGAAAATCCGGATGATGCCAGTCGCAGGTTGAATAGTAAGTTCCGAATTCAATTCCCTGCTTTCGGCAAGCTTCCGACAGCTCTTTCACCACATCGCGTTTGAGTGGCGAATTCATGACATTGAAGTCAGTCTGACGGGTATTCCACAAACAAAATCCATCGTGGTGTTTGGTTGTCAGGATGATATATTTCATGCCGGCGGCTTTGGCCACACTTACCCAATCATCGGCATTAAAATTTTTAGCATCAAACTGTTTGTATAGGTTGTCGTATTCCTCAACCGGAATTTCACGGCCTCGCGACCAACCAATTTCAGTTCCTTTCAAAGAGACCGGTCCCCAGTGGATAAACATCCCAAAACGGGCATCTTTCCACTCTTCAATCTTTTTTTCGTTGCCAATCGGTTTCTTTTCGGCAACAGCAGTTTGCGAAAATGATTTTGTTGCCCAAGCTGACAGCAAAAGGGAAAGCAACACAAGTGCACTTAAATTCTTCTTCATCTCATATTTTGTTTAGATTATTACTGATTTAGTTTATTCTATCTTTTATTGAAATTTTTCACTGCTTCATACATGGCAACAATATTCTGCGGAGGAACATCAGGAAGAATGTTGTGCACGGTGTTGAATACAAATCCGCCGCCTTTTGAAAAGATTTCGAGACGTTCGAAAACCTGATCGCGAATCTGCTGAGGAGTGCCCAAATTGAGCGTTCCAACCGTTTCGATTCCGCCGCCCCAGAAAGTACAGTCTTTGCCAAACTCTTTTTTCAAAAAGTCAGGTGCCATATTCCAGGAATTGGTCTGCACCGGATTAAAAATCTCGATTCCGGCTTCAATCAAATCGGGCATAAGCAACGAAATTGAGCCACACGAATGAATATAGGTGTGCATTTTACTGTGTGTTTTCACATAGTCGCACAGCATTTTATGCCGTGGTTTAAACAAGGTTTTGTAGGTATCTACATCCATAAACGGGCCTGAACTCATGCCAAGATCGTCGCCAAAACGAATAATATCGACAATATCGCCAACGGCATTGCAAACTTTTTCGAGTGTAGCGAGGTGACGAATCATCAATTGATCGAGCAGTTTCTCCACATTATCCGGATCGCACATCAGGTCCATCAGAAAATTGTCCATCCGGCGCAGAAATGTGCCCCATTCAAACAAATTACAACCGCAAACAACCAGCAAAGCTTTATCGGTATTGGCGCGCAGCTTCAAGGTATTTTCACGCAGTTTCTGCCAGAAGTCAGATTCACCGGCATGATCCCATGGACTGTGGCAATCACGCGCCCACATAATCCGACCCATTTCAGCATCCAGATTTTCGTACGAATCAGGAAAACCATCTACATAAGGGAAATAAGTCTGATCAAAGAAGGTTGCTCCGATAGGCATCCGGGAAAGCATTCGTTTTCCATCATCGTCATAAGTTTGATACGAGCCATCTTCCATCCGGGTTGGTTGAAATCCTTTCGGATAAAAGGCAGCTGCACCATTGGCCATGGTTACCGGACTCCAATCGGAAGGCAGGTCGTTAAATGTGCGACCAATATCCAGCACATCAACTCCAAACATATCCAATACCGACATATCGGGCTGAGCCAGTTGCTGAACCACATCGTAAATCTGGACAGGCAATTCCGGACGACCAATATGTTTCACCAAATTTCCATAGGCTATGGCTGAAATTCCTGAACTTGGTGTGGCGCTTAAATCGATTGGAACACGATCAGGTTCCTTGTGATTGATTGCCGCTAAAATCCGTTCTCTTGAAGTCATATAAATTAGTTTAAAGTTTCAGGTTGAATGTCTAAAGTTGTTTCAAGTTCCAAATTCCAAGTTAGCCTGGAACTTGAAACCTGGAACCTGGAACTTTTTTCATCCACTAATGCCAATCAAAAACGATGCAGTGATTAAAACCGCCAATCCCAGCCAAACAAATCCTTTGATTTTTAACTCAATCCCTTTCCACTCGCCACGGAAAAATCCCCAAATGGTAGCACAAACAATGGTTAGCGACATCAGGATTCCCCAGGCTACAAAAGAAAATTCGCCTAGTTTGCTGGTTCCCATTCCGTAGAAAATGTAGTTGATAAACCATAAAAAGCTGGCAAGGGCACATAGTGAATAATTGGTTATAAGTGTTTTCGATTCGCCTTTGTAATAATCGCCCAACGAGTTGTTTTTGATACCCAGGTAGATACACCAAATCAAAGTCGAAAGCAGCGAGCCTGCGAAAAAGAGCACAAACACAGGACATTTGGCAAACAGTTCGGGTGTGCCTGCTTTAACGGTTTCTTCGGCAATCATTTTACCTTGTTCAAAACCAAGCGACATCGACGAACCTGTTACACCTACAAACAATGCAGCAAAAAGTCCTTTACGCAAATCGAAATCTGCATTGGCTTTTAAGCCTTTCAGGCTTTCGAGTTTGCGGTTTTTTAAAATACCTGCATACGCGGTTATGCCGATACCAATACATGAAATAATAAGTCCGGAAATCAAGAGGATGCCACCGCTTCCTTCAAACATTTTACTCATTCGTCCATCGATCATTGGAGGCAAAAGGGTTCCGATTACCATCATCAGACCCAGTGAGATACAGAAGCCCAGGGCCACACCTAAGTATCGCAAGGACAATCCAAACGTTAGGTTTGCCAGGCCATAAACAGCACCCAGGATAAAAATTAGCCACAGATTGGCCGATGGAATTGTTTGGTAAATTGCTATAAAATTGGGAGCAACAATCAGGCAAATAATCAAGGGTACAACGAGATAGGCAAAAACACTAAAAGTTAACCACGAATTTTCCCATTTCCATTTCGTTACTTTATCAAACGGGATACTGAAACTGCCCGAGGAAAATGCGCCCATGGAAATAATCAAGATTCCGAGTAGAATACTTGCGCTCATATGGTTTTGGTTATTAGTTCTTTGATTATTAGTCAGATAACTACATTCCGATCAAATTGATTAGAATACTATTACAAACTTACCTAATCGGAATAACTATAACTTGAACATTTCAGGCAATTTGTTGCACAAATAAGAGATTTGAATCGCTCTGATTTTTTCCTACTTTTGAATGTTTGTTAATTAATCTTCTCATTTAATGATTTATGTATTCTGAACAAATTAGCGAATCTCTCACATTTCATCTCCGAAATACTGCATTATTGAGCTTTGACTCCAACTCTGACTATCAGGATATCATCAGTCCTTTTACCCGGATATACCTGATTACTGAAGGAAATGGTTCGCTGATTATTGGAAATCAAAAAATACCTCTTGAAGCTGGGAATCTCTATTTGATCCCAAGTTTTACTGCGTGTACCTATCATTTTGGAGCCGGATTAACTCACTACTACATCCATCTAAGTATCGACCAGCCCAACGGCCTGAGCCCATTTAGTCTTTATTCGATCCAAAATAAAGTAGAAGCACACGAGCTCGACAGCAAATTATTTCAGCGAATGGTGCAAATCAATCCTGACCTTCAATTACCCCATCATCACCCCAATGTATATCAAACTAAACTGTGGCTGAATAAGAAAGTTATCTTCCATTCGGTCAGTCAACATCTGGAAACCATTGGGATTTTGAAACAACTATTCTCGCGCTTTCTGGAATCCGGACAAAGCCATACCATAACCAGCATGTTGAAATACAACATACAACCGGTGCTCATTCATATCCAGACTAATCTGAAACACGATATCCATGTGAATGAACTAGCTGGCATGGCTTGTTTATCGAAAGATCATTTTTCGAAAGTTTTTAAATCGATAACAGGGATGGCTCCCTGCGACTACATGATCAGGAAACGTATCGAAAGGGCTCAATTTCTGCTGCTCACTACTGAATTAAATCAAAAAGAAATTATTGAGGAAACCGGATTTAAAAGTGCTTCCTATTTTTCACGTATCTTTAAAAAAATTACCACTTATACTCCTGAAAAATATCGGAAACAAAGGGGTTGAAATAAATACAAGTTTAACATTCATGTGTTGATCAATTTTTGAGATGCCATTAAAGCTCTACTTCAGATTCATTCACCAAACGTACCGGCCCAACCAATCCGGCAGGTTTCAACGGACTGTCTTTCCGGTAATAATACCAGATCGAGAACGTTTTGCGGCCTTGCGATGGACGAGGCTGATTTTTGATAAACCAGTCGGGATAAGCCAGCATGGCGCGACCCATTTTTTCGCCGCGGTCTTTGCCCCACTCGAAATCGGCAGGCTCCTGTTCGTCACCAATCAGGCGGTTGGCCCAGTTGTTGGTAACGAGAATTTCCAGATCATTTTCTCCTGCAACAAGCAATTCGCTAATATCTGCCTTATATGGAGGATACCACAGCACACCTGCACTTTTGCCGTTTAGGTGAACTTCAGCAATATCGTTCATTTCGCCCAGATCGAGCACCGTTCGCGCTTTCAGAGAAGCAGCATCCAACGTTACTTTTTTGCGGTAAGTGGCTGTTCCGGCGAAATAATTAACCAATTTATTGCTGTGTTTGCTGAAATCGATCAATTCCGGGAATTCAAGCTCAAATTGCTGATCAGTTTTGGGAACAAACGACACTTTCCACGAGCCGGACAATTCAACCGGAGCATTGGGTTTGGCTTCGATAGTTTTTTCTTTCCCGGAAGCATAAACAAGCGCTGCAGAGACAGTTTCGGAAGCCCTTAAAACAGGCGACCCGTTTTTACTGGTGAGAATATTCCAGTTGGTATTTGAATCTTTTACCTCAACGGAAACCAAATGATCGGTTTTTGCAGCCGCTTTCCGGAAAACCACAAAAACCGACTGAATACCTTTCAGATTCAGGCTAACCGTTGTTCTGCCATCCTTGTCGTTCCAAACCGGCGCATTGGAGATGCTGCCGTCTTCGGCCTGCCAAAATTCAGGTTGTTTTCCTGAAATCCGGAATGAAACTTCAATCGGATGGGCTTTTTCGGACTGATTCGACACAAAATAAATGTCAGCTTCCACAGAAGTACGGTGAGCTATTTTTATATCGTTGAGTGTGATTGCTTTTTTTACCTGAAAATCGGCGGTAATGCCTGATTTCCAAACAGCATCTTCCAATTTGGTGAAAACGAATCCCTTTTTAGATCTGTTCGAAGTGCCGGTTCCCCATACTTCATCTGCAATTTTAATTAATTCTGAATCACATTCAGGATAATTTTTCAGGCTGGGCGATTTTACAGGTCTTGGCGAAACTACCGTGGCTCCGGAAGCAATCAAATTCTTTATTTTATTGGCCGTTTCGGGCAGCATGATGCTGTCGCTGAAAACGATAAAAGGATAAATTCTTCCTGACGGTAAAACCAATTTTCCATTTTCAACCGAAATATTTTGCCTGACAAAATCGGCCGATGAGATCAAATCAGCAAATCCCTGTAATTTATCTACGCACAAATAATCGGCTGGTTGTTCGCCATATTGTAACAATGCCTGACAGCGTGCCAGGTAAGTAAAGAAAGCTTTTCCCGGCTCGAACCAGGTTTGGTTACGGCCGAAGTGTGTCCCCCACCAGCCCATTCCCATACCGGGCTGAAATCTGTCGTCGAAAGGCTGATGAACCCAGTGGTGCAAAATCATGCGGTTGATTCCCTGCGCAAAAACCTGATCAGCTGTAGATTTCAGAAACGCAGGATCTTCGGTAAACTGGCTCACTTCGGGACGTCCGGTAAACGCTTCGGCGCCAACCACCGTTTTTCCTGAAGCCCTTGCTGCGGAAGGGACTTGCGGCGATATTCCACCAATTCCCGCTGTCCAAAACTCGGCCATCGGAAGATCGGCCAAAGCCACTCCCTGCGGTGTATTGAAAGGTCCACCATAAGGTTCAAACTGAAGATCGAGTTTGGCATCCTTTAGCATTTTCTTGCCAATATTCCAGCCGTTTTCATAAAATAACTGATCGATCACATCGCGGTAATCCCAGTCAAAACGGGCAGTCTGATCTTCACTTCCAATAAACCGGCGGTCTTTGCTGTCTTTTTCGGTTCCAACCGTCAGGCTAAACGAAGCCAGCCATGGAATCGGATCGTATCCTTTGCGTTTGATAAATTCTTCGCGAAATTCAGGAGTCCAGTTCTGATTTCCGGCTTCATAACTATCAATCAACATATGTTTGAACGATTTGCCCATGTATTCGCCCAAGTGCTCTTTGAACGGATCGAGCAGCGATTTCCAATGAAATGCACTTTGTTCGGCGCTCATTTTATCGGCTTCCAGCACTTTTCCCAAAACATCATCGGGGACCGGGTGTGGCGGCCTTCCGGTGGAGGCATGACCAATGCGATAAATAATCCATCTTCCGGAAGGGACTTCCCATTTCAATCCGTTCACGGCATCAAATTGGGAAGTCAGATTTTGCACTTCGGCGGTGGCAATCTCTTTTTTTTCAGCCGGAACAGCCAGTACAACGATGTCTTTATAAAATGAAATTTTTCGCCCGGTTTTTCCCCAGCCTTCATCTGCAACTAACTTTGGAGCTTTCAACTTCAGGTTAAGTTCTGCACCACCTGAAATCAGCGTGTCACTCCAAACCAGGCGCTGCATGCTTTGCTCCTCGTCAATCCACGGGCCACCGGTTGTTGAATAGCCAACCGTATTGTGCAAGCCGATTTCAAGACCAAGTCGTTGCGCTTCTGATGCTGCAAACCGGATGGCTTCCCAGTATGCCGGACTGCGATAAGTCTGCTCCGGCCATGAATTATTCAGGGTTGGGGCATGCGATTCCTGAACTGCCGAACTCAGATTAAAAATGGTTGCCCCTCCTATTCCTTCCGCCTTCATGGCTTCCAAATCCCTGGTAATTCCCGCTTTTGAAAAATTGGAACCCATCCAATGCCACCAAACGTATGGCTTCACCGAAGTTGGAGGATTCAGGAAATGGGATTCCAGATTATCAGCTGATTTTGAAGGTGTCTGTGCTGCAGCCGGAATGGACAAAAGCAACAAACACGCGAAAATGATAGGACTAAAAAATTTATTCATTGAACTGGCTATAGAAACAGTTTAGTTTTAATTAATTGGAGAAATAAGTACAGATTCAAGACTTGAAGTTTCCGGCTCACCTTCCACCAGAGAAACTTTGATCGTATGTTTTCCGGCTTTTTTAAACTCCAGAATTCCCATTGGATAACCGTCATACTTTTCGGTGGCCGCCTGTTGGTTCTGAACCACCACGCCTTCATCGGTGGAGATATTCCAGACCAGTTTGCCTTTTCCTTTGTAATAAAGATCGAGATAATAGTAGCCGGGCTGAAAAACGTCCATTGTCCAGCTTGCAGAGCTACCTTCAGTCCATTTGCTGATCTGAGTGACATGTTTCCACTCACCAAATTTTTCCATCCAACTGATTGATTTACATTCAGCTCCTTTTACTTCGGCAAAAACAGTGAGTAAACGGGAACTTGTGTTGGGGGCTAAACCCAGCATCGGATCAACATCAGTAGGTTCCGGAGCACTTTTAAAGGTCAGTTCAATAACCGAAGCAGGTGTGTCACCCGGTTGAAAAGGAATCTGGAAAATCGTCCAGCCTTGTTTCTGCTCAAATGAGATTTTTTCGGACTTTGCCCCTTTTAACAACCGGGCCGAAAGAATCTCTTTTTTCAAGCCGGGCAGGTACAATTTACCATCCTGAGGCCAATCAAAAACGGAAAGAAACATCGATTTTTCTTTGGTTGTAACATCACCCCACGGCATAGCGTGTCCCCACGGAGAGGCTCCTGCAGCATAAACCACCTGCGGATATTTCTGAATCCACTTTCCCGTCTCGCGAAGAAACTGTGCTCCAATTTCAGGAATTTGTCCCTGACTGTTCGGGCCAACATTAAACAGATAAGTTCCGCCACGGGCAATGGTTGAAACAATCCGGTTTAGCATTTCTTTAGGACTTTTAAAATTAGTATCATACCAAGCATACGACCAAGAATCGTTATTGGTGTCGCAGGTTTCCCACAATCCGGGAATGTTGACCGGCGGAACTTCCATGTCGCCCTTGCTGGCATAGTCGCCCATGCCGTGACCAATGCGGCTGCAAAGCATGGCGTTGGGTTGCAATTCGCGAACCACTTTGGCCAGTTCAACAACCAATTCCTTTTTCATATTTCCGGGAGTATCGAACCATACAAAATCGATTGAACCGTAATTGGTGCAGATTTCCTTAACCTGTGGCAAACATTTGCGATAGAAATAATCGTCGAAACTTGCCGGACTTCCATCGGCATTTTCTTTGGGTCCGCCTGAGCCTCCGGGGGCAGTCCAGTCCTGATTGTGTGAATAGTAAAAGCCAAAACCCAGACCCAGTTCGCGGCAGGCTGCTGACAATTCTTTCATTGGGTCGCGGGAGAAAGGGGTTGCATCAACAATATTGAATGAATCGGCTTTGGAATGGAACATGGCAAATCCTTCATGATGCTTGCTGGTAATAATAATGTATTTCATACCGGCATCTTTGGCCAGTTGGGCGATGGCCTTGGCATCAAACTTTGAAGGGTTGAATTCCTTAGCTACTTCTTTATAATCGGCAACCGGAATGCCTGCCATGCTTTTATTCATGATCCATTCGCCGATTCCGTAGTAAGTTTTTCCCTGCCATTTGCCACCCAAATGCGAAAACAATCCCCAATGAATGAACATTCCAAAATTTCCTTCGTCAAACAGTTTTCCGCGCCCGACCCGAAGGGCATCGACTGATACTGCTGTCTCGCCCCACATTTCGTTCATGGGTTTGGTTTGCGAAAAGGCTGGAAGAAAGTTAGCAACTATTAGCGTAAGCACAATTGTTATTCTTCTAATATTCATTTCCGTATTGGTTAAGTTTTTATCACTCTATGTTCTATTTTAAAATTCAGAATACACCCAATTTTCGATTACTAAAGTATTCAATCTAATCCATGTAGAATTGAACAAATCAGTTAATTGATTGCAGAATTCAGCTATTTGCCAAATGTTGCTTTTGTTGCGAATTGAAAAGAAACTTAAAACCCCTTGCCATTTCTGGCAAAGGGGTGACCTCATCCTTGGAAAGTAAAGTCTGAGTGCTAACAAACGCCAGAAATCTCCAGCTTTAAATAAGGAATGTTAGTGATTTTGTTATTCCCAAAATAAAAAGAGCTACAACTTTTAACGCTTGCAGCTCTTTGATTTTCAGGTGGAGAATATCGGAATCGAACCGATGACCTTTTGACTGCCAGTCAAACGCTCTAGCCAACTGAGCTAATCCCCCTTTCGAGGCGACAAATATAGAAAAATATTTCATCTGCAACGCTTTATCCAAACTTGAAATTTCGTCTTTTTACCCCGAAACCTTTCAGTTTTTTTGGATTTACCAGTTTTTTGCCAGATACTAACTGAAAATGAGTAAACTTTAAAATTGTCAAGGTGGATTTCGTTTAAAAATAAACGAAATCTATTCTATTACAACAATAATGGGAATTTACTACTGATGGGTTAAAATCGGTAATTATTTAAATGCTTCTGTCCAACTCAACACTTTCCACTGATTATCAACTTTCGTAAGTAAAAATTGCATCCCAACTGGATCCATAACAACTATGCTATCATTTTTCAACTTGGCTTCCCATCTCGAGTTTGCTGTATATAAAACGGTTGTGGCATCAAGCACAATGTATTTCTCACTTTTTACATTGGATTTCTGGCTGGTCACATTAGCAAAATAACCATCCACATTTTTCAGAGACTGCTCATAATCAGCATAAACACCTTCTACTAAGGAAATAAAATCCGGAGAATCCAAGTACATTGATTTTAGCTTTTCCGGATCAGGGTTTTCACAGGTTTGAATAATTGAACTAATCATCACTTTAGCTTCACCGACAATTTTATCTTTATCTGCATCAGTTAAAGGTTTGTTCGCATTTGTACATGCACCAAACAGTACAACAGCCAAAAAGAATAATTTTTTGTTCATCGGATTAATTTTTAAAGGTTTTTTATCATTAGTGTTGCGTTATAAGTCGAACAAATTCAATTGATTACAGATATCTTTGATTTCATCGTTCTTTGAAAAGTTTGTAAGTAGTTCATTTAGTGGTGTTTTATCAAATGTCGACACGCTTATTAT